>Ga0335070_10000530_pt1 | contig 42687 bp, 35 predicted proteins | sample Lox_Sample_13_FD_206722 | JGI IMG/M metagenome (GOLD analysis project Ga0335070, IMG submission 206722) | Soil microbial communities from Loxahatchee National Wildlife Refuge, Florida, United States - Lox_Sample_1.3 | ecosystem: Environmental > Terrestrial > Soil > Wetlands | place: USA... | reverse complement strand
TAAAGCCTCCACGAAGTGGAAACCTCCCGAGCTTGGGGTGATTCTTCGCTCGCTGCGCTCGCTCAGAATGACACTCGGTCGTGGAGGGCGCAGCCTCAGGAGTGCGGAGCGGCGGGGAGCACGAGGGCGTCGGCGACGATCTCGGCGAGCGTCTTGACCTCGACGCCGAGCTTGTAAACCTTGTTGAGCTCCATGAGCTGGTCGATGCAGTTGTGGCACGGCGAGGCGACGACCTTCGCGCCGGTGGCGCGCACCTGCTCCGCCTTGATCCGGCCGGACTCGACGCGCTTCGCGGCGTGCTCGGACGCGGCGAGCATCCCGCCTCCGCCGCCGCAGCAGTAATTGTCCTCGCGGTTCGGGGTCATCTCGACGAAGTCGGACGCCGCCGCGCGCAGGAGTACGCGCTGCTCCTCGATCACGCCGCCGTTACGCACGAGGTTGCAGGGGTCGTGGAGGGTGACGCGCGCGGTGTTCTTCGCCGGGTCGAGGCGCAGCCGCCCGTCCGCGAGGTACTCCGCCATGACTTCAACGAAGCTCCTCACCCGGAACGGCCACGGGCGGCCGAACCACTCCGGCGCCTCCCACCGGAGCGCACGGTAGCCGTGTCCGCACTCGGCGACCACCAACTCCTCGACGCCGAGCGCCTCGGTCCGAGCCGCGAGCTGCCCTGCGATCGCCCGCGCCGAGTCGGCGTCGGCGGCGAAGTAACCGTAGTTCGTGATGTCGAAGTCGGTCGAGGTGAGCGTCCAGCTCTCCTTCGCGACGTGGAAGATCGCGGCGGCCGCCGACAGCGAGAGCGGGAAGAACTTCACCTCGCGCGGGTTGAGCGCGTAGAGCACGCGAGCCCCGGCGCGGTCCACAGGCATCGCGGCGGTGTCATCGCCGAGCGTGTCGCGCAGGTCCTGCTCGAGCCACGCCACGGTCTCGAGGAGGTCCTCGCGGGAGATCCCCATGTTGTTGCCGGTCGCGAGCGCGAGGTCGGCGTTGGCGCGGATCCCCCTGGGCACCATCCCGGCGGCCGAAAGCACCGAGCGCGCGAAGCGGACGATCGCCGCCGGGTCGAGCCCCACGCTGCAGTTGAGGGCACACCGCCCGCACACCGTGCACCGCCCGAACGCGGCGGCGGCGAGAGCCTGGAGCGCGTCGTCGTCGAGGTCGCGAGCTCCGACGAAGGCGGGGGCGAGCCGGCCGAGGAGCGTGTGATGGCGGCGGAACAGCGCAGCGATGCGCTCGACCTTCGCCGCCGGAGTCGAACCCGGATCGCCGTCGGCGAGGAACACGTGACAGGTGTCGGCGCAGAGGCCGCACCGGACGCAGGAGGAGAGGAACGCCGCGGTGCGGGCATCGAGCCCGTCGCGCAGCACCTGCAGCGCGCGCTCCGCCGCACCCGTCACGCCGGGCCGCTCAGACACCGAGCACCCCGCGGGCGCGCGCCGAAGGCCGGACGCCGCGCCGCCCGAAGAACGCACCGAGCGCACGCCGGCTCGTGAAGAGGAAGAGCATGTGCCTCACCTTGCCGAGCGGTGCATAGACGATGAGGAGCGCCCCCGCGAGCTGGAACACCGGCAGCGCAGCCGGACGGAGCGACGCGACGAGACCGGCCGCAAGCACGGCGTCGACGAGGCCGTTCACGAAGAAGTCCTCGGGGACGCTGAGCGCGCGCAGCCGCGCGTCCACGCAGCGCTTGACGAGGAGGCCGACGCCGCACAGCAGGCCGGGCGCGAGTGCCGCCGCCGTGGCGGCGTCGAGGAGCGACAACGCAGGGGGGCCGAAGAGGCTGAGCACGAGGCGGGCGAGCGCGGCGAACACCGCCGCGTGGTACGCGATCCCGGCCAGGTAGCTGGGGAGGTGACGCGACGCGCTCTCCTTCGCCCAGGGCGCGAACGCGACCGTGAACGCGTATGCGACCCCGGCGGCGGAACTCCCGCGCGCGGGGGCGTACGAGGGCGGGAGCGCTCCGAGCCGGAGCCTCATCGCGACGAACCCGGCGGCCGAGGTCGCGATCGCGACGAGCAGGACGATGGCGGTGAAGCTCACCGCCCGCGCTCCGGCTGGCCGCGGTACCCGAGCGGGGTGCCGAGCGCCTCCGGAGCGCTCAGACGCACCCCTCGGGCTTCGGCAGCCCCGCGACCTTGCACGCCCCCTTGGCGGGACCGGAAGGGAACAGCTTGAAGATCGTGCGCAGGTTGATCCCGGTCTTCTGGCACAGCAGGCGCACCATGGGAGCGTTGCCGTGCTCGAGGTAGTGGTCGCGGATCATCCGCACCACGGCCCAGTGCTCGGGCGTCATCTCCGTGACGCCCTCCGTCGTCGCGAACAGCCTCGCGACCTCGTCGTCCCAGATCTCCGGCCGCTGGAGGAACCCCTCCTCGTCCACCGTGAACGTGCGGCCCTCGATCGTGATGTCCGGCATCGCCACCCTCCCCCCGAAAAACACGGCCCGGCAAGCGTAGTCAGCGCCCCGATTCATTTCAACACCGGACATCGCAGACTGAGTACCCGTCTCAGAACCGACGCCCCGATCGGGCCGAACCGGGGCGGCGCGGCGGGCGCGACCGAAGCCCCGGCTCCGGATCGCTCACGCGCGGTACAATGCGACGAGCACGGAGGCCGAGTCGGTGGACGGGGCGGCGAACGATCCGAAGGTCGCCGAGGCATTGGGCGAGCTTCAACAGTATCTCTCCGACGCGATCTCGCCGCTGGTCGCCGCCGACTCGATCGCGGTCCTCCTGACGGTTTCGCCCGACGTCGTCGCCAACGAGATCCGGAGCTGGACGACCAGCCAGCACCGCAGGCTGGGGGCGAGCGTACCGATCTCGGACTACCTCTATCACGCCGTCAGGAAGCTGTTCATGATGGGCGAGTTCACGCTGGTCTCCAAGGAGGCGATGGCCTCCTACCTTGGAGTGCTGGAGCAGTACCTCATGGCGCTCTGCCCGCCGGAGGACAGGGAGCTCCTGCGCGAGAACCTCTCGCACCTGGGCGACGTGCGGGCGGACCTGACGGCGCCGGTCGCGAGCCTCCAGCGCCTCCACGGAGAGGAAGCCGCGCCGGCAGGCGGCGACGCCGCGGTGGCGGCGAAGACGGCGGTCCACGCGAGCCAGCAGTTCGCCCAGATCGTGGAGAGGCTCGCGCGTATCCAGCTCCAGGGCCAGCAGGCGAACCACTCGGCGTCGGCGCGCGAGGACGTGTTCTCGCGGCTGGTGTCGGTCGCGGCGCGCAGCGCCGGGTCGAGCGAGGAGTACGAGCAGGCGAAGGAGAGCCTGCGGGCGTTCGGCATGGGCTCGACGATGGAGAACGTCTTCCGCTCCCTAGGCCGCAGGCTGCCGGGGTGGGTCGTGGAGCCGCCGGCGGGGAGCGGGGCGCCGGCTGCGCCGGTCACCGCCACCGCGCGCGCCATGGAGCGGATGGTCACCCTCGAGCACGATCCACGCGAGGCGGCCCGCCGCTTCCACGAGCTCGTGCAGGCGGCGATCGAGCAGTTCAACGAGGGTTCGCTCGCGCGCGCCGTGACGATGCTCGACCTCGCCGGCCTGCTCCTCGCGGAGAAGAAGGTCGATCCGGCGTACGTGCGCGGCTTCCGGGAGCAGGCGCACGCCGGGCTCGACGAGCAGCGGCTGCGCGAGTTCGCCGAGGAACCCGCGACGCACGCGTTGCTGCAGCGGGTGCTGGCGTTCTTCCCCGCACTCGAGCCGGCCGGCCTCCTGGAGGCTGTCAAGGTCGAGGAGAAGCGGGAGCGCCGCCACCTGCTGCTCGCGCTGCTCGAGGTCCACGGCCCCCCGGCCCGGACGCTCGCCGCCGAGCGGCTCGCCGCGTCGCTCGCCAGCTTCGGGGACAGAGACGCGCACTTCCAGCGCAACCTCCTGTACGTCCTCCGGCGCATCCCGCGCGCCGACGGAGGGGTTTCCGACGCCGAGGTCAAGACGGCGATCAAGCTTTCCGGCGTCGGACACCCGGTCATGCTCATCAAGGAGGCCGTCGCGTACCTCGCCCAGGTGAAGGACGAGAGGGGGGAGCGCACCCTCATCAACCGCGTCGGCGAGTACGAGTCGGCGCTGCTCAAGCCCGGCGAGCCGGGCGCCGAGACCGGCGACCTGCTGGGGGTGCTCGACCGTGCGGTGTTCGCACTCGCTCGCATGGGCACGCCCACCGCGATCCGGGCGGTCGTTCACCACGGGCTCAAGAGGCTCCCGCAGCTGGGCGATACGGCGGCGCGCCTCGCGCCGCTCGCCACGGTCGACCTCTCGAGCGACCGCGAGACGATCAACCTGTTGGTCCAGGCGGTCGAGGCCGAGCTCCCGCACAAGATCTTCGGCTTCCTCCTCAAGAAGGACTGGAGCTTCCTCCTCCGCCTCATCGAGGTTCTGTCGGCATCCGTGAGGGCGCAGGCCGTCCGCAACGTGCTGGCGGACATGGTGCAGCGCTTCCCGGGCGAGGAGTTCGCCAAGGCCGCGTCGAAGGCGCTCGCCGGCGCCGAGCTCCCGCCGGCCCCTCCGCCGCCGGAACCGCCGCAGGCGGCCAGCCTGTCGGGAGACCTGGAGCTGTTCGGGCTCCCGACGCTGCTCCAGAACCTCTCCCAGTCGACCGCCTCGGGCGTCCTCACGATCACCGACGCTCTCGGGGAGGAGATCGCCACGGTCTCCCTCGAGAACGGGAAGTTCCGCGACTGCCGCAGCGGACAGCTCCAAGGCGAGGTCGCACTGTTCCAGCTAATCGAGCGGCCGACGCCGGCGTCGTTCAACTTCGTCCGGCGGACCCCCGCTCCCGACGGCGCGGCCGACGAGCCGATGAAGGACCTGGTGCCCCTCTTCTTCGAGGGTACGCGGCGGTACGACGAGTTCCAGCAGGCGTGCATGCTGGTGCCCGACTACGCGTGCATGCGCGCCACCGGTACAAAGCCAACGCGTCCGCCCGAGGAGGAGGACGCGGCGCTCGTCCGTGCGATCTGGCAGCGCGCGGCGTCCGGCTCGCCGGCCCTCGACTGCGAGAAGGACATCGCCGTCGACTCGTATCGTATCCGGCGGATGCTGGCGCACTGGGTCGAAGAGGGCTCGCTCGAGCCCCGCTGAGCGACGGTCACCACTCCGGCGGGCGCATCGGCCGACAGAGCGCCCTGCGTCGCGGCCGTTACGCCCGGATCAACCCCTGGTACCTGCGCGACACGTCGGCCCAGTTGACGAGGTGCTGCATCACCGCGTCCACCCACTCCGTCCGGCGGTTCTGGTACTTGAGGTAGTAGGCGTGCTCCCACACGTCGAGCACCAGGAGCGGCACCCATCCGGGGAGCAGCAGGTTCTGGTGCTTCTCGATCTGGAGCACCGCGAGCCTCCCGGTCACCGGGTCGAGCGCGAGAGCCCCCCAGCCGGAGCCCTCGACCGCGTTGGTCGCGGCGCGCATCTGGGCGTCGAACGCGGGGAACGAGCCGAAGTCGCGGACGATCGCGTCCGCGAGCGCTCCGACGGGCTGGCCGCCGCCGCGCGGGGCGAGGTTCGTCCAGAAGATCGAGTGCAGGACGTGGCCGCCGCCGTGGAACGCGACCTCGCGCTCGAGGTGCTTGACGAGGCCGTACTCCGAGGCGGCGCGCGCTGCGGCGAGCTTGTCGAGCGCCGCGTTGAGGCCGTTGACGTACGCGAGGTGGTGCTTGCCGTGGTGCAGCTCCACGGTGCGTGCGTCGGAGTACGGCTCGAGGGCATCGACCGGATACGGCAGCGGGGGGAGCTCTGCCTTGACCATGAACACGCTCCTTTCGCGCCGGCACGGCCCGCCCGGGCCAGTGCCGATACGTCCATCTCAACACCAGGTGGCGCGACGATACGACCCCACCGCCGCGCGTGTCAAACGGCGGTGGGCCCGAGCGGTCAGCGTCTCCGCTCGCTCCCGCCGGCCTCCTGTCGCTGCACGGCCAGGAGCGCCTTGAGGGAGGCGTGGCGGTACAGGTCGGCGAGCGTCGGGTAGTTGTAGAGCGTCTCCGCGATCTGGAACGCGCTGGCACCGGCGCGCAGGAACGCCTGGGCGATGTGGATCAGCTCGCTCGCGCCGTGGCCGACCTGGTGCGCGCCGACGAGGCGCATCGAGCCGGCCTCGAACAGCAGCTTGAGCATGCCGCCGGTGTCGCCGATGATCTGCCCGCGGGGGTTCATGTCGTAGTCCCCGCGGCCGACGACGTACTCGACGCCCTTCCCCTGCAGCCCCTCCTCGGTCTCTCCGATGTAGCTGACCTCGGGGATCGAGTAGATCGCAAACGGGAGCGTCTCGGTCTTCGAGGGGAGGCCGGGGATGTTGAACGCGTGGCGCATCGCCTGCCGACCCTGCTCCATCGACGTGCTCGCCAGGGCGGGGTAGCCGATCACGTCGCCCACGGCGTAGATGTGGGGCACCGCGGTCTGGAAGTTCTCATTCACCGTCAGCAGGCCGTAGTCGTTGGGCTCCAGCCCCAGCAGCTCGAGGCCGATCCCCTTCGTGTTGCCATCCCGGCCGACGCAGTACAGCAGCGAGTCGCTCTCGAACGCGCCACCGTGCCGGAGAGTGCAGCGCACCCGCGGCCGGTCCCCGGGCAACCGCTCGATCGACGCGTGGCGGTCGTTGTGCAACAGGTTGATGCCGAGGCGGCCCATCTCGCGCTCGAGGATCGCGACGATCTCGCGATCGACGTACGGGAGCAGCTTGTCGCGCGTGTCGACCAGGGTCACCTCGATGCCGAGCACGGAGAACATGCAGGCGAACTCGATGCCGATGACGCCGGCGCCCAGGACGATCATCGTCTTCGGCATGTGGGGGAGGCCGAGGATCGTGTTGCTGTCGAACACCGATTCGCCGTCGAACGGCACGTCGCTCGGCCGGTTGGGACTGGAGCCCGTCGCGATGACCACGAAGTCGCCCGCGAGCGACGTGAGCACCCCTCCATCCGGGCCGCACACCGCAACGGTGTGGGAGTCGATAAACCGCGCCTGGCCGACGAACACCTCGATGCGGTAGCGCTCGAGCGACTCGTTGATCAGCTCGAGCTCGCGCTGCACGACCTGCCGCTCCCGGTACATGAAGTCGTGCACCGTGATCTCGTCGCGGATCTCGCACCGGATCCCCTCGAGCTTGTTGCGGGTGAGCGAGTGGACGAACAGCGCGCTCTCGCGCAGCGTCTTGGACGGGATCGTACCCCAGTTGACCCGGGTGCCGCCGAGCACGTGCTGCCGCTCGATCACGGCGACCTGCTTCCCCGCCCGGGCGGCCTGGATCGCCGCCCTCTCCCCTCCGGGTCCGCACCCGATCACGATCACGTCGTAGCGCCGCATCCGTCTCCCCCGCACCCGGGCCGGGTGCGCCCGCCCGGCGTGGAACCGGCCCCCGGATCTCCTGTGCTCAACCGGAAATCGTACCAGATGCCGCGCAACGCGCCGCCCGCCGGTACAATGCGGCGGTGCAGCCCCGGCGAGCGCTCACCTGGATCGCGGTCCTCTACTTCGCCGAGGGACTGCCGTTCGGGATCGCGTACGACCTCTGGCCGGTCTACTTCCGGCGGCACGGGGTCTCGCTGCGCGAAATCGGGCTGATGAGCCTCCTGTTCATGCCGTGGACGCTCAAGATGATATGGGCGCCGCTGGTGGACCGGTACGGTGCCCGCCAGCACTGGATCGGTGCGGCGCTCCTCGTGCTGGGCGGCACCACGCTCGCGATCATGCCGCAGGACGCGGCCCACCCGTCGTGGTTGATGTGGGCCGTGCTGCTCCTGTTCACGACGGCGTCGGCCACGCAGGACATCGCGGTCGACGCCTACGCGGTCGATGTCATCACGCCCGAGACGCGGGGCCCGATCAACGGCATGCGGGTTTCGTCGGCGCGCGTCGCGTTCGTCCTGGCGGGCGGCGTCTCGCTCGTCGTCTCGAGGTACACGGGGTGGACGGTGCTCTGGGCGGTGCTCGCGGGGACGTTCTTCCTTCTCGCGGCGGCCGCGATCTCCAGCCCGCGCGTCGCGCTCGATCCCGCGAAGCGCCGCAACCCGGTCGGGCCGGTCGTGCGGTGGGCGCTGCGCTGGGAGATGCTTCCGGTCCTCCTGTTCGTGCCGCTCTACAAGCTCGGCGACTCGACGCTCGGGCGGATGGTGAAGCCGTTCTGGGTGGACCGCGGCTACTCCGACGCGGAGATCGGCCTGGTGTCGATGACGGGCGGCGTGGCGCTCACCGTGGTGGGCGCGCTCGCCGGCGGCAGGTTCGTGAAGCGCCACGGGATCTTCCGCTCGCTGCTCTGGCTGGGGATCGCGCAGTCCGCCGTGAACCTCGGGTACGTTGCGGTGGCCTCGCTTCCGCTCCCCCGCGAGGCGATCTACGTCGCGTCGCTGCTCGAGTCGTTCGGCCAGGGGCTCGGGACCGCCGCGTTCGTCTCTTTCCTCACCAACCTGTGCGACAAGGAGCACGCCGCCACTCAGTACGCGCTCCTCTCGGCACTGTTCGCGGTCACGCGTGACGTCGCGGGCGCCTTCACGGGGTTCGGCGTCGAGAGGCTGGGGTACGGCTCCTACTTCGCGTTCACGATCCTGGTGGCCGTGCCGGGCCTCCTGCTGCTCCCCCTCGTGAGGCCGCGCATCCGCGAGCAGCGACCCGAACCGGCGACGTCCTGAGCGGGTCGGAAGGTCGCCCGCTCCGGCGGGGACCCGGGCGAGGCGCCGTGACGGGCGGCGTAGAATGCCGCGTCGCGGCCCGCGACGGCCGCGCCGACGGAGGCCGAATGACACCCCGAAACCACTTCCTGACCGTCGTGACGATGACCGCGCTCCTGGCCGCCGGACGGCTCTCGGCGGCGCCCCCGGCCACGCCGACGCCCACGCCGCCGCGGGACCGGGCCGTGTACCAGCCCCGGTACGAGGACCCGGTCCTGAAGCAGATCGAGGACGCCGACAAGGCGGCGGCCGCGAAGGCGGACGAACAGACCGCGAAGATCCGCGAGGCGCAGAAGGCGAAGGCGGAGGCGGCGAAGAAGGCCGAGACGGTGCTTCGCTTCGACGTCTCGCACATTGCAAAGCCCGCGAGCCCGGCGGTGTTCTCACAGGCGTTCCACTTCCCGCCGGTCGCGCAGTACCTCACCGGGACGTGCTGGAGCTTCTCGACGGTCTCGTTCTACGAGTCCGAGGTGTACCGGCTGAGCGGCCAGAAGATCAAGCTCTCCGAGATCTGGGTCGTGTACTGGGAGTACGTGGAGAAGATGCGGCGGTTCGTGCGCGAGCGCGGCGACTCCCTGATCGACGAGGGCTCCGAATCGGGCGCGATCGCCCGGATCTGGAAGCAGTACGGCGCGGTCGCGGAGGCCGCGTACCCCGGCGTGCTCTCCAACGACGGGAGGCACGACCACTCGCGCCTCATCGAGCAGCTCAAGGAGCTCTCCGAGTGGGTCAAGGCCCACGACGTCTGGGACGAGGACCGCGTGCTGGCGATGACGCGCGCGATCCTGGACCGGGAGCTGGGCGCACCGCCGCAGCGTCTGACGTACGAGGGGAAGGAGTACACCCCGCAGCAGTTCCTCGCGGAGGTGCTGAAGCTCCGTCTCGACGACTACGTCGAGTTCATGTCCACGCTCTCGCTGCCGTTCTACACCCGTGGCGAGTACAAGGTGCCCGACAACTGGTGGCACGACGCGTCGTACTACAACGTCCCGCTCGACGAGTGGTACGCGGCGGCCAAGCGCGCCGCGCAGAAGGGGTACACGATGGCGATCGGGGGCGACGTCTCCGAGCCCGGCTACTACGGGTTCGAGAGCATCGCGGTGATCCCGACGTTCGACATCCCGCAGCAGTACATCGACCAGGACGCGCGCGAGCTCCGTTTCTACAACCACGCGACCGAGGACGACCACGGACTCCATCTGGTCGGATACGCGAACGTGGGCGGGCGCGACTGGTTCCTGATCAAGGACTCCGCGCGCTCCTCGCGGTGGGGGAAGTTCGAGGGGTACTACTTCTACCGTGACGACTACTTCCGTCTCAAGATGCTCACGTTCCTCGTGCACAAGGACGCGGTGAAGGACCTGCTCGCGAAGTTCCCGGCGCCTCCGGCGCAGCCGTAGCCCGCGCGCTCGGGCCCCGACGTGCCCGCGAGCGCCGCCGGCAGGGCGGCGCGGAGGGCGCGCTACACTCCCGCGTGCCGCCGCGCCGCAAGCGCGGCAGGGGGAGGCAACACCGTGCCGGGCTACACCCTGGGAACTCCACCGCGCCGCCGTTTCGGCTGGGCCGCGGTTGTCGTCGTGCTGGTGGTGGTGGGCGCGGGGGTGTGGGGCGCGCTGCGCCGCAGCCCTTCACCCGCGATCGCGATCGAGAGCGACCGGCCGGCGATCGGCGCCGCCACCAAGATCGTCGCGCACTTCTCCGAGCCGGCCTGGGGCCTCGGGCTCGTCAGGCTCGAGCTCGTCCAGGGCGACAGGACCGAGACGCTCGCCGAGCAGCGGTTCCCGCGGGCGGGCGCATTCTCACCCACGCGCGGGCGGTCCACGCCGACCGCGGACCTCGCCGCGACGGTCGGGCGCTCGGCGCAGCCGTGGCTGAAGGAAGGCCAGGCCGTCGTGCGCGCGACCGCCGACCGGATGGCGGGGCCGCTGCGCTCGCACGCCCCGGTCGTCGTCGAGAAGCGGTTCGAGGTCCGGCTGCGGCCGCCGTACCTCGAGCTGCTCTCGAAGCAGCACTACGTCCGGCAGGGCGGGTCGGGAGTGGCGGTGCTCCGCGTCGGCGCCAGCGCCGCTCGCTCCGGTGTGCGGGCGGGGACGGTCGAGTCGCTCTCGTTCCCGTTGCCGGGGGGCGGCCAGGGGGAGCGGTTCGTCCTCTTCGCGATCCCGTGGGATCTCGACGACGCCAACCAGATCCGTCTGTTCGCCGAGGACGACGCGGGCAACCGGGCCGAGATGCCGTTCGTGGATGTGTTCAAGCCCTCGCCTCCGCGGAGCGACCGCCTCGAGCTCAGCGACGCGTTCCTCGCAAAGGTGGTCCCCGCGATCGCGAGCCAGACCCCCGGCTTCGACGCCTCGGGGTCGCTCCTCGACCAGTACCTGCGCATCAACGGCGAGGTGCGGCGCGCCACGCTCGCACGCATCGCGCCGCTCGCGGCCGATACGCAACCCGCGTTCCTGTGGCGCGGCGCGTTCGTGCAGATGCCGAACACCCAGAAGCGGGCGAACTTCGCCGAGAACCGGACGTACGTCTACCAGGGCAGGACGGTGGACCACCAAACCCACCTCGGTCTCGACCTCGCGTCGACGGAGCACGCCCCGGTCCCGGCCGCCAACGCGGGCCGCGTCGTCTTCGCCGGGTGGCTCGCGATCTACGGCAACGCCGTGGTGATCGACCACGGGTACGGCCTGATGAGCCTGTACGGGCACATGTCGTCGCTCGCTGTGAAGGAGGGCGACGTCGTGGCGAAGGGGCAGCACCTCGGAAGCAGCGGGTCCACCGGACTCGCCGGGGGCGATCACCTGCACCTCGAGATCTTCGTCCAGGGCAAGTCGGTCGACCCGCTGGAGTGGCTCGACGAGCACTGGATCCGCGACAACATCGCCACGAAGATCAAGTTGCCGTAGGAGCAGATTGGCAGAGGAGCAGAGGGGCGGAGGGGCGGAGGAGCGAGAGACCGTTCGAAGGTTCGCACGTTCGCGACTTCGAAGGTTCAGAGGAGGCGGGTGCGGGGTGGAGAGTCCACAGTGATCCTCTGAGCGGCACGGCCGCGCGGCGGCTGCTATGCTGTGCGCACGGATTCGTGATCTCCATGAGACGACCATCCCCCCTTCCGGGAGCGTTGGCGGCAGTGGTGCTCCTGAGCCTGTGCCTGCCTCCGGTTTCGGCGTCGCCTCCACCGGCCTCTGGCCCAGCAGACGAAGTTCGCGACTTGGTCGAGGCCGAAGAGGTCTGGCGTGCCGGTGGCCCGCGAGAGGATCGCAGGCTCGCGTGGTGGAAGCAGGCCGACCAGGCCGGCAAGCCGGGTGCGAACGAGGGCCTCGGGATGGAGTTGCTTGAGCTGTTCCACCGGCGGTGGCTCGACCCGACGCCGTTTGCCGAGTACGACGAGGCCCGAACTGGGAGGCTGAGCACCTACTGGCGAGAGGAGCTTGCACTGTGGCGGATGTCGGCGGCTAAACGGCGGCGCATCTACTCCGACATCCTCCGCGCTGGCAAGCCGAACGACGAACTCGGGCTTGGTTGGTCCGGTGTCATCTACCGCGCGCTCTACGAGCACATGGATGACCTGTTACCCGAGATCGAAACCGTGCTCGACCATCCTCCCGCACTGGGGCTAGGCGCGAGGGGTGCCGCGCTGATAGCCGCCGACATCCGAGCCAAATATTTTCCCCTCGCGTATGCGAGATCCGGCGACTGGAAGGCGAACTACCTCAAGTTGATCCGGGAGAAACTCGAGGCCCAAGCGAAGGAGTCGGACCAGAAAGCGGACTCTGTCAACAACAGGCTCATCCGGAACGCTCTGCTGGAGCTGGTTCACAGCGGCGACACTAGACTCCTAGCACCGTTGAAGGCCTTCTGGCGGAGCATCAAACCCGGAGTGGAGATGGAGAAACCCGAGAACCAGCGCATTTGGGAACAGCTGGTGAAGCGAGGGGAACGAGACCCTGAGTATGACCGTGAAGGGCTCGCGGCCGACTATCTCGTCCGTGCGATCCAGGCGCTCGGGGACCCGACGTTCCAAGAGAGGAACACGAACAGCCGCAAGAACCGTGAGTACATCAAGAAGAGCCTGATCGATGGCGGCTACTTGAAGCCTAGCGCGGCGGTGCCGTAGATAGCGGCGCCGACGACACTCCCATCGTTTCAGGTTCCTCTGTTCCTCTGCTTCCCTGCTGTTGGGAACATTCGAACGTTCGAACGTGCGAACCTTCGAACTCTCTTCACCGCCTTGCCGTCTGTGCCGGAGAGACGTAGACTCACGTCATGGACGACCTCAGCCTTCAGGACCGGTACGCCCCTTCGACCCGCTGCTTCGGGTGCGGACCGTCCAACGTCGACGGGCTTCGGATCAAGAGCTTCGTCCGCGGCGACGAGGTGGTGGCCGAGTGGACGCCGTCCCGGCACCACGAGGCGTTCGACGGCGTGCTCAACGGCGGGGTGATCGGGACGCTCTTCGACTGCCACTGCAACTGGACGGCCGCGTACCATCTGATGAAGGCGAGCGGCACCGACGCGCCGCCGTGCACGGTGACCGCGGAGTACCACGTCGTGCTCAAGCGTCCGACTCCGTCCGTCGGCCCCTTGACTGTGCGCGCCCGCGTCGTGGAGGCGAGCGACGATCGCGCGGTCGTCGGGGGAACGCTCGAGGCCGCCGGCAAGGTCACCGCCACCTGCCGCGGCACGTTCGTCGCGGTTCGCGAAGGGCACCCCGCGTTCCACCGGTGGTGAGCGGTCCGCCTGCCCGCGGCGGGGCGCACCGCGGACCGGCGGTTGTGCTATAAGAAGACCATGTCGGACCGAAAATACAGGCATCGCGGGTACCAGGACGAGGAGCGTCGCGAGGAGCGACGTCCGGCCGACTCCGGACCCCGCGAGCGCCCGGAAGGTCCGCGGGGGCGCGGCCTCGGCGCACCGACGGTGACGGTGTCCCGCTGTCGCGTGTGCGGGACACGCCAGCAGCTCTCCGGCGCGGTCGCCGGCGACTCCGTCTGCGCGAACTGCGGCAGCGACCTCCACACCTGCTCCAACTGCGCGTACTTCGACACGTCGCGCCCCAACGAGTGCCGCAAGCCGGTCCTCCAGCGCGTGACCAACAAGACGAAGCGCAACGTGTGCGAGCTGTTTGCACCCAGCACGGTCCAGGAGTTCGCCTCCGACCGCCCTGCGGTCGCCGCACCCGACGGCGGCATCGTCTCGAGCCCGCGCGCCGCCTTCGACGCCCTCTTCAAGAAGAAGTGACTCCGCCCGCGGCAAGGTCATCCCGAGTCCCACCGGTGGCGGGACGACGGATCCCTCGGCATTTCGAGGGCGGTGGCCGCTCGCTCCGCGAGCCGAGATCATCCCGTAGGGAGCGAGCACTCGGGGCCACGGTGGGGGAGTGACCGACAACGTCGCGCGGACTCGCTCTGAGAGGGCCGCACCGTGCCCCCGCCCTTGCCGAGGCGGCGCGGGTGCACTACGATCGTGGTGAGGCCGTCGGCCGCTCCTGAGTGTTCCCGTTGGCGGCGTGGACGGCCGACCCGGAACCGCCGGGTCCCGTTTTCACCGTGCCGACGAACCTCGACCCCTTGCGCGCCAGCGATTCCTCCTCCCCCCGGCCTGGTGTGGTCGTCCGTCGGGCTCCGGCGTGGCTGCCGGCCGCGGCCACCGTGGTGCTCGCGACGGCTTCCGCCGGCGTCGTCGCGTACGCCGACCGCGTCCGGATGGCCGCCGACGCGGCGCTCCCAGCGCAGGGGCTGTGTCTCGCGGCCGCGGCGATGTGGCTCGCGTTCGCGACGGCGCCCGCGGCCCGCCGTTGGCGACCGCCGCGGCTCGACGCGGCACGGATCGTGCCGCCGCTGGTGATCCTGGGCCTCGCGTTCGCTCTTCGCGCGCACCTGGGCTCGGTGCTGCCGTTCCCGGATCGCACCGGGTTCGAGGAGCTCCAGATGGGGTCCGACGGCCACCGGCTGCTCACGACCGGTGTGCTCCCGCTCGAGTTTCGGTTCACGAAGGCGCTCAGCGCCGTCGGCCTGTGGTGGGGCGGAAACTCGCTGGAGGCACTGCGGCTCCCGTTTCGGCTCATGGGATACGGACGGCTCGTCGCCACGCTCCTGTGTCTACGTGCGCTCGGCGCGGGTTGGTGGCCAACGGCGTGCGTGACGCTCGCCGCGGCTGCATCGCGATGGTTCGTGATCACCAGCGGCGCGGCGTACGAGGACTTCTCGGCGAGCCTCTTTCTCTTGATGCTGGTGCTGTGTCTGCTGAAGGCGAACCCGGTCCGGCCCGCGTCGCGCGCGTGGGCGGCGTTTGCGGGGATGTTCGCCGGGATCCTCGTGTTCGAGAACAGCTCGTTTCGGTTCGCGCTCGCTCTCGCCCTCGCCTGGTTCGTCTGGCTCGCGCTGGTTCGCTGGCGTCGCGAGGATCCGTCGACCAAGTGGCGTCCAGCCCTGATGTTCGCCGCCGTGGGCGCGCTCGTGTCCGCCCCCATGCTCATCGACATCGTCCACGGTGGGGTGCAGTCGATCTTCTTCGAGGCGGTCACCCGGTGTGCGAGCGACCGCTCGACGGCGTTCTCGCCGTTCGTTCTCGAGAACCTCCGCGAGTCGTTCAGGATGCTCGCGGGCCTCCCGGTCCGGATCAGCTTCTACCTCGCCCCGGAGAACGGCCACGCGGTTCACCCCGCGCTCGGGGCGCTGCTCGTCGCCGGCGCCGCGGCCGCGCTGCTGTGGCCGAGCCGCGCGGCGGTCCGCGCGATCGTGCTGTCGGCGCTGCTCGCCGTCGTCGTCTGCTCCCTCACCACCAACTACTTCGCCGCCTCGCGGCTCGCGCCCGTGGCGTCGCTCCTGCTCCTGTCGGCGGGCGCATTCCTGCACCAGGCCGAGGGGTGGGTCGCGCGCGCCGTGGGCACCATGGGCACGGCGTTGCGCCTGCCCTCGCGGACGCTGCTCGCGGCGTCTCGAATCGTGACGCCGGCGCTCATCACCGCGTTGACCGCCACGATGGTGATCGGCAACGCCCGCCGCATCCGGGAGATGGCCGCCGACGTCAACGTGCGGCGGGAGTACCGCAACGATCAGTACCTCGTCGCGTGGTACCTCGCCACCGAGGAGCCGGGTCCTCGTCGTGACGCCCGGCCGTCAGCGCGACTGGAGCGATGCGGGGATCGCGCAGTGGGTGTACGCGGGTCGCGGGCTCACCGTCGTGGGCACACCCGAGTTTCCGGACGCGGACGCGCTCCGGCCGGACGAGGTCGTCGTGGTGAGCGCAGAACAGCGCGCGCTGCGGGACGGCGAGGTGGAACGTCTGCGGGAGCTGGCAACGGCCGCCGACGCGGGCGGGACGCTGCGGCTGCGGGTGGGCCGGTCCGGAAGGGTGGTGGTGGGGTCGTTCGTGGCAGGCCGCGAAGTCGGGACCACCACCGGAGGACCGTGAGCGCGCCGGGTACGCCCTCGGCGGACGGCGAGGTTCGCGCCCCGGAGCGCCGGGAGGTGGGTGGCGCTCCGAGGGCGGAGGTCCTCGCCCGCCCGCTCAGTCCATCTGACGGCGCAGGTACGTCGGTGTGTCGAGCTCGGAGAAGTTCCCGACGTTGACGCCGTAGTCGGTCGGGAGGTTGGCCGGCAGGTACGGACTCGCCGGCTCGGCCTGCCTCGCCTCGCGCACAGGCTCCTTCGCGAGGACTCGGTCCGCGGGGCGCACGGGCCGCTCCTCGCCGGTCGCGCCGAAGCCGGTCGCGACCACAGTCACCTGGATCTTCGCCGTGAGCTCCTCACGCTGGCCGTACCCGAACAGGAACAGGCAGTCCGGCGAGCACCGCTTGGCGATGTACTCTGCGGCGTCGTTGATCTCGGTGATCGTGGTGTCGGGCCCGCCGACGAAGTTCACGAGCACCCGTTGGGCGCCCTCCAGCGACGCCTCCTCGAGGAGCGGTGAGGAGAACGCCTGCTGAGCCGCCTCGATCGCCCGGTGCTCGCCCTGACCCTGGCCGATCCCCATGAGCGCCATGCCGCCGCCCCTCATCACGGTCTCGACGTCCGCGAAGTCGCGGTTGATGATCCCGGTCTCGTTGATGATGTCGGAGATCCCCTGGACGCCGTGGCGCAGCGCCTCGTCGGCGAGCTGGAACGCCTGCTCAACCGACACCTGCGGGCCGACCATCTGCAGGAGGCGTGAGTTGGGCACCGTGATCAGGGTGTCCACGCACTTCCCGAGCTCCTCGATCCCCTTGTCGGCGATCCGCGCCTTGCGCGTGCCCTCGAACGCGAACGGCTTGGTCACGACGGCGACCGTCAGCGCGCCCGCGTCGCGCGCCAGGTTCCCGATGACGGGCGCCGCCCCCGTCCCCGTGCCCCCGCCCATCCCCGCCGCGATGAACACCATGTCCGCGCCCTCGAGACACTCGATGAGCTCGTCGGTCCGGTCGAGTGCCGCGCGGTTTGCGGCATCGGGGTCGCACCCCGCCCCGAGCGCCTTGCCGCGCGAGTTCGGGGTGACGAGCTGGAGCCGCACGCCGGCGTTGCTGGCGCGCAGCGCCTGGCCGTCGGTGTTGACCGCGATGAACTCGACGCCCTTGATTCCGGCGGCGATCATCCGGTTCACCGCGTTGCTGCCGCCCCCGCCGACGCCGACGACCTTGATCATGGCCGGCGACGACTCGTCGGCGATCGTGATCGCGGGCACCTTGGCACCCCTCGAATCGTCGAACGTGATCATTCTCCACCTCCCCTTTTCGCAAGGAACTTGCGTGAGATTCGTGACCAGAGACTCCCCCGGCGCCGCCGCTCCCGCACTACGGGCAGGGCGGACGGGAGCAGCAGGTTCCGCCCGTGGACGAGGAGCCCGACCGCGACCGCGGGCGAGCGGGCGGGCAGCTCCGAGCTGGCGAGCAGGTGCGTCGCGTCCGGGACGCCCTCGAGCTCCCCGAGGCGCGCCCGCTTCACGAAAACCTCCTCGGCGAGGGCGGCGAGGCCCTCGAGGTGTGCACCCCCCCCGGAGAGCACGACGCCGGTGCACGGAGCGTCCTGCGGGATCTGGCGCCACACCTCCGCGGCGATCAGCTCGAACGTCTCCTGCATCCGCAGGCGAATCGTCTTGCACAGCTCGCGGCGGGAGATCACGTGGCTGCCGCGTCCCTCGATCGTCGGGACGGAGATCGTCTCCTCCTCCCCGACGTCGGCGAGCAGCATGGTGCCGGCCTCCCGCTTCGCCGTCTCCGCGCCGGCCGCAGTGGTCTGGAAGCGGTGCACGAGGTCGTCGTTGATCTTGTTGCTCCCGATCGGGAAGCAGCCGGCCGCGAGCAGCTTGTCGCTCGAGTAGGCCGCGTAGCTCGAGGTGCCGTAGCCGACGTCGATCAGGATCGACCCGAGCCTGCGCTCGTCCGCGGTGAGAGTCGCGTTCGCGGCGGCGACCGGGGCGAAGAGGAACTCCTCCACCTCGAGTCCTGCCTCGTTGATCGCCTTCTCGAGCGTCCGCACCGGGTTCTCCTGGCACGCGAGGACGTACGCGTCCACCGCAAGGTGCCGGCCGACCATCGACTGCGGGTCGACGATCCCGTCCTGGTCGTCGAGCGCGTACGTCGGCGACATGACGTTGAGCACGGTGTGGCCGGCCGGCAGCGGCTGGCGTCGCACGGCCTCGTGCAGCGTCTCGAGGTCGGCGAGCGTGACCTCGCGCTCCCGGGCACCCATCGCGATCGCGGCGCGCGTGAGCCTGCCGCTCACGAAGATCCCCGCCACCGAGACCAGCACCTTCTCGACCGGAAGCTTCGCCATGAGCTCGGCTTCCTCGGCCGCGGCCTTGATGGCCGCCACCACGGGCTTCATCTGGACGACCTGGCCGGAGCGCATCCCGCTCGACGGTGCGAGGCCGACGCCGCGGATCACCATCTCGTCGCACTCGGAGAGCTCGGAGATCAGCGCCAGGACGCGGTGGTTCCCGACGTCGAGGGATGCGATGATCCTCGGACCCTGGGCCATCACCCCTCCTCCGGTGCGGGGGGCGCCGGGAGCACCGCCACGCGTCCCGCGATCCGGGCGTCGAGACGCAGCGGGGCGGGGTGTCGTGCGGTCCACGCGGCCAACACACGGCGCGCCTCGGCCAGCGCGCCGGGCAGATCCGGGTCGGCGAGGATCACGGGCGCGGTGCCGGCGAAGTGGAGGGCGACGTCGTGCGGACCGACTCGGTCGGCCCGCTCGAGCTTTCCGCCCCACGCGCGCTCGAGCGCGGGCACCGCCGCGAGGACCGCCCCGCGCTCCTCCGTGTACGGCGCGAACCCGTCGATCACGAGGAGCGACGAGTTCGCCTGGGCCGGCGCCAGGAGACGGCCCTCGCCGTCGACCAGGCGCCGGACTCCCGCGTCCAGCGCCACCGCGACCGGCACCCGCTCGACGACGGTGCAGGAGACCACGCCGTCGAGCGAGATCCTGACGCTCGCATCGGCGACCCAGGGGATCGCCCGCACGGTCGCCCTCAGGGTAGAGGCGCGCGCCGCAATGGCGGGGCCGCCGAGCGCCGGCCGGAGCGCGGACTCGATGTCGCTCGCCGGGAACCTGTGCGTCCCGGACACCCGGAGCTGGCGCACCTGGAGCGCTGCGGCCAGCGTCGTCGTGAGCGCGACCGCCGCCAGCGGCGGCACGACTCTGCCGGCCACCCTGCGGAGCATCCGCCGGTGCCGAACCGGGCCGCTCACGCGGTCCCCCCCGTCAGCCACGTCTCGCCGAGCTGCACGACGTTCCCTGCGCCGAGGGTCAGGAGGACGTCACCGGGCCGCAGCAGGTCGTCGAGGACCGTGAGTGCGTCCGCGAACGACGACACCGCGACCGCCTGCCGGTGGCCGGACCGCTTGGCCGCGGCGACGACGAGGTCGTGGGTGACGCCTGCGATCGGCTGCTCGCGCGAGGGGTAGATCGGCAGCACGACGACCACGTCGGCGCCCAGGAGGGCGTCGCCGAACTCCCTGGCGAAGTCCCGCGTTCGCGAGAACAGGTGAGGCTGGAACGCGACCACCAACCGCGCATCGGGGAAGCTCTGCCTCGCGGCTTGGAGCGTCGCCACGATCTCGCTCGGGTGGTGAGCGTAGTCGTCGACGAGGACGACGCGGTTGCGGACGCCCTTGCGCTCGAACCGGCGGGCGACACCGGTGAACGCGCCGACGGCCGCCGCAACCGTGCTGAACGGGACGCCGACCTCGAGCGAGGCCGCGGTCGCGCCGAGCGCGTTGACGAGCATGTGGCGGCCTGCGAGCTGGAGCCGGAGCTCGCCCGCCTCGCGGCCGCGCACCACGACGGTGCACGCCGACCCCGACTCGGAGAGGCGGATTGCACGGCCGTGAATGTCGGCCTGGGGGGAGAACCCGTACGTCACGGTTCGGCGCTCGAGGCGCGGCAGGAGCCGGCGTACCCCGCCGTCGTCGAGGCAGGCGATCGTGGCGCCGTAGAAGGGCACCCGGTTCGCGAACGTCACGAACGCGTCCTCCATCGCTTCCACGGAACCGTACGTGTCGAGGTGCTCCGCCTCGACCGTTGTGAGGAGTGCGAGGACCGGGAACAGGGCGAGAAACGACCTGTCGAACTCGTCGGCCTCGCACACCAGGTACTCCGAACGGCCCAACCGGGCGTGTGCGCCGAGGAAGTGCATCCGGCCGCCCACGACCACGGTCGGATCAAGCCCCGCGCGCGTGAGGACGAACCCCGTGAGCGAGGTCGTGGTCGTCTTGCCGTGTGTCCCCGCCACCGCGATCCCCCACTTGAGGCGCGAGAGCTCCCCGAGCATCTCGGCCCTGCGAATCACCGGGATCCCGAGCCTGCGCGCCGCCTCGACCTCGGCGTTGTCGAGCCTCACGGCGGAGGAGATCACCAACACCTGGACGCCGTCGAGGTGGCGGGGCGCGTGCCCGACGTCGACCCTGATCCCCAGCTTCTCGAGCCGCATGGTCGTCTCGCTGACCGCGAGGTCGCACCCGGAGACGGTGAACCCCTCGCCGTGCAGGAGCTCGGCGAGACCGCACATCCCGACGCCGCCGACGCCGAGGAAGTGGAGGTGGCGGACGTGACCGAAGTTCATCGGTGCCCCCCCGCGTCTCCGCCCGCCGCGGCGACCACCAGGGCTGCGACCGACCTCGCGGCGTCCGGCCGCGCGAGACGGGCCGCCGCGCGTCCGCGCTCCACGAGGTACTCCGGCGCTGCGAGCAGCCGTCCGAGGGCGGCCGCGAGTGCGGCGGGCGTCGCCGCGCGCTCCTGCAGGACCTCGCCGGCGCCCGTCGCCGCGTACTGCTCGGCGTTGACCAGCTGGTGGCCGTGCGCAGCGGCGGCGAACGGCACCAGCACCGCGGCGCGGCGCGCCGCCGCCAGCTCGGCGATCGTCAGCGCGCCCGCGCGGGCCACGACGAGCGCCGAGCCCTCCAGCGCCTCGGCGGGCCGCTCGAGGAATGGGACGACCGTCGCCTCGACGCCCAACGAGGCGTACCGTTGCCGCACCTGGTCGGCCCACCGTGCGCCGGCCTGGTGGACGATCCGCGGCAGACTCGCCGCGCGGGCGAGCTCCGCGAACGCCGCCGGCACCACGCCGTTGAGGAACGCCGACCCCTGACTCCCACCGAGCACCAGCACCGAGAGCCGCGCCAGCGGCGGTACGGACACCGCGAAGAACTCGCCTCGCACCGGGTTCCCGGTCCAGCGCGCGGGCAGCGACGGGAACGCTGCCAGCGCGGCCTCGAATCCGCACGCGACGGCGACGGACCACGGCGCGAGGAAGCGGCTCGTCAGTCCGGGGAGCGCGTTCTGCTCCTGGAGGATCACCGGCACGCCCAGCATCCCCGCCGCCAAGGCGCCGGGCATCGAGGCGTACCCGCCGACGGCGAGGACCGCGGCCGCACCGCGCCGCAGGAGGAACGACGCCGCCTGGAACACGGCGGGCGCGAGCTGGAGAGCGGCAGTCGCCTGGGCCGCGTGCGAGCGCGCCACGGCGCCGCTCACCGCCAGCAGCCGGATCGGGATCCCTGCCTCGGGCACGCGGGTCGCCTCGAGACCTCGCCGCGCTCCCAGCCACGACACGCGTGCGCCGGAGTGGGTGAGCTCGGCCGCGACCGCCAGCCCCGGGAAGAGGTGGCCGCCAGTTCCGCCGCCGGCGATCACGACCTCGCTCACGCGCCCTCCTTTCCGATGTTGAGGAGGAGGCCGATCGCGGTCAGCGTGAGCATCACGTCGGACCCTCCCGCCGAGAGGAGTGGCAGTGGGAGCCCCTTGGCGGGGAGGAGCTTGACGCAGACCGAGACGTTGAGCAGCGCCTGGACGCCGATGGTGACGGCGAGGCCGCTCGCGAGCAGCGCGGCGGGGGCGCTGCTCGCCCGGCCGGCGGCCCCGAGCGCACGACCGACGATCACGCCGAGCAGCGCGAGCGTCCCCAGGGTACCGACGAGCCCGAGCTCCTCGCCGATCACCGCGAAGATGAAGTCCGTGTGCGGCTGCGGGAGGTAGAACAGCTTCTGGAGGCTCGAACCCAGCCCGCGCCCGACAAGGCCGCCGCCGCCGATGGCGATCAGCGACTGCTGGACCTGGTAGCTGGTCTCCCCGAAGAACGTGCGCAGCCGCTCGACACGGTACGGCCGGATCACGGCGAACACCGCGAACACGAGGACGGCGGCGCCCGCCATCGCGGCCAGGGGCCGGAGCGGGACGTCCGCGATGAGCAATATGCACGCGGCGGCCGCCAGCAGCAGGAGCGCCGACCCCATGTCGGGTTCGATCAGCACGAGTCCCACCGTGATCGCGGTGACGGCGAGCGCCTTGCGCTGCGCCGCCGTCCGCTCCGCCCGGTCCGGGTAGACGCGGCCGAGCAGCGCCGCAAGCGCGAGAGGCAGGATCACCTTGGCGACGGCCGAGGGCTGGATCGAGCTCACCGGCAGCTGGAGCCAGCGGTGCGTCCCGTTGATCGGGCGCTGGAAGTACGCGGCGAGGAGCGCCACCCACGTCGCCAGGAGGAGGGCGAACGCGACCTTCCACCGGGTCACGCGCTCGAGCGGCACGAACGTCGCGGCGAGCATCCCGCCGATGCCGATCACGACCGCGACGAGCTGCCGGACCGCGAACTCGTACTCCGAGACGTGGTAGTACTCGCGTGCGAGCGGGCCGGACGCGGAGCCCACCATCACTACGCCGACGGCGGCCGTGCCGACGGTGACGGCGAGGAGCGTGCGGTCGATCTGGCGCGTCTTCGGCATCACGCGCCTCCTGCCGAGAGCCGCGCGAGGCGGGCGAACTCGTCGCCCCGGTGGGCGTAGTCCCTGAACTGGTCGAACGAGGCGCATGCGGGCGACAGCAGGACCGTGTCCCCCGGCCGGGCCCGGTGCGCCGCGCGACGCACCGCCTCGTCGAGCGTGCCGCACCACTCGAGCGGCGCGACACCATCGAGCGCCGCGCCGATCTCCCGGGCGGCCTCGCCGATCAGGTAGATCCTCGCGAGCCTCCCCTCGGTCGCGGGGCGGAGCTCTCGGAAGTCCTGGCCCTTCCCGAGTCCGCCGAGGATGAGGTGGACGGTACCGGGGGCGTACCCCGCGAGCCCGGCCGCAGTGGCGCCCACGTTGGTCCCCTTGGAGTCGTCCACCCAGACGACGCCGCTCGCCTCCGCGACGACCCAGTGCCGGTGCGGGAGTCCCCGGAACTTTCCCAAGCCGGACGCGATCGCGCCGCGCGGGATCCCGAGCCGGCTCGCGCCCAGAGCCGCGGCGAGGGCGTTGGCCACGTTGTGGTCCCCCGGGAGCGGGAGGTCGGAGCGGGGGAGCAGGGGCTCGCCGTCGAGTACCAGGACGCCGCGCGCCAGGTGGGCCTCGGCGTGCGCGTCGAGCAGCGAGAAGTGGGCGATCCGGGAGCGCGTCGCGACCCCGGAGAGGACGGGGTCGTCGGCGTTCAGGATCGCCGCGTCGGACTCCTGCTGGAACGCGAAGATCCGGACCTTGGCCGCGAGGTACGCGTCCAACGACGGGTGACGGTCGAGGTGGTCGGGTGAGAGGTTGAGCAGGAGCGCCACGCGCGGCCGGAGCGACGTGCACCCCTCGAGCTGGAACGACGAGAGCTCGAGCACGGCCACGTCCCAACCGCCCGCGAGCGCGAGCTCGCACGCTGCGGTCCCGAGGTTGCCCCCGACTGCAGTGCGCAGACCGGCTTCGCGGGCGATCTCCCCCAGCAGGGAGGTGACGGTGCTCTTTCCGTTCGAGCCGGTCACGCCCGCGATCGGAGTAGAACCCATCGACCGGGCCGCGAGCTCGACCTCCGCGATCGTCTCGATCCCGCGCCGGCGGGCGTCGGCCAGGAGCGGGAGGTCCCACCGCACGCCGGGCGAGGCGACCACCAGGTCGGTGTTCTCCAGCAGCGAACTCGGGTGGCCGCCGAGGGATGTCGTGACCCCGACGGGGAGCCTCGCGACGGCGTCGGCGAGCTCGGCGGCGCTCCGGCGGTCGTTGACCGTGACGCGGTGTCCCTGGTGCGCGAGCAGCGTCGCCGCCGCGACCCCCGAGGTGCCGAGGCCGACGACGAGCGCGCGGAGAGTCACCGTCCCGGTCATCGCAGTTTGAGCGTGGCCAGGCCCATGAGGGCGAACACGATCGCCACGATCCAGAACCGGACCACGACCTTGGTCTCGGCCCAACCCGAGAGCTCGAAGTGATGGTGGAGGGGGGCCATCCTGAAGATCCGCTTGCCGCGGGTCTTGAAGCTCGCGACCTGGAGGATCACCGAGAGCGCCTCGGCCACGAAGAGGCCTCCGACGATCGCGAGCAGGAGCTCCTGCTTCGCGATGACGGCCGTGCACGCGATCGCCCCTCCCAGCGCGAGCGAGCCGACGTCGCCCATGAACACCTCGGCCGGGTGACAGTTGAACCAGAGGAACGCGAGCGACGCCCCCACCATCGCGGCGCAGAACACCGTGACCTCGCCGGCACCGGGCACCGACGGGATGAGGAGGTACTTCGCCAACTTGGCGTTGCCGGCGAGGTACGTGAAGACCGTGTAGGTCGCGAACGCGATGAGCACCGACCCGATCGCCAGCCCGTCGAGGCCGTCGGTCAGGTTCACCGCGTTGGAGAACCCCGCGAGCACGACCGCCACGAGAGGGACGTAGAGGAACCCGAGCTGGATGCGACCGTTCTTGAAGAACGGCAGGACCACCTCGCCCGCGTACTGGGAGTTCCCCGCGACGAGCCGGATCGCGGCCGCCGCCACGACGCCGACCACGAGCTGGAGCCCGAACTTCTGCCAGGCGCGCAGCCCCAGGTTCTTGCCGCGCCGGACCTTGAGCAGGTCGTCCGCGAGGCCGATCGCGCCGTACAGCAGCGTCGTGGTCACCACGACCCACACCCACGGCTCGGTGAGATCGCCCCACAGCATGATCGGGATGACGACGGCGGCGAGGATGAGGAGCCCGCCCATCGTCGGAGTCCCGGCCTTCACCTGGTGGGACGCGGGGCCCTCTTCGCGGATCGCCTGGCCGATCTGGTTCCGGCGCAGCGTGCGGATGAGCACCGGGCCGAGTGCGATCCCGATCACGAGCGCCGTCAGGATCGCCAGAGCCGCCCTGAACGTGATGTAGCGGAACACGTTCAGCGGTCCCCAGACGGTGTGGAGCTGGTAGAGGAGCCAGTACAGCATCAGCGCACCGCCCCGAGCAGCCCGTCGACCACGGCGTCGAGACCGACACCGCGCGACCCCTTGACGAGCACGACGTCGCCGCGGCGGAGCAGTCCGCGCACCACGGTCAGCGCCTCCGACGCGTCCGCCGCGTGGTGGACCTCCGCGCCCGCCGCGCCCCGCGCCATCTCCGCCGCCGGGGCACCGCCGACGGCCACCACGACGTCCGCGGCCGCGGCGGCGCACCGCCCGACCTCGCGATGAAACGCCGCCGCCGCCGCCCCGAGCTCGAGCATCTCCCCGAGCACGGCGACCCGCCGACCCGGGCTGGCGGCCAGGAGCCCGAGGAGGGCCTTGGCCGCCTCGGGCGAGGAGTTGTAGCTGTCGTCCACGAGCGTGACACCGGGCGCGATCGTGTGCACCTCGCCGCGTCTAGGCGCGGGTGTGAGCCCGGAGGCGGCGGCGGCGACACCCGCCGCGGGCACGCCGAGCGCGAGGGCGAGCGTCGCCGCGGCGAGCACGTTGGCGGCCTGGTGGCGACCCGGCAGCGGGCATTCGACCTCGAGCGGCCCGAGCGCGCCGTCGAGCTGCATGCGCGACCCGAGCAGTCCTCGCTCCTGGTAGCGGCCGATCCACAGGTCGGAGTCGCCCGGGACGCCGTAGCGCAGGACCCGGCCGCCGTAGCGCGCGCCGAACGAGGCGACGCGGGGGTCGGCGGCGTTCAGCACGAGCACGCCGTCCGTGCGGAGGTGGCGGATCAGCTCGGCCTTCGCCTCGGCGATCGCGTCGACGTCGCGGAAGAACTCGAGGTGAACCGGGGCGACGACCGTGTAGAGGAGCGCGTCCGGCTGCGCGACCGCCCCGAGTCGGTCCAGCTCGCCTGCGTGGCTCATGCCGAGCTCGGCGACCATCCACTCGATGTCGGCCGGCTGGTTGCACAGCTCCGCCGGGAACCCCGTCTCCGAGTTGCGGTTGCCGCGGGTGAACCCGACGCGGAACGCCCGCCGGAGGAACGCAACCAGGATCTCCTTCGTGGTGGTCTTCCCGATCGAGCCGGTCACCGCCGCGAGGCGGTACGGCGCTCGCGCCCGCTCCGCCGCAGCGACCGTCTGGAGCGCCGCAACGGTGTCGGGGACGACGACCTGCGCGACCGCCGCCTCGACCGGGTGCGCGACCAGGGCGACCGTCGCGCCGGCGGCGGCGGCTTGGGTGACGAAGTCGTGTCCGTCGACCCGTGCCCCGCGCAGCGCGACGAAGAGGTCGCCGGGCCGGACCGCCCGCGAGTCGATCGCCACGCCGGTCGCGACCGCCGAAGCGTCGCCGACGACGCGCGCCGAGAGCGTCCGCCCGAGCTCCGCGGCCGTCCGGCGGATCACGCGCGCCTCCGCTGCGCGAGCTCGCGCACGACGCTCCGGTCGTCGAACGGCACCGTGCGGTCGGCGAAGATCTGCTCGGTCTCGTGGCCCTTCCCCGCGACCAGGACGAGGCAGCGCTCGTCGGCGAGGGAGAGCGCGGCCGCGATCGCCTCGCGGCGGTCGGCGATCGCCAGTGCGCGCGGGTTGCCGGACGCCCGCACGCCGTCCATCACCTGCGCGATGATCGTCTGCGGGTCCTCGCTCCGCGGGTTGTCGGTGGTCACGATCGGGACGTCGGCGAGCCGGCCCACGATCTCTCCCATCGGCGCACGCTTGCCCTGGTCGCGGTCGCCGCCGCACCCGAACACGACCACGAGCCGGCGGTCGCCGACCTCGCGGAGGGAGAGGAGGACCTGCTCCAAACCGTCCGGCGTGTGGGCGTAGTCGACGAACACCGGAAACGCGGTGCCGGCGGCGACGCCTTCGAGCCTTCCCGGCAGCGGCCGGGCGGTGGCGAGTCCCCGGACCACGGCGTCAGCCGTCCACCCGAGCGCGACGGCGGTGGCCACGGCCGCGAGGGCGTTGCGCGCGTTGTGGCGACCCACCAGCGGCAGGCGCACCTCGGCCTCCCACGTGGGGACGCGCAGCCGGAACGAGCTGCCCTCGAAGTCGGGCGAGAGGTTGAGAGCGGTCACCGCGCACAGCGCACCGAAACCGAACGTCAGGTCTCCGTCTCTCGGCGAGGACGCGAGGCGCGCCATGAACGGATCGTCGAGGCCGATCACCCTACGACCGGGAGGGTCGCGCCGCAGCAGCCGCTCGAGGCTCGCCTTGGTGGCAAAGTACGCATCGAGGTCGCGGTGGAAGTCGAGGTGGTCGCGCGTGAGGTTGGTCCAGACGGCGATGTCGAACTCGAGACCCGCCACCCGCTCGAGGGCGAGGGCGTGCGACGACACCTCCATCGCGGCGACCGTGCCGCCGGCATCGGCGAGCTCCGCGAGGAGCGGGGCGAGATCCGTCGCCTCCGGCGTCGTCCGGCGCGCGCGCTCGCTCCTGGTCGGCAGCGTGTAGGCGAGAGTGCCGAACACCCCCGGGCGCTCGCCCGCCTCCGTCGCGATCCGACCGACGAGGTCTGCCACGGTGCTCTTCCCGTTCGTCCCGGTGATCCCCACCATTCGCAGCCGGCGCTCGGGGTGTCCCGTGAGCGCCCACGCGGCGAGGGCGGTGGCCCGCCGGGGGTTGGGCGCCCGGAGCCAGGAGACGGCGGGGCCGGGGTCGCGGTCCGACAGCACCGCCACCGCGCCGTTCCCGACGGCTTGGTCCACGAACTCGATCCCGTGCCGGCGCTGCCCCGGCAGCGCCGCGAAGACCCATCCCGGCCGCACGTCCTGCGCCACGTGCGTCACACCGGTCACCTCGCGGGCGGCACCGCGTAAACCGGCCCCGCAGGCCGCGGCCAACTGCGAGAGCGTCACACGCGCACCCCGGAGGTCGGTTCCAGCCCGAGCAGGATCGCCGTGCGGGCCGCGATGCGGCCGAAGACGGGAGCCGCGACGTCGGCGGCCCAGTACTGCCGGACGGGCTCGTCCACGCAGACGACGATCACGAGATCGGGAGAAGGCATCGGAAGGAAGCCGGCGAACCACGCCACGTGGCGTCCGGCGGTGTAGCTGCCCGAGAACGCGCGCTGTGCCGTGCCGGTTTTCCCCGCCACCGTGAACCCAGGAACCTCCGCTGCCTTCCCCGTGCCCTCCTCCACGACGCCCTCGAGCATGGTGGCGAGGCGGGCCGCGACGTCGGCAGGGATCACCCGTACCCCCGGCTGCGGTTTGTACGGGGTGACGACGGCACCGGACCTGTCGCGGGTCTCGCGCACCAGGCGCGGGTGCATCAGGAGCCCGCCGTTCGCGATGGCGGCGTACGCCTGTGCGAGCTGGAGGGGCGTCACACTGATCTCCTGACCGAGGGCCAGCCCGGCGCGCGAGAGCGCCGACCACGACTGCGGGCCGCGGTAGATCCCGCGCGTCTCGGCCGGGAGCTCGACTCCCGTCGGCTGCCCGAACCCGAACCGTCGGATGACGTCGTCGAGCTGGCCCGGGCCGACCCGGTAGGCGATTCGGATCGCGCCGGCGTTGGAGGACTTCGCGAGGACCTCGCGCACGGGCAGCAAGCCGTAGCGCGCGTGATCGTGGAAGAAGACGTTGGCGATCATCACGCCGCCGCCCGAGCAGTCGACCATCTCCGAGGGGTCCAGCACTCCCGCCGAGATCGCGGCCGCGACGATGAACGGCTTGAACGTTGAGCCGGGCTCGAGCGCGTCCTCCACGCCCCTGTCGTGGCGATCCTGGGGGCCCGACTGCGCGAGATGGCCGGGGTCGTAGGAAGGCACCGAGGCGAGTGCGAGCAGCTCGCCGGTCGACGGGTCGAGCACGACGGCCGAGGCGCCCTTGGCGCCGGTCTCGGTGACGGTGCGCTCGAGCTCCTGCTCGACGATCTCCTGGACCCGGCAGTCGAGAGCGATCGCGAGCGACTGGCCGGGACGGCCCTCGCTCTCGAGGCGGAGGTCGATGAACGTCGGCGTGGTCTTCTTGCCGTCCTGCAGCACCCGGTACACGCTCGGCAGCCCGCGGAGGGTGCGGTCGTAGAACGCCTCGAGCCCGGCCTGGCCGTCGCCCTCGGCGTTGATGAACCCCACGACCGGCCCCGCGAGCGATCCGTGCGGGTAGACCCTGCGCTCGTTGCGGATCGTACCGACTCCGCGCTGCTGGAGCTTGGCGACCGCGTCCCTGATCTCCGGGTCGAGGTCCTTGGCGAGGTAGAAGAAGCCGTCGTGGTCGCGGAGCTGGCGCATGATCGTGGACGCCGGCAGGCCGACGAGCGGGGAGAGGCTCGTTGCGACCGAACTCCAGCTGTCGTGGGGGATCTTGCGGGGGTTGGCGTACACCGCCACGCGCTCGAGGCTCCCGGCGAGGATTCGGCCGTCCCGGCTGACGATGTCGCCGCGCGGCTCCTCCACCTCGAACGGGTGCTCGCGCTGGCGCGCCGAGCCGGCTTCCCAGGTGCGGTGCTGCACCACCTGGACCTGGACGAGGCGAAGCGCCACGACGCACGCCCACGCGGCGAGCGCCCACCCGACCCAGCGCAGTCGCGCCGCGTTCATCATCGCCGCGCGCTCCGCCGGGGGCGTCGCGGCGTCGCGGTCGGCGTCGGCTTCGCTCCGGGCGTCACGAGATCGCCCCCGGGCGTGAGGTGGGCGACTCGCGTACCGTCGAGCGGCGCGAGGCCGAGCGAGTCGAGCTCCGCGGCGAGTGCCGGGGGCGAGGTCAGCACCTCGCGGTCGAGGAGGAGCCGGCGCTGCTCGCCCTCCAGGCGGTCGATCGCCCGCTGCAGCTCGGCGATCTCGTACCGCATGCGCACGGTCGACTGGCGCGGGGCGATGAAGGCGGTCATGAGGACGCTCACCACCGCGGCGCCGGCGAAGCAGAGGATCAGCCACGCCCGCCACCGGGTGTCGAGCTGCCGCCGCAGCCAGCTGTTCCTCGGCCGGTAGCCGCCGACCTTCACGACGCCCTCCGAGCGACGCGCAGCTTGGCCGAGCGAGCGCGCGGGTTGAGGGCGACCTCCACGTCGGTCGGGGTTACGGGCCTGGGCGTGAGCACCTCGAGGAGACGCTCCGGGTGACACGTGCAGGCGAAGCTGCCCGGAGGACACACGCACCGCCCCGCGAGGCGTCTGAAGGTGCGCTTGACGAGGCGGTCCTCGAGCGAGTGGAACGCGATGACCGCGAGGCGTCCGCCAGGGCCCAGGAGGCGGACGGCTTGCTCGAGTGCCGGCGGGATCCCCTCGAGCTCGCGGTTGGTGGCGATGCGGAGCGCCTGGAACGTCCGCGTGGCTGGATCGATCCGGCCGCGCGCGGGACCGAGCGCGGACGCCACCACGCTGCGGAGGTCGGTGGTGGTCCGGAGAGTCCGTTTCGCCCGGGCGCGGACGATCGCCCGCGCCACGCGCCTCGCCCGCGGCTCCTCACCGAAGTCGCGAAGAACGCGCACGAGCTCCTCCTCCCCGATGGCGGCCAGGAGCTCCCCGGCCGTCTCGCCGCCGGGGCCGAAGCGCATGTCGAGAGGTGCGTCGTGGCGGAACGAGAACCCACGCGCCGGCGTGTCGAGCTGGAGAGACGACACGCCGAGGTCGAACAGCACACCGTCGGCGGTTGCCACACCGTGGGCGCGGGCCACCTCGGCGAGTCCCCAGTACGACGCGACCACCAGCGACACACGCTCCCCGAATCTGGCGAGCTTCTCGCGTGCCGCCGCGAGGGCCTCCGGGTCGAGATCCAGCCCGAGCACGCGAACGGACGGGAAGCGCCCGAGGAGCGCCGCGGCATGGCCGCCGAGCCCGACCGTCGCGTCCACGACCAGCCCGCAGGGCGGGGGCGCCAACGCCTCCAGGACCTGCTCGAGCAGCACCGGCTGGTGTTCGGGGAGGCGCATCGCGCATCACTGTTCCAGCGCCGCCAGCGCGGCAAGCTCCTCGGAAGTGAACGGAGCGGCGAGCTCCGCCTGCGCGCGGTCGCGCGGTACGACCGCCAGGAACCGGCCGCGCCCCGAGACGACCACCTCGCCGTTCACTCCGAGCACGTCCCGCAGCAGCGAGGGGACCAGTACGCGCCCCTGGGCGTCGACCTCGTCCTCCTGGCCGTAGTTCGCGTGTTCCAACAGCCGCTGAACGAGGGGGTCGAGCGACGGGCGCGCGAGGAAACGTCGCTCGAGTTCCTCCCACACCGTCAGCGGGTAGACGCGGAGCTCCAGCGGGCTCAGCGAGGTCACGAACACGCGCGACCCGTACCACTCCTCGAGCTGGCCCTTGAGACGTGCGGGGAGCTTCAGGCGGCCCTTGTCATCGACGGAAGCCTGATAGCTGCCGCGAAAAGTCTCCATGCTCCCCTCCGCAAATCCCCCAGAATCGGGGCGTGGGCCACGATGGTCCACTTCGCTCCACTTTTGTCCACTGCCATGATGAGGGCGCAGCAGCAGGCTGTCAAGATGCTCGCCCTGGCCGGGAGCCTGCTCGGACCGCGCTCGGCGGCTGCTCCTGCCCGGTCTTCCGAGGCGGCGCGCGCGCCTACTTGGCGGCGGCCATCAACTCGGGGTGAACCTCGACGATGTACCGCTTCTTGAGCTCGGTGACCACGCTCGCGAGGTGCGAGCGGTACCGCTCGGCGAGCTCGCGCTCACGCAGCTCGTCCTCGACCTCTGCGAACGGCTTGGCCGTCGGCGGGATACGCTCGACCAGACGGACGACGTGGACACCGGCGGAGGTCGTGAACGGGTCGGAGATCTCGCCCGGTTTCAGCTTCGCGACGGCGTCGCGAACCTCGCTGCGCATGTCCGTCGTGAAGACGGTCCCGAGGTCGCCGCCCGTCCCGTGGCCGGCATCCACTTCCCGCTGAACGAGCTTCTTGAACTCGTCGCCGGAACGCGCCGCGGCGACGAGACGCCGCGCCGCCGCCAGCTTCGCGTCGGCGTCGCCCGGGTCGGAGGTGACCGAGAACACGATGTGCTCGAGGTGGACCCGCTCGCCGATGGTGAACTGGCCCTTCTCGCGCTCGTAGCGCTGGCGCAGTTCCTCCTCGGTGATCGGGAGATCGCCGACCTCTTTCCTGAGGAGCCGGTTCACGAGGATGCTGTCGTGGATCCTGGATCTCAGCATATCGAGGGTCATCCCCGTCTCGCGCAGCGCGGCCTCGAACGAGGCGTCGTCCTGGACGTGGTTCTGCTCCTTGAGGTCCTGGATCGCGCTGTTGAGCTCCTCGCTCGAGACCTCGAGCTTGAGCTCCTCGGCGCGCTCGAGCATGCACAGCTCGTCGGCGGCCTCCTGGATGAACTGGGGGTACTGATCCGGGGTCACCGGCTTCCCCGTTTGCGCCTGGCTCTCGGCGGCGCGCTGGCGGATGTCGGACGTGGTGAGGATCCGATCGTTCACGCGGACGACGATGCCCTCGACGAGCCGCCGATCCGCTCCGGCGGAGGCGGTCGCTGCGATCAGGACCGGCAGGACGAACGTGGTCACTCTCATCGTTTCACCTCGAACGGGTCGCGGCACGGGAAGCTCGCGTCCGCGCACTCCACCCGCACTCCCACTTTCGCTGCGAGCGTCTGGAGGCAGGTTCTCTGGTTTGCGTCGGCCTGCTCCGCGGTCAGCTGGATGCGGGCGCGCTCGCGGAGCTCCGGATCGGGTCCCTCGCCCGGGCGTCGCCGCTCCATCACCTGAAACAGGTGCCACCCGGCGTTGCTCGGCACCGGCTCGCTGACGTCGCCTTTCGAGAGCCCGAAGACGGCCGCCTCGAACTCCGGCGGAAGCTGGCCCCGCTCCACCCAGCCGAGCACGCCGCCGCCGCCTGCGTTGGGGGCGCGCGACAGCTCACGCGAGAGCGTCGCCCAGTCGTCGCCCGAGCGGGCGCGATCCCGTGCGCTCCGGGCGGTCACCTGGTCCGGGAGGATGAGCTGGCGCAACTTGACGCGGTCGCCGCCGCTCGCCATTTCCGGGTGGGCAACGAGGTACGCGTCGAGCTGCGCCTCGGAAGGGGACGGCGGCGGTGGGCACAGCGCCGCCGACAGGTCGCGGACGCGCGCGCTGCGCGCGGTCGGCGTGAGGTCGCGGTCTCCGGGAGTCGGCGAGGCCGCGAGCACGACTTCCTCGTCGAGGTAACGCTCGAACAGCGCGGCCGCGAGGTCGGGCGAGACTTCCGAGAGCGGACGCCCCGTCTGCGAGATGACGAACGCGGACAGCTTCTCGGACGTCACCGTCCGGCCGCCCACGACAGCCAGACGACCCGTTGCCCCGCGACAGCCGAGCGACGCCGCAACGATCGCGAGCGCGCCGGCGCTCCGCACGATCTTCGCCACGGAGCGGAGTCTAACACGCTGCATGGCCGGGACATGGCCATCCCCCGCCGGGGTCGTGCCGTCGCCGCTTCTCGGGCGCTCGCACGCTCGCGACCGTCACGGCAGCGTTCGGGGGGGCGAGAGGTAGCGGGCCAGGAACGCGTAGATCTCGCGGCGTGCCTGCCGGGCGAGAGGCGTGTCCATGCGATCGAAACTGTGGCCGCCCGGCGCATTCTGGTAGACCTTGTACTCGAACTTCTTCCCGGCGGCCTTGAGCGCCTGGATGAGGTGCTCGACCTCGATGACGTTGACGTCCTCGTCGTTCGTGTTCGTGTGGATCAGGAGGGGAATCGCGAGCTTCTCCACGCTCCACACGGGCGAGCGTCGCTTGTACTCGGCGAGGTCCTGGCTCACCGTCTTCCCGATGTGGTACTTGGCGGAGAAGTCGTCCTCGTAGCTCTTCCCCTGGTACCCGATTCGCTGCACCAGGTCCGAGACCGGCACACCGGCGAACACGCACGCGTAGTCCTTGGGGTGCGCGAACGTCTCCATCAGGACGATGAGCCCTCCGTGGCTCCACCCGATCAACCCGACGCGAGCGGGATCCACGAAGTCGAAGTTCTCGAGCGCCCACTCCTTGCTCGCGTGGATGTCGTCCACCTCGCGGCCGCCGTAGTCGATGAGCTCGTAGAAGCCGCGGCCGTACCCCGTCGAGCCCCTGAACTCCGGAGCGACCACGACGTACCCCTGCGCCATCAGCTCGCGGATGATGTGTGCGTGGTACGTGGTGAAGTCGGCGTGCACTCCGCCGTGGGGGAGGATCAGCATCGGGAGCTTCTCGCCCGGCGTGCGGTCCCTAGGCACGAACGTGTAGGTGTAGAACCTGACCGGGTTGCCGGCACCCAGGCCGGTCGGGTTCTTCTCGTTCGCGGGGGGCGGGCCGGCGATGCGCCACTTGTCGATCACGGCGACGTCGCCGACGCGCTGGTACCAGGCGACGTCGTCGACCGCCTTCGCGATCTCGTCGAGCCGGTACTCGAGGTCCTGCTGGGCGTCGCGCAACTCCTGCAGCTGGGCGGCGAGCGTCTCGGGCGGCGGCGCCGGTTGAGCGGCGGCCGACGCGGCGAGGCCCGCGAGCAGCGGGCCGACGATGACGATCCATGCGACTGTGCGCCTAGACACGAGAGCCTCCTTGTGGCTCGCCCGGCAGCGGCCGGGCGGTCCCCTCCTCAGTGCGGGCCGAGAATCCGCACCGGCGGCGCGAGCCGTCCGGCCCGCAACTCGGCGCCTGCGTTCGTCATCGTCACCCTCGTGCGCCGTCGCGGCTCGGGACGGCGACGAGGCCGTCTCGCCGGCTCGGGCGCGGACCCGCCCGGGCCGCTCAGCCGTTCTGCGGCACCCCGGGCTGCGCCGGCGGCTGGAGCGCCGGTGGCTTCGGCCGCATCTCGGGGGGGATCGGGTTGGCGAACAGCTTCTTCGCCTCCGACACCGGGATCACGTGGAACTGATGATGGTCGACGCGGCTGTGCGCCTTCTCCTCCCCGACCTCGTCCAACCCGGTGAGTCGCTGCTCCTTGTAGAACGTCACGTCCTTGACCTTGACCGGCTCGCGCCAGGTGAAGCGCATCCCGTCGGCCGTCACGCCCTTACCGAGGTCCGTGAACGGGCTCTCGGCGCGCACGACCGCGTACGTGGCGCCGTCGACGAACACCTTCCACGTCGTCCCGATCTGAGGCGTGTCGAAGAACGACCTCGGCACCGCGACCGTCAGCTGCCAGGCCGAGCGGCCTTTGAGCTGCACCGCCTTGGCATCCTGGATCTCGACGCCCTCCCACGTCAGCGAGAACGGCAGCAACGTCGGGAACAGGTTGGTCGCCAGGGAGCGCCTCACGATCTGGGCCGTGGCGGGGCGCTGGTCGGGCTTGTCGCGGATGACGGCCCACCCCCCGCTGCCGTCGTCGCCCGCCGTGACCTTGTTGTTCGGCAGTTCGAACCTGCCCGGGATCGGGCCGGGCGCCAGGAAGTAGTTGTTCATCAGCTTCGTCGTGATCGTGCCGTCTTCGCTGACCTCCTCGCTCTTGGTCGCGATGCCGACGATACCGAGTTTGTTGAACGCCTCGACCCCCCCGGCGGCCTTGCACGCACGTCTCACGATCTCGTCGGGCGTCGGTGCGGCTGGCTTTTCCTGGGCGGCCGCTACCGTGGCGATCGCCATCCCGAGACCGAGAACCACTGTTGCCCTCAACTCGAACCGCATCACGTGTCTCCCCTCTCCGGCATCGTGCCCGCAGACGCGCCGCCGATCACAACGCCCCGAAACCGGCGGTCGGTGCCGTCTTGGCCTGCCAACGCGGCACCGCGCGTCGCAGCCCGGCTATTGTGCCACGGGGTGGCCCGACCGGGTGTTCCCGCTGCGATCTGCCGTTCGGTGCACCCGGTTCGGGACCCTCCGCTCGCACGAGCACGGCCCGACGCTGGGCTAGCGAGAACCGTGCCAACGGCTGGGGGAGGAGGGCGTTCGAACGCTGGGCCCTTGGCTCGAGGCGATGCGAGTTCGTCGGGCAGTGGCGCACGGGGCCGGGGAACCGCCGCAACGGCCGCGCACGGCCGCACGCCGGAGGAACTGGTCGGGGCGAGAGGATTTGAACCTCCGACCACACGGTCCCGAACCGTGTGCTCTACCAGGCTGAGCTACGCCCCGACCTGGCGAACGGAGAGCTTACACCAGGGGTAGATCCGTCGCAACCGGTCAGTGCGAGAGGGAATCGAGGGCGCCCTTGATGTCGAGGAACGTCCCGAGTCCCGTGAGGTCGATCTGGATGCGGTAGTCGCGCGTCTGGTACGGCGCGATCCGGTAGTCGTGATACTGGATCGTGGCGTTCCAGCAGCTGCCCCGCCACCTGAACACGTACCTGTGGTCGAGGAGCTCCTTCTGGTGGATGTCGTACGCGATCTGGCTCTCGAGCCGCCACGGTGCACCCGCCGGGCCGATCGCGAAGAACAGCCGCGTCTGGGACGACTGGACCTCGCCCAGAGGGCTGTACCCGGAGAACCAGGTGAGGTTGAACCCGGTAGGACCGGAGGTGTAGCCGCCCGTGAACGAGGTGCTCGAGAGCTTGTGGGTGACGGGGTCGAAGTCGACGCGGGAGTCGATCGTCGCGGTGGCGACCGGCGAGACCCGCAGCCAGACGTCGAGCGGCAGCTTTTGGCTCGGAGCCAGCGCGGTGACGGTCCCGGTCGCCGTGTCGTACACGGAGCGAGCGGCCGTGAGAGGGTCGGAGAGCGAGTACGCCTGGCTGATCTCGAGGCTCGCCAGCTCTCGGCTGCCCTCCGAGCCGGTCTTGACGAGGATGTGGTTGCCGAACGTCCACTTGACCTGGTTCGTCACGAGGATCGAGTCCCGCTCGTCGAAGACGGGGATCGGCGACTTCGTCGGGTCCGAGAGGCTCCCCCCTGGGTTCGAGACGTAGGTGTAGTCGATCCGCGGCTCGACGAGGTGCTTGACCTTGTCGCCGTCGCCCAGCGTCCACACGCGCGAGAACGAGGGCCCCACGAGCGAGACGCCCGCGGTGCCGTAGTGGCGCGACACCGGGGTGTCGACCAGGTACTGGTGGTCGGGCGAGTACTGCGAGGTGTAGTACGTCTCTCGCGCGCCGATCGTCGGCGTGATGTTCAGCCACGCGAGGCCGGGGGTCAGCAGGCTCACCGTCGGGAACAGGTCGATGCGGCCGTACCTGCCGCGCAGCGTCGCGCTGCGGTCCACCTGGAGCTCGTCGACGAGGCCGTTGGCGGACACGTAGAGCGCGGTGGAGCCGACGCGCGTGGAGCGCAGGCGGTACTCGAGCTCGCCGAGCCGGTCCAGGGAGAGCACGGACGTCGCACCGCTGCTGGGATCGGTGAAGAACGTCCGGAGATGGTCGGCCCGCACCGTGACCGCCTGGGGACCCCAGGTGCGGGCGAGGTTGAGGTACGAGTGGAGAGTGCGGAACCCGATCGTCGTGTTCGTCGTCCCCTCGAAGCGCTGGAAGAAGTCCATGTCGGACAGCTCCTGCAGTTCCGCGTGCAGCACGTACCCCGAGGGGAAGAGCTGGTTGTACTTTCCGTCGGCCTTCCACTCCCAGCGCTTCGCGGTGCGGTCCCAGATGAACGCCTCCGCGACCTGGCCGTACCCGTTGTCGGCGGGCGCCCAGCGCATCTCGTTCCCGAGGCCGAAGTAGTTCTTGGTGTACAGGTCGAGGAAGAGCGTGGTGTCGAACGACCGCGAGATCGGCCAGAAGAACGCGTTCCCGAGGTACGCGCCGCGCTGGCTCGAAAAGCCGAACGAGGGGACCAGGAAACCGGCGGCGCGGTCGCGCTTCACCGGCCAAAGGAGCCGGGGCGTGTAGAAGATCGGCACCCCGCGCACTTTCAGGGCGGCACCGCGGAAGTGACCGTACCCCTCGAGCTGCACGACCGCGTCGCGGACGTCGAAACTCCACGGCGGGGCCTTTCCGGAGAGATCGCAGCTGGTGAACACGCCGCTGTGGAAGCGGTAGTGGTCCTGGTCCAGCTTCTCCATCTCCTTTCCGCGGAAGTGGTACACGGGCGGGAGGAAGGCGTCGACATCGTAGAACGTGCCGACCTTCTGCCGTAGATCGAACTCCATGCGGCTGCACGCCATTCGCGACTGACCCTGGTCGAGTATGACGTTCCCCGACGCCTTCATCCGCATCGTGCCGAGATCCACCTCGATCTCGTCGCACCTGAGCTCGATGTCCTGGTAGGTGATGCGGACGTCCCCCTGACCGCACCAGAGCGTGTCCTGCACCCACTGCTGGTGGAGCGCGTCAAGCGTGACGAGGTCGCCGCCGGCCGGCGTCTGGGCGGAGGCGGGCGCGCAGAGGAGGAGGGATGCGGACACGACCGCCGCGCCGAGCGCCAGGATGAACCCCCCGAGCCGACTGCTCCGTTCGCTCTCTGGTGCCAACCGGCCTCCAAGCCAGCGGCCGCATTCTAGGAGCCTCTCCGGGAATTGGCGAGCCGCCGCGCCGGCGCATCGGCGAGCGTCGGTCGGCGGGAGCGGCGCCGCTCCCCCCGCACCCGATCGCACGGTGGCGTGCCGCACTGCCCGCGAGTCGCGATCGTCCCGCGTCGTCCTCTCCTCGCACGATCCTCGCGCCGGGCGAGCGCGGCCGCGCGGCCCGCGAGCTCTCGAAGGCGCTCCCGGCCCCGAGTCTACGGATGTTGACGTATCCTCGTCTGGGATGCGATGGCTGGCACTCGACATCGGTGCACGTCGCGTCGGGGTCGCAGTGTGCGACGCGGAGGAGAGCGTGGCGACCCCGCTCGCAGCGCTGGACGACTCGCGCCCCGAGCGGCTGGCGGCGGCGGCACGCGAGCTCGTCCGGACGTGGGGCGTCGGTGGGGTGGTCGTCGGTGTTCCCGTCACCCGCCGTGGCGCGAGCAGGGGCGAGGCCCGCGTCGCCGCGGTCGTCGCCGCGCTCACGCGCGAGCTCGATGTCGCGATCGAGACCGTGGACGAGCGCGGGACGACGCGTGCCGCCGAGTCGCTTCTCCGGGAGGCGGGGGTGCCGCGCCGGCGCTGGCACGAGCTCGTCGACGGCTTCGCGGCGCGTCTCATTCTGGAAAGCCACCTTGCGGCGCGGCGTGCGGCCTCGCGCGGCCGTTGACCTGCCCAGGGGCGGATGCTAGCGTTTGTGGAGGTCGGGAGGGCCTGCCATGGCCGACACGTACTCCAGTTTCGGCAAGTACCTTCTCCTCAAACAGCGCACCCAGGACGGCGTCGGAACGCTGTGGCGGGCCGGGGAGATGGAGCGCAACAGCTTCAAGAGGATCGTGTGGCTGCGGCGCTTCGACCAGGCTGGCCTCGATCGCGGCGCCCTGACCGCGGAGATCGGGCCCTCGAACCAGATCAGCCAGGTCCTCAAGGCCAGCAACGTCGTGAGGAACGCAACGCACGGGAGCGAGGGCGGGGTGCCGTTCGTGGCGTGGGACTACGTGCCGGCCCAGCCCCTCGACCAGCTCCTGGCTCGCGCCGCACAGGAGCAGTTCCCGATCGCGATCGACAACGCGCTGCTCATCGCGGAGAAGCTCGCGTCCGCCCTGGCGGCGGCGTCGGCGGTCGCCGTGCAGGGCGAGCCGCTCGTCCACGGGTTCCTCGTCCCGCACCTGGTGATGGTCGGGAACGACGGCGAGGCCCAGGTCGCGGGGTTCGGGATCGCCCGCGGGTTGGGGGCGAACCTCGATCGCGTCTCGATCAAGAGGCTCGCGGCCCCGTACCTCGCCCCGGAGGTCCTCGCGAACGCGGCACCGACGCCGCGCTCGGACGTCTACTCGCTCGGAGCGATCCTGTTCCAGCTCCTCTCCGGACATCCGCTCCCCGCCGAGCCGCCTGCGCGCGCCGCCGCGCTCGAGCACCCGACGCTCGCCTTCGAGGAGGGGCCGATCCCGCAGGACGTCCTCGCGATCCTCAGGAAGACGATGGCCGCGCGCCCCGAGGATCGCTACGCGTCGGCCGCCGACTTCAAGAAGGAACTCGAGAAGCTCCTGTACGGCGGTGCCTACTCCCCGACGACGTTCAACCTCGCGCTGTTCATGGACAGGCTGTACCGCAACGAGATCGAGCAGGAGGACCGCGAGCTCCAGCAGGAGAGGGCGCTCGACATCGCGGCGCACTACCAGCCGCCCAAGGTGGAGGCTCCGCCGGCCCCAGAGCCGCCCCCGAGCCCGAACCGGATCCCGCTGATCGCCGCGATCGCCGGCGCGGTCGTGCTGCTCCTGGTCATCGGCTACCTGCTCATCAGCCGGTCATCCGCCCCCCCCGTAGTGGACCAGGAAGCCCAGAAGAAGATGCTGCAGGAGCTCGTGAACGCCCAGGTCGCGCAGGCTCTGCGGGAGAAGGAGGACCAGCTCAGGAAGGAGCTCGAGGCGGAGAAGGCGCGGACCGAGGAGCTTCGGAAGCAGCTCGAGAAACAGAAGCCCGGGACCTCCGGAGGGAAGCAGATCTCGGCCGAGGAGCAGCAGAACCTCCAACGCGAGCTGGCGGCGCGCGAGGCCGAGCAGCGCCGCAAGGAGGACGAGCTCGCCAAAGTGAAGCAGCAGCAGGAGGCGGAGGCGGCGAAGGCGCGCCAGAAGGCCGCCCAGGCCGAGACGAAGCTGGCGCTCCAGACGGCACCGACGGTCCCGGTCCCGACCGCCGCCCCGCCGACGATCCCGGCCCCGCAGGCCACCCCGACCCAGCCCCCGGTCGCGCCCAGCGCGGTAGCTGCGGCTCCGGCCGCGGCCCAGCCGCAGGAGCAGGCGCCGGTGACGACCGGCCTCGGCACGGCCGTGAGCGAGGGCGACCTCGTGGACTTCTCGCAGGTGGACGTCCAGCCCCAGAGCCTGGTCGAAGGCAAGGTCATGATCCCGCACACCGCGATGATCCTCCAGAGCGCGGTGAGCGGGTACGTGATCCTCCGCGTGCTCGTCAACGAGAAGGGCGGCGTGGACGACGTCAAACTCTTGCGGGGGTTCCAGCCGCCCCGCCCCGGGATCGACGACGCGTGCGTCGACGCCGTCAAGCAGAGCCGGTACCGTCCCGCGATGAAGGACGGCAAGAAGGTCAAGACCTGGATCACCGTCACGAAGAAGATCTCGATCCAACCCCCGCGCTGAGCCGCACGGGGTCGGTCGCGCGGTCCGCTCACCCGGCGGCAGTGGCGGGTGTCGGTGCCGCCCAGGAGACCGCGATCAGCGCGGCGCGGGCCCGGCCGCCGGGGTGAGCCACCCGGTCGCCCGCGCGCACCTCGATGGGGTCAGCGGACGTTCGCCTGGATGTTGGCGAGGAACTCGGCGTTGGTGCGGAACTGCTTCAGCTTCGAGAGGAGCACCTGCATCGCCTCGTGGGGGGGCAGCGCCGCCAGCGCGCGCCGGAGCAGGTAGATCCGCTCGACCTCCTCGCGAGGGTAGAGCTTCTCCTCCTTGCGCGTGCCGGACTGCGGGATGTTCATGCACGGGAAGATGCGACGCTCGAACAGGTCGCGCGTCAGCACGATCTCCATGTTCCCCGTGCCCTTGAACTCCTGGAAGATGACCTCGTCCATCCGGGAACCGGTGTCGACGAGGCACGTGGCCACGATGGTGAGCGAGCCGCCGTGCTCGATGTTGCGCGCCGACCCGAAGAACCGGCGCGGCTTCTCCATCGTTCGGGCGTCGATGCCGCCGGAGAGGATCCGGCCGGAGCTCTTCTGGTTGTTGTTGTAGGCCCGCGACATCCGCGTGAGCGAGTCCATGAACACCACGACGTCCTGCCCGAGCTCGACGAGGCGCCGCGACCTCTCCAGCACCATCTCCGAGACCTCGATGTGGCTCTGGACCGACTCGTCGGACGACGAGGCGTACACGTCGCCCTTGATGATGTTGCGCTTCCAGTCGGTGACCTCTTCCGGGCGCTCGTCCACGAGCAGGACGAAGATCTGCACCTCGGGGTGGTTGACGGCGATCGCGTGCGCCAACTGCTGGAGCAGCGTCGTCTTGCCCGCTTTCGGGGGCGCCACGATCAGGCACCTCTGTCCCTTGCCGATCGGCGCCATGAGGTCGATGACGCGCGGCTCGAGGATCTCCGGCTCGGTCTCCAGGTGAAAGCGCGGCGTGGGGTCGATGGAGGTCAGGTCGGAGAACGGCATCGCCTGCTGGCGGTACTCGTCCGGGCTCAGCCCTTCAATCGCGCTGATCTCCACGACGGATGGGCGCTGGTTGCCGTTCGGGGGCTGCACGGAGGCGCCCACGCGGAGGCCGCTCTCGAGGTGCCAGCGCGACAGCAGGTTCGGGTCGACGACCGGGTCCTCCCCCGTGGGGTGGAACTTGCTCCCGAGCGGGAGGAGGAACGCCCTGCCGTCGTCGCGCCGCCAGAGGAAGCCGTCGAAAGGCGCCGGCGGCGCGGTGTTCGCATTGGAGTGGCGGCGGCTCCGGCGCCGGCGGGGGCGGCGGCGCCGTCCGGAGGCCGCGGCCTCCTTCGGCTCCGGGGCAGGATGCGAGGGAGCGTCGTTGTACTCTTCTGCCATGCTTGTCAAACTCCTTGGCCCACCGCGCCGCCGCCTGCGCAAGGTCGCGACAGCGGTGCGTGCGAGCAGGTGCGCACGGTGCGGGGAGCTACCGGGAAAGCACACCGGCTCCGCGGCCGCGCGCGGACGCCAGTCTAGCGCACAAGCCGCCGTGTGCCAAAC
>Ga0335070_10000528_pt1 | contig 42721 bp, 40 predicted proteins | sample Lox_Sample_13_FD_206722 | JGI IMG/M metagenome (GOLD analysis project Ga0335070, IMG submission 206722) | Soil microbial communities from Loxahatchee National Wildlife Refuge, Florida, United States - Lox_Sample_1.3 | ecosystem: Environmental > Terrestrial > Soil > Wetlands | place: USA... | reverse complement strand
CAGATCAATCCGAAGAAAGGGACTGAGAATGAAGACTCGAAGCCTTGGGGGGTTCTGAGAATTTCCGATGTAGCGAGACCAAGGATAGGGAAAACGATATGAGGAGGATGAGGGATGAAAGGGGTTTCGCCTTAGTCCTGACCCTCATGATACTCGTACTCATAACCGCGCTGGTCACGGAGTTTTCCTATGGGGTGTTTACGACCACGTCGGCCCTGAATAACTGGAAGGAATCCCAGAGGCTCTCCTTTGTGGCGAGGTCGGGTGTCACGCTGGCGGTCAAGACCATAATCGATTTCCAGAGCCTCTCCCCGTATACATACCCTGACAGGATCGAGATACCGGTCGAGGATATCCTGGGAGGATTCACCGGAAGAGTGATCGTCACCGTGGAGGATGAGACTTCACGGTTCAACCTTAATTCACTCAGGAATCCCCATTCACTCGATGCGTTCAAGAGACTGACCCAGAATCTCGGGCTGAAAGAGGACATAGCAGACAGGATAGCCAACTGGTTGGATCTCGGTAACAGTGACCCCAGAATCAGTGACCCGAGGAAGGGCACCAAGCATGCATTCCTGGACAGCACCGATGAACTGTTAGAGATAAAGGGGATCGACAGCGAAACCTTCTCGAAGCTGTTACCCTACGTCACTGTTTTTGGGAGAAGTGACAATGTAAGCATCAATATTAATACAGCATCATTACCTGTTATAATGTCGCTTAATGTAGGATCGTCTGAAGCTCAACGTATTATACAGGAGAGAGAGCGCAAGCCCTTTGCAGATATATCCTCAGATTTCATACACCGGGTGGGGAAGGACATCGGCCCCCCCCTCCAGCAGAATTTAGACGTGAAGTCATCCCGCTTTCGTATTAAGGTTATTGCAGAGGAGAACCAGATCAAGCGAGTTATAGAAAGCGTTGTCGCAATAAGCGGACAGACGACCATAGAATACTGGAAGGAGATGTAGTGCAAGCGTGCTGACACGGACAGCCGGATTCATTGACATGCAGGACAGGTGGGACGGCAAAGAGCCGCTCACCATTCACGTCTTCAAGAGCCGTGCAGGGAGATATGAATTTGAGAAGACAGTAGATTTCGGTCCGTCATCTCCTGAAGGTCAACTCAACGGCGTCATCGAATTCTTCCTGAGCCTTCCCCTGCATCAGTTGAATTTCAGGCTGATGCAGTTCCCCTTTTCTGACAAGGAGAAGTTGAAGAGCGTCATCCCTTTCGAACTCGACAATTTGATTTTAGGTGGAGCAGAGAACGCGGTCTTTGACTCTGTGGTGCTGGGAAAGACCAACAATGCCTCCGATCTCCTCGTAGCGTATGGAGACAGGAAGACACTCAGGGATGTACTCACAAGACTCGCTTCTCTCGGTATAGACCCTCAGACCGTCACGTCCTTGGAACTTGGCGCAGCCATCTCTAAGGGCGCGAACAACCTCGGTCCATATCTCATGGAACCTGAAGGGATGAGTTCCGAACAGAGGATCGAACTTGCGAAAAAGGAGCTTGCAGCCCCAACGATTAATCTCAGAACGGGTCCCTTTGCGTATACAATGGATGTTGAGAAGACAAGGAAGAGGCTGAAAGTGACCGCAACCCTTTTGCTCCTTTTGGCCCTCGTGATTAATTCCGATCTCGTCCTCAGACTGATTGTTGCAAAAAAAGGGGCCGCCTCGATGAAGAACGAAATGCGGAGCATTTACACCGGCCTTTTTCCGAATGATAAGAAGATAGGTGATGAGTTCTACCAGTTGAAGTCTCACATGAAGGAACTCGGGGAAAGAGAAGCACTTCTGACCGGAGTTTCTCCGCTCCCTTTCTTGACGGAACTCTCAAGGAGAACTCTCCCGGGAGTCAGGTTCGACGAGATTTCCCTCGATAAGGATGTTGTGACGATAAAAGGGGAAGCAAACTCTATGGACGACGCGGACAGGATAAAGTCGAAGCTTTCTGACTTCCTGAGAGGCGTCATCGTGTCCGACATAAAGACCGCCGTGGACGGCAAAATCCGCTTTACGGTAGTCGCCAAAGGGTACAGGCAGAGCTGAAAGAGCGAAAAAGATGAAAGATGAAACGATAACAGAAAGGACAAGAAACAGGGTGGACAATGAAGGGCTATTGTCTCTTTTCCGTTCTTCATCCTTCATCTTTCATCCTTTATCACTGGTTGTCATCGGCCTCAGCCTCCTTATCGTCCCTCTCTTCATACTGCAGAAGACAACGACGAAGGAGACCGACTTTCTCAGGGCAAGGCACAAGGAGCTCTTCACCCTGGGGGCCGAATATAAATCCCTGAAAGGACGTCTCGATTCCCTTGAACAGCGGAAGTCTCTCACAAGAGTGAATGGCGTACCTCAGGCCCTCGATGACATATCAGGTTCATTGGGGCTGCAGGGAAAAGTGAAATCGGTGAAGGCCACAGGAAGCAGGGAGGTGAGCGGCGGCACCGAAGAAAGTGCAGAGGCCCAGATAGAGAAGATCACGTTAAACGAACTGGTCAACCTCCTTTATAAGATAGATGAAGCCCCTGTTATGCTTTCGGTCAAGAGGATCGCCGTAAAAAAGACTTTTGAGAATCCTGAACTTCTCAATGTAACGATCTCCCTTTCACTCTTTGTCAAGAAGTGAAAAAATACGCGCTCATCGTCGCGGTTCTTTTGCTTGTCGTCACCGGCTTTTGGTTTGTCATACCGGATAGATTCATCATAGATCTCATTGAGAGTTCCATCTCAGGAGAAGAGATCTCTCTAAAGATTGAGGGTTTCAGAAAAGGCCTTTTTTACAGCTTCGACGCTGAGAAGCTCTCCATCTTGAAGAGAGGGACTCCTGGGAATAAGGCCACTTCAGAAAGTCAGCCAGACAGTCCGCCAACTTCAGAATCCCCGCTCCTGATTCTTGACGGAGTTCATGGAACCATTATGATCCCCTCGGTATTGAGACTGAACCCTCAGTTAAGTCTGGATTCTCATCTTCATGGCGGCACGGTGACCGGTACGATAGGTCTCACGGTCAAGGGGCCGGTCAGACTGAAAGGCAGCGACATCCCGGTAAAGGGCCTCCCTGTCCTTGACCTTATCGGCCTTCAGGGTGAAGGCACTCTCTCTGGGTATCTGCACCTGAGAGACGGGGCCGGAGAGCTTCGACTCATAGTCGACAACGCTCAGTTCAGGAATGCATCAATCGGTGGTTTCTTTCTCCCCCTCGAGATATTCAGTCAAATCAAGTCCCTCATCTCCATAAAGGGCACAGCGATAGAGGTACAATCCTTTAGCCTCCAGGGCAAGGGCGTCTATGCACGGATTAAGGGAAGAGCGGTGGGAAAGAGCCTGAATCTAACTCTCGAGCTGATGACAGACTCCTCTTTTCAGTCAGGAGCTGTTCTCATGGCCCTTCTGGATCAATACAAGGTCTCACCGGGCTACTATGTGATACCATTTAAAACGTCTTTGTAGACATACGATTCATCCATTGTCGTGCCGGAACCGTCATCATCTTTTCGGCAAGAGAATAGCCGCCGGTGATTTTCCGACCACATGGTCCCAATAACGGCCTGTCCTGAAGAGACACTTACGGTCCCCATGAGCTGACCCGCCAATAACCCCGCCTCTTGCCTGCGAATCGGACGTCGGCCCCAAAGTCTATGAAGTATGTGAGCTAGCCGAATCGTGGGCCCCTGACCGGGTAGTTTTTCACCTTTATAAAAAACTTACGCCATCTTATAATAAAAGAATGTACAAATCGCCCTGGACAACCTGGACAACAAGGTAAGGATGGAACGTAGAGTCCCTGTTTCTTTATCTCTCTTGTTCCTCACGGTGCTCGGTCTTTTGTCTCCGTCATTTGCGGTCATGAAGGCCATGACCACAGAAGACCTCGCGAAACAATCTGAGATCGTCGTATCAGGAGAAGTTGAGGCCCTTTCATCGCACTGGACTGGTGATGGGAAAAGTATCTTCACCCGCGCCGTCGTCCTCGTCAACGAAGTTATAAAAGGTCGGAGTCTTCAGAAAAGGATCGTCGTAGAGTATCCTGGAGGGGAGACCGGTGATATCGGCCTCAGGGTCTCAGACGTAGCGCCGCTCAGGAAAAAGGAGAAGGTATTGCTCTTTCTCAGATCGGGAGCAGGCAGGAATGGCGGGACCGTTTACACCACGGTAGGCAAGGGACAGGGTAAATACTCCGTTGATGAAAACAGGATTGCGCGGAAGACCGGCTTCTCTGTTATCGATGGAAGAGACACCATTGATTATGTGATCCCTGTTGACGCCCTCATAGAGAAGATAAAGAGGGTAAAAGAGTGAAGAGTTCAGCGTTCTTCTTCGTCTCCCTGACGCTCGTCCTTCTCCTCCATGCTTGGTCTTTTGACGCCTCAGCGTTCATGGTTATCAAGACCGATTCAGGTCTTGATCTGAAATGGAATTCGCTCCAGGCTGCTTACCTTGTCGATCCTCAGGGTGGGCCCCAGAACAGCATACCGGCTATCCAGGCCGCCATGGAGACCTGGACATACGTAACTACCTCTGATTTCTCTTTTCTCTACGGCGGGACCACCTCAAAGAACGCTGAGATAAACGACAACATCAATGTCATCAGTTTCGGCCAGATGGGAACAGACGGGACGCTTGCAGAAAATTCATTCTGGTATAACCCTCATACAGGAGAGCTCCTTGAGAGTGACATCAAGTTTAACACAAATTACGCGTGGGCGACGGACGGTTCGCCTCATGCCTATGACCTTCAGGGCGTGCTGACTCACGAGCTGGGCCATGCCCTGAGCCTGGATGACCTCTATAGCCCGGGAGATTCTCAGAAGACGATGTTCGCTTATGCCGATATGGGAGGGACGAGTCAAAGGACTTTGAGTGAGGACGACATGAACGGTATCACCTACCTCTATCCGAAGATGAAACTGCCTTTACCCGCAGCACCTGACAGTTATGCCTATCCTCAAAACCCCGATCCCATCTTCAGCACCGATCCCTCCTTAAATAGGCCTCTTGCCGTTGGAGATATGGCTCATGGCGAATTGACTCTCCATATCAGTTTTCTGCCCTCCTCAGCACCCGTAGATATTTACCTTGCAATCTCTGTCGGAAATACCTATTACCTCATAACACAGGACAATCTTGTCCAGCTGCTCTCCGCCGGGATTGTGAAGTGGCGCTCCAATACGTTAGGTCAGATTGATGCGGTGCCCTTCGGAACGCTTTTTTCACGATCGCTGCCGTCTGGTACGTACTACCTTCATGCCCTGGTGACACCGACAGGGACCCCGGTGGAGGATCTCAGCACTTATTATCGCTGGGACACTTATTTTATCGTGCCCTGAGACCAGCCGAGTTCCTTGAGGAGCTGCTTCGTATCGATTGCCCCCAACGCAGTTTGTGAGAGTGCGTCGTATCCGAGATCAGCGAGATAGGGGAGCGTCCCGATCAAAGGCACAGGGCTGATCTTTCGCAGGATGTCAGGATTGGTTTCTTCAGCCATCGTGCCGCCTGGCGGCTTGCTGAAATTCACGATGATCCCTGAAACGGTTATCCCCTCCCTCAACGCATGGCGAACAGTGAGAAGGGTATGGTTTATCGTGCCCAGGGACGGGCTCGACACGACAATGAGGGGAAGACCCATTTCTCTCGCGAGGTCGATCATGAAATAGTCTCTCCTTATCGGGACAAGGATGCCGCCTGCTCCTTCCACAAGCACCGCGTCGTACTTCTTCAGAAGGACATTGAACTTTTCAATGACGGAATTGACATTGACGTCCCTCCCCTCCCTTTCTGACGCGACAAACGGTGCAACAGGTGCCTCAAAACAGCAGGGTGTTATTTCATCTATTGCCTCGTGCATTTCGGCAGCCTTCCTGAGAACGATACCATCTGAAGGATAAAGGACATCCCCTTCGCGCCTGCACCCCGTCTCTATAGGCTTCATTCCGGCAACGCGCATACCGAGTACACAGAAGGCCCTGATAAGCGCTGCCGTCACAACGGTCTTCCCGACGCCGGTATCAGTGCCGGTGATAAAAAACCCTCTTGCCATGTACTTTATCGAAATTATTAATTTCCTAAGAATTGGATAGACATTTGATCGGAAAATCTCCCCTCACCCCTCTTTGCTAAAGAGGGGTTTATTTCCTCCCTTTGGAAAAGGGAGGTAGGGAGGGATTCTTTTGGAATCATGTAAATCCCATTATGAAGAATCTTAGTAACCGTGGAGCTCATGCCTTCCTCTCATGGCTGAGAGACTAAACCCTCGATTCCAGACCGAAGACCTGCCCCGTTATGCCCCTCGTTGTCAGGAGATACGCGATAAATCGCGAGACCTCTTCAGGATCAGAAAGACGCTTAAGAAGACTGTCCGCCTTCGCCTCTTCCATGGACTTCTCAGCCGCTCTTCCCATCCCTGTCGGCATATAACCGGGAAGGAGGGCATTGACCCTTATGTTATGGGCCGATAACTCTTGCGCCGCCACAATCGTAAACCCGAGGACTCCTCCTTTTGAAGCGCTGTAAGCGGCCTGACCGGCCTTGCCCTTCACGCCCGACCGCGAAGATACGTTGATGATATGCCCTCCGCCGGACTTTATCATGAGTGGCGCAAAGGCCTTCACCGCGTTAAAACAGCCTTTGAGATTGACTCGAAGAACTTCGTCAAGATCGCTTTCACGGTAGTTCATGAGCAGGCAGTCCTTTGTTATTCCCGCATTATTGATAAGAGCGTCCACCCTTCCCCAACGGCTCTTAACCTTCTCCGCCATCTCTCCCATCTCCGAGAGGGACTTCACATCGGCCTGCAGAGCCATTGTCGTGTCACCGAGGAGCTCTGCCAGCTCGTTGGCTTCAGTCAGAGAGCGGTTATAATTGATTACAACAGCGTATCCGCACGAACGCAAGGTGATCGCGATCTGTCTTCCGAGACCCCTCGCTGCGCCGGTTACGACCGCAACCTTCATGGTCCTATGGGAACAGGGACTGTGACATCCGACAGCCCGGACTTATGAACATGAGCTTTCGATCCTTATTGAATAATAGGAATCTCTTTTCTCTATCTCATATTTGCAACCGGAGACGACAGCATATGTTCTCAGATGCTTGAGAGCTTCTTCATCGTCAATGAACAGCTCGACGTAACCATCGAGGGAACACATTGTTGGAGCGATCTCCCTCAGTTTCTGTAAAGGCTCAGGATGTTTGAGACCCCTCGCATCAATGAGCATTCCGCCTCCTTCAAGCACTTTATCATACCACATCTCAGGAATGCCAACACCGCTCAGCGATATTGAGAGATCACGGGATTCTCCTTATTATATTGTGATTTTCTGGCAGGCGACCTTCCATGGTCACGGAAAAAGACAACATAGGGCAACCTGAGGACCTATCTCAAAATCGAAACATTCATCATCAGCCTCTTCCGTGTCATTCCGGCTTGTCAGGAATCTTTCTTTATTTCCAGAAGGATTCCCGACATGCTTCGCTTGCGGGAATGACAGCCTTCGAGCAAGAACCAATTATGAGATAGGTTCTACTCCTCCGCCTGTTTCCGCGCGGTCTTCACCGCTTCCTTAATAAGAATGATGAAGACGACCGTCATTCCTATGAGGAGGCCGAGGAAATTGATGACCTTGAAGGCCGTAAGGACAATGATGAGACCGAAGAGGACAAAGAGCCGGAGCATGCTGAGGACGATGAGCTTGGCGTCTGCCCTCCGGGCACCGAGGAGTCTTTCGAGGCTCCACAGGAGGCCATGAAGATTTGCAAGCCCCAAAAGACCGCCGATGATAATACTGACAGGGATAAAGTCAGGATTGCCGAAGATCCTCAGGAATCTCATATTCTCTGGCTTCCAGTCCACAAGGTACGAGAGGATGACCAGGGGGATGATCACGATGACGCTCTGTTTAACGATCTTTTTTCCGAGGCCCATTCTGCTTTCTCGCGACCCTCAGGAGTTCATGGAACCCTGAGATGATGCCGATGATGAGGAATATGATCGTCAGCCATGGAAAGGTCGTCTTCAAGAACTTGTCGAGGTAATACCCGATGGCGAATCCCACAAATGTCGAGAGGACAAGCTGGATGCCTACCGAACTCGCTTCGAGGAGCTGTCTGAAAAGGGGTTTTTCCTTTGGCTCTTCCGGCACCGCAGACCTCACTCATGCCCGAATTCTTCATAGTCCGAGGTCACGAATTCCTTGAGCAGGTCAGCGACTTCCCGATAGAATGTTGTATGCGCCCGCTTCCTGATCTCATCACAGTATTCAGGGACCCAGGTGAGGATATGGGTTTCGAGAAAGTCCTTCTGATGCCCAGAGAGACCATGCTCAATGAGGTAACTCATGAACAGCAGCTCAGCCGATAGGTGGTCCGGAGCAAGACCGATCTCCGCATCGATCACAAGTCCCGCCGCCCGGTATGAATTCTGGACCTCTTCAGTCACCCTCCCCCACAATCCCGGTCTCTCCTTCAGGGGATAGTTGTAAAGAGATTCGTAGGACGGGAGTTCCCCTTGCGGCGCCAGAAAAAGATGCCTGAAATCCTCAGCCACCTCATCGGGTGTATCATCGCATTCCATCCGGAACATCTCCTTCATGGTCAGAATCGTCTCCATGGCCGGTTCCTGCATGAACAACGAAGCGAAGAGACGGTATAACTCCGTACGCTCGGCCTCTCTGTCGTCAAGATGATCCACGACTCACCTCACCATTGATCGGTCCGCTTCACCAGGCGCTTCCTTGAGCCTTCATAGTCTTTTCCCGACCCTCCTGATATCGGCCTCGACCATGATCTTCGCAAGCTCCTCACACTTCACCTTCGGCTCCCATCCCAGTTTCTCCCTAGCCTTGGAGTAATCGCCGATCAGCATATCGACCTCCGCGGGCCTCAGGAATTCAGAGGCTATTTCGACGATGGTCTTGCCTGTCTTCCGGTCTATGCCTTTTTCTTCCAGACCTTTGCCGTCCCACAGAAGATCAAAGCCTGCGTATCGGAAGGCAAACTCAATAAACTCTCTAACCGTGTGAGATTCATTCGTTGCGATGACATAGTCATCAGGCCCATCCTTTTGGAGCATGCGCCACATCGCCTCCACATACTCAGGAGCATAACCCCAGTCCCGTCTTGAGTCGAGATTGCCGACAGCGATCTTGTCCTGAAGTCCACAGCGTAATCTCGCAATGCCACGGGTGACCTTTCGGGTGACAAACTCGGTCCCTCTCAACGGCGACTCATGGTTGAAGAGGATGCCGGAACAGGCAAATATTCCGTACGACTCCCGGTAGTTTACGGTCGTCCAGTGGCCGAAGAGCTTTGCGACTCCGTAGGGACTCCTGGGATAGAAAGGTGTTCTCTCGTTCTGGGGTACTGTCTGGATCTTGCCGAACATCTCAGACGTCGATGCCTGATAGAACCTCGCGCCGGATTTCGTTGCCCTTATCGCTTCGAACAGTCTCACCACGCCCATGGCATCAATATCAGACGTCAGGATCGGCTGTTCAAAGGAAGCCTGGACAAAACTCTGGGCCGCGAGGTTATAGATCTCATCCGGCCTGATCTTCTCGATCTCCCGCATGATATTCGTCAGTTCAAGGAGATCCATATATCTGATCCTTACATCTCCTTCGATGCCCAACTCCTTCAGCCTCCAGGAACCGGTATCGCCGCTCCTGTCAGCGCCGTAGACTTCATATCCCTTTTCGAGAAGAAGCCTTGCCAGATATGCTCCGTCCTGTCCTCTGATGCCGGTGATAAGCGCCCTTTTCAACGTATGATCCTCGATCCCTTGCTCGATTGAGATATGGTGACGAATGTATCAGATCCCGGTCAAGAATATCGCCCCTGCTATGACATACATGATATCACAGAGGCCTGGACAAAAGTTAATATACGTCTCTTTTTGGTCCCGGAGATGACATTTTCCGTCATATGGCTTCACTTACCTCTCCTCACAATCCCAGTAATACCAAAAGAGAAAGGATTTTTTTGTGTTCCCTCGCTCTTCATATGCCCCCGGGAATAAGTACAAAAATTGCTATTCGCATATGGAGTATGCTGCCTTTGGCGAGATGAAAGATATGATTTGGCTGCAACCGAAACAGCGATGATGCAAGGGATTATGAAGACCGCAGCGAGAAACCTTCTCCCCTGTATCCTTCGACTCGCTGTTACAGCAACGGTGATGGCACAGTGGTCCCCGGCTCATGCCTGGATGTGTCCCACTGCGGTGGAAGAGGAGGTGGTCGCCCTTATCAATCAGGAGAGGCAGAACAATGGATTGCCCGCGCTCGTTCTCGATGTCCGCCTTGTTGAGGCCGCGCGGCTGCACAGTCAGGATATGGCCTCAAATAATTTCTTTAGCCACACCGGTTCGGACGGGTCCGACTTTACAACCCGGATCGACAACTCAGGCTACTTCTGGTATACCGCTGCTGAGAATATCGCTGCAGGATATTCCACGGCCGCTGCCGTTGTAAACGGATGGATGAACAGCCCGGGCCACCGGGCAAATATCCTGAACAGCTCCATGAGAGACATAGGCGTCGGCTACGCCTATGACGCCCTGTCCACCTATGGTCACTACTGGACCGCTGATTTCGGAAACTCCTATGACAGTCCCATGAACGGGTCGTGCAATGAGCCGCAATACACTCTCACCGTTACAAAGCAAGGCCCCGGCACAGTGACGGTCTCAACCGGAACTCTCACCTGGAACGGAACTACAGGGACTGCAACATATGGAGCCAACACGCCGGTAACTCTCACGGCAAATGCTGATGCCGGGGCGTTCTTTGCGGGATGGTCAGAGGACTGTGTCGGAAATGCTTCTTCCTGCGACATGACCATGAATGATACTAAGTCGGTAACGGCAACCTTCTCGTTCACGGCTGATTTCACCGCTTCGCCAATAAGCGGTTATGCGCCTTTACTCGTCAGCCTCACTGACGCCTCTTCAATTCTCCCAAGTTCCTGGTTGTGGGACTTTGGAGACGGCACTACCTACACAGCGCAGAATCCCTCTCATCTTTACAAGAACGTCGGTTCTTACAACGTAAAGCTCACAGCATCAGACGAAAACGGTTCCGTCACAGTAACGAAGACAAATTATATTACGGTCTCACCATGCCCAAACGCCAAGGTGCACATGGCTTCGTCATACTTTGCTTCGATCCAGACAGCCTATGACCAGTCCTTCAGCGGAGATGTCATAGAGATGCAGGCTGTTGATTTCATTGAAGCCCTTGTTCTTGGACAGGACAAGACAGTAACCCTGAAGGGTGGTTACAACTGCGACTGTACCTGCATCGTCGGCTACTCGACGCTCGACGGCTCAATCACAATAGAGAAAGGGACGGTGATCATAGATGGAGTAGTTGTCGGGTAATCAATATTTTGGGTAGTGATGGATTTTCATGATTCAAAATCTATCACTACCATATTTTGTAGTATAATTAACTGAAGGGAGGCAAGGATCTGACCCGAGGTGCCGTTGAGTTTTGCACAGGAAATTTCATCGAGGCCATTATTACTTTTGGATGAATCTATAAATGAAGATTAGGGAGGGTAATGACTCACGTATACGCGTAATGCCAGCGCATGCAGCATAGAAGCACTGACAATGAGATTTCGAAGAATTACGGCCAAGAATTTTATGGGAGATCAAATCAACCCGAAAAGTAGGGAGACAAGGGGGAATGGGGTGTCTTCTGTCGAACGAAATAGCTGGAACAAGGACCTCACGCAGGGACGACTCATGGGTGATCACAACGATATAGGGAGGTGATGAAAAAGAATGTCGTAGAATGTCCGGGGTGAGAAACGATTATTTTGCAATTTTGTCACCGAGAGGAGAGAGGATATGAAAAAGTTGTTCGTAGTTCTGATGGGTGTGTTGATCATTACAAGTGTGATGACTGTCCCGATGTTTGCGGCGGATAAGCTGATCGTAAAGGATTCGTACGGCACGAACACGGTATTTGTGGTCCAGGATACTGGTCAGGTTGGTGTGGGGACTGCACCAACAAATGAGATGGTTAACGTGCTGAATAACCAAAATGCAAGCACAGCGTTGCGGGTTGCAAATTCAAACATCATAGGTGCAAGTGCTGCAAGCGCTCAGGAGCAATTTGCTCTTGGTCCCAAAGGGGGTGAACATCTAATCCTTCAGGTGCTCTCAGATTCTCATCCATCCTTGCCTATGGTTACCCTCTTGAATACTACCACCCATGATTTTTATTTCAGATTGGGGGGGAAGAATGTCTTTAAGGCGATAAAGGCAAATGCAGTCCAAGATACGCTGGTTCTCAATTCCGGGAATGTTGGTATCGGGACAAGCACGCCTGCCCATAAATTGCAGGTTTGTGGTCCCGGCGGTTGTTCTTATAATGATGGAGGTACTGCATGGGTCGATGCTTCGAGCAGGGAGTACAAGGAAAATATCCAGACCCTTAGTGCAGACAAAGCCATGGATGCGCTGAATAACCTCAACCCCGTAACTTTTACCTACAAGACCATGCCAGAGCAGAATCATGTCGGATTCATCGCGGAAGATGTTCCCGATCTCGTTGCTATGAGAGACAGGAAGGGCTTAAGTTCGATGGACATCGTCGCTGTTCTGACAAAGGTTGTTCAGGAGCAAAATAAGATGATAGAGGCTTTATCTGCGAAGATTGATAGAATCGAAAAGGGCGCTGCGAAGTAATTTGTCAAAAGTATCAATCCCAAAAAAATGCTGCCTGTTCGGAACGGGCAGCATTTTTTTGAAATTTGCAAGGAACGTTAGATGAGGTCACCCACGCGATACGTCATCCCACGAAACAGTCTTATCGAGTGTAAGTCCAGAAGGGGCAATAGTGGGAAGGCCGGAAATGCTATAATAGAACATTAAATGGGTTTTCAGGTCTCCTTTGAGTGAAGGACGTTGTCGCCCTGGTCAAATCTTGGTAATCGTCTGCTTTCAATGGAGGGATTGAAAAAGTATGGAATCTCTCTTCCAACATAGGTTTGCTCATAATAATTATCCGACATATGTATAAGATCCTGGCATTGTGGGGAGGATTTATAGACTTTCTCCTCACTCTCTTCAGACGAAAACGTTTGATCATGGAAATGGCCAAGCGTGACATTGCAAGTCAACACATCGGATCACTCCTCGGTTTTTTTTGGACTTTCATAAATCCCCTGATTATGATCTTCATCCTATGGTTTGTTTTTAGTATCGGATTTAAGACTATGCCCAGAGACAATGTGCCTTTTGTTGTCTGGCTAACTGCCGGGATGTGTATATGGAACACCTTCGTCGAGGTCATAAATGGGTCAACGTCCGTGATCAGCAACAACCCCCATCTGGTCAAGAAAATCGTCTTCCCCCTTAGCATTCTTCCGGTAGTAAAGCTCGTTGCGTCCTTTGTAACTCATGTTATTTTTCTCGTCTTTTTAATCTTGCTGATTATTTTCCAAGGAATGCCATTCAGCCTGTACTGGCTTCAAGCGTTCTATTATTTCGGTGCGATGAGCGTGCTTGCGTTGGGACTTGGATGGATAACGTCCTCTATAAATATTTTTACGAAGGACATCAGTCAAGTCGTCAGTGTCATCTTGCAGATTGGCTTTTGGGGCACACCGATTTTTTGGGATTTATCGATCATGCCGGATAAATACCAGTTCTTCGTAAAGTTAAATCCAATGTTCTATATCGTTCGGGGTTACCGCGAGTCCTTTCTCTACGGTGTGCCATTTTGGTACAACTGGCAGATGACCCTCTATTTCTGGGGAGTAACGGGCCTTATTTTCATTCTAGGTGCTCTGATTTTTCTCCGTCTACGACCTCATTTTGCAGACGTGCTATGAGGTCTTACGGATGATAAATTTCGACCCCATGTAGAACTGCCCAACGAAGTGAGTACGAAGTACATGGCATCAGAGATTGCAATAAGCGTTAATAATGTGAGCAAGAAATACCGTCTTTATGACAGACCGAGTCACCGGCTCAAAGAAGCCTTTCACCCCTTACGCCGGAAATATCATCATGATTTTTGGGCATTGAATGAGGTTTCCTTTGAGATAGAAAAAGGAGAGACTTTTGGGATTATTGGCAGAAACGGCAGCGGGAAATCCACGCTTCTCCAGATTATCTGCGGAATACTGCAGCCCTCGGAGGGTTCTGTAGTCAAGAACGGCAAACTATCAGCTTTGCTCGAATTGGGTACGGGATTTAATCCGGAATTCACCGGCAGAGAAAACGTATATATGAGCGGTGCCTTGCTGGGTATGACCAGCCAGGAGATGGATAGGAGATTTCAGGCTATCTCTGAATTCGCCGATATCGGTGAGTTTATCGATCAGCCGATAAAGACTTACTCAAGCGGCATGCAGGTCCGTCTCGCTTTCGCAGCAGCGATTCATATAGACCCGGACATCCTCGTCGTCGATGAGGCCCTTGCCGTGGGCGACATGTTCTTCCAGGCAAAGTGCATGACAAAAATGAAAGCCATGATAGAAGATGGAATCACGCTGGTCTTTGTGAGCCACGACATGGCATCGGTGAAGAGCCTTTGCAAGAAAGCGATCCTTCTCGACAATGGGAAAGTCATCTGCGCCGGCAAGCCGGACCAGGTCGTCGAGAGGTATTTTTCGAGAAAAGTAGAAGGTGAACAAGGAATCATCGACTATGAACCATCCCGAGGAAGGTCCCTCGGTTCAGCGCCGGACTCTTCGGCAACCTTTCTGCCCGGTCTGGAGTTCCGGAAGCGAGCAGATTTCCAGAGGATACGGAATGGAAAGGCGAGCTTCGTAAATGTGCAGCTTCTCGACGGAAATGGCAGGGAGATCGTCGACGTTGAGTATGAACAGGATCTCGTCTTGCGTATGGCAGTCGAAGTCGACCGTGACCTGCAGATGCTCGCATACGGTTACCATATCAGGGACAGAAACGGCGTTGACGTCGTATACTCCGACAGCGTGATCGAGGGGAAGTCCATCAGAGGAGCAAAGAGAGGCGGCCGCTACGTTGTCGACTGGCGCTTTAAGGCAGCTCTCATGAGCGGGGCGTACAGCGTTGCCTGTGTGCTGTCGATCCCGATCAATCTCCAGCTGGGGCAGGTGGAGTTCTGCGATTTTATTCCCGTGGCTGTCCAGTTCCAGATGCAGCCGCGAAGGGAAGCAATCCTTTACGGCCATGTCCATTGGGATAACGCCGTGGATGTGCAAAAGGTCTCGATCTAGGAATTCTTTATGGTGATGCTCCATGTCGGCTGCGGGGACGTCTACTTTGACGGGTGGATAAATATCGACGTGGATTCACCAAGAGCCGACTTACACCATAATATGCGAAAGCCTTTGCCGTGTGGGCCAGGAACCATAGATTTCATTTACAGCGAGCACTTTCTGGAACACTTGACAGTTCAAGAGGCACTGGATGTGCTCAGGGAGTTCCATCGGGTACTGAAGTCCGGCGGCGTCGTCCGCATTGCCACGCCGGACCTGCGCTATCTGCTTCTCAAGTATTTCTTCTTATGGAAGAGGCAGGACTGGATCAAGAAGTATGGATATGAGTGGATGAAGACAAAAGCCGAGATGATAAACCTATGTTTCAAGGAGTGGGGTCATCAGTACCTCTATGATAGAGAAGAACTCGAGCGCCGACTTAAAGAGGCAGGCTTCATGAAACTCCGGAGACAGCATTGGAACGCGAGCGCTTACGCTGAGCTCAGGAAGAGAGAAACGAGAAGGGATTCGAGACTCGTCATCGAGGCCATAAAATAGGAGGCAACTATGGTCCAGTACCAGATACCTAGGGTGAGAACGTTCGAGTTCACAAAGATAGTGGGCTTAGAGAAAATTGAGTTTGGTAAAGATGTTATTATAGACGACTTCGTATTTATTTACGCCAAGAAGAGAATAATCATCGGGAACAACGTTCATATTGCGTGTTTCACCTCAATTACAGGCGGCGAAGCATTGGAAATGGGAGACTTCTCCGGAATTTCACAGGGGTGCAGGATATTGACGGGAACGGAGGATTTTAAGGAGTGGGGTTTCGGAAATCCGACGATCTCTGAGAAATACAGAAATGTCAGGCAAGCACCTATTAGCATTGGCCGCTTTTGTATCGTGGGAGCGAACAGCGTCGTTTTGCCTGGTGTTACGATAGGCGAAGGGGCAATGGTAGGAGCATGTTCTGTGGTCAGTAGCGATCTGGACCCCTGGGGTATCTATATAGGCAACAAGAAGATACATGACAGGAACAGGGATGCCGTTTTAAAGACGTATGAAGCGTTCTTGACAGATACGCAGCATGAGAAAAGTGAATGATGAAAACTGATGTAGAACCTTTCAACCAACCTACTTATGTCACCCGTCCCCTGCTGCCCGATCTTACCAAGGTATCAGAAAAACTTAAAGAGATCTGGGATTCTCAGTGGCTTACGAACAATGGTCGCCAGCACGAATTGCTCGAAAGAGCGTTGCTGCGGGTATTAAAGGTCCCGTATCTCTCCTTGTTCAATAATGGAACCATCGCGTTGATTGTGGCATGTCAGAGCCTCAGGCTCTCCGGTGAGGTAATAACTACACCATTCACCTTTCCCGCAACACCACACGTTTTGACATGGAACAACATACGTCCGGTCTTTTGCGACATCGATGAAAAGACGATGAACATTGACGCGGACAAAGTCGAAACAATGATAACGCCTCAGACCACGGGGATACTGGCAGTGCATGTTTTTGGTACCCCCTGCGATGTTGACAGAATTCAGAAGGTTGCTGACCGGTACGGTCTGAAGGTGGTATATGATGCTGCTCATGCCTTCGGTGTCGAGATTGATGGTACTGGGATCGGTAACTTCGGCGATGTCACGATGTTCAGCTTCCACGCAACAAAACTCTTCCATACGGCCGAAGGAGGTGCCCTGACCTTCAGTGACAAGAACCTGAAATCTCGGATCGATCTACTCAAGAATTTTGGGATCAAGAACGAAGAAGAGGTCGCAATGCCTGGAATCAACGGCAAGATGAATGAACTGCAGGCAGCTCTTGGACTTGCGGTGCTCGATCTTGTAGAAGAGGAGCAGCGCAAAAGAAAGATAATCAAGGAAGTCTATACGAAACATCTTGCAGATGTTGAGGGGATTACCCTGATCGCTCCCCTCCCGAACGTCAAGGATGCCGATCAGTACTTTGTGATCAGGATTGATGAGCGACGGTTCGGCCGCTCACGGGATGAGGTGTATCAGGGATTCAGAAATTATAACGTTTTCACGCGAAAATATTTTTATCCTCTCTGCAGTGACTATCCCTGCTACAAACAGCTGCCATCTTCCCATCCGTCCAAACTGCCAGTTGCGCAGCTGGTGGTAAGAGAGGTCTTGTCACTTCCCTTTTATGGAGACCTAGCGATTGATGATGCAGTAAAGATCTGTATGCTCTTGAAAAGCTTTTCATGCAAGGGGAAAAGGGTTAGGACCGCATGCCGAAAGTAAGCGTTATTATTCCGTCCTTTAACCATGAGAAATACGTGGCAGAAGCAATATGGGGAGTGTTTGACCAGACCTTCCAGGATTTCGAGATCGTCATTACCGATGACGGATCTTCAGACGGCACGGTCAATGAAATACTCAAGTTCTCCGACCCGAGAATAAGATTCTTCCGTTTCGAAACAAATCAAGGAGCCTGTATTGCTGCGAACAACTGCCTTAAGGAATCAAGCGGTGAGTATATTGCAATGCTGAGTTCTGACGATGTTTTTCTCCCTGAGAAGCTTCAGAAGCAGGTGCAGTTTCTGGACGAGCACAAAGACATCGGTGCAGTCTTCAGCTACGCTCAGATCATCGACGAAAAAGGGGATGACTTCAGCGACAAAGAACACTTTTACTACAGCATATTCAAGCAGTCGAATCGTTCGCGGCATGAATGGATGAACCATTTCTTCTTCAGAGGAAACTGTCTTTGCCACCCGAGTGCTCTGATCAGACGAGGGTGTTACAATGACGTGGGTCAGTACGATCCCCGTTATGCGCAATTGCCCGACCTAGATTTTTGGATAAGACTTTGTCAAAGATATGAAATTTATATTATCCCTGAAAACCTGATCAGATTCCGAGTCAGAATGAATAATGCAAATACGAGTGGATACGGCAGTGATACAACAGCTCGATTTATATGGGAGTATACCCATATTCTTGAGAACTATTCGAGCATGACGTCAATCGATGAATTCCGAAAAATATTTCCCGAAGTCAACAACGTTTATGAGGAGATGTCCAGCCGGTTCATCCCTTTCTATCTTGCCCAGTTGGCCCTTCAAGTGAATACAAATTATCACGTTTACCATAATTATGCTCTGAACAAACTGTATGAACTTCTAGGCGATGCAGGGATGGCATTGGAGCTTAAGGAGAAGTTCAATTTCACTTGCTCCGACCTTATAAAATTGACAGGGAACTGCGATGTATTCAATTTCAAGGAGATATACAATAGGGATGCTACCTTGAAATTTAAAGAAGGACTACTGCAGCAGAGAACCAGTGAACTGGATAGGAAGGACACCATATTGAAACAGAGGGAGTCAGAGATACAATATATTCACATGCTGAACCAGAAGCTGGAACTGGATCTGAAAGAAAGAGATGTCGTCCTCCGTCAGAAGGAGTCGTCGCTGCTGGCTAAAGACGACCAGATCAGGCAAAAAGAGGAGGAGATCAGCCGCAAAGAAGCCTTATTGAAACAGAAGGATCTGGTAATAGTGCAAAAAGACAGAGAGATCCAGCTCCATAAAAATTATGTCGTTGACGCACTTGCGGAACACGATCTAACCCGCCTGAAGGCTATAGAAGACAGCGCATCATGGAAGGTACTGAAGAAAATTCAGAATCTCGTTGATTATCACCTGTTGCCTGTCTATACGAGGAGATCGCGTTTGATCAGACCCCTTCTCTTTACATTGATAAAGCGGTTTTCCTCCCCCAGTAGGGACTTAATCCCGGTGGAACGATATAACCGAATTCAAGGCTACACAAATGGGGGGCATTCCCTGACAAGGGGGGACGACATAGAAGTAGTCCTTGGAGATGCGAGTTGCGATAGTGTGAAGCCTCTTGACGCACACAGGGAATTCGTCCTGCCTGAAAGCCTGCCGCTATTCAGCATTGTAAGCGTTTTGTACAACAAAGGAGAACAAGTCGGCTTCTTTCTTGAAGCCCTCATGAGGCAGGAATACCCGGGAAATTTTGAAGTTATTTTTGTCGACGACGAGTCAGATGACGATTCGGTGAAGATTGTCAGGCAGTTCATTGCAGATCTCCAGGAGAAAGGCGACGCCGGGAAAAGGTGCGACATCCGTATCATAGAAAACCAAGAGAACATGGGAAACTGTGGATCAAGAAATACCGGGATACGGAATGCAAAAGGTGACATCATCATCGTCATCGACTCGGACTGTATCGTGAACAAGGACTTCCTGTCAGCACACGCCGAGGCATATGCATATGATGATTGCGACGCTGCCGTAGGTCCCTTTAACATTGAGACGAACGGTCAGGCTCCTTTTGCTGTCCTCAAGAGATATGAGGACGACCCTGCCAAAGCTATGTTTGATTGCGTATTGCAGGATCGGGTGAACCTCCAGAGCTTCTTGAACTGTATCACAAGGAACTTCTCGATAAAGAGGGATTTCATAAGGGAAGAACTTTTCGATACCGCCTTCTCCTATTCGACAGATAAGGATTCTGGCTTTGGCTGGGAAGACATAGAGATGGGGTACCGGCTCTATACGAGAGGTGCACGAATTAAGTTCACGCCCCGTGGTCTCAGCATCCATATTTCTCATCCTTCCTCTGTGGACGAAAGAACTAAATCTTTGCGATCTCTCAAGAATTTCAGAAAACTTTTTGAAAAGCATCCAGACCTTCTGTTGGTATCCAGGAGATGGACCCTTGAGACGTATCAGAATATCTGCAGATGGGTAGAAGAGAACGGCCATCCCAAGAATGACGACAGGCTGTATCTCGATAACATGTTTCAGAGATTCCTGCCGCCACCCTTTTATGTGAAAAGACCGAAGCGAAGACTGAGGATAGTGACATATCGTTGGCACTGCCCCCACCAATACGAGCTTTACAAACTTCCGCATGAATTTGTTCTGATAAAGGGGATAGCTCCCGGCTTTACTAATGAATGGGATTATGATCAGAGACCGCTACCCCGGAATGCGGTCTTCAAGAATTATGACGATGTGGATGTCAACGATTTCGACTTTGCGATCCTGCATTTTGACGAAAACGTTCTATCGCCTCAAAACACCAACGGAGTTCTTGGGCCTGAGTGGGGAATAAATTTTCAATGGTTTATGAAAAATGCCCATATCCCGAAAGTTGCCATATGTCACGGCACGCCGCAGTTTTACGGCCAATATAATATGCCGTGCGATGACAGAGAGGTAACAAAGGTCATCGAACATGAGAGGGTAAAACTGGTAGATTTCTTGGGGGATACGCCTGTCATAGTGAATTCCCATCAGGCACAGAGGGAATGGAGATTCAGTAAGTCGAAAGTGGTCTGGCAGGGATTCGATCCTGCTGAATTCCCTCCTTCGACCTTCGAAAAAGGCATGCTAACACTGGGGGAAAAAATGAAGGAGCGTCCGCATTACCGGGGCCATTTCGTGTATAGGGAAGTGTTCAAGAAGTTTCCTCTTGTCAACTTGCCTGACAGTTATTTGGTGCCGGAACCGCATACGAAATATGAAAAGGCCACCAACGCTTACGCCACTGCAAAATTCCGCAACTATGCCAACAGTATCCGGCAGTATTCAATCTATTTTAACCCTACAGTACGCTCTCCTATGCCTCGTGCGAGAGGGGAAGCCATGATGTGCGGGCTTGCTACTGTTAGTGTTAATAATCACGATGTTGAGATGTTCGTGAAGAATGGAGTGAACGGGTTTTATTCAAACGACCCCGATGAGCTGAGGGAATATCTGGTTTACCTTTTGAAGAATCCTGATACATGCCGAAAGATAGGGCTGGAAGGAAGAAAGACTGCTATGGATATTTTCAACCACGACAGATATTTGAAGGCATGGGAAGAGATCATGTCTGAGGTTCTTGGGTAGCGTCTCTATGTCAGCTGTTATAAGACATGCAGTCATAAGGCTTCTCTTCGCCCTCTTTTGCCTGCTGGTCCTTTTTGATGTTTGCCCGGCGCTGGCGGCAAGCGACTCGCTCGTCAATGGAGATTTCGAGATCTGGAGCAAAGGGGAAGCTGAGGCCCCTGATGGCTGGATAATCGGGGGTGAAGGGACAGGGACCGTTACACGAGAGACGACTCTCGTCAAATCAGGAAGAGCAAGTGCAAAGGTGGCTAAGAATTCAGGTGTTGCCATTGCCTTGTACCAAGACGTTAAGGCTGGAGTCAGCGGCGATGCTCGGGCTTTTATTTTTAGCGGCTGGGTAAAAAGCGACGTCCAGGATTCCGTTTTTTTAAGTGTCTATGACGGCAAGCAATGGAAGAATTCAGTGCCGCACTCAGGGTCAGGCGATTGGGAGCATCTTGTCGTGTGCGGGATTATTTCTGAGACGACGCAGGTCGTACGGCTTCACCTGTGGGTGAGGGACAAACATAGTGTCCTCTTTGATAAAGCCAGCTTTAGTATAGGCTCCCGCGAGGAACTTTTCGAAGAGGACACGACTGAAAACCAGTATTTTACTTGGCTCGAGTTCAAAAACAGACAGGGATACCGCAGTAAACTCAACAACATTGCCATGACCTTTGGCGATAAGGGAAACGGTGAAGGGTATTTTTACGAGAACTTTTTTGTCTATGATTACGAGAAATTGTATGACTATTTCTGCATCCCTGATGATCTGATCATTGCATATAATGATGACACCTCTTTCAGGACAAGGGCTACTGCCCTAAAATGGAGCTATTCACACGGGCTGAAAGGCAACAACAAGATTGCCTTTGTTGAGCATACCTACTTCAATGGGGCTGGTTTCAATCCTTTCGCAATGAGTGAGGCTGAAGAGAAGGCAAGATCAAAAGCGCCTCCGGCAACTATAAGGGTACGGCATGAAATGTATTTTGAAGAACAGTATGTGCCGATGAGCATCTCCATAAAGAATGACTTCCCAAAACCGCTCAGGTTCCTCTACGTGCTTCAGGATGGCGCATATATGACTGAGAATGACAGTTCACAGAAGAACGTTCATCAATATTGGGACGATGGCGAGTACGGTTTCGCCCGTCGATGGACCATTGACGATAAGAATCGGCATAACAAAAACAACTGGTTGGGACTCTATAACGATTCGAATGGGGGGATGTTTGCAGGTCTTTACGCACCTCCTGAGTCAGAAGGGATCAGATATTTTGCTACATGGGACGCGGAGAAACCTCTCATGCCGGACCGGAGAAAGGAAAAGCACGTAGCTTATATAGATAATTATACCTTCGAGGGTGGTGGCGTGGTTTATTGGCAGGATGATTGGTTCAGGTTTGAAAAGTTATTGTCCCATGTTGACACACCCAATGATAAAAATGCTTATGATAACCCTTATGGAAAGATTTGGACTGCTGTCATTGATTTCGGCATCATTCCACCCGGAGGGACGCGAAGTCAGGTGATTGTCAAAATCATGTTTACCGGTTACAAAGACAGAAAAGACATGCATCAGAGGATAAGGCTGGTTATTGACCGGATCCCCCATTTTGTCTTGCGATCGACCGTCTCTGACGCTTGCGGGGAACAGATATGTGCGGAATAGCCGGTGTCATCGGCAAGCGGAACCCTCAACCTGTTGGGGAGTATCTGGAAATTTTTGGGAAGACTATGCGCCATCGCGGTCCTGATGACTCAGGATTCCATAGTGATGCATTTCGGGCTTTCCTCAATCTGCGTCTCGCAATTCTTGATATCGCAGGAGGACATCAGCCCATTTACAGCGAAGATAAGACGATAGGGATTGTCTATAACGGAGAAATTTATAATTTTGCCACACTGAAAGATGACCTTGTTCAAAAAGGGTATACGTTCAAAACCCATTCTGACACTGAGGTGATCGTAAAGGCTTACGAGGTATATGGAGCGGATGCTTTTGCCATGCTGAACGGCATGTTCGCTTTCTGCATATGGGACGATAGGAAAAACACTATTTATCTTGTCAGAGATCGGTTTGGCATCAAACCACTCTATATTTATGAAGACGGGGAAAGATTTATTTTCTCTTCTGAATTAAAAGGAATCGTAGGTATTCCCGGCATAGACCTTTCACTCGACTCCGCAGGGTTTCAGGATTATCTGACATTCCGCTATATTCCGGCACCCTTTACCTTTTTTAGGAACATTCGCAGGCTCGATGCCGGGACATATCTTACGATAAAGAATGGCATCTCCGCTCAATACCGATACTGGGATGCTGACTACAGAGATCCCTATCCTTTGCCGGATCTCAATGATGTTAAAGAGGAACTGATGAGGAAGATGTTGAAAGCGGTCACATCACAGTTGATGGGTGAGGTTCCCATTGGTGTTCTGTTGAGCGGTGGAATTGATTCCAGCACTATAGCATATTTTATTCATCAGGCCGGAGCCAAATTAACAACCTTCAATATCGGGTTCCCTGAGGTTAATGAGTTTGAATTTTCGCGGGCTGTAGCAAGAAAATACGGGCTGAAACATATAGAAGTGGTAACGACAGCAGAAGAACTCGCAAGGGATTTCAACCGTATCACTGTTGCCTTGGACGAACCTATCGCTGATCCGGCATGTCTACCACTTTTTCGTCTTTGTGAAGACCTGAAGAGACATGTAACAGTCGTTCTTTCAGGCGAAGGTGGCGATGAAGTCTTTGGTGGCTACACTCAGTATCATCACATGATGACTTCGAATATCCCTTACCACGTACGCTTTCAAGAGTTTATGGACAGGAGCTGGTATTTCAGCAATGCGCTTGATTTCATGAACGATCCCTTCATTCCTCCTCACACGCTGCGTTTTAGGAAATACTTTGAAGAACAACCACAGCTGAACGGCATGCTGGCCTATGATATGAAGACATGGATGCCCGAAAATCTGATGATGAAAGCCGATAAGATCTTAATGGCACATTCTCTTGAGGGTCGATTCCCTTTTCTTGACAAAGAACTCTTTGATTATGTCGCTGGCCTGCCCCAAGGCTACAAACTGCACCCCCGGGGGACAACAAAATGGCTGCTCAAAGAGGCGATGTCCCCATACCTTCCTAAGGTCATCATCGATCGTCAGAAGATGGGGTTTACCGTACCGGTCGACCGTCTCCTGGACCTGCTGAAGTCTTTGATTGTCGACGTTTTCGAGTCCCTTCCCCGGACAGGTCTTGCCGAGGTCCTGAATGCGCGACTTTTAAGAAAACATGTCGAAATGTATTATCAGCACCGGCGTATTCTGCCCCTGCAGTTATGGACGCTGTTTGTCATGTGTTACTGGCATTTACATGCGCTTCCGGCATACCAGGCCGCGAGAGACGTGATTTCTGCGCAGGAGTAAAGGAGGAGGCTTAATTGTAATGGACTTGACAGGAAGACTCCGAAAACTCTTCGGCAGTAAACGGGAAGACAAAAGTGAGGACCTGGAGGTTCTGCCCCGCGTGTACTGGCGGGAGTTTCAGAAGCGATTTGAGATGGACCCAAGAGGGGCACATGGGTTTTTGAACGACAGAGAGATTGAGTATTCTTCTGAATACTGCAAGTCATGGCCGAAGACACTCGTAATCAGTATGTCTTCTGTCTGCAATATTCTATGCAGGTTTTGCGGTCAGACCGTATTTCATAAACAATATGCCGCTGGACGAAATCTGAGTTATATAGACAGGGAGAAACTCAAGATCATATTCAAGGATGTGGATAGGGGGTACCCCCAAAATGTTGATCTGCAGGGAGAAGGTGAGCCGCTGATTCAACCCGACTTCAGGGACGTATATATGTTCTGCAGAGATAAATTTCCTTATTCCGCAATGAGGGTGTGTACCAACGGAGTTGCCCTGACAGAATCGGTGACAGATTTTCTTATTGAAGGAAATCTAGCATGGTTAAACGTTTCTCTAAATGCTGGAAGTGAAGTGGTCCACGAAAAGGTTGTGGGGGTTCGCGTCTTTAGGACTATTGTGAAGAATATTGCGTATATGCAGAGACGGAAGTCTGAACTTGGGGTGGACAGACCTGGCATTGGCATGTCCTTTGTGCTTGGTCGCTTCAATCTTGCTGATGTGGAGAACTTCATCAGGGTCTGTGCCGATCTCGGAGTGAAGAGCGCAGCTATTCCCTATATGACCGTTGTCCATCAGGAGATGTTTGACGCTTCGGTGATACACGAGAAATACCGCACCAACAAAATGCTCGACCGCTGCAGGAAGCTTGCCCTTGACCTGGGCGTTAACGTCACTTTCCCGCCACCATTTGAGGGTGCTGACCGTAAGAATGAACAAACGGTTCCTCCTATCCCTGAATATAATTTCAGGGAGAATTATTCCATAAGGGCTAAGGCGTGGCAGAAGGCGCTTGATGAAGGGCTTTCCGAAACGCCGCTCGGTTCCATCGTGGGAGACCTTTCTGTACGGCCTTTGATTGCCAAACCTGCAGCTCTGCGATGTACATATCCTTGGGATTTCATTTTTATCAAGGGTACCGGGGATGCACTGCTGTGCTGCGGTGCCTTTGGGAATGAAGACGGCAACATCCTTAATGACGGGTTCTGGAAAGTGTGGAATGGGCCTGTGCGGCGATTCCTGAGGAGGACGGTGAACAGCAATCATGTTGACGGTCTATGCAATGTTTGTCCGCTTAATAAAGTTCGTGATGTGAACGATTCGGAAACGCATGTGTTCCCCGGAGTGATCACAGATAGGCATTAGGAGTATCTTTCTCAAGAAAGCGTAACCAAAGAGCACTAGATGGGCAACTACGAGAACAAAACAACTCTTGAATGTTTGTGTCAAACTAAAACTATAGCTTCCGTACAATTAATAGAAAAGGACGCACAAAAGTTGCATGAGAGAAGTATTTCATGACCTTTATTCATAAGCTAATGAAAATGATTGTCAGGTCTGACTATGAAGGCCAGCTGATTTATTCGAAACAGGGGCCTGATTCAGGTAAGATTTTTCATGTCAACGGAGGCTGCCGGAGGTGGATTGTTTGTCCGAAGACTTTTGAGAAAATGGGATTTTGCTGGGAAAAAGTCAAGGAGGTTCCTGAGCAGGTCATTGCAAAGATACCTCAGGGAGAACCGCTAGGTGATAAACTCCAGCCAGCAGAAATGAGACATGAAAAAAAGCTGCCGGCGGGTACGTTTCAGAGCATTAGATATAACGTGTCCTCTTCGTTCCTCTCAGGTCATGGGATCGAAATTGGCGCGGGTCCCAATCCACAAAAACTCCCTGAGTCTGCAACGTGTGAATACTTTGATAAAAGAAATGAGCAGGAATTAGCTGCACTGTTTAACGTTGATCAAAGAAACATTAATAAGACTTATTCTCTTGCCGCTTTTGATCAGCGTCTCCCGAACGGTGCCGATTTCTTAATAGCCCATAATGTATTAGAACACTCATCTAATCCTGTTAAAACTCTTATTTATTGGAATTCTCTCATAAAAGATGGAGGGATCGCGGTAATTTCCATTCCTGATGCCGGTTGCTGTCCCGATAAGGACAGGATATTGCCATCGGCAGAACATTTATTGCTCGACTATTTATTAGACAGGGACGAGGACACTTATGAATCCAGGGAGCATATATATTCCTTCATCATGGGATGGATAAATGAGGGGACTTATAAAGAGTGCGACAAGAACACGGTAGCATGGCTTGCCCATGATTGTGCACATGCCGCTGCAAAGCGAAACGACCTCCATTGGCATGCTTTTAATCAACAGACTGTTAACTATGTTGTTGATGCAGCAGCCCATTTCGGCGATAAGAAGATTACCGTCCTTCGAAAGGCTACCCCTGACCATGATAATCCTGACTTGAGGACCTTGGGTGATATTATCCTTATTTATCGTGTTGAGGGGGGCAAGGCAGATCTTGCAGAAAGTGCAATACCAAATGAATTGGAAAAACTTTACAAGAAACTTCATCATGCGATGGGAAGACTTCATTGCTGAAAACCATTTTTCAAAAGCTGAGGGATATAATCTCACTTGACGGCGGACAGTGCAAGGTATGTTTTGACGGTAGGCTTGTTTCTTTTGAAAAAAGACTCAACATTAACGGCAACATTGATGACATGTATATCTGCTCTAATTGTTTTGTCATTATGAACTATACCAGGCAAGCACAGGATCTGACTCTGCAGAAAACCGGTCTCACTGAATTCTACCGGTATACGGAATCTGAGATAGTTGAGCTCCGGCCCACTATTGAGTCCCACAAAGGCATTATTGCCAATATTCTTGATCTTATGCCCGCTTACCATCGTCAGACATTTCTCGAAATAGGGAGCGGACGAGGCACGCTGCTGATTGCCGCAAGTGAAATAGGCTTCAAGAGTGTGGTAGGAGTGGATCTCAGCCTTTCAGTCTTTGAAGAGACAAAGAAGCATGTCAAAGTGGGCGACAATATTACCATGTACCACGAAATATCGGAGGTGCATCAAAGGGCTGACTGCATTGTCATGTGGCATACACTTGAGCATATCTTTGAGCCAGCGGCCTTCTTTATGGAGCTGAAGAAAGTGCAGAACAGGGGGTGCCTGCTTTATTTTCAGGTGCCGCAATATCATCAGCCTTACATTTGCGATACCCACCACTATTTTTATAACGAGCCAAGTATAAGAGCTTTGATGAAGAAAAACGGGTATAAAACCTTGCGAGTCGAATACGATACCGTTAACCAGTTTCTGACGGTCATAGCCAAGGCGGTCAACTAATACGATTCGCAAGAGTGGGCAACACTGAAGAATGTCTGGGACGCATGTGAGCATCATTATAGTTTCTTTTAATACGAAGGATCTTCTGAGAGAATGCATACGATCAGTTCGTGAGACAACCGTATGCATCAATTATGAGATCATTGTTGTTGACAATGCATCTTCCGACGGTAGCCCGGAGATGATAGAACAGGAATTTGGATGGGTAAAACTCTTAAGGAATATAAGAAATCTCGGTTTTGCAAAGGCTAGCAACGAAGGGGCAAGGTTGGCAAAAGGGAACTATCTGCTTTTTCTCAACAGCGATGCCGTTCTGAAGGAGAGAACGGTTGCTGATCTGGTCGGTTTCATGGAAAAACATAATAACGTCGCTGCCGCAGGCCCAAAGATACTGAACTTCGACGAGACGCTTCAAAATAAAGGATTTCGTTTCCCATCAATAACGGCCTCTCTCTTGTTTTTGACCGGCCTTGATAAGCTGCTCTCTGAAAAGGTATTAACCCGCATCTTTCCACGTCTGTACTGGAGCGATGATCAGGCTGCATCGATTGATTCTCTTCACGGATGCTGTTTTCTGGTAAAAAAGGATATCTTTGACGCTTTAGGAGGTTTTTCGGAGGATTATTTCATGTACTTTGAGGAACAGGACTGGTGTTACAGGGCCAAGCAAAGGGGCTTTGAGATTTGGTATGTGCCGTCTGCCGGAGTTCTCCACTGGGGGTCTGCATCACCTTTCATGAACAGAACAGAAGTCTTTAATGAAAGCTTGCTGCTTTTCTATAAGAAAAACATTGGTATTGCGAAGGGATTGATCGTGACCTTTCTGCAAATACTGTCGGCATTCACAGCCTATATGAGGTATTTCATCCTTCCAGGGGTGGCTAAAAAAGAGCAAATAAAGGTATATCTCGATCAACAGATCTTTCTCCTGAGAGGACTGCTTTTGTCTTGAGAGATCATAACACATGCCGGAATTGAAGAAACGACCTCTTTTTTCTATCATCATTGACAACTATAATTATGGATGTTACATCCAGCAGGCGATAGATAGTGTTCTCGCTCAACATTTTCCTTCCGGAGATATGGAAGTTATTGTTGTTGACGACGGCTCTACTGATGACACGGCTCAACGGGTCGCGAAATATAAGGACAGAGTCAAATATATCCGCAAGAAGAATGGTGGTCAGTCATCAGCCATTAATACCGGAGTAGAACATGCAGGTGGAGAAGTTATTGCTTTCCTTGATTCTGATGATTTCTGGCATCGTGAGAAGTTAAGGATTGTTGCCGAAGAGTTTGAAAAGTCCGACGATATCGATTTCATGTACCATTACATGGATGTAACTGACGACAAGGGGAAGATAGTCGATAGGTACATCTTTCCTGAGCCGGGTAGGCATTCAGAGCAGTCATATATCGATAACTATTTGAAGGGAAACTTGCCTTGGTTTTCGCCCACATCAGGCATGATTGTTAGAGCTGACTGCCTGAAAAAGATAATGCCTTTGCCTGAAGAGTTTCGTATAGGAGCAGATATCTATCTCCATTACGTTTTGCCGTTTTATATGCGTGATCTTTCGCTTGTGAAAAAAGCTCTCGGATATTACAGGCTGCATACGAACAATCTGTCGGGGGGCAACCTTCTGACCGCCGGCAAACTGCAACGAGAATTGAATTTGTTGCTCCGCATACAGGAACATGTGGAGCAGCATTCACGAAAACTCGGGAAAGACTGCTCCTTTATCCACAAGAGGATCGAAGCACAGGAATCCCTTTATGGAATCCTTCTCTCCGGTCTTCTGGGTAATAGGCTCAAAGCGACAAAAGATGCATTGGCCTTTAAAGGATTTCTCCCTTGGGACACGCGACGTCATAGAGTTGCCAAAAGGGCGATCTTAACGGCATCTGTGCTAATTCCTTCTCCATTCTTGTTATGGCTGCAAAGAAAATACCGAAAGATATGGCATTTCGTTGACTCATAAGATCCGCTTGTCCGCAATACTATATGACGTATGATGATAGTTCAAGCGAGCTTATAGCACTAGTTTGAAGATATGAAGATAGGCATTAACGCGACGTTTCTGAATGAGAATCCGACCGGTGTTGGAGTCTATACTAAGGAAACATCTTCCCGAATCCACAAACTGAATCGCGAAACATTTGTGTTTTCATCGGTACCCTGCAATCCCATTGGACCTCAGTACTTAGTAAAGACGCCGACTACCATAAGGGGATCTCTGCATCTCTTGAATAATCTTTTAAGATTCTTGTATATCAATACCCTCTTGCCTCTTAAAGTGACGAATCGCGGGATTGATGTCCTTCTGTGCCCAATAGCCGAATTTCCTTTCTTCCAAGTCCCTCAAGTTATTACCATTCATGACCTGCATCCTATCTACTTCCCTCAGCAGTTCGGGCTGTCATCGAGATATTTCAGGCTGTCCCTAAAAATGTTACCCAGAATTCCTGGGAGAATAGTGGTGCCCTCTTTTTTCGTTAAGAGCGAATTATTGAAGGTCGCCCCAATTGACAGCAGTATAGTTGATGTTATTCCTAACGGCTATAATTCCGAACTATTCAAGCCCCAAAAAATTGAAATGAGAGATGGATTTATGACGCGATACGGATTGAAAAAGCCCTATATCCTTTTTGTTGGAAGTCTGTTTCCTTACAAAAATGTTAAGACCCTTATAGAGACATTCATGGGGATAAAGAACCAAATTTCCCACTCCCTTGTTGTTGTCGGAAACAAACGCCTTTCCACCGAACCACTAGCAGAGGACAAGAGAATATTATATATGGACTACATTCCGCTCGAAGATATCCCGAAATTCTATTCATATGCGGACATGCTGGTGCATCCGTCTTTGGCTGAGGGTTTCGGCATGACCGTATTGGAGGCGATGGCATGCGGAACCCCCGTAATATCTTCAAGGAACGGGTCACTTCCCGAGGTAGTTGGTGAAGCAGGGATACTATTTGATCCTTATGGCAATTCACTGGAACAGGCTATGCTTGCTCTAATCAGGAATAAGGATCTGCGCAACGATCTTATCGAGAAAGGACTGAGAAATGTAACGAGATACTCATGGGATACTACGGCAGAGAGAATCCTCCAATCTTGCAAAAAGGCTTTTCAAAAGAAACTGGCGTGACCTTATTAAGTTTCGGCTGTTTGTTGGGTTACAGCTGCGAAGGCAGGAGGAAGAACCTTCGGAGGGTTGTCGAAGTCCGCCGAACCTGATCCTTGATACTGAAGCGAATGATCTGACCAAATCAGTCCGGATTGTGCTGGAATTCATGGACTGCACAGGACTGACGAAATAGGCCTCTACGCGGTATAGCTCTTGATGACCTCTTCAACGTCACTACTGTATGCCTTCAGTCTGCCGTGGTCGAGCCAGAGAATCTTGTCGCACAATCTCTCAATGTCGCCCATCATGTGCGAGACAAGGAGAAGGGTAGTTCCCCTCATCTTCAACTCATCAATCCTCATATCAAATTTTCTTCTGAACCGTTCATCCCCAACAGAGAGACTTTCATCTATGATCAGTATGTCCGGATCGACCGCCGTTGCAATCGAAAAACCGAGCCTTGCGATCATGCCGGAAGAATAGCTCCTCAAAGGACTGTGGATGAATTCGTGGAGCTCAGAGAAATCAACAATGGGATCTATCCTGCTCTCGATCTCCTTCCGAGAAAGACCGAGCATGGAGGCATTCAAAAAAATATTTTCGACTCCCGTAAGCTCCATATCAAAGCCTGCGCTGATTTCGATGAGGGGAGCGATCTTGCCGTTCACCGTCACAAGCCCCTCTGTGGGTTTTAAAACCCCCGCGATTATCTTGAGCAAGGTGCTCTTTCCAGCGCCGTTATGCCCTATGATTCCGAGCGTTTCACCCTTTGTGACATGGATCGTCACCCCTCGTATTGCCCAGAAAGCTTCATAATCCATCTTCCTGCCCTTCAACCTCTGGATTACGTATTCCTGAAGGGTCTTTGGTTTTTCCTTTGCAAGGCGGTATCTGACGGAGACGCCCTCAATCTCTATGGCAAGCCTTTTCAAAACGCCCGAACCTCGCCAGCTCTATTCTTCATGTCAGAGATAATAGATTAGCCTGTCCCTGTAACGGCTGTAAACAACCAACCCCGCCGCAAGCGCAGCAAGGGAAAAGAGAAGACTGCACATCAGTTTTCCAAAAATGAAGGAGCCGTCCATGAAGAGGGCAGCCCTGAAGGTAGTCAGGAAATAATAGAGAGGGTTCAGGTTAAGGATAAAGAGGAATCTCTGGGGGATAATAGACTCAGGAAAGAATATGGGCGTTGCATACATCCACGCAAGGAGGAGCACGTCATAGATGTATATGGTGTCGTGAAAGAATACGGTCAAGGTCGAAAGGATGAGGGAGATCCCGAAGGAAAAAAGCGCGACAAGAATAATGATCACCGGCACGAGGTAGATATTGAGGCTTACCGATGTGCCGGTGATAAAGAAGATGATAAGAAGCGGGACGAGGGAGAAGACAAAATTAATCATGGCTGACAGGATTATCGACAGAGGGAATATGGCTTTCGGAACATAGACCTTCTTAATAAGATTGCCGTTGCCGAAAATGCTTCTGAGGGACGTGACCGTGCTCTGCGAGAAGAAATTCCAGAGGATAATCCCCGAAATAAGATACGTGGTATAGTTCTTCGTCGAAACCTTAAATACCTCTGAAAAGACCGTGCTGAGAATGAGCATCATGAGGAGGGGGTTCAGCATGACCCAGAGGAAACCAAGGACCGACCTCTTGTAGCGAACCTTTATGTCCCTCATGACAAGGTTCCTCAAGAATTCCTTGTACCTGACTATCTCTGAGATTTCGTCTAATGCTCTCGTCATTTTGACATCGTGAACTGCTATTATACAATAGGCGTATTGAAATTTCCCGTTTGTAACGAATGGGACGTGCGGTTCTCCGACAGGGGAAGAAAGGATTCTCTCAGAGACGGTCATGCAGGTCCTCTTAAATACCAAACCTTCTGTTCTGAAAAAGGCAGGAGAATACTTGTGGCAGAAGGTTGCCGCTGACCCGGTCCTGACGTACAGAAGGGCCCTGGAAACTTGAAAATCGCCACCAATGCTACGTTTCTCAATGAGAAGCCGACAGGCGCTGCTTCATGCGAGAAGGCCATGAGGAAGACCGAGTGAAGATCCTCCATCTCCTTTATGAGAGCAAGGACGATTATTTCGGGATTGGCGGGGTGGGGACCAGGGCATATGAGATCTATCGCCGCCTGAGAGAACGTCATGATATCACGCTCTTATGCAAGAGATATCCCGGGATCAAGGAGTGCGATACTGAGGGCCTGAGGCATATCTTTGTCGGCACCGAGAGCACCAGCATGATGAGATCTCTCCTGTCTTACGCTTACCATGCCGCATCGTTTGTGAAGAAGCACTCCTCCGAGTTCGATATCATTATTGAAGAATTCTCACCTGCCGTACCGACATTCCTCCATCTCTTCACGAAGAGACCGATCATTCTCCAGATGCAGGGATATACAGGAACCATCTACTTCAGGAAATACAATGTCCTCCGAGCATTGCCCCTCTTCCTCATGGAGCAGGTGAGGCCTCTCTTCTACCGCAACTTCATCTTTGTGAACAGCGAGACCGTCGGCAACTTCATTCTGGGAAGGAGCAAGAAGATCAGGATCATCTCGAATGGGGTATCAGCTGAGCTCTTCGACCGCAACCCTGTTGAAAGGGATTACATGCTCTACTTCGGCAGGATAGACGTTTATGGCAAAGGGCTCGATATCCTTCTTGAGGCATACCGGGAGTTTCACGGTTTTTTCCCGGACGTGAGACTCGTGATCGCCGGTGACGGGAGAGATATGACGACCTTCAAGGCGATGCTTGCCGACCTTCCAACCGATGTCCGAAGGAAGATAGCGTTGGCTGGTTGGGTCTCCGGTGATCAGAAACTCGATCTCCTCTGCGGGGCGCTCTTTGCTGTCTTCCCGTCACGCCACGAGGTCCAGTCGATAGCGGCGCTTGAGGCGCTCGCCTGCAGCAGACCCGTCATTGTGAGTGATATTCCCGGCTTCCGGTATGTTGTGCGCCAGAGAGCCGGGATATCCTTCCGCCCGGGAGACGCGCGCTCACTTGCAGAGGCAATGAAAAACCTTATGAAAAGCAGCGAACGCCGTGAGATGGGGCAGAGGGGCAGAGACTCTCTGCAAAATCTTTCATGGGAAGCGATCGCCCTTCAGTACGAGAATTTCCTCGAAGAGGCGGCAGAAGAATCTGGTTGATTTGGATGAATCATGAGCAATCCAGAGGCAATGAATGACCAAGAGACGTCTCGGCCAGAATTTTCTCTTTGACCCGAACATTCTCAAGAGGATCGTAGAGGCTGCTCAGCTTTCCCCTCATGATATGGTCGTCGAAATCGGTCCCGGTCCGGGCAGGCTCACGCGAATGCTTGCATCCTGCGTCAGGAAGGTCATAGCGATAGAAGTGGACCGGGAGTTGTATGAACGATTGTCCGACGAACTCGCAGGGAATGCTGCTATCGAACTTGTCCATGGGGATGCCCTTCGATATCCCTTCGGGTCTCTGGGGCCCTTCAAGGTTGTGGCCAACATACCTTACTATATTACTACACCTCTCTTGTTTAAACTGTTTGAGCACCGGAGAAGTCTCGCCTCAGTTACCATCATGGCACAGAGAGAAGTTGCCGAGAGGATCGTGGCTTCCCCTGGGGGAAAAGAGTACGGGGTTCTTTCCCTCATGGCGCAGTATTACAGCCGGCCTTCACTAAAGTTTATCGTGCCGAAAGGGGCCTTCAGACCTGTCCCGAAGGTCGATTCCGCACTCGTTCATCTCGAGATCAATGAAGAGCCTCCTGTAAAGGTGCCGGATGAGAAGCTCTTTTTCAGGATCATAAAGACTGCCTTCTCGCAGCGAAGGAAGACACTTTCAAACGCCCTGAAGCCGGTGACAGCCGAGACGAAACAGCTCTTGACCCTGGCAGGGATCGATCCAGGCAGAAGAGCGGAAACCCTGAGTATCGAAGAGTTTGCCCATCTCGCCGGCATCTTTGAGCGCACCCTTCGCTCAAAGCCGGGCAAAGAACCTGACGGATGATCTACCTTTCGATCACACAAAAACTATCTTGTCCGTCAGGACAGGCATGGGGAGAAGCATTGTATTGCGATACCTTTGATGGTTGCCAACTACCGCTGTGTACTCAATGCGGAGGCCACTTTCGGTGAAGTCCTCGCAGTCCCTCATTGTCAAAGTTTCATCGCATGTACAGGGCTTCGATCCATGCCTGCCTGACTATTGTCTGCTACATCATGGTCTACCTTTCGAAGTTGAGCTTCTTCGTTACCTTGTGCGCCTCAAGTCCCTTCCCGGCAGGACCGGAAGGGAAATAGGTCACCGTAACTTCGATCTCTGCGTTCTTCGTATCCTGCGGCAGTTCACTCACGAACCTCTCCTTTGTCGTTTTCATGGGAGGGAGTGTCAGGTCGATGATCTCTTTGATCTGCCAGGCACCAAGTCTGTGGTCTCCGTCAAGGTCCATACCGAGTTCCCAGTACTCTTTCTTGCCCATATTGACGACTGTTCCTTTATCGGTCTTAGCGGTCACATCCAGGACCACCTGGGCAGACCATAGTCAGCCGTCAGGGATTCTGTGGCCGGCCTTGTTGGTAAGACCGACATTGACGATCGCCGTGGGCACCCATTTACCAGGATGAAGCCTGATCCCTGCTGCCTGGACATCGAGACCGATTCCTTCCCTCACGATCTCGACCTGGTATGCCCCGGGGAAGGTATGTCCTCTATTAGCCTTCTCCATGTGGCATTCCTGGCAGGTCTCGGTCCCGCCATTGCCGCGGTATGCATCCTGGTAGCTCCCGTAAAGGGTATTGCAGCCGATAACATCGCCATCAGGAGGTGTGTACATGCCGTGACACTGTCCGCAGAAGATCGCGGAGGTGATGACCGAAGATTTCTCCGTCCCGTGCGCAGGCGAAGGGTTACCGGAAGGCCCGTAATAAACTCCCTCTTTGGGGGCTCCTTTGAGGTTCTTCTCGATGGAGACCTTTGTATTATGACAGATAACACAGTTGACGTTAAGCTTCCCGAGTTCCCTTTTCGCTGCAGCCTTCTTCCCTTCGTCCTTCTCGTCAACAGAGGCAACGATGAGCTGGGCTACCTCTTTTATCAAGGATTCCGAGGCATCTTTGAGATGTGGGGCATGGCAGTCCATGCAGCGCATAAGATGCTCCTTGCTCACCGGTTTATCCCATTCCTTTCCGAGGCCGACGACGATGAAGTTCCGTATCCCACCGACGGAATGGACCACTGACTGCGCATGGTAGGACGCCTTCCACTCGTCATAGACCTTCGCGTGACAGGTTTTGCAGGACTCGTCACTGTAAGCCTTCACCACCTCATCGATCGTCTTGTACTCTGCTGAAGCCGCAAAAGGCAGAGCAACCATTGCCGCTATCACAAGAACCATACATAATTGCATATTCTCTCCTTTCTTTGCGGTTGCGAAAGATACATTTTCATCCCCTGTGAGAATTCTCTACCAGGATGTCCCTCATCCAAGTTCTGTCCTCCTTCAGACGAATCTCTCGGACCCTCCTTTCATTGATTTCTGAATGACGCAAACTCCTGTATGGTACCGACTTCTTTGCCGGCATCTTCCTTTCATAAATTCTATCGAGCCGGGAACGGCAAGTCAACAAGCCAGGACGGTTAAAGGGTGGTGACCTGGTTTTTGAAAATCTTTCTTGACAAAGGGGATGTTGACTGATAGATTAGACAACGCATGACGATGATCGCGATCTCGCTCCAGTCGGGAAGCAGCGGAAACTGCATCTATGTTGAGACCTGCGGCGTAAGACTGCTCTTTGATGCAGGGATCAGCGGCATCCAGGCGGAGCGAAGGCTTGCAGCACATGGACGTCATATCGGTAACGTCGATGCCCTTATCATATCCCACGACCATGCCGACCACATCGGCTACGCCGGCGTGTACCAGAGGAAATATAACCTGCCCCTTTATGTCACGGAGAAAACTCTGGGCGCTGTTGATGAAAGGATGATCGGGAGATTGGATGACATCCGATATTTTCAGTCGGACGAAACGATCAGTTTTGGAAGGGTGACCGTTCATGCACTTCCCACGCCTCACGATGGCGCAGACGGGTCAGCCTTTGTCGTTGCTTCAGACGGAAAGCGTCTCGGGATACTGACGGACCTCGGCCATGTCTTTGAAGGGCTCGATGAGATCATCGCCTCCCTCGATGCGGTCTTTATCGAGAGTAATTATGATCCCGATATGCTTGATCGAGGCACCTATCCTTCTTTCCTCAAAGGCCGCATCAAGGGTCCGGGAGGACATCTCTCAAACATCGAGGCAGCCGAACTCCTCGAGTCCTCAGGACGTGACCGCCTGAAATGGGCATGCCTCTCTCACCTTTCCGAAGAAAACAACAGCCCCACAGTCGCACTGAATACTCATCGATCCATCCTGAGGTCAGACATCTGCCTTTACGCTGCCAGTCGCTCAGCCTCAACAGGCCTTTTACTCGTGTAACCTGACGATACTATCCTATCCGCAGCAGCACCTTGAGGGCATCTGGCCGAGCCGAATACTCAAAGGCCTCAACGGCATCTTCAAGGCAAAATTGCCCGCTTATCATCCTGCCGAGGGCGGGCCGGTATTGTTCGAGGAACGCCATAGCTTTCTGAAAGTTGCCGCACCTCGAACCAATAATGGTTATCTCGTCCACAACTACCGAAGACGGATTCCACAAGAATCCATTTGAATAGGTGCTCTTGAGGATGAAGATGCCCCTGGGCCTGACGCACGCAAGGCCGAGGTCAAGGGCTGAAGGATTGCCTGCTGCCTCAATGACAACGTCGAAGTATCGCTTTTTGAAGGTGGGGAGGAGGGAAGTCTTTATCCCTGCATCGTCCAAAAGGGTGAGCTTCTCGGGATGCTTTCCGAGAACCATGAGATCACAGCCGGTGGTATTCATCACCTGAGCAATGAGCAGGGCAAGTTTACCGTCGCCGACGAGGAGAACGGACGTTTCTTTATCGATGACTGTCTGGTCAAGGATTTCGAGGGCCGCAGCAAGAGGCTCTATGAAGATCGCGGATTCATCAGGGATGGACGGAGGGATTTCCACAACATTCGCGCATGGCACCGCGACATACTCTGCCATTGCACCATCCCTGTCTCTTATCCCCAAAACTTTCCTCTCACTGCAATGCCTGCCAAGCCCTTTCCTGCAAAACACACAGTTCCCGCAGGCAATGTTAATCTCAGCCGTCACCCGTTTGCCCACCAGTTCCCTGTCATCTGCCTCTTCCACAAAACCGAGGAACTCATGGCCGAGAATCCCTCGAAACCCCGGCAGATAACCTTTCGTTATCTCATGATCCGTGTTGCAGATGCCTGCTGCGGCTATCCTGATCAAGACCTCTCCTTTTTGCCTCAGGGGCTTTTCCCTGTCGCAGACTTTCAACGTCCCGTCAAAACAGACCGCTCTCATGAGTCTATTATATCCCTTTTGGTGTAGGGATATTATCGGAAAGAAGATGATACAATAGGTATGGCAAGCGGGTAATCATGATTCAGGTCAGCAACGTAGACAAGGCATACGGCAGACAGGTGATCTTCGATAATGTCGGCTTTACCATCAATGCCGGAGAACGTGTAGGTCTCGTCGGCAGGAACGGCCACGGGAAGACGACCCTCTTAAGGATGATCATCAATGAGGAGCACCCCGATTCAGGAATCATAAGCATCCCGAACGGCTATACGATAGGCCATCTTTCCCAGCATATAAGCTTCACAGAGGATTCGGTCCTGAAAGAGGGGTGCCTCAGCCTTAAACCGAGTGAAGATGGCAGGGACGAGACCTACAGGGTCGAGGCTATTCTCATGGGCCTCGACTTCTCAAAAGACGATTTCAGTCTCAATCCTTCGGCGTTGTCAGGAGGTTTTCAGGTGAGGCTGAACCTTGCAAAGGTCCTTGTCTCTGAACCGAACCTCCTGCTTCTTGACGAACCGACAAACTACCTTGATATCGTATCGATCCGGTGGCTTACGCAATTTCTGAGATCATGGAAGAGCGAGATGATCCTCATCACCCATGACCGTGACTTCATGGACAGCGTAACAACCCATACCATGGGCATCCACCGGTGTACCATACGGAAAATAGAAGGAGCGACAGAGAAGCTCTACCAGCAGATACTCATGGAGGAAGAGGTCTATGAGCAGACACGGATAAACGACGAGAAGAAGCGGAAGGAAGTGGAACAATTTATTAATCGCTTCCGCGTGCAGGCTAATAAGGCAAGGGCGGTGCAGTCGAGGATTAAGGCCTTACAGAAGAAGGAACGACTCGAAAAATTGGCAGAGATAAAGACTCTCGATTTTGAGTTCAATACAGCACCCTTTACCGGAAAACAGCTCCTCGGTGCGGAAGACATTACGTTCTCTTTTGGAAAGGAATCGCCTCCGCTCATCAAGGGTTTCAGCATATCCGTCGGCAAGAACGACAGGATCGCCATTGTCGGGAAAAACGGTAAGGGCAAGACCACGTTGCTCAACCTCCTCGCCGGTGAGCTGATCCCTCTCAAGGGCGCTATAACGAGACATCCCCAGTTGAAGCCCGCCTATTTCGGCCAGACAAATATCGGCCGTCTTGACCTCCAGAAGACCGTCGAAGAAGAGATCATGGACGTCCATCCCGATCGCAGCCGGGGAGTTGCGCGGAAAATCTGCGGCGCCATGATGTTCGAAGGCGACAGCGCCCTGAAGAAGATCTCCGTCCTTTCAGGGGGCGAGAGGAGCCGCGTGCTCCTCTGCAAACTCCTTGTCAGCCCTGCGAACCTCCTTCTTCTGGACGAGCCGACAAACCATCTCGATATGGAATCCATCGACTCCCTGATCGAGGCACTGGACGCCTTTGGCGGCGCCCTCATGATCGTCACCCACAGTGAAATGATCCTTCACGCCGTGGCAAAGCGGCTGATCGTCTTCGATGGCGGAGAGGTGAGCGTCTTTGAAGGCACCTATCAGGATTTCCTCGACCGAGTCGGATGGAAGGATGAGGAGAGATCCGAACCCTCTGCTCTCCGCAACAGAGAGGAGGAAAGCAGGGGGGCCAACAGAAAAGAGCTCCGGCGCATACGGGCAGAGATAATCACAAACCGATCGAGGACACTCGGGCCCCTTCAGCAAAGGATAGCCCAGGTCGAAGATACGATTATGAAGCTCGAAAGAGAAGCCGAACAGGATACCGGGGCCTTGCTGGAGGCCTCAGTGAAGGGCGATGGCGAGTCCATCAGGAGGCTCTCCAAGGCCATCCATATCTCAAAGGAGAGGATCGACACTCTTTTTGAAGAGCTCGAGTCCCTGACCGGCGAACACGACACACGGGCCTGCGAATTTGAAGGAATGCTCAGCAGGCTCCAATGACCCCCACTCTATGTACAGGCCTTCGATCCCCGCCTGGCAGTTGTTTGCAATACTACCATAAATTATCCGGCTAAAAAACGATCTTCAGGGCCTCCGGCACGGCCGTTATGACCGCCGGCGTCTTGCCAAGGTAGTCGCCGTCGGTCTGAACGTTGGCGATTCCTTCGATCCTCACAGAATCCCCCTTCAGATAGTGCACATCGTTAAATCTCAGGTGGCGCCCCCACATGATGCCGAGTGAATATCTGAGGACGTCGAACCGTCTCCTGCCCTCCATGATGACGGCGTAGAGCAAAGGACTCATGAGGCTGGCATCAGGAGCCACCTTGAAATCTCCTCCGTACCGCGCGGCCTTGCATATGATTGCCGAATATCCCCTGCATGATTTTCCGTCCATAGAGAATGTCAGTGGTTCGGGAGAATAGTGCAGGAGCGTTTTCATACCGCTGAGGATGTACGCTGCCTTGCCGGAAAATCTCTTGAGAGAAGTGCTGAATCTATACACCGCGTCTCCATCGAACCCTATTCCCGCCATAAGGCAGAAGTATCGCGTAAGAGGCGACGGAAGCTGGCCGACGGTGATCCTTCCAAGGGAGACGGCCCGTGGCCTCCCCTTGAGAGCCCTGTTCACGGCGCCCTCAATATCTTCGGGAATGCCGAGTTCCTTGGCCAGGACGTTGGTCGTCCCCATTGGCAGAATCGCCATGGAGACATCGGTATGGACGATACCGTTTATCACTTCGTTCAACGTGCCGTCACCACCTGCGGCCATGATAAGGGAGATACCTTCAGCCTGTGCATGTCGGGCAAAGGCCTCAGCGTCTCCCTTTTTGCATGTGAATAAGACCCGGACGTCCCAACCTCCTGAACGCAGCAGATTCGCGGCCCTTTCGATGCCCTTTTCAGAGGCATGCCTCGCAGCGGGGTTGGCAATGAGGAGAATCGGTGACTTCATCGAGAGACGCGATCCCTTGGCGGGAGAGTCGCGATAACCGGTATCTTTTCAAGATAATCTATGATGGGGCTTACGTCTGCCTTCTCTTCGACGAAGAATATCCTCCCTCCGCTCATGCTCCCTGGATCTTTGATCTTCGTTACACGGACGTAGCCGAGACCTGCCGACGCGACATACCCTGTCGTATAATGAGGATCATCGGATATACAGAGTTCGGCAACCACACCGCCGCACGAGGCCACCTTGGATGCAAGGACAACCGCCTCCTTCACCGTAGACGTATTTATACCGCCTCTCGCAAGGCCCCGCGACAATCTCCTCTCAGAGGATCTTTCGATCCCGAGTCTCGATACCCGCACCCCCCTCAACGTGTCCGGCTCAGCCCGGATGCCCGACACCGAACGTATGAGTGATGCGCCGCGCATAACTTCATTTCCGGCCGCAATCCTGATACCCCGCTCGATGACCTCTCTCGACAGCCCTGCCTCCGACAATAATGAGCAGATAACTCTCCTGGCTTCATGAGGTGATTGACAGACAATGGTCGAAACCGGCAGAAGAGGTATGGCGAGAGGCTCCTCGTTCACCTTCTCGATGGTGAGGGTTATGGTATCCGGCAGTCCCCGTGGGTGGTTTATTGCCCTCTTGAGGTAGCCATCGACAATGCGAGGTATCTCGCAAGAGGCATAGAGTCCCTCGGCGCCTGAAACATGGATCGCCTTCTCTTCGCCGCTCTTTCCTCCGGATAGACGCCTCTTCTTCCCTTTTCTGGACGCCCTCATCCTGACGCTCCAGAGAGAACCGCTGATCTTTTCCATTATCCCGGACACCTCAATACTGGAAAGCTCTCTTCTCGATCGTTACGCTGGACAGGGAACAACCTGCAGTCCGAACTTTTGCAGCCTAAACGTTGCCGCCGGAGAGTTCCGTTAATCGAAACATTCCATCGTGCGGAGTCTATTTATCTCGCAATGTCTCCGCTCACACCATATCTTTCCGATCATCGGGGCCTCCCCCGAAGGCGTCAGCATCTTTGCCCATTTACAGTCCTGACACCTTTTGCTCTTTTCCGATACCGACGGCAAGAAGCACGACATGCTCCTGCTTTGGCCCATCGGTATCTTCCTCTTGCTGCACCACACGGTGCCCCCAGGAGGTCTGTGGCCGTCGGGGGTCGTTTCATAGCCATACTTGCAAGACTTGCACGAACAGGTCAACGTCCTCCGCCCTCTTTCAGTGCGGACAGCCGTTCCCTGGCCCTCTTTGCCTCTTCACTTTCAGGATATTTCTTGAGGATTTCTTCGTACAGTTCTCGGGCATGCTCCCGGTTCTTCTGCACTTCTTC
>Ga0335070_10000527_pt1 | contig 42741 bp, 43 predicted proteins | sample Lox_Sample_13_FD_206722 | JGI IMG/M metagenome (GOLD analysis project Ga0335070, IMG submission 206722) | Soil microbial communities from Loxahatchee National Wildlife Refuge, Florida, United States - Lox_Sample_1.3 | ecosystem: Environmental > Terrestrial > Soil > Wetlands | place: USA... | reverse complement strand
GAACCGGGCGCCCGAGCCGAAACCCGAATCGCCTTCTTCAGACGCGGTGACGCTGGAGCTGGCGCTGCTGCGAAAACAGATGGAAGAAATGGGGAGAGCTTTTACCAGTCTGAAGGCTCATACGCCCTCTTGGGCAGCGCCCGCGCCGGAATTTGAGGAGATCTATTCACGGCTGATCGAGTACGACTTCTCGGCCGAATTGGCGCAGAAAATTGTGAAGCAGGCGCATGACCGGTTGGATCCGGATCCAGCCTCCTGGGCGCGCAAGAGAACGCCGTTTGACGCGGCTGCTATTGAGCGCGCTGTGCGAACGGAGATGGAACGTCTGATCTCCGTGGACGCAACGCTGGAAACGACGGCGGAAAAGGCGCGGGTCGTCGCGCTGGTGGGGCCGCCGGGATGCGGAAAGACGACCACGCTGGTGAAGCTGGCGGTGAACCACGGGCTCGCGTCCTCTCGCCGGGTGCACCTGATTTCAGCGGATACGCGCCGTATTTGCGGCGCCGAACAACTGCGGACTTACGCAACGATCATCGGCACAACGTTCGATGCGGTCGACACCCCCCGCGGACTCCAGCAGAGCATCGAAGCGCACCGAGAAAAAGGACTGATTCTGGTGGACACGGCGGGTTATGGCGCAGCGGAGTTAGACGAAGCCGCGGAGTGGGCGCGCTTTTTCTCCGACCAGCCGGGCATTGAAGTTCACATGGTCGCGCCTGCCTCAATGCGGAGCGCGGACCTGGGCCGCCTGCTCGACCGGTTCGAAGTCTTCTCGCCGGCGAAGCTGATCTTTACGCGTCTGGACGAGGCTTCGTCGGCGGGCACCATGATCAGTGAATCCGTGAGGACGGGTAAACCGCTTTCATTCTTGAGTAGCGGCCAGCAAATCCCCGAAGATCTCGAGCCGGCAACCGCAGGCCGCCTGCTCGAACTAGTGCTTGAGCGCCCGGCGGTGCGCGCTGCTTCCGCCGCTTAGAGTTGGAACGACGGGCATATGTACACCTATCAGGCTGAAGAGGGCACGAGCGCAGACCGGGAGCGGCTTATTCTGGAGCACCTGCCTCAAGTGCGCCTGATTGCGCGCCGGATCCATGAACGCTTGCCGGAGAGTGTAAGCCTCGACGATCTCATTTCCAACGGCGTGGTGGGCCTGATCGCTGCGGTGGACAAGTTCGATCCATCCCAGAACGTGCAGCTCAAGACATATGCGGAGCACAAGATTCGCGGCGCAATTCTCGACGGTTTGCGGGAGATGGACTGGGCTCCCAAGAACAAGCGGCGGCAAGCCAAGCAGATCGAAGCGGCCATTGCCACGCTCGAGCAGCGCCTGGGCCGCGCGCCTGCGGAAGAGGAGATCGCCGGCGAACTCAAGCTGGGCGTTGAAGAGTACCGGCAGTGGCTTTACGAAGTGCGCGCGCTGAACATCGGCAGCTTTGAGTTTGCTTCCGAAGATCAGGAAGGCGATCTGCTCGATTACATTCCGGACACGGATGACAACCTGCCCTCCAAGACGCTGGAACGGGCAGAACTGGAGCGGCTACTGGCTCAGGCCATTGACCAGATGCCCAAGATGGAGCGGACGGTGCTGAGCCTCTATTACCACGAAGAGGCGACACTGCGTGAGATCGCCGAAATCATGCAGATGCATTTGTCGCGCATCGCCCAGTTGAAGTCGCAGGGGATTCTGCGGCTGCGCACGTACATGGAGCGACACTGGTCGAGCAAAAGATAGTTGACTCAAGGAGCGAGGCATGATCGGAGACTGGCAAATGACGATTCATCCCCTGGAGCTGTGCGGAGTCCTGGCGCTGGCCGGAAGCTGCCTGCTTTATGTCTTTGTGCTGCACCTAAAATTGCGGACTCTGGCGCGAAACAGCCGGCATCAGCGTGAGAACCTGGAAGGCCGCGTCGCACAGGTTGCGGAAGCCGCCGAGCGGCTGCGGTTGCAAGTGGCGGAATTGGAGCGGCCCGCCGGCGTTCCGGCACAGCCGCTGAATCTTACCAAGCGCGGGCAGATTTTGCGAATGCGGCGCCGCGGCGAACGAACGGAGACCATCGCTGGCGCCTTGGCAATTCCGCGCAATGAAGTTGAACTAATGATTAAAGTGCATGACCTGGCGCTGGAGCAGGTGGAAAAAGGCGGGATGCCGGCGTCCAATCTGGCGGGGATTTAGCGGCGAGAGCGGAACGAGAGAACAAGCCGGCGAGGGCGCCGGCCGCGGACCAGGGGGTCCGCCCCACCAGGATTACGCTGATTTGATCGAGATTACGTTGCCGCGGGTTTCGAGGGTGCGGAGCTTGGCCAGCAGGGTGGTTCGTTTCATGCGCAGCAGATCCGCGGCCAGGGTCTTATTTCCGCCGCTTCTGCGAATGGCCTGCTCCAGCAGAGAGCGCTGGAAGTCAGCCATGGCCAGATCGAAATCCAGTCCGCTTTCGGGCACGACAGCGTGCACCGGCTCGACGGCGAGGGATTTGCGGGCCTTAGCTGCGGGCAGGGGAAAGTCCGCCGGACAAAGATCTCTGCGGTCGCCACTGAGCACCACCGCCATCTCCACGGCATTCTGAAGCTGGCGAATATTGCCGGGCCACGAATAGACCAACAAGCGGTCCACGGTTTCGCGGGAGATTCCTTTTGCGGGGATGCTTTCCTCCAAGCAGACCTTCTCGAGGAAATGATGCACCAGAAGGGGAATGTCGGAAGCGCGCTGGCGCAGCGGCGGCATTTCTACGGGGACGACATTGAGACGGTAAAAAAGATCCTCGCGAAAGGCGCCTTGACTGACTCTTTCGCGGAGATCGACGTTGGTGGCAGCGATGATTCGCACGTCGATTTTGATCGTTTCCGAACTGCCGAGGCGTTGCAACTCGCGCTCCTGCAGTACGCGCAGAAGCTTGGCCTGCAGGTCGAGAGGCATGTCGCCGATCTCGTCGAGAAACAGCGTGCTATTGTGCGCCTGTTCGAACCGGCCGATCCGCTGTTGTATGGCGCCCGTGAACGCGCCTTTCACGTGGCCAAACAATTCGGCTTCGAGAAGGTTCTCCGGCAACGCGCTGCAGTTGACCGCCACCATGGGCAAATGGGCCCGGGGACTTGCCATGTGAAGGGCGCGCGCCACCACCTCTTTGCCCGTTCCGGTCTCACCGGAAATCAGCACGGTCGATCGCTTGGGTCCGGCGAGCTGGATGATCTGTTCTACGTCCAAGATGGGGCGGCTTTCACCTACGAGGAGTCGTTTCCAGGGCGGAGCCGTTCGGCCGCCCGCGACGTGTGCGAGGCGAGCGTTCTCGGCGGCCATTTCCAAATGTTCTATCAGTTCGCTCGAATCCAGCGGACCGCTCATGAAGTGGTAGGCGCCCAGCTTGAGCAAGCGGACGGCATCGGCCACGCTTCCTTGCGGATCACGGATTAGAACCGGGACGCGCGGGTGGATTTCCTGGATCGCTTCGAGGAGTTCGGCAGGTTCCCGGCCGGCGAGTGGAAATTCGACAAAAATCACGTCAGCTATTTCGACGCGCAGCCGGTCGAGCGCTTCGGCGGGATTCTTGACCACCTGCAGGATGAAGCCGGCGAGATGATCCACGACACCGAGATAATCGGGTCCCGGAACGGCCGACCGGATCCACAGAAGTCGCGGGGATTGCCTCATGCAGCCTCTACTATCGACTCTGGCGTCCATCAATTCGAGTAAAATTCCGGCGTTTTACGGTAAATGCGCCGTTCGCCTACATACAGCGGTTAATCGAGAAACGTGCACTCTTTTCAATATTGCTCCTGGCCTATTGATTGGTTAACCTGACACTGCCGGGGTCCTCATCCGGAGCGCGGCTAGCGCGCGCAAGTCGGCAATCACGGCGAGGAAAACTTGGAAACTCATCTCATAGCGGACGCAGCGGAAGCAGGCAGGGTTATGGCGCGGATTCCTGAGCCTGCGACAGCCAGCGCGGTGCGGACCATGCACGAGATGATCCTCGGGTGCTTGCCTCTGGTCGATTCCATCGCACGGCGAATGTATCGTGCGCTGCCGCCGAACACCCGAGTGGACCTGCACGATCTGGCGCAATCGGGCGTTCTGGGTCTGGTGAGCGCGGGGCGAGGGTACGATCCCGTGGCTGCGGTGCCCTTTCCGATCTACGCGAGGTATCGCATTGAAGGCGAGATACTGGACAGCCTCCGACGCTCGGACGTAGCGCCACGAAGATTACGCCGCTGGCAGAAACAGGTGAGCGCGGTGCGGCGGCAATTGACAGGCGTCTTGCACCGTGAGCCCACCGATGAGGAGCTGTGCGAGCGGCTGATGATTTCGGTGGCGGAGCTGCACAGCAAAGAAGCGGACATAAGTCGTGTGACGGCGCCGGCCTCGACGGATCGGCCGGATGAAGAGTCGCCGGATCCTGCCAGCGGGCCGGAAACCGATCCGGATCACATCTGCGCCCAAAATCAATTGCACGAGGTGCTTGAGCGGCTGATTGACCGGCTGCCGGCGCGGCAGCAGCAGGTGATCCGCAAGCGCTACGGCCGGCACATGACGCTGAAGGAGATTGGCAACGAGATGGGTGTGAAGGAAAGCCGCGTGTCGCAGATGCACCGCAGCGCTCTTCAGGCCATGAGCCGGATGTTGAAGGATTCCGGCATCTCGTCGCCGGCGGACGTGTAAGAGGGCAAGCGTGGAGAGGTGATGAGGGTTGACGATCGAAATTTGAACGGCGCGGCAGGGTTGCAGACCGGCCGAACGCCAGAGTCACAAGGCTCGGAGCGCGCGGGCCCCACTTCGGGAGCGCAGATCTCAGAGTCGCAGGGCGGCGATCGCGTAGAGATTTCCGGCACGGCCGGCAGCGTCGCGCAGGCCCTGGGCACGAGTTCGGCGCAGCGGGCGCAGCATATCCAGAAGCTCGCCACGGATTATCGCTCCGGTAACTACACCGTGAGCTCACGCGTTACCAGCCACGCCATTGTGCAGGATGCACTCGAGAGGAAGGATGCTGCGCGATAACCGAATCTCGGGTGAGCCGGCTGACCTCGTGCGGGAAGTGAGCGCCATAGTCCAGGAAGCGCGCGCGCGATTGACGGCCCCCACTGTGGAGAGCCTAGGTTCATGCCGGAGCCTGCTCGAGCAAGCGATTCTCGCGGTCGAAAAGCTCCAAAAATCCTTACCGAGTGGAAGCCCGTGGCGGGATAAGGATCTTGCCGCGGCGCTGGGGGCACTACGAACGGAGATCGCCGGAGTCCAGATTCTGCTCGACGGCGCTGCAACGTTTTACACCGGATGGACGCGGCTGGCGTCTTCTATGGCGTCAGGGTATACCGCAGACGGGAACCCGGCGCCGGCTGAAACGAGCCGCCGTGTACTGATGGAGGTTTGAAGGATGTCGGGAATCTTCTCCGCCTTGAACTCGTCCGCCGGCGCACTGGACGCATTCCAGCGCGTGCTCGACACCATTCAGAGCAACGTCGCTAACGCCTCAACTCCGGGGTATGCGCGCCAAACCATTCCACTGGAATCGCTGCCCATGAATTCCACCGGGACTCTACCCGGCGGAGTCACCACGGGCGAAATGCAAAGTGCACGAGACGAGTTTGCGGAACAAAATGTACGCCAGCAGTTCTCATCCCAGGGAACCCTGGAGCAAATGAGCCAGAGCCTGTCGAATCTGGAGATCAACTTCAATGTGAGCAGCGATTCCGGTATTCCCGGCGCGCTGAATCAACTCTTTCAAAACTTCTCCAACTGGAGTGTGACGCCGAACGATGGCGCCGCGCGGCAGGCTGTGATCGACAGCGCGCAGCAAGTGGCACAAAGTTTCCAGCAGGCGGCTCAAAATCTGGCGAAGGCATCGAGTGATACAGGCCAGCAGATCCAGCAGACCGTGGCGCAGATCAACAGCCTGGCGAGCCAGTTGCAGGCGGATAACCAGCAGGTGATTCAAGGCCAAGGCGCCAATGCCGGCCTGGACGCACGGATTCATTCCACGCTGGAGCAGCTTTCAGAATATGTGGATATTACCGCGACGACGCAGGCTGATGGGACGGTGACGGTGCTCTTAGGGGGCCAGACTCCCCTGGTGATCGGCACGCATCAATTCAACCTCAGCGCCACATTCACGGTACCGGCCAGCGCGCCGGCAACGGTTGCCGGAGGTGCGGCGCCCGTGCGCCTCATCGACGCGCAAGGCGACGATGTCACGGGTCAAGTATCGCAGGGCCAGTTGGCAGGGCAGCTCAACATGTACAACAACGTTCTGCCGTCGCTTGGCGGGAATGCGTACCAGCAAGGCGACCTGAACCTGATGGCGCATAGTGTAGCGGACCGGATCAACCAGATTCTGACGTCGGGCAATATCTCGGACGGCCCGCCGCCGGTGCCGGGAGTTCCGTTGTTTACGTACACGGCGGGCAGCCCGACCAGCGTGGCGCGAACGCTCGCTGTGAGCAGCACCATCACCCCAGATCAACTGGCGGCGATCAGTCCCGGACCGCCCTATGTATCGAATGGCACGGCGCTGAACCTGGCGGCGCTGGCTTCGCCGCAGAATGCCGCCGACGAAATCAACGGTCTCAGTTATGCGGAATTTTACGGCAACATGGCGGCCGGCATTGGCCGCCAGTCGCAGGATGCCAATAATCAACTGAGTGTTCAACAGCAGACGCTCGCACAGGCGCGCAATTTACGCAGCCAGGCGTCCGGCGTATCGCTCAACGACGAGGCGGCGCAGTTGGTGGAGTTTCAGGCTGCCTACCAAGCCAGCTCGAAAATGGTCACAGTCCTGGATGAGTTGACCCAGGCGACCATCAATATGCTGCAGTGAGGAAGGTGAATTGAAGCCATGCTCCCAACCGTGAGTCCATCCGCTCAATTATTTCTGGCCGATGTTTCGAACGTGCAGTCGCAGATCAACACTGCGGAGAACCAGCTTTCATCAGGGCTGAAGATTTCCCAACCTTCGGATTCGCCCGAACAACTGGAGGCTCTCATGCGGATCCGGGCCGACCTGGACCGCAACACGCAGGTGACCAACAATCTCAGTGTGGTTCAAAGCGAGACCGATCCGGCCGAGAAAGCGCTGGAGACCGCGACCCAGCTCATGGACCGGGTGGTAACGCTGGCTTCTCAGGGCGCCAACACGACGCAGACCGCCGACAGCCGGCAGGCCATAGCCCAGGAAGTCACCGACATCCTGCAGCAGATGGTGGGATTGAGCCAGACCCAGGTGCAGGGCCGGCACGTGTTCAGCGGCGATCAGCCCTCGCTGGCGTCGTATCAACTGGATCTGAGCGCTCCGAACGGCGTAGACCGGCTGATCACGCCCACGGCGACGCGCCAGATTGTAGATGCGGCGGGTGTTTCCTTCACCGTGGCCAAGACGGCACAAGACATTTTCGATCACCGCAATCCCGACGATTCGCTGGCTCCAGACAATGTCTTTGCGTCTATCAACGGCCTGATTGTGGCGCTGCAGAACAATGATCAGGCGGGAGTTGCTGCTTCCATCGACTCCCTCCACACAGCGAGCGATTATCTAAACTCGCAGCTCAGCTTTTACGGTTCGGTGCAAAGCCGAATTCAGGATGCGCAAACCTACTCGAGCAATTACCAGGTGCAGCTGCAAACCCAACTGAGCCAGGTTCAGGATGCCGATGTGACTCAGGCGGCGATCCAGCTTTCGCAAAATACCACGCAATTGAATGCCGCCATGAGCGCAGAAGCGCAACGGCCGCGCACCAGCCTCTTCGATTTCCTGGCCTGAGGGGACTCGCTAACAGGGGAAGACAGCAAGCTTTTTGGAGCGAATAGCGGCGTGATGGCCGCTCAGAGCCAGATGTTTGAGCAGACGGTAGCAGATTTCGGGGCTACCGGCTACGTCCGGAAGACCGCGTTCTAATTGCTCAGCGATGCTGTCCAGCAGGTCCAGCCGTTCCTGCTCTTCGGAGTCATGCCCGGGCGCCTGGGCGCAATCGCTGTGGGCTAGAACCAGTTCTGCCTCAAGACTGGCGAGATCCCGGTGTTCCCAGGCGTTCAGGATACAACGCGCGCGCTCGGCAGAGCCGGTTCTCTGAGTGTACATAGCTCTGGTGTCCTTATCGTCCCGGAACCCGGATTTTTCGACTTTTCGGGCGGTTGAGGGGCAAATATTACCGTAAATTCTTGGTAAATATAGGGGAAATTACCGATAAGAAAGTGAACGGCTGTCGCCATGATCCAGCTCACGCGCTTGAATCACGTCCCGCTGGTCCTGAACTCGGATCTCATCGAGCACGTGGAGGCGACCCCAGATACGGTGGTAACCCTGACCACGGGCCAAAAGATCGTGGTGCTGGAGTCTGCGGAAGAAGTGGTGGAGCGCACGATCCGCTATCGCAGATCCATTATTGCCAGTGCCTACGAGTGTCCGTTCCGACGACCAGACCCGAAAGAGCCGGCCAGCACAGACGACTCAAACGAGAACCATGGCTGACGCGGAAGCGGCAAAAAAGGACGCGCCCAAGAAGGACGCGCCAAAGAAGAAGAGCGGCGGCGGCAAGCCGGACCTTGCGACGATTGCGGGGCTGGTTCTGGCGGTGGGCGGCATTATGGGCGGCCTCATCCTGGAGGGAGGCAAGGCCAAGGACGTCGCTCAAGTCACGGCGGCGATGATCGTTCTGAGTGGAACGATCGGCGCGGTGATGGTGACGACGCCGCTGCACACCCTGATGGGTGCGGTGAAGAAGATGGGCCTGGTTTTCTTTGAGCGTAACGAGAACCCGGAGACGATTATCGAGGAGATTATCGGGTACGCCTCCAAGGCGCGCAAGAGCGGCATTGTGTCGCTGGAGCACGAAGCCAATGGCATTCAGGACCCGTTCCTACGCAAGGCTCTGAACCTGGCGGTAGACGGAACCGACTTGCAGGTCATCCGCCAGATCATGGAGCTGGAGATCAGCCTTGAGGAGCATCACGCGGAGGCTGAGGCCAAGGTGTTTGAATCGGCGGGCGGATACGCTCCCACAATCGGCATCATCGGCGCGGTACTAGGGCTGATTCAGGTAATGAAGAATCTGTCGAATATCGAAGAGGTCGGGCACGGCATTGCCGTCGCCTTTGTCGCCACAGTCTACGGCGTGGGAACGGCCAACCTGTTCTTTCTGCCGGCGGGCAACAAGATCAAAGCGCGCATGCAGCGGGTGATTCAGAACCGTGAGCTGATGCTGGAGGGTGTGGCGAGCATCGTGGAAGGACTGAACCCCAAGCTGATCCAATGCAAGCTCGAGGCCTACTTAACCCAGGAGCATGCCGCGAAAGCTGCCAAGGACGCTAGGACCGGCAAAGCCGGCGCCAAGACCGCGAAGCAGCCGCAGGCGCCTGCGGCAGGAGCACCCGCAGCGGCGCAAAGCTAGCCCTGAACCTATGCCACGCGCCAAGAAGCACGCCGCCCACGAAAACCATGAACGCTGGCTGGTTTCTTACGCGGATTTCATCACGCTGCTGTTTGCGTTTTTCGTGGTGATGTTCGCATCGTCACAAACCGACAAAGCCAAGGCCAAGCAAGTGTCGGAGTCGGTTAAGGAAGCCCTCGAAAACGGGGGCGTGCCCTCGGTGGTCAGGGAGGTTCTGGGCGGCACGGTGGATGAAAAAGGCAAGGGCAATGCGCAGATGCGGGGGCCTGGCGGCGCGCGCCAAGGCGAAAAGGGGGAGAAAGAGCCGGCCAAGCCGGAGACGCCTCCTCCCACCGCCGAACTGTTGCCGTCCATGCAGTATCTGACGCGCGAGCTCGCAGAGGAAATCAAGACCGGCAAAATCCAAATGCGGCTGGATGCTCGCGGGTTAGTCATCAGCCTGCGCGAGGCGGCGTTCTTCGCCTCGGGGGATGACACCATCAATGCAGCCAGCGTTCCGAGCATCGGGAAAATGGCTGTGGTGCTGCGAAGCCTGCCTAACCCGGTGCGGCTGGAGGGGCATACCGATTCGGTGCCTATTCATACCGAGCGCTTTCGCAACAACTGGGAGCTTTCCGCATCGCGCAGCATCGCCATGTTGGAGCTGCTCACTACCCGGTTTGAAATCCCGGCCGGTCGGTTTGCCGTCGCCGGCTATGCCGACACCATCCCGCTGGCGTCTAACGACACCGAGGAGGGGCGGGCGCACAATCGACGCGTGGACATTGTGATCCTCAACCGTTCCGTGGCGCCGCCGGATTCGGGACCAAAGGCCGAACCGCTGCAGGCAGGTCCAAAAGCCGCGGCGCCGAAGCACGGCTAAGTAGTTCGCGAGTGGCTAAGGCGCCGGGTCGAGACGCATGCGAGTGGTCCACCGGGCCAGGTACGACTCGGCAGCAAGGGCTTCGAACTCACGGTCTACAGCGGCTTCCCATTCAGCTCTGCGCACCTGGCGAAGTTTTTCCAACAGGCGGAATTCGCGGCGCGCCTGGAGCAGGCGCGATCGCTGCTGTTCCATTTTCTTTTCACATTCCCGGCGCCGGTTGAGGGCCACCTGCTTCTGCGTGGCCACAAGCTCCTTATATCTGACCATAGCGCTGAGATCTCTCCCCTTGACGGTCTGGGATGAGAGTACGAGGCTATCGGCGTGGGCCCTCGAGGTCTCAAGCTCCGCCAGCGCCCTGTCCCAGCGCGCGCATTCCGCGGTAAGCCGGCTCAGGGTGAACTGTTCCAGCTCGAGCTTTGCCTGCCGCCAGCGCAACACTCTTTCCAGGCGGAATGAGAATGTAGTCATGAGAGCGAGTCAATTACGGCAGCGCGGCGGCCAATTTGTTCAGCGCATCGAGAGTCTCGTCCCACCTCGATTCGGCGCGTGAGTCCTGTTGCAGGAAGCGCAGCAGCTCGGGGCGTGTGCGAATCACGGCATCCAGCTTGGCATTGGTTCCCGAGACATAAGCGCCAAGCTGAATCAGGTCTTCGGCCTGCTGGTAGCTGGACAAGGCGTCGCGCAGTTTGCGGAGCGATTCGAGCTGCTCGGCCGAAGCCAGTTCGGTCGTCAAGCGGCTGACCGAGTGTAGAACGTCGATCGCGGGGTAATGGCCAGAAGCGGCCAGCGCGCGAGAAAGTATGATGTGGCCATCGAGCATGGAACGCACGGCATCGCAGATCGGTTCGTTAAAGTCGTCGCCCTCCACCAGCACGGTGAAGAAACCGGTGATAGAGCCCTTGCGGAAATTGCCAGCGCGCTCGAAGATTTTCGGTAGAAGGCTGAACACTGACGGCGGATACCCTTTTTGACTCGGTGGCTCTCCCGCCGACAGACCGATCTCGCGCTGTGCCATGGCGAACCGGGTGACCGAATCCATAACCATCAGGACGCTCGCACCCTGGTCGCGAAAATACTCGGCGATTGCCAGAGCCAGGAAGCAGGCGCGCACGCGAATGGGCGCCGGACTATCCGAGGTTGCGACGACGACGACCGATTTGCGCATGCCCTCAGGCCCCAGTTCATGCTCCAGAAACGCTCGCACCTCGCGATTTCGCTCTCCGATCAGTGCGATCACGCTGACGTCGGCCGAACTCTGCCGCGACATGGCGCCGAGCAGCGTGCTCTTGCCCACGCCGCTGCCGCCGAAGATGCCGATTCTCTGGCCGCGGCCGCAGGGCAGCATGCCGTCGATGGCGCGAATGCCCGTGACGAGCGGCTCGGTGATGTGCTCCCGCTCGAGGGGATTTGGAGGGAGCCCGTACAAATCGTAGAAATCCGCGATTTCCGGCTCGCCGTGCGAGTCGATCGGCCGGCCGAAGCCATCGAGCACGCGGCCCAACAGCGCGGGGCCAACTCCGACGCGGGCCTGGTCCGCCCGGGCGACAATCGCGTCTCCGAGCTTCAGGCCGTCGATCTCTTCGAGCGCCATGGAGAGAACATTGCCGTTGCGAAAGCCGATGACCTGGGTGCGAATAGTCCGCCCGCTTGAAGTAAGAATCTCGCAGAAGTCCCCAATGGCTGCAGCGGGTCCCCTCGATTCGATGAGCAGCCCGACGAGCTCAATAACCTCACCAGACCAGACGAACGGTTCGAGCTGTTCGAGACGCGCCAGATAGGGCTCAAGGTTGATGCCGGGTTGAGTCATTGGCGTTGGAGGCGGTCAACCAGACCTCGTTCGATCTCTCGCAATTGCGTGTCGATGGAGGCATCCAGGTTGCCGCGCGACATTTCGAAGACCGCCGCGCCGGGCTCCTGCGCCGGATCCTCGACAACTTCTACCTTGGCGGCCATACCCAGCCGATCCACTTCGGAACGCAGCACGGGCACGTGGTTGGGATGCATGCGCACGCGGCAACGTTCCTGCGACTGCAGTTTCTGGAGTGCCACGCGGAGCAGGCCTTCAATGGCAGCGGGGTCCACACCGAGCTCCCGTCTGAGAACCCGCCGGGCGATGGCGATCGAAAGCTGCACGGCCTCTGTTTCCGCCTGTCGCTGCAAAAGAGTGCGGTATTGGTCCATTTCGGCTATGCTTTGCGCCAGCCGGTTGATGGCGATGCGAACCTCATTTTCGGCCTGCACTTTGCCCGCGGCTTCTCCCTCGCGGAAACCGGCTTCGCGAGCTGCGCGCTCGCGCTCCACCATGGCTGCTTCGATCTCGGCAATGCGCCGGTCGAGCGGATGAAGATTCTCCATCTGCCGCACTGCGGCAAGCCCAGCGGCCCCGGGCTCGATTGTGTGTCGCCTGCGTTCCACGGTCTCGCCTGTCAGTGAGACCGACCGCCAGGCAAAAGGGCGGGACCGGTCGGCTGGATTCCCGTTGAATAACTTAGACGCCATAGCAGGCTCCCCTGACGCCCCCTGACGCCAACGCCGCATCTGACTGCAATCGCACTCTCATTTAGCTGGTTTCGTTGAGCCAGCTCCGCACAACGTGAGCCGCCAGTGCGGGATCCTTGCTGATGTTCTCGCGGAAGCGCTTCAGCAGCGCTTCGGTTCTGAATGCAGACTCGCTGAGGGTCCCGGCATTGAGTTGCGCCTGCACCCTCGCATCCAGCTCAGCCTGGGCGCGGCGCTGCTCTTCGATCTGCGTCTCTAACATTTCCTGGGCTGATGGCAAGGCCGGCTGCGTTTCGGCCGTGGCTTCCTTCTTGCGGCCAAACATTTTGCCGATCAGGCGCCGGACCATAGACAGGACAAAACCCAGCGCCAGGGTTACACCGATGAGAATCCACCGATTGTCGAGATAGCGTGCGAGCCACGGAGGAAGATTGATGGTGGTGTTAGCCGTGGGTTTCGGAGAACTGGTGGCCGAGGGAGGCTCGAGATTGAGCGTCGACTCAAACGGGAGGCTTTCTACGATGAGCTGGTCTCCCCGCTCGCTCGAAAAGCCGGTGGCTGCAGCAACCAGATCGCGTATGGACTTTAGTTTCTCGGCCGAGGGCTGCTCGATGACGCGATGCAGTTTGTTGCCCTGCCCCTCCCATCGGACGTTTTGGTCCAGCAACACGGCCAGAGACATCTTCTTCACGGTGCCCTCCGGCAGCTTCGTGTGGCGGACCGTCCGGCTGGATTGATAGGCGATGCTCTCGGTGCGGCGTGAGGTTCCGGCAAGCGCAGTGGCCGGTTTAGGGGCGGGGCGGGGCAGGTTGGAGGCCGTGCCTGGAATTCCCGCCGTTCCACCGGTGGTGCTAGTATCTTCCGATTTTTGCGAACTGACCATCACGGACCGGTTCGGGTCGAAGATTTCGTCGCTCTGCTCTCCACTGGTAAAGTCGCACTCTACCGAAGCGCCCACGCGAAATTTGTCCGCGCCGAGCAGAGGTTCGAGCGTAGAACTGATCTTGGCGACCAGATCACGCTCAATGCTCTGACGAATTTCAAGGATACGGTCGCCGGATTCGGTGCCATCGGCGGATGGCGGGGTCCGGGGACGGCTGAGTAAATGGCCTTGCACGTCCAGCACGGAAACAGACTCGGGCGCGAGACCCTCGACGGCGCTGGCCACAAGGTGCTGGATGGCGGTTACGTTTTGCGGAACCAGTTGAGCGCCGGGCCTGAGGCGCACCACCACACTCGCCTTCGCGGGCTGCCGCGCTTCCAGATACACCGACTCCTTTGGGAAGGTCACATGAACACGCGCTTGCTCGATCTCGGCGAGCGACATGACCGTGCGCTCTAGCTCGCCTTCGAGCGCACGCCGGTAGTTGATGTGTTCGACGAACTCAGTGGCACCGAAATTGGTCTTGTCGAACAACTCAAATCCGATACGGCCGCTCTTGGGAAGGCCCGCGGAGGCCATCTCGAGACGCATCTCGGCCACTTTGGCCGACGGCACGAGAACGGTCGAGCCGTTTTCAGCAAGCCGGTACTCTACCCCGCTTTCTTTCAGTTTCTGCACGACGGCCCCGGCGTCTTCAGAGGCGAGGGTCGTGTAAAGCGGGCGGAAATCGCTCTCCCGTCTCCAGCGGGCAAACGAGAACAATCCGGCGCCTACGGCGAGCGCCGCCAGCACGATGGTTACGCGCTGAGCCACGGAGAGATTTGTGTAGAGTTTCTTGAACTGGTCCATTTTTGGGGGCGCCCGGCGGTGCTACATTTGCATCTGCATGATCTGCTGATAAGCCTGGACGACTTTGTTGCGAACTTGCAGGCCCAATTCGAATGCCAGGTCAGCCCGTTGAGTGGCCATCATGGCGGTATGCAGCTCTTCGCCGTCGCCGGAGAGAAACCGCTCCACGGACTGAGCGGCTAAATTGCCCTGCTGCTCGACAGAATTGATGGCGCCTTCAAGCACGCCTCGGAACTCGCCAGGAGCACCCCGGCCCCCTGGAGCCTGAATGGTGCGGGAGATACTGTCGACGGATGCCGGAGCGGCAATGGGAGAAATGGGAACTGGCATAAGCTAATCACCGTTAACGGAGCAAATCGATGGATCGCTGGATCATGTCTTTCACCGCGGAAATGGCCGCCACGTTCGCCTGGTAGCCGCGTGTGGCGCCCATCAGATCGACCATGTCTTCGGCCGGGTTGATGCGCGGAAAAGCGACGTACCCGTCTTTGTCTGCGTCGGGGTGGCCGGGCAGGTAACGGCGCTCGGGTGCACGGTCGTCCACCACCACTTCAGAGATCCCCACACCTTCCGGACCGCCAAGCTGCGATTCGAACACCGAAGCAAACGGCGACTCGGCCGGCTGGGCGCTGAAGACTGCGTCCTTGCGGCGATAAGGTCCGCCCTCGGGAGTTCGGGTGGTTTCCGCATTGGCCAGATTTTCCACCAGCAACTCCGCGCGAGAGCGTTGCGCTGACATACCGGAGGCACTAACTGACAACAGCGAAAACAGGCTCATCCGTTCTTACCTTCCTCGATGGCTTCCTTGACTGTGCGGATCTGGTCGCGCAGCAGATTGCTGGCGATGTTAAACCGCAAATCATTTTCCGCAAGCAGCCGGGCTTCCCGGTCGATGCTGACGTTGTTGCCATCGTTTCGAACCGCCAGGCCTCGCGCCTCGACTACGTGGGGAGAAAAGCCGGCGGTGGCATTTGAGAACTCGGTCTGGAAGTCGATATCGCGGGTCTTATAACCCGGCGTGTCTGCATTCGCGATATTGGACGCAACAAGCTTCTGGCGCGTACTCAGCAAATCCATGTAATGTTCGAGTTTGCCTGCCAGGGGGTCCAGCATAGACCTTCGTTGTTGCAACCGGCCTGCCAGCCACGAAGTGCCTTTGAGGGAGGGGCGGGTTAACGAACAGCAGTGTTACGGATTCGACAAAGTCAGTGGTTTGACGGCGTCAGCGTGTCAACCATCTACTTTCCAGGTGCGGACATGAGGGGCGGCGGAAAGGTAGCGGAGAACGGCTGAGACCTGTTCGAGCTGGTCCCGGCCCCTGGCGCGAGTGACATGGACGACGCACAGAGCCCACTGCATAAGCTCGCCGGCTTCTTGCGCCAGCTCTAAAGGAGGAGGCGCGCCCGCTGGGTGCGCTGCCAATGCGGCGTCGATATGACATCGGTATTCGGCGAGCGCGCCCTGAGCTTCATCATAAGCTTCCTCTACCAATGCTCTGCGCAGGCGCTCGGCGGCTTCGTAACGCAAGACTTCACTGGTCATAACTAACGCTGTTGGTTGGCCGGGAACAGCATCGACTGGAACAGGCTGGTGAAGTACGTCACCTGCGACTCGATCTGAGAGATGGTGGCGTCCGCGGCAGACATCTTGGCTTGAAGCGAAGTTTGCAGTTGAGTGAGTCGAGCCTGTTGATTCGCAATCAACTGATTCTCGTTTGTGATTTCATTGGAGGTCGAGCTGATGGCGGTCTTCAAGAGCCCTGAAGTGGGGTCTTCGATCCCCGTCATCAGGTTGCTCGCAAACTGCAGGAAGCCGCTGGTGCTTGAGCTGCCGAGGAACGATACCAGATCGTTCAGTTGAGATCCGCTGACGTTGAAGAGGGCCGTGGGATCGAAATTCAAATGACCATTCGTATCGAAGCCGAGGCCCAGATCGGCAAGCGAATTGAAACTGCCGGCACCCGCACCAGAGTAATTAGCGAGTTGGTGCAGAGACTGTGTCAAGCCGCTGATCACGCTCTCGCCTGTAAGGGCGCCGCCATTCTGGCCCCGGCTCTTGGTCAACTCATCGACCGCGGAATTGTAAGCGCTGGCGAACGAAGACAGCGCGTTGCTGATCGCGGAGGCACTCTGGGAGACGGTGATGGTGCTGGTGCCCTTCTGAAGCAGAGTTGCGGTCACTCCGGGCGCTATGGTTACCGTGTCCGTCGCACTTGAGATCGGCGTTGCCGGCGCACCGTTCACCTGATACAGAGCGGGGGAGCCGGTGACTAGCGGGGCCATCAGATTGGCGGATCCGTCGTTCAGTTGAATCGAGATGTTGCCGAGCTGAGTGCTTTCGAGCGAGAGTTGGTAATTGGGCGCACTGGGTGGTCCGACGTTGACAACAGTTGCCTGGACGCCATCGTTGGCGGCATTGATCGCCGCAGCCAGCGCGTTCAGATTGTTGGCGGCTGGAGTGATCGCCGGTTGAACCACGCCGTTGATGGTCAGCGTAAAGCTCGAGGCCGAGCTGAGGTTCTGCGTGGTGGGGTCGGTTACCGGAGCGGCACTGTTGCTTAACGCAATCGACGAAGAACCAGGGTCGGTTACCTGGACGGTATAGGTGCCCGGCAGCGCGCCCGTGCCCAGGCTGGCACTGAGAACCGTTTGATCTGAAATCGATGAATACAAAAGATTGTGGCTGGCGGAGCTTAGTGACGTGACCGCCGACTGCAATGCGGAAAACTGTGTGTCCAATGAGCTGAGCGCGCTCGACTGGCTGCTGAGCAATGACTGCTGGTTTTGCAGTTGTTGCAGCGGAAGAGACGCCAATGCGAGCGACCGATTCATCGCGTTTTGTAGATCGCTGGAATAGCTGCTTAAGCCGGTGAACCCTGGGGAGTTGACGTCGTTGCTTGACTGCGTGAGGGTTGGAGCGCCCGTGAAACCGGGAATGGCCGTGCTTCCCACGTGTTATCTCCTGTTACTAAAAAAGTGAATTGGGCCGCGCGAGGCGGCCCAACTCACCGAGTTACCTAGGCTGCTTCTTAACCCTTGAGGAGGGCCAGAACCGCCTGGGGCATGGCGTTTGCTTGCACGAGAGCTGCCACAGAGGACTGCTGCAGCACTTGTGCCTTACTCAGGTTAGCGGCTTCGGCGGCCACGTCCGCATCGCGAATCTGCGACTGCGCGGAAGAGAAGCTGGAAATCTGCGACTGCGCCAGGCTGATAGCGTAGTTCAGCTTGTTCTCGCCGGCGCCGACTTTACCTTGGGTCAGACCGAGCTGCGAAATCGCCGTGTTGATGGCGGTGAGCGCTGACTGCGCGTTGCCGGTAGCGCTGGCATCCGGGCTCGGCGCGGTGATCGTCTCCGCCTGGATCGTGGTTCCGAACAGCGAACCGGCTCCACCCGTGTCCGGAGTGTTGGCCGTCTCGGCCGCTGTGAAAGAGGCGGCGCCCTGGAAACCGATATTCGTGGCGTCAACCTGATAGGCCGTGATGCCGCTACCCTTGAGCTGGGTGTTGAGAGAAGCCACGGCGTTCGCGATGGTGTCGGCTTTCTGCGTGGCGTTGGCGGTATCGGAAGTCAGGGTCACGTTGTAGTTTTGCCCGCCGGCCGTGAACACCAGGTTTTCGGTGGAGTGAGCCGGGGTGGTGCCATCGAGGAAGCCAACAAACGCGCCGCTGGTGGCGTAGTTGGCGCCGTTGCTGAGGGAGGTGCCGTTGGTGGACTGGCTGGTCGGAGCTGTTCCGCTTGTTCCGTGAACCACCTGAAGCAGGTTCCCCCCCCCGAACTGCAACGATCCATCGCTTCCGATCTGGGCTGTGACGCCGGGGATAGCGGTGGCGTTGGTCGAAATCGCATTGTTCAGGCTCGAAACGAAGGCAGAGCCGCTCATTCCGCCGGTCACCGCGTTCACAGACACCGTCTGGGTCTGCACCGCACCGTTGGCATCCAGGTAGGTGATGGCGAAAGTCTCCGCGCCGGCGCCACCGCCCTTCACATCGAACTTGGCGTTCGGGTCGTTCAGGTTCTTCACCGCGTTGCTGGCGAATGATGTGCCACCGCCCAGAACCGATGTCCCTTGCAAGCCGAGAGAAGCGGCGTCCACGGCGTTTGCCGCGCCACTCAGGTCGACGCTAATCTGCGAAGAGCCGGTCACGTTGCTGGTGCGGCCGCCACCAATGTAGACCTGGAGGTTGGTGTTGAAGGTGCCTCCCGCATTGAGGTTGATGTTGGCAGCCTGCCGTGTGATTTCCGAAACGAGCTGCTGATATTCGGTGTCCAGCGTGGCGCGCGAACCGGTGAAGGTGCCGGAGGCGGACTCAGCGGCCAGCGTTTTCATGCGGTCCATCATGGTGGAGATGTTGTTCAGTCCACCGTCGACGATCTGCAGCGTGCTGACGCCGTTATTGGCGTTCTGGACACCCTGGGTAAGTTCGGAAATATCAGCGCGGTACTGATTGGCGACAGCCAGGCCGGCGGCATCGTCTCCGGAAGAATTAATTTTAAAGCCCGAGGTCAGGCGTTGAATCGTCTGGCTCTCAAAGGCGCTGTTGACGCTCAGATTTTCCTGCGCCATCAACGACGTTACGTTCGTTTGGATTGAAATCGACATAGATAAAAGATCCTAGTGGCGATACATCCCGAGAGCTTCGGGCCTGGGTTCTCCGTGTTTTCTCAGATGCCCAAGGTACCGCGTTCAAGACCCTTATCGCCTCCTTCTCAGGTGTATTTCCGATTTTCGCGAAGAATTTTTTCTGGTAGCTCCTCGTCGAAGGCCGTGTTGACCAAGAGCAGTTGACGTTAGAGAGGAGGCGGCTGCAACTTCAGTTTGCACGAATGCATCTCGCGTCACGGCGCGCGCCCGCTAACTAAAGGCATCATTGCCAGCGGCGCGCTGCACACTGGACAATGAGGTTAGCAATGAGAGCTAACATTGACTTTCGTCCGCTTCAACTCACCGCCGAGCTGCCCTCGGTATTTCTGGCGCTGAAGAGATAACGGGTTTTATCCAACCTGCATGCCCGAACAAGAAACCATGGTGGAATCTCAAGTTGGCGTTGAAGCCAGCCGGGAACTGGCGCGCCGCTCCGTTCCGGGCGGCGTGGCCTATCTAATCCTGCTTGTCGTTCTGGTATCCGCAACCTCGTACCTGCGGGACTATCCCAGAGTTTTCCTGGCATTCGGCATCCTGATGCTGTTTTGCGCCACAGCGCGAATGTTATTTGGGTCGGTCCTGGCGCGGCAACACGACGAGCATGCCGATTGGCGCCGTTCCTCATTTCTGATCGGAACGTACGGCTGCGCTCTGGTCTGGACCGTGTTCTGTTGCACTACGGCGCAGCTGTATGGCGGCGGGGCGGCATTCCTGCTGGTTCTCACGATTACCGCGGTGATCGCGAGCGGCGAAGCCGTGGCTCTCTCTCCGGATCTGAACACGGCGCGCCTCTACCTCACCCTCTTGCTGGCCCCCATAACCGTGTGGGGTGTCGTCCAGGGAGGATCGACCGGATATGCCATCTCCGCGATCATGGGCCTGTACCTGGCCTGCTTACTGCTGCAGGTCCGGCAACAGTCGTTCTGGTTTCTGACCAGCGTGACGACCAAGGACATGCTCAATGGGAAGGCCGTCGAGCTGGCGCATGCCATGGAGGAGTTGGAAAGAACCAAGAAGGAAGCGGAACAGGCTTCACGCGCCAAGAGCGAGTTTCTCGCAGCCATGAGCCACGAAATCCGCACGCCGATGAACGGCGTCGTAGGGATGACGGATCTGCTGCTGGGGACGGAGTTGACTGCCGAGCAGCGCGATTTCGTCAACACGATTCGCCAGTCCGGCGACGCACTTCTCACGGTGATTAATGACATCTTGGATTTCTCCAAGATTGAAGCCGGCAAACTCAGCATCGAGGTGGTCGACTTCGACTTGCGCACGGTTGTTGAAGAAACGACCGCGTTACTGGCGGAGCAAGCCCAGCGCAAAGGTCTGGAACTCGGGTGCTTGATCGGCCCGGAAGTGCCGACGCGTGTAGCTGGAGACCCTGGACGGCTGCGCCAAATCCTGCTGAACCTGCTGAGCAACGCCGTCAAGTTTACGCGGAAAGGCGAGGTTCTGGTGCGCGTCGAGTGTTCGGCGCAAGACCGCAAGTCTACAACGTTGCGGTTTTCGGTGACCGATACCGGGCCGGGCATTCCGAAAGAAGCCCAGCAACGCCTGTTTCAACCATTCAGCCAGGCCGATGCATCGATCGCGCGCCAGCACGGAGGCACCGGGCTGGGGCTCACGATTTGCCGGCGGCTCGTGGAGCTGATGGGCGGGCAAATCGGTTTCGAAAGTCTGGTCAACCGCGGCTCGACATTCTGGTTTACTCTGCTCGTTGGGATCTGCAGCCAGACTAGGGAAGAACACTCGCTCGACCTCCGGCAGATCCGAATCCTGGTGGTGGACGATAATTCCACCAACCGCAGGATTCTGGAATCGCAGCTCAGCAAGCTGGGGATGAACGTCAAGTGCGTGGCCAACGGTCCCGCTGCCTTGACGGCGCTTATCTCAGCGCTAGAACAGAACCAGCCCTACCATGGGGCCATTGTCGATCACGATATGCCCGACATGGACGGGGTCATGCTGGCTCGCGCCGTGCGATCGCACCAGGGCTTGAATGATCTGGTCATGATTCTGTTGAGCTCGCATGTGCAACGCGTCCCGGTGGAAAATCTTCAAGAGACAGGATTCGCTGCATGCATTCTCAAACCCGCTCGGCTGGATCAACTGCGCGACTGTCTGACCAAAACACTGCGACACGCTCCCGCCCTGGCCCCAGCCGTACGAACCGCGGAGAGTCAAGTCGTGCGCGGGCGGTTGCTGCTGGCCGAAGACAACGCCGTGAATCAAAAGGTCTCCCAGCGCATACTGGAAAAGCTTGGGTATTACGTGGATACGGTCTTCAACGGAGCGGAAGCCGTGGAGAAATTACAGCGCGGCCTCTATGATGCAGTCCTGATGGACTGTCAGATGCCTGAAATGGACGGTTACGCGGCCACGCGGGAGATTCGCCGCCTGGAAGGTGCGGAGGAGCACACCATCATCATTGCGATGACCGCAAGCGCCATGACCGGGGATCGCGAGAAATGCCTGGCGGCGGGCATGGATGATTACGTGACGAAGCCCGTGCGATCGGAAGAGTTGCAGCAGGTTCTGCAACGAAACCTGAAGAAAACCGCAGAGGACCGGATGACCGTGCCGTCGGAAACGGCGGTGCGGCTTGCGGGTGGTACGGAACTGGCTGTGCGGTTGCGCGAATTGGAGAGCGAGATCGGCCCGGGGGCGATGGAGGAATTGATCCATGATTTCCTGGCGGACACCTCGCGAACCCTTGAGATCCTCGAAGACGCGGTGCGGCATTCGGATGCCAAAAGCGCGCTCCGCGTGATCCATTCGCTGCTGGATTCCAGCGCCAACCTGGGCGCGGTACAGCTCGTCGAGGTATGTTCGCATCTGGAGGCGGCGATGCCTAGGAGCTCAACCGAAGGCTGCGCCCAGTTGCTTTCGCAGCTTATGGATACGTACCAGTCTGTGGTCAACGAGCTCGATGAAATGTATCCGGCATTCCGTTTAAGAGAGAAGTCGGCCGAACCGCCCTTTCCGGTTTCGACCAGATAGTCGCTAAGCAGTTTGGTGTCGAGTTCAAGAACTGTTGTCGTTAAGTGACATGCGGCTCACCTCCTCGCTCAAGAACACATTCGCAGCGAACGCCTTGCTCGTCATTCTGGCTTACAACGTCGCGCCGGCGGCGCTGGGTCAGCCCAAAGTGTTGGAGCGCGCCAGCGAGATCCGTGCTCTCTCGCCCGAAGAGGCCGATCGCGGCTTGCCCGTACGCTTGCATGCCGTTGTGACCTACTATGACGCCACGGCGACTGATCTGTTTGTCCAGGATGCGACGGCGGGCATATACGTGGAGCTCAAGGCGGGCGCAGAGAAACCACCGGGCCTCGAGCAAGGGCAGGAAATCGAGTTGACAGGGGTGACTGCCTCCGGTGACTTTGCTCCGGAGATTGTCAAACCGCGGATCCGGATCGCGGGTGCCGGTGTGCTGCCCGTTCCGCGCAAAGTCTCGATTGAAGAAATTTCTTCGGGTGGCCAGGACAGCCAATGGGTGGAGGGCGAGGGCGTCGTGCATGCGGCTGCTATCGACAACAAGCTTCTGGTCCTGGACGTTTTCATGGGGGGCCGCCGAATCCGTGTCAGGATTCCGAAGTTCCCGCCTGCGGCTGCGGAGGGACTGGTTGGATCACGGCTGCGTTTTCGTGGTGCGTGTGGCGCTACCTTTAACCACAAAAGGCAACTGACCGGGTTGCTTGTTTATGTCCAGGACTTCAAAGACGTCCAGGTGGAAGAAACCGCCCAAACCGGGTTGGCCCAATTCCGGCTGCAGCACGCCGACAGCTTGCTGCGATTTACACCCAACGCGACCTCGGATCAGCGGATTAAGGTAAGGGGCGTAGTCACCTTCCAGCAGTTGGGGCATACCCTGTTCATTCGCGATGGCCACCGCGACTTGATGGTCTATTCGCCGCAGATGCTTGTCGTGAAGCCGGGAGATGTAGTTGAAGTGCTGGGCTTCGCCGCCCTGGGTGAGTACGCGCCGGTTCTGCAGGACGCCATCTTCCAGCGAGTCGGTTCAGAAGCGCCACCCAAGCCGGTGCGCGTGACCGCTGATCAGTTGCTGAATGGTGATCTGGATGCCGGGTTGGTGGAGATCGAAGGCAAGCTGCAAACTCGTACCGCGACCGCGAAGGGCGAGTTGTTCGCCTTGAAAGCCGGCGACCGCGTCTTCCATGCACAGATCGACGAAACGGCTCGGGATCCGCGGCTGGCGTCTCTGGGAGAAGGCAGTGATCTGCGAATTGCCGGGGTCTGTATGATCAAGACCGGTGGAGGGGATAATGAGCCGCAGTCCTTTCACCTGCTGATCCGCTCGCCCGAGGACGTTGTTGTGCTGCATCGGGCTCCGGTGTGGACGCTCACGCGCATGTTGTGGTCGTTGAGCGTGCTAGCGCTGGTGGCACTGGCGGCCATCGGCGGCGTTCTGCTGCTGCGCCGTCAGGTACGTGCGCAAACCGCCCTGCTGGAGGGAAAGAACCGCGAGCTGGCGGTGGCCCTCGCCGCCGCCAATGAGGCAACGCAACTCAAAAGCGAGTTTCTGGCGAACATGAGCCACGAGATCCGCACACCCATGAACGGCATTCTGGGCATGACCGACTTGGTTCTGGAGACGGAGCTCTCGCCGGAGCAGCGCGAACACCTGACCGTTGCCAGGGAATCCGCGGAGTCCTTGCTCACCTTGCTGAATGATGTGCTGGATCTGTCAAATATCGAAGCGGGATACCTGGCTTTGCGTCCGGTGGGGTTCTCGCTGCGCCGATGTGTGACCGATGCCGTCGGCACGATTCGCCCCAATGCGGAGCAGAAGGGTGTTGCCGTTCGCTCGGACATCATGGCGGATATCCCGGACGGGCTCGTGGGCGACACCACCCGGTTTCGCCAGGTGCTGCTCAATTTACTGAGCAACGCCGTCAAGTTCACCGATGCAGGCTCGATTGAGGTCAAAGCCAAACTCCGGGAGCGTCGCGACCGGTCGCTCACGTTAGAGTTTTCGGTCTCGGACACGGGGGTGGGCATTCCAGCCGACAAGATGGATTTGATTTTTGAGGCCTTTCGCCAGGCGGATGGTTCCAACACGCGCAAGTACGGCGGCACGGGCCTCGGCCTGACGATTTCGTCGCGCCTGATCGCACTGATGGGTGGGCGCATCTGGGCTGAAAGCACACCCGGCAAGGGCAGTGTGTTTCACTTTACTGCGGAGTTTCAGCTGGGTGCGTATATGCCGGAGCAGCCGAGGGTGGCTGATCCGGCCGGGACGCGGAAGCCCGTCAGCGCGGAGCCGCGGCCATTACGCATCCTGCTGGCCGAAGACAATCCCATCAGTCAGAAGATCACCGCGAAGTTGCTGGAGAGCAAAGGTCACCGCGTGACCACGGTAATGAACGGCCGCGAGGTGCTGGCGCTTCTGGCCCGTGACGAATTTGATGTAGTGCTGATGGACATTCAAATGCCGGTCATGGATGGTCTGCAGTGCGCGGTGGAGATCCGAACCCGGGAGCAAAAAACGGGCGGCCGCATTCCGATCGTTGCAATTACAGGTCACACGGCCAATGGTTACGAGCGGCGATATTCGCAATGCGGCATGGATGAATACGTAGTGAAACCGTTGCGTCCCAGGGAACTATTTCACGCCATCGACGTTTCACTGACGCCGCGGGCCGTGGGATCGCGAAATTGACGGCGCCCGTTAGAACGCTTTGAATAACAAGACCGCTGTATACCCCAACAGGGCGCCCAGCCCCGAGCCGGCCAGCACATCACTCAAGAAATGCATTCCCAGTACGACGCGCGAGATGGCGACGCTGGCCGCGCAAAATAACAGCACCGAAAAGGTGGCGGGATAGAATGCGCCCAGCGAGACTGCAACGGCAAACGCCGTGATCGAGTGTCCGGAGGGAAACGAGAACTGGTCCGGCGGCAAGAGATTGGCCCAAGCATGCGGCTGCAGCGAGCAGGGCCGTCTTCGCCCGACAGCTCGCTTGAGTACCTTAAAGCTAAAAATTCCGGCCAGCACCGCCAAGGCTGCAGCGCCGATTGCTTGATGGCGGGCGGGATCGTGCGAGACCAGAACCGCGAGTCCGCAGCACCACCACAACCAGCCATCGCCCGCGCGGGAGGCCGAGAGCATCCAGACACGAACCCATCGCGGCGGCCGCCACCGGTTGAGGCGGTACATCAGAAAGCGATCCGGGGCTGAGAGACTCGATCGCGAAAGTGTCATAATCAGGCCTCCTCATAGCCAAGGATCGCCGGCTGCTGCGGCGCGTATGTCCCACCGCGAGCCCATCGGTGCACGAACGCGAGCTCCCGGAATGCGTTCACCAGCGTGACTAATGGAACGGCGAGCGCCAGCGGCAACAGCGACAGCGTCCACGGTCTTTCGCGCATCATCTCAGAGCCGAGCTTCCATACCGCCCGCGTGAGTTTCCAGTAGCCGCCCGACTCGCCATGTAACGACGCATGGCCGCGCCGCAAGCGTTCCATAAATTCCTCCTTGGTGCGCACTCCAGGGACCCGCGTGTACGTGGTGTGGGCATCACTACCGCCCACGACGGCTTTGCGCAGCCGCAGGGCGAGGTCGGAGGCCCGCTGGTTGCAGAGCGCCGGTATCTGCCCATTCAGGGCTTCAATGCCGGGAAAGTGGCGGGAGAACAGCACGAAGTCGGACTCGGTCCGGCGGCCCGTCAGGCTCGAATATACGTGATTGATGGTGAAGAAAATCTGCTGCTCCTCGAGATAAGCAATCAGGGAAAGCAGATCTTCGCGCCGGCGCTGAACCTCGATGTGGTGCCGCTCCTGAATGTCATAGACGCCGACGTGCATTTCCGTCCCGCTCGGCGAGACGGCGCTGACTTCTTCGCTCAGGAAAAAGTCGCTGCGGCTCCGCAGACATTCCGCGGCATCGATGGAATCGTGGTCGGTGATCGTGACCAGATCCATGCGGCGGTGTTTCAGAGTCTCGTAGACGGCGTGAGGATCGCTGTAGCTCTCCCGGCAAATTCGCCGGAGCAGGGGTACGGTGCACATACCCGAATGGAGGGTATGGACGTGCAAATCGCATCGCATACCCCTGTCATAACGGAATCTATGTTGCGGTTTGATTACGTGTTGAAGACATTCTTGAAAAAAAATGTTTGAAACAGGACATTACGGACACGCAGTAAGGCCTTTCCGGCACAGCCGGAGGCCTGCTTTCAGATGTTGGGTTCCAGGTGATGGCGGACGTCCACTCCTTTTACCAGGAAAAGGGTGTCTTCGGCGATATTCGTCGCGTGATCCGCAATCCGCTCCAAATGCCGTGCGACCAGGATCAGATCCAGCGCCTGCGGGATGACGGTTGGGTCCTTCTGCATGAACGAAACCAGCTCATTATGCACCGAGTCTCGAAGACGGTCGACCTCATCGTCGGAAAGCAGCACGCTGCGGGCCAGTTCCGGTTCGCGCTTGACGAACGCGTCCAGGCTCTTGCGGACCATGGATTCGACGGTGCGCGCCATCTGGGGTATATCGATCAGTGGTTTCACCGGGGGGAGGTGCATCAAGGCGATGGATCGTTCTACGATGTTGACGGCCAGGTCACCCATCCGTTCCAGATCGGTGTTGATCTTGATCGCGGCGGTCAGCAACCGCAGGTCCTTGGCCATAGGCTGTTGCAGGGCCAGCAGACGGACGGCCAAGTCGTCGATTTCCACTTCCAAGTGATTGATGCGATCTTCGTTCCGGAGCACCTGGCGAGCCATATCTTCGCTTCGCTCCACGAGCGCGAGCACGCTGTGGTGGATGGCCGATTCGACGAGCGTGCCCATCTCCAGCAACCGCCCCTGCAAGTCTTCCAGTTCTTCGATAAAGTGACGCAACGTTTCCTCAGCCTAGCCAAAGCGGCCCGTGATGTAATCTTCAGTTTCTTTCTTTGCCGGATTTTTGAAGATCGTTTCGGTCTTGTCGAATTCGATCAGTTTGCCCAAAAGGAAGAAGCCTGTCTCGTCTGCAATGCGTGCCGCCTGTTGCATGTTATGCGTGACGATAACAATCGTGCAGTTGTCCTTCAAATGAAAGACTAGCTCTTCGATTTTAGCGGTAGCAATAGGGTCCAAAGCTGAGCTGGGCTCATCCAGCAACAGCACTTCGGGATCTACGGCCAAACCGCGCGCGATACATAGCCTCTGCTGCTGTCCGCCCGATAAGTCGTAAGCGGATTTGTGGAGCTTATCCTTGACTTCTTCCCAGAGCGCCGCTCTTTTTAAACTGTGCTCTACCGCCTCTTTTAAGCGGGCACTGTTCCGCGTGCCATTGACGCGCAATCCATACGCCACGTTGTCGAAAATCGACTTTGGAAACGGATTGGGCTTCTGAAAAACCATTCCGACGCGGCGCCGAAGGCGAGAGACGTCCATCGCCAACGCATCCTCATTGTCGAGCAGAACTTCGCCAGCGACGCGCGCGCCGCGCACGGTCTCATGCATTCGATTCAACACCCGCAAAAAGGTGGATTTTCCGCAGCCGGACGGACCGATCAGTGCAGTAATGCGATTGGCCGCGATCTCCAGCTCAACACCATGCAGAGCCTGATAGGCTCCGTAGAAAAAGTTGAGGCGCGAGATCTTGAGTTTTGGTTCGACACGCCCGGGCGCCGCGGCACCCGGATTGGCCGCCGGTGGACCGGCAATGGTGGAATTTTGTAGGGTGCCCATCATCGTAGGTTTAGTTCCGAGGCGCTCCAGGCGAGAGCACCAGCCGCGCACTGATATTTAACAAAAGCATGAGCACCAGCAGGACCAGTCCGGCGGCCCAAGCTTGCCGGTGCCAGTCAGCATAAGGCGAGATGGCGTATTTGTATATCATCAACGGCAGAGCTGAAGTCGGCTGACCCAGGCTCGTGCTCCAGTAGTCATTGCCAAAGCTGGTGAACAAAAGCGGCGCGGACTCCCCAGCGATGCGCGCGATTCCCAGAATCATCCCCGTAGCTACGCCCCGCACCGCGGCGGGAACCACGACCGTCGCAATAGTCTTCCATTTGTTCGCGCCCAGCGCCAGCGCGCCCTCTCGCAAGGTCTGCGGCACTGCGCGGAGGAACTGTTCGGTGGTGCGGATGGTGGTCGGAATCAGAATCACACTGAGTGCCACGCCGCCGGCCAGCGCGGAGAACTGATGCAAGGGCCGCACCACAATCGCGTAGGCAAACAGCCCCATCACGATGGACGGCACTCCGTTCAATAAGTCCGCGGTATAGCGGACCAGAAACGGAAAGGCGCCCCGTCCAAATTCAGCCAGGTAGATTCCGCCTAAGAACCCGATGGGAATGCCGATTATCGAAGCGATCAGCACGATCTGAACGCTGCCCACGATGGCGTTGGCCATGCCACCACCGGTTTCGCCCGGCGGCCTGGGGAGCTGGGTAAAGAAGGCCAGATTCAACGATTTTCCGCCGTTCCAAAGGAGAAACCCGAGAATCCAGAAGAGAACGAGCACGGTCGCCAGGGCACAAGCGGCCGTGACGCCGAACATGAGCGCGTTAATAAAATTTCTCCACCGGTGCTGGGTCACGGATGCGCACTCCCCCGTCGCGTTGTGGCCAGCACCATCAAGCGTGCGAATCCGTTAATCACAATAGTCAGCAGGAAAAGCACCAGCCCGAGCTCGACCAGCGCACTCAGATGAAGGTTCTCCGTGGCCTCGGTGAACTCATTCGCGATTACGGCGGGGATGGTATAGCCGGTAGCGAAAAGCGACGTAGCAATATGCGGCGTGTTGCCGATGACCATGGTCACGGCCATAGTTTCGCCCAAAGCCCGCGCTAACGCCAGAAAGACGGACCCGATGATGCCCAGGCGAGCGTAGGGCACCACCACCTGCCAGGTGGATTCCCAGCGAGTGGCCCCCACGGCCAATGCCGCCTCACGCTGCTCATTGGGTACCGCCAAAAGCGACTCGCGAGAGATGGAGATGATGAACGGCACGACCATAAGCGCCAGGATTACTCCTGCCGCCAGGAAGCCGACTCCGTACGAGGGCCCCTGGAAAAGGGGAAGAAAACCCAACGTGCGCTTCAGAAAGGGTTGGACGGGATCGCGAAGAAGCGGAACCAGCGCAAACATCGCGATCACCCCATAAATTACGCTAGGGACGGCGGCCAGCAATTCGATGATGAATGTGAGCGCATCAGAGATACCTGGCGGGGCGAGCTCCGAAAGAAAGATCGCGGCGCCGAGACCTAGCGGCACCGAAATCACCAAGGCCACAACTGAGGTGACCACGGTTCCATAGATGAAAGGCAGAGCGCCGAACTGTCCGGCTACCGGGTCCCACTTGCTGGTAAGAAAAAAGCCCCAACCGAACTTGTGGCGGGCCTGCGCCGAGCTACCGAACAGCTCGAACACCACCAGCGCCGCTATTAAGAGGATGCCGGCGGCAAAGATCAGCGTGACGAGATGGGCGATCTCATCCCCATTTCGCAGGCGGCTCAGAAGCGCAGGTTTCGAGTGTTGCTGTATCCCAGGTTCCAAGAGAGCCGCCGTATCCTCCATATTACTGAATTTGGGCGATGGCCTGGGTTTCCTTTTTCACTACTTCGCGAGGAAGCGGGGCATAAGAAAGTGCTTCGGTCATTTTTTGTCCGTCTGTGAGCATCCATTTTAGAACGCTCGTGATCGCGGTACGCTTGGCCGAGTCGCTGATCGTGCTCGGGATCAGCAGCCAGGTAAAGCTGGAAATCGGGTATGCACTTTTGCCAGGAGGATTTGTAATGGAGACACGAAAGTCATCCGGCATGGTTTTCGCCGTCTCCGCGGCAGCTGCCGTCACGCCTGCCACACTGGCCTTCACAAAAGCGCCGGAGGAATTCCTCACCTGGCCGTACGGCATTTTGTTCTGAACGGCGTAGATCAACTCGACATACCCTATGGAGTACGGAGTCTGCTGAACCAACCCCGCCACGCCCTCGTTCCCTTTGCCCCCGAGGCCCACGGGCCAGCTCACCGACGCTGCCTTACCCACCTTGCTCTTCCATTCTTCGCTGATTTTCGAAAGGTAATCCGTCCATACGAAGGTCGTTCCGCTGCCATCGGACCTGTGTACCACTACGATGTCGTTGTCCGGCAGTTTCACGCCCGGATTGGCCTTCATCAGCTCGCTTTCATTCCACTTTTTTATGGTTCCCAGGTACATCCCAGCGATTGCTTCGGGGGTGAATTTCAGTTCCTGCGAAACCCCAGGGAGATTGTAGGTCGGAACGGCTGCTCCGAGTACCGTTGGAAAGTGCAGGATTTTCACTTTGGCCTGGGCGAGTTGCTCGTCGGCCATCGGAACGTCAGTGGCGCCGAAATCCACAGTTCCCGCCAGAAGCTGACGGATCCCGCCACCCGATCCGATGGACTGGTAGTTGATCTGGATGTCCGGATGATTCTTGTGGTACTCCTCAAACCACTTCGCATAGATGGGGTACGGGAATGTGGCGCCGGCTCCGTTGATAAGGACCGTGTCGGCAGCATTCACGACAGTTGCGGATGTCGGTGCCCACTCGTAGGCAACCAGACTCAAAGCCAGAACGGCTCCGGCGACAAGGCAGTTTCGTTTAATCATTGTGTCCACCTCTATTGTGCGGTTTACGGTCTACGTCGTTGTTATAACTTAGTTACGAATAGGTTACGTCGAGCAGGCTCACTGCGTCTTCAAAGGCAGTGCAGGGAGCGCGGTGGGCGCGGAGCCAGGCAACGAATAGCGAAGGTTGAGAAAAACCATGCTGGTATGCGCGTTCCTCGGTGCGCTGTCGGCCCACGGATAGCGGAGCACGTAGGAATACTGCATCATCAGCTGCAGGGCACCATACTTAGGATCTCGCCAAAAAGTCTGTGTAAACCCGACCGTAGGCTCGTGAATTGCACGGTTCTGGCTGTTGGACGAGCCAGGATAGCCGTAGCCGACCAGCACCGGCTTGGCACCACTCGTGTCGACCACGAAGTCCCGCCGGATGAACGTGCCGCCGTAATAGGCGTACAGCAGCGTGTGCTTCACCGCCAGTTCCAACCCATCCACCGTGGAGCCCGCATGTAACGGAGACAAAGTTCCATCAGGCCGGACGATCAGATCCGGCGCCAGGCCGAAGATCCAGCGGCCACCGCCATCGCTCCAGTAATTGTTGCTCAAGAGGCGCAACCCTTTGGCTATTTCTAAGTTGACATTGGCCGAACCGCCGTAGCCGTGCGCGGTATGGTGGGTATGTTCCAGAGGGTCGAAAACCCGGAATGTGCGGAACAAGCCCGCGATTTCGAAATGCGCCCTCGAACTCGGATCCGTTGCGATCTTTGCGATGATGTCCGGATGCGTGTCGGGCACCGAAAGTGTTGTGTTGCCATTATTCAACTGGTTGCCATAGGGCGTGGCGTACGCGGCGGGCAGCGTAATCAAGCCGCCGCCACCTGACCCACCAATGTACTGTTCGGGATTCTCCAGCGACACGCCCATGGCAACTTTGTCATTCGGATGGACGATGAAGCGAAACTGCGGATTGCGGCTCCATACCAAACCGTTTTGGTAATTCACGTCGATATTTTGGGAGTAGAACAGGTCGCCGGGTAAGGCCGAAAGCCCTTTGCGGTTGGGCGTGAGCATGCTCCAAGACTGGCCGCCGAATACTTCGACCTTGTCCTTTCTCACGTCCACCCAGTAGAGCCTTAGCCTCATGCTATTGCTGTTGCTGGTGACGGCAACGTTCCCGGGGTTGAAGCCGAGGAAATCCGATTCCATATAACCCAGCACACTCGCACCCTTGACGTTGGCATCCACACGGATGCCGAGCCGGGAGTTCTGGGCGCTCAGGCGAAATTCGCTAATGTTGCCGGTGGTGCCGGTATTGTACGGAACACTGCCGAAGTTAGTGCCGATGCCGCTGCCGGGATTGGTCGTCCGGAACACACCCGTGAAATCCATAAAGCCGACCGGCGTGATAGTGGCCGAGCCTATGTGGATTTGCAGAGGTGATTCCGGTACGACGTTCTGCTGCTGCGCCGCAGCTGCGGGCATTGGAAATACCAGCGGCGCCTTGACGGCGGGAGCAGCCGGAACGATAGGTGTGGTGCTGGCCACCTGTCCCAATTGTGGAACGCCCGGCGCGGAGGGGGCAGTGTTTGCCGGCGGCGTCACGTCTTCGCCGGAGGACGTTGGTTTGCTGGCCAGCAGTTTCTGTAGGGCGGTTCGAAGCTCTTCAATCTGGCGTTGCTGGTCCGCGAGCTGAACCTTGAGCTGACTGACCTCCTGGCTGGCACTATCAGCCGGCGCGGCTCCTTGTTTATCGCCAGCCAGCGCAGGAATAGTCGCGCAGGCAAGCACAAATAGAGTTTGGGTCAAGCAGAGATACGCTTTTGTAGTCATGAGTCGATTCCTGTTGAAGTGGATTTGTCACAGTAATGGTAAACGAGAAACGAACGACCGCAAGACGCACATTGTCAGTTTGAAGTGTTTAGTGTAGAGGCGAGAGTGTTATGGCTTGATGAAGCAATGATGACGATTTCATTAATTCGAGTTGCATGAAGGCAATGTAATACTGAAGACCGACCCTCTGCCCAACTCGCTGGCGACCGTGATTTTTCCGTTCATCCGTTCCAGGACGTGCTTGACGATGGAAAGCCCCAGGCCGGTCCCGCCGACGGCCCGCGAACGGGCCTTATCGACGCGATAGAACCTCTCGAAGATGCGCGAGAGATCGTCGGAAGGAATTCCGATTCCAGTGTCTGCGACAGTAATCCGCACGTGCCCGCCGGCAGCGCGCATGACCTCAACACGCACCTGCCCGGACGGTCGGTTGAACTTGATGGCATTGTCCAGCAGGTTTACGAGCGCCTGTTCGAGCCGGATCTTGGAACCCACCACGCACACGTCTTCCACGTGGTTGCAAATGATCTGGACCTCCCGCACTCTGGCCTCGGATTCCACCGTGTGGAGCGCGCTCTCGAGGACGCTGGGAACCGAGAGCCGTTCCTTTTCAGAAGCCTTGCCCGACTCGAGCTCCGATAATACGAGTAGGTCTGACGCGATGTTGTTAAGCCTGGCGGCCTGGGCCTTGATGATCTCCAGAAACCGGCGGTTGTTCGCGGGGTCCTCCAGCGCACCTTCGAGAAGCGTCTCCGCATAGCCGCGAATGGCCGTCAGCGGGGTACGCAGCTCATGGGAAACGTTGGCAACAAAATCTTTGCGGACTCTTTCCAGCCTTTCGAGGTCCGTGATGTCGTGCAGCACGGCGATCGCACCGCGTCGCGAGGAGGCCGAAAGAGGCGCCGCCTGTACCTCGAATGAGCGGCCCTCGGCAGCCGACAATTCCAGGCGCCGTTTCTGCGGTTTGTCCGAAATCAGTACCTCGGACAGCATGTCGAGCAGCCCGGCATCGCGCACCACCTCGAGCAGCGGTGTGCGCTCGAGAATGGGCCCGGAGGCTCCGATCAAGCGGGCGAAGGCCTGATTGCAAAACGTGATGCGCATCTCCTGGTCCACCGCGAGCACGCCCTCGAACATGCCGGAGAGAATTGCCTCGCGCCGGGCGGACTCCAGGCTTACGCGCTCGAGTGAATCGCGCAATTGTGCGGCCATGCGGTTTAACGAGCGGGCCAGCGCTCCAAGCTCGTCATCGGTCCCAGACTTGATGTCCTGCGCCGCTCGGGTTTCCAGGAGATGATCCGCAAACGACTGCAACTGGCGAATGCGTGCCGTGAATCGCTCCGAGAAGACGTAGGCGATCAGCATGGCAGCGCAAAGGGCGCTCAACGACGCTCCCATCAGCCACCAGCGCACACCGGCCACCGCCGATTGCAATTCTTCGAGAGGTACGGCCATGCGAAGAACGAACGACCCGGCACCGCGGTACGGAAAACTCACGGCCACATAGCAAAGGTCGCGATCTAGAGTTGCGCTACGCCGGATGGAGACACCCACCTGGCCTGCGTACGCAGCGCGGATCTCGGGCCGGTTGGCATGGTTCTCCATGGTCTCGGGATCGTGTTCAGAATCGGCCAGGACCGCGCCTGCTGGATCGATCACAGTGATGCGCGCCTGCGCCCGCCGCGAGGCCTCCTTGGCCCAGGCCTCGAGCCCTTCGGATCCCACGTCTGGGACCTCTTCTCGCAGGATGCGTGCCTCGGAGGTCAACCGGTGTTGCACGGCTTGCGTTTCGCGGCCAGCAATGTAGCTGGTGAGAAAAAAGTCGAGACCTAACAGGGTGGCGGCAATCAGAAAAAAAGCGCTAATGAGCAGCTTGCGGAATAGAGGGCTATGGAAGACCGGAAGGTGCGTTGATTTCACGAATGCCGCCCGCTCAATCCGCGGTGTTATGCGCGGAGCACGGTGGCATTTTAACACCTGCCCGCCAGCTCAGGTGCAGGGTTGCCTCAGGCTGGTGCAGCCACCTGATCGATTTCGAAAGCGGCCTGATCGGCGTTGAAGCTGTAGCCGAACCCGCGTACTGAGCAGATCAGTTGCGGTTTCGCCGGCTCCGTCTCCAGCTTTTTACGCAGCCTTAGAATATACACATCCACACTGCGGTCGATGATCGCGCGATTGTTTCCCCAGATCGCATTTAGCAGTTGTTCGCGACTGAACACGATGCCGGGCCGGCTCATGAGGAACTCCAGCAAGCGGAACTCCGTGGCGGTGAGCGGCACGCGCTTGCCGTTGTGGCGAACCTGACACCTGCTTCGATCCAACTCCAGAGCCCCACATCGCAAAGAGCCGGCGCTCATTTCGGTGGCAGGCCGCAATTGGACTTTGATGCGCGTGATCAACTCGCGAATGGAAAAAGGCTTCACCAGATAATCGTTGGCCCCCAGTTCCAAGCCCGTGATACGATCCGCCTCCGTGGCGCGTGCGGTGATAAAGACGATGGGAGTCGCCGCCAGTTCGGTATGGCTTCGCAGGCGTGTGCATATTTCCAAACCGCTCGAGTCCGGGAGCATGATATCGAGCAGGATCAGATCCGGCCGCTCTTTTGAGCAGAACTCGATGGCCCCTTTGCCGGTCTTGGCGCCGACAAATCGGAAGCCAGCCTTTTCCAGGTTGTACTTCAACAACTCGTACAGATCCAGGTCATCCTCGATGAGTAGTATCTTCTTCATACGCTGATTGCCCGAATATAGCGGTGAGATCGTTACAGGAAAATTACAGATCCGTGAAGACGTGGCTGCAAAGTTGTGAAACAGGGGGCCCGCGGCCAGTTCTGGCCGCTGGAATGAAAGTTTTACAGAAATGTCACCAAGTTGCAATCGGCCGTCTGTTACCTTGCGCGTATCTCACAACTGTGCCCGCCATTCAGCCTGCGGAGCGATTCGCAGGCTTCTTTTTTGGAGAACGCCAGTGGGCGCGCCAGCGCTCCCAGTCTTCAGTGGTGGCCTTCACCATTTCGACGGAGGCTTGATGCAACCACAAAGGAGGGCGACTCTTAAGATCTTTCAGAATGGTTTTCGCCGCGCGGCGAGTGCCGAGATGAACATTGGCGGTCTCGAACCCCATGGAGTGCAGAAGGCGCGCTTCATCGCGCTCCTTAGGCATCAAAGCCAGTTCCACGCGCGAGCAGTCGGGCGCCAGCCTCCGTACGATCCAGCCCCCCTTCATGCGGACGAACGGATCTACCGATCGGACTGCATGGTCCAAAATCTCTTGGTAACGCAGGCGTCCGGTTCTCGCGCCGTGAGCCCAGACACAGGCCGAAGGAGCCAGCGCCTTAGCCTCACGCGCAATTTTGCCACCAGAGCACTCCGCGATCGCGACGTAGCGTTCCCGGCCCAGGCTACCGAGTCCCGCCACCCGGTGCGCCACACGGTAGCTCAGGCCGGGGTGCGGCAACATTTTCTCAATCGCTTTTTGTGCGCTCGCGGGGCATTGCCTCTCGTTGGGCAGGGCGTCGAATCTAGCCCAAAATCTCTGCGGGTTGCGCAACACCCCGGTTACCATGGTCCGGAGCCAGGGATGGTGTTCTTCCAGCACGAAAGCGAGTCCCCCACCGGAGAGCCCCTTCTCGTAGCCGTCCAGGATGGCATCGCAGGCGTCCTTGGTGGTGAGCCTCAGATGCTCGCCCTTGATGGCTAGATGCGCACTGGTGGCCAGCCGGACTAAGTCCACCGTGTACGGAAGTTCGTAGGCCTCATCGAAGTCATTGATGCCCCACACCAGTCTGCCCTCTACGTCCCGCCAAGTGCCGAAATTCTCCACGTGCAGATCACCCACGGCCAATACCTCGGGCGCCCGAACGCAGGGCGAACAGACCTCCTGCCAGAGCTGCATCCAGCGGTAGAAAGTTGCGCGTAGGAAACAAAAGAGATCCTCTGCCATGGCTGCGTGCTTCTGTTCGAGGTCGGCCTCGATCAAACGGATGTGTTGCCGCAGCCACTCTTCATACCTGGCTGTTGCTTTGGCGATTTTCATGATGCCTGACGTGGTTTCCGGACGAAACGCGCCAGGTAACTGGTCCACCGCGCTTCATGCCCCGCCGCCGCAAACACATGGAACCAGTAAGTGCGCAGCGCCCGTCTCTTGAGTGCCATGCGGCGCTCCAGGAACTTCGAGATGGCAGGCTGGTTTTGTCCCACTAGTTTCCGGGTTGTTGCGCAGTCATTGATTTCGCCCAGAAGATTCTGAATGTTTCGCAGCATCGCTAGGCGCTCTTCCAGGCCGGGACCGTAGCACGGCTGAAACAGTTCCAGGGTGTAGCGAAAGCGTTTGGAAGCCAACCGGAATTTGTGTAAGGACTCAGGCGTCGGTTCGGCTGCAAAGAGCCCCCGGCCCGCCCGGAAGTATGCGCGGGCGAGTTGCGGCAGTCTCCGGGAGGCATTCTCTTCGGCGCTTTTGGATCCGTCCCAGACGAGCAGGTCACGTTTTGCCACGTTTATAGCCCCAGCCTCGAACCCCATTTGCGGAACATATCGCGTTCACCCCATCGGTCAAAGGCAGCCATCAGTTCGCCCCGGAATTCCTTTCTTTCAGCGAGCAATCGGACCGCCAGAGGCGAACGGGCTGGCTGACCTGCCTGCTTCAGCAATTCGAGTGCGATATCGCGGTTCCGGACCTCGCCGGAGAGTTGCATGATCTTGTGCAAACGGCGGTGAATTTTCTTGTAGCCGGGAAAGAACTGGTGAAAAATCTGGAGACACTGTTCGAAGCGCCGGATGGCGACGCGAAGATCGTGGATCGAATCAGCATCCCGCAGTCTGGCGGCGCGATTCATGCGAAACGCCAGTCTTCGCAGTAAAGTGGAAGCCCGCTCGCGTGCGTACTGCCGCATCATGCCTTCACCCTGCTCAGGACCAGATCGCGGCCATAGACTTCGCGGAACGCCTCGGCGGAACGCTCGGCCGCCCACTGTTCGAGGTCCGTGTCGTTTTCCGAATCGAGTTTCAATATCACCTGCCCGTCCCGGACCAGACACTCCAGGCTCTCGACTCGTTCTGCATGGCTGCGGTCGAGGTTGTCGGCGATGCGGAGGAGCGGAGTCAGCAAGATCAAGGCACGCCGTTCGTCGCTGTTTAATGCCTCCAGTGCGGCGTGATCGGTCGCCGGCATGGCTTTCCGGTGGAACCGGCACAGGTTGGCGATCAACTCCCGCTCTCGATTGGTGAATCCCGGCAAGTCTGAGTTCGCCACCAGATAGTACGAGTGTTTATGGTGACGGGACTCACTGACATAGTGCCCCACATCGTGAAGGTACGCCGCCGCGTCGAGCAACTTTCCAACGGACGGCGCCAGGCCGTGGAGCGACTGCAGCGAAGTGAATAGAGTGTTAGCCAGGCTGGCTACTTTTCGAGCATGAGGCAGTGAGACACCGTAGCGCCGGGCCATGGTTTCCACTACCTGCCTTTGATCGCGGTCCAATTCGGAGAGTTCACGCCCCACGCCACGGGCGGCGAGGTCGGCGATAATTCCGTCCCGCAGGCCCGCGGCTGAGTAGTAGAGAGAGGGCAGTTGCAAGTCTTGCAGGAAGCGGTGGAGCACAGCCACTCCGGCGATGATGATTTCCGCTCGCTTCGGCCCGATGCCGGTAATCTTCCGCCGTTCTTCCAGGCTGCGGCGGCTGAGTTCATCGTACAACTGGCGGATCTGGGCGGCAGAGGCGCGAAGCCGGTCGGTCTTGTCCACTTTGGCTTGTGACACGTGGTTGATGGCGCTCACCACGGCCGAAGCGGTACCGGAGGTTGCCACCACCCGGTCCCACTGCCGGCGGCCGATCCGCCGCATGGCCGAAGCGAGTTTTTCTTCGATGTAATCCTGCATGCGGCGGAGTTCCGCGTCGGCGGGAGGATCGTTCTTCAGAAACACCTCGGTTAAACGTACCGCGCCCAGCGGCTTCGAGACCGCTTCTTTCATCCGGCCGGCGTCGCTGTGAATCACTTCGGCGCTTCCGCCGCCCACGTCGATGATCAGCAGGCGCTGCTTGCCATGAGGCCAGCGGCTTTGCACGCCCAGATGGATGAGCCGCGACTCCTCCTGGCCGGAGATGATCTCGACCGGCGCTGCAATAGCTTCCGAAGCTTTGGCCAGGAACTCATCCTGGTTGCTGGCGTCGCGGATGGCACTGGTAGCCACGGCGCGTACACCGATCACCTCCAGTTTTCGATACTGCTGTGCCAACGTGTTGAGGACCCTGCAAACCAGGCTGATCGCCTCAGGACTCACCTTTCCTGTCCGGAAGACACTCTCGCCCAAGCGGGTGACCTCCCGCTCGGAGGCCAGAATCTTCGCAGGACTTCCCGGCGTAACTTCCGCGGCTTCCATGCGGAGAGAATTGCTCCCGATATCAATTGCGGCGTACCGAGGCATATAACGCTATAATAATTGGGCTCACTCCCCCTTATGCCACTCTTAGCACCGAATCGCTTCCGAGGAAAACTTATTGTAGTCGAAGGAATCGATGGTTCAGGAAAGTCTACCCAGGTGTCGCTGTTGAGTCACTGGCTCCGTTCCCAGGGCTTCGCAGTCGCATTCAGTGAGTGGAACTCTTCTCCTTTAGTGCGGGAGACGACACGCCGCGGCAAGAAGAAGGAGATGTTCACGCCCACGACTTTCAGCCTGATCCACGCTACAGACTTTGCCGATCGCATGGAACGCTACATTGTACCGCTCATGAAGGCGGGCGCCATCGTCTGCGCCGACCGGTACGCGTACACGGCATTCGCGCGCGACGTCGCACGCGGTGTCAGCCGGCGATGGGTGCGAAATCTCTACCGGTTTGCGACCCGGCCGAACCTGAGCTTTTATTTTCGCGTGCCGCTGGATGTCGCGGTGGGGCGCATTCTGGGAGGCCGCGACGCGATCAAATATTACGAGGCTGGAATGGACCTGGGATTGAGCCGCGATGTAGAAGAGAGTTTTCGTATCTTCCAGGGCCGCATCCTCGACGAGTACGAAGCCATGGCGCACGAAGTCGGGTTTCACATCATCGACGCGACGCTCTCCATTGAGAAGCAGCAGCAACGGATGCGGGAAATCGTGATCCGGGAGTTAGGCGAGAGTCTGAAAAATGGCGTCCTTCGAATTGCGCCGGGAGAAGCACATGCAGCAGAAACAGCCACTTCAATTTTATAGCGAGCCGCTTCCCGGTGTGGACCCCGAGGAACTGCACGGCAAACTCATTGTCATCGAGGGTCCCGACGCCGTGGGGCGTACCACGCAGGTGGCCCGGCTCCGGCAGTGGCTCGAGCAGGAGGGGCACGCCGTGTTGGACACCGGGATGGCGCGCGGCGCGCTTGCCGGCAAGGGAATCAAGCAGGCCAAGGATGGGAACACTCTTGGGCCCATCACGATGACGTTATATTACACCACCGATTTTGCAGACCGGCTGGAGAACGAAATCGTTCCCGCTCTCCGTGCCGGCTTTGTTGTGTTAACCGACCGCTACATTTTCTCGATCATTGCTCGGGCCATTGCCCGAGGCGAAGACCGCCACTGGATCGACCAGGTGACAGGATTCGGCCTGGTGCCGCATGCCGTGTACTATCTGCGCGCCGAAGTCAAGGACTTGGTGTCACGAGTGGTGTTGGGACGGGGCGCGTTTGACTATTGGGAAAGCGGAATGGACATGCGCTTCGGTAACAACATGTTCGACAGCTTCGTTCGGTACCAGACCCGGCTGATCCGCGCTCTCGATGGAATGGCCAAAAAATACGATTTCGTCACCATAGACGCCGACCGGGCGCCCGATCTTATTTTTCAGGATCTGCAGCGGCACATCTCGAATCTGGAAATCATACGCTTGCGCGACACGCCCCGCATCAATGAAACGAGCAGCGTGAAAACATCAAACGGCGCCAAGCGGCCGCGGAAGAGATAACACTTTGCGCGTTTACATTTTGCGGCATGGTATCGCGGTAGACGCCGCTCCAGGTGGTTCCGATGCGGCGCGTGCCTTGACGCCGCAGGGAAAGCAGAAACTGCGCAGCGTGCTGGTTTGCGCGCGCGCCGCCGGTGTTCGCCCTTCCGTCATTCTCACGAGCCCCTTGAAGCGAGCATTGCAAACGGCCGAGATCGCTGCGGCCGCGCTAGGCGTCAAGCGGGAACTGATCACCACCACAGCGCTGGCCCCTGCGGGCACGCCGCAGCGCATTTGGGGAGAAATCCGCGCGCAGCATGCCGAGCGAGTGTTAATCGCCGGCCACGAGCCGCTACTGAGTCAAGCCCTCGCCTTTCTGCTGCGATGCCCTGCGTTGCAGCTCGATCTGAAGAAGGGTGCGCTGGTGAGTCTCGAGGTCGATGCCGGCGAATCGGAGCCGCACGGAATCCTGAAGTGGGTTCTGACACCCAAGCTGGCGGTCCGCTGACCACATGTGTAACAGGCTGAAACCAACGGGCTTGAATGACAATCACGCACACTGATATCTTCCTCGATCTAAATGAGGTAAACTTGACGCTTATGAGTGAACCGTCCCCCGAAGCACTGCGCCAGTTCGAACTCGCAAAGCACGAGCTTCGGCTAGCGCTGATGTTTGCCAAGGTTTCGTCCACTGCATACTCCCAAGGAAAACTGCAGCACGCTTGGGACGCCCGCTCAAAAGCTGAAGCGGTTCACGCTCGCGCCGTGGCGCAATTAGTAGGAGCCGTATCGACCGAGAACAAGGCGATTGAGTCGATGCTGGGTGAGGTCCAGGAAGCGTTGGATGATCTGCCATCCCCCACCGAGCCGTATTTGTGGACACGGTCTGCCATCCGCCGTACCGCTGTTTGATTGTCACTTTCCTTTGAACAGATAAACGATTTCGATCACCAGGATAATCACAACCATCAGCTCCAGAACAAAGCCGCGCGCCGCACGAAACTCGTCCACCATGAATTGATAGAGTTCGCCTGCCGTGCGTTGTTTTTCATCCACCAGGTGCCGGTAGTCGTTCACCCCGATCTTGGCTGATGCCAATTGATAGGCCCGGGCGTAGAACATGTCGCTCAGGAACTTGATGGCGTTATCCGCTCGCTCGCTGAGTTCGGTGATATCCAGCCGTAGTGTGTTCAGGCGCTTGGCTTCCGCCGCCAGTCTCCATCGCGAAAAGAAGCCGCCGCCGCGCTCGAGCGAGTCATAGGCGTGTTTCAACACGCGCGTCAGGACCTCGTCGTAACGCCGGTATTCCAGCAACTGCGTATTCGCGTATTCGAGAAGCTGCTCGGTCGCCGCTGCCCCTTCGGCCGTGTCGTAGATGAAGCCTGCCATCCAGCCGACGACCAGTAAGTCTGACGGATAGTACGACATGCTGGAGCCGAGCAACTCTCGTTCTTCCGCCTGCGAGAGCGGATTCAGCTCACCGCGGACGATTTGCGCGATGGCGGTCCCATGTTCCGCCAGCAATTCGGCGGCTGTGAGGGCTTGCCCCTTCGCCCCTGTTACCTCGCGCACGTGCACAGTGTAGTAGACCTCGTCCAGCCAGTCCGGATACGCTTTGCGCACGGCCTCGGTGAGCTGCCCCAGGCGCCGGCGCACAATCTGTTGTGCCTTCTGTTCGAGTTCCTGCGCCTCAATCCAGCGGTTCGAAAGAGTGATCAGTTCCTGCCACCCGGCCTCGAAGGAAAGTTGTAATTCGAGGCTGACGATGCCGTAGTCAAAGTACTTCAGCCGGCCCTCGAATGACTCTCCAGTGGAAAGAGCGAGGCTCTCACAAGGCTCCACCACCGGCGGGCGCTCGAAACGCACGTACACCGGCGCCGGCAGCTTGAACTCAGGCTTGCGACCCGGCGGAGTGGCTCCCAGCAGATTGCGGAGCGTTTCCAAATCAAGCTCGTCCGCCACATCAAAGAGGAGCAACGCATGAAAAGAGCCTCGGCACTCGTGCATCCTTAGCCAGCTTACCGTCGAACCGCAGGTTGCTGCATCTGTCTCGGTTCGGAGGACCGCCGTCGGGATAGTATTTCGGGTGCGCGGGCGCTGCGCAGTAGTGGGTGCGGGTGTGGACTATGTTTACTGGGTGTCTTGCGGGAATGTTTAGGTCGGCCCGTGGATGCAGCTATGAGACCTTTCAGGCCGCTCAGCATCAGCCGCAGGGAAGCGATCGCCCCGAGGAGAACGAGTGTGCTGTAGAACACTGGCGCCCAAATTCCCCCCGTGTGACGGAGAAAGCAAGCCAACATAACGCTGATGACGAGCAGTCTTGATGCCATGCGAGTGGCATGCGTTCAACGTG
>Ga0335070_10000526_pt1 | contig 42779 bp, 32 predicted proteins | sample Lox_Sample_13_FD_206722 | JGI IMG/M metagenome (GOLD analysis project Ga0335070, IMG submission 206722) | Soil microbial communities from Loxahatchee National Wildlife Refuge, Florida, United States - Lox_Sample_1.3 | ecosystem: Environmental > Terrestrial > Soil > Wetlands | place: USA... | reverse complement strand
GCGCGCTGTCCTGCCCCGCAGGTCGTCCCGGGCGCGGGCGCGCTCGTCACGGTGCGCTGCGACGAGAGTGGCGGCGCCGCGAGCCCGAGCGGCGCCGAGCGGCTGCTGTTCGCGCTGCGCCTCGATCTGAACCGCGCGGGGCCCCGCGCGCTCGAGGCGCTGCCCGGGATCGGCGCGGAGCGCGCGCAGGCGATCGTGCGCGAGCGCGCCGCGCGGCCCTTCTGCACCCTCGAGGAGATCCAGCGCGTGCCGGGCATCGGCGCCGCGACGCGGGCGCGCCTCGCCGCGTGGGTCGAGGCCGGCGCCGACGCCGCGTGCCCGCGCTCGTGAGGACGCCATGAGCAACCCCGTCGCGGCGCTGCGCGCGCGCGCCGAGCGCTATCTCGAGCGCGACCTCTGGCGGCGCGAGGCGGGCGCCTCGCGCGCGGCGCGGGTGGGCCGCCACCTGCTGCAGCTCGCCGTGGTGGTGGCGCAAGGCGTGGCGCGCAACCAGACGCTCTTGCGCGCGAGCGCGCTCACCTATTTCGCGGTGCTGTCGCTGATCCCGCTGCTCGCGCTGGCGATCGGCTTGGTCGAGGCCTTCGGCGCCAGCAAGGACATCGTCGAGCTGGTGGTGCAGCAGATCGCGACGGTGAGCCCGCAGGCGGGCGACTGGATCCGCGAGCGCGTGCAGGGAATCAACTTTCGCAGCCTCGGGGCCGTCGGTGGCGCCACGCTCTTCGTGACCACGGTGCTCGCGCTCTCGAGCGTCGAGAAGGCGCTCAACCAGATCTGGGGCGTCGAGAAGCAGCGGCCGCTGGTGCGCCGCTTCCCCGACTACCTGGCCGTCCTGGTGGTGGCTCCCCTGCTGCTCGCCGTGGCGCTCTCGCTGGCGACGAGCCTGCGCAGCGACGCGGTGGTCGCGCGGCTGCTGGCGCAGCCGCAGCTCGCCGCGCTGTATCACTTCGGGCTGCGCCAGGCGCCCACGCTGCTGTTCTGGGCGGCCTTCACCTTCCTCTACTGGTTCCTGCCCAACACCCAGGTGCGGATCGGCCCGGCGCTGGGCGGCGGGGCGCTGGCGGCCGTGCTGTTCGCGCTGCTGCAGTGGGGCTACGTGGCGTTCCAGGTCGGCGCCGCGCGCGCGAACGCGCTGTTCGGGAGCTTTGCGGCGATCCCGATCCTGCTGGTCTGGATCTACTTCTCGTGGGCGATCGTGCTGTTCGGCGCCGAGGTCGCCTTCGCGCAGCAGAACCTGGCGTCGTTCCGCCGCACCCGCGAAGGTGAGGATCCGCGGCCAGCCGCGCGCGAGGCGATGGGTGTCGCCATCGCGGCGCGGGTCGCGCGCGCCTTTCGGGCGGGGGACGGCGGCATCACGGCGGAGCAGCTCGCCGACTCGCTCGACGTTCCGGTGCGGACGGTGCGCGGGGTGCTAGGCGAGCTGGTGAGCGCCGGCCTGGTGGCTCCGCGCGGCGACGCGAAGCTCGACGGCTATCAGCTGGCGCGTGCCGCCGAGTCGATCGGCATCGACGACGTGCTGCAGGCGCTGCGGGGCAGCCTGGAGCAGGCGTCCGCGCAGGTGACGCGCGACGAGCGGGTGAGAGCGCTGCTCGCCGACCTCGAGCGCGGCGCCCGGAGCGCGCTCAGGGACCGCACCCTCGCAGATCTCGCGGGCGGGCCGGGCGCCGCGCGCTCGGTTGACCCGCGCGGTGCGGCTGGTTAGCGTCGCCGCGAGCGCCCCGTGCGCGGTCCCCGCATGCGCATCTACCTCGACCACAATGCCACGACACCGCTTCGCGACGAGGTCGCCGCCGCGATGAGCCGCGCGCTGCGCGACGTGTTCGGCAACCCGAGCAGCGCGCACGCGGACGGCGCGGTGGCGCGCGCCGAGGTGGAGCGCGCGCGCGAGCGCGTCGCGTCGCTGCTGGGCGTCGCGCCCGCCGGGATCGTGTTCACCGCGGGCGCCACGGAGGCGAACAATCTCGCGATCCAGGGCCTCGCACGAGCGCGGCGCGAGCGCGGCCGCCACCTCGTCACGAGCTGCGTCGAGCACCCTTCCGTCGACGAGCCGCTCGAGGCGCTGCGCGCCGAGGGTTGGCGCGTCACGCGCGTGCCGGTGGACGGCGACGGGCGGCTCGACCCCGACGCGCTGGCGGCCGCCCTCGAGCCCGATACGGTCCTGGTGTCGCTGATCTGGGCGAACAACGAGACGGGCGTGATCCAGCCGATCGAGCGCGTCGCCGAGATCGCGCAGGCGCGCGGGGTGGCGCTGCACGTCGACGCGACGCAGGCGATCGGCAAGCTCCCGCTGCGCCTCGCCACCCCGGTCGACCTGCTCTCCGGATCGGCCCACAAGTTCAACGGCCCGAAGGGCGTGGGCTTCCTGGCGCTGCGCGGCGACGTCGCCCTCGAGCCGTGGCTGCGCGGCGGGGCGCAGGAGCGGGGGCGGCGCGGCGGCACGCACAACGTTCCGGGAATCGTCGGGCTCGGCGTCGCGGCCGAGCTCGCCTCGCGCGAGGTCGCGGAGCGCGCCGAGCGCTGCGCCGCGCTGCGCGATCGGCTGTGGGCCGGCATCGAGGCCAAGCTGCCCGGCGTGCGCCGCAACGGGCTGCCGCCCGAGCTGCTCCCGAACACGCTGAACGTCGAGTTCGCCGGCGCCGCGGGCGATGTGCTGCTCGAGGCGCTCGACCTGGAGGGCGTCTCGGTGTCGGCCGGCGCGGCGTGCGCCTCGGGCGCGCTGCACCCCTCGCACACGCTGCTCGCGATGGGGCGCACGCCGCAGCAGGCGCGCTGCGCGCTGCGCTTCAGCGTCGGCCTCGGCGTCGACGAGGCGCAGATCGACCGCGTCCTGGCGCTGCTCCCCGAGCTGGTCGAGCGCGTGCGGCGGGTCGCGCCGGCATGAGCGAGCGCGTCGTCGTCGCGATGTCGGGCGGGGTCGACTCCTCGGTCGCCGCCGCGCTGCTCGTCGAGCAGGGCTTCGAGGTGGTCGGCATCACGCTGCGGCTCTCGAGCGGCGCGTCGCGCTGCTGCTCGCTCGAAGACGCCGACGACGCGCGCCGCGTCGCCGACGCGCTGGGCATCCGCTTCTACGTGGCCGACTACGCCGACGCGTTCCGGCGCGAGGTGATCGAGCCCTTCGCCGACGCCTACCTGGGCGGACGGACGCCGATCCCCTGCGTCGCGTGCAACCAGCGCTTCAAGTTCCGCCACCTGCTCGACCGCGCGCGTTCGCTCGGCGCCGAGAGCGTGGCGACCGGACACTACGCCCGGATCGCGGCGGATCCCGCCGGCGGCGGCCTCGTGCTGCGCCGCGCGCGCGACGCCGGCAAGGACCAGTCGTACTTCCTCTTCGACCTCGACCAGGAGCGCCTCGCCCGGGTGCGCTTCCCGGTCGGCGAGCTCAGCAAGGCGGAGGTGCGGGCCTGCGCGCGAAGGCTCGGACTCGCGATCGCCGAGAAGCCGGAGAGCCAGGAGATCTGCTTCGTGCCCGACGGCGACTACGCAGCGCTCGTCGAGCAGGTGCGGCCCACGGCGCTGCCGGGGCCCGGCGACGTCGTCGACGAGACGGGGCGCGTGCTCGGGCGACACGCGGGTGTGCACCACTTCACGGTGGGGCAGCGCCGCGGGCTCGGCGTCGCGTCGGGCCGGCGCCTGTACGTGAAGTCGATCGACGCCGCGCGCAACCAGGTGCGCGTGGCGCCGGCCGAGGCGCTCGGCGCGTCGGGCGCGGCGCTCGCGGGCGTCACGTGGATCGCGGGCGCGGCGCCGCGGGAGCCGCTGCCCGCGTGGGTGCGCGTGCGCCATCGCCACGCGGGCGCCGCGGCGACGGTCGAGCCGCTCGCGGGTGGGCGCGCCCGGGTGCGCTTCGATGCACCCGTCGCGGCGGTGGCGCCCGGGCAGGCGGCGGTGTTCTACGCCGCTGACGCGGTGCTGGGCGGCGGCTGGATCGCGGAGGCGCTCGCTTGACCGACACGGCGCAGCACCCCGAGCCGGCGGCGCTCGAAGGCGCCCTCGGCCACCGCTTCGCCGACGCGGCGCTGCTCGAGGCGGCGCTCCGGCATCCGTCGTACAGCCAGGAGATCGATGGCACCTGTGGCAACGAGCGGCTCGAGTTCCTCGGCGACGCGGTGATCGACCTGATCGCCGCCCAGCTGCTCTTCGAGGCCCACGCGGGCTGGGACGAGGGGCATCTGACGCGCGCCCGCGCCGCGCTGGTCAACCGCCGCTCGCTGGCGCGTTGCGCGCGGGTCCTCGCGCTGCCGGGCCACGTGCGCCTCGGACGCGGCGAGCGCGAGGGCGGGGCCGAGAAGGAGCGCATCCTCGCCAACGTCTTCGAGGCGGTGGTCGGGGCGCTCTATCTGGACGGCGGCGTCGCGCCCGTCCTCGCGCTCGCCCGCCGGCTCTTCGCGGACGCGCTGGCGCCCGATTCGGACGCCTTCGCCGCCGACCCGAAGACCTCGCTCCAGGAGTGGATGCACGCGCGAGGCCGCCCGACGCCCCGCTACGCGGCGGTGTCGGACAGCGGCGTCGAGAACGACGAGCAGCGCTTCCAGGTCGAGGTGAGCGTCGAGGGCGAGGTCTGGGGGCGGGGCATCGGACGCACCAAGCGCGCCGCCGAGCGCGCCGCCGCCGAGGACGCGCTCCGCCGCGCGCAGCCCGCCCATGCCTGACGTCGAGCCGGGCGCGCACCGGGCCGGCGTCGTGGCGCTGCTCGGGCGCCCGAACGTCGGGAAGTCGACGCTGCTCAACTACCTGCTCGGGGAGAAGCTCGCGATCGTCACGCACAAGCCGCAGACCACGCGCAGCCGCGTGCTCGGCATCCTCTCGCGCCCGGACGCGCAGCTCCTGCTGGTCGACACGCCCGGTCTGCATGACGGCGCGCGGCCGCTCGACCGGGCGATGCGCGCCGCGGCCGAGGAGGCCGCTGCCGATTGCGACGTGGCGGTGATCCTGGTCGATCCCGAGCGCGGCTTCGAGCCGCTGCACCGCGAATGGCTGGCACGGCTCGCTGCGCGCGGCACCCCGGCGCTCGTCGTCGCGACCCGCATCGATCGCCCGGGCGCTGCCGCGGCTGCCTGGCCGCCCGAGAGCGCCGGCGCCGCCGCGGCGGTGCTGCGCGTCTCCGCCTGGACGGGCGAGGGCGTCGAGGCGCTCCTCCGAGAGGTGGTGGGCCGCCTGCCGGTTTCGCCCGCCTACTACCCGGACGATCAGCTCACCGATCGCCCCGCCCGCTTCCTGGCGGCCGAGGCGATCCGCGAGGCCGCCTTCGAGGCGCTGTCGCAGGAGCTGCCGTATGCAATCGCCGCGGAGGTCGTCGAGTTCGACGAATCCGATCCGCGGCTCACGCGGATCCGCGCGAACCTGCTCGTGGAGCGCGCGTCGCAGAAGCGCATCGCCGTGGGCGCGGGCGGCGCGATGGTGAAGGCGATCGGCACCCGGGCGCGCCTCGCGATCGAGCGCCAGCTCGGGCGCCGCGTGCACCTCGAGCTTCGCATCAAGGTCGAGCCGGGCTGGGCGAAGCAGCCGAACCGCCTGAAATCGCTCGGCTATCACTGACCGCCACGCGAATTGACGCCGGCTCCCGCGTTCGTGTACGGTGGCCGGTCAACCGCCCGCTTCGAAGGAGCCTCCCGTGAGCCAGAAAGACGTCGTGATCTGCAGCGCGGTGCGCACGCCGATCGGCACCTTCCAGGGTGCGCTCTCGCCGCTGTCGGCCTCCGATCTCGGCGCCGTCGTGGTCGCCGAGGCCGTCAAGCGCGCCGGCGCCCGGCCCGAGCAGGTCGAGCGCGTGATCCTCGGCAACGTGCTGCCCGCGGCGATGGGTCAGGCGCCCGCCCGGCAGGCGGTGATCAAGTCGGGCCTGCCGGTCTCGGTCGGCGCCATCACCGTCAACAAGGTGTGCGGCTCGGGCCTGCAGGCCGTGATGTTCGCGCGCCGCGAGATCCTGGTGGGCGACGCCGAGGTGCTGGTCGCGGGCGGCATGGAGTCGATGACGAACGCGCCCTACTGCCTCCCCAAGGCGCGCGGCGGCTACCGCATGGGCAACGGCGAGATCGTCGACACGATGATCTACGACGGCCTCTGGGATCCCTACGACAACATGCACATGGGCAACTGCGGCGACCTGGTCGCCGAGAAGTACGGATTCACGCGCGAGGCGCAGGACGCCTTTGCCAGCGAGAGCTACCGGCGCGCGCAGGCCGCGCAGAAGGAGGGCCGCTTCAAGGAGGAGATCATCCCGGTCGCGGTGAAGGACCGGAAGGGCGAGACGCTGGTCGAGGAGGACGAGGAGCCGAAGCGCGTGCAGCTCGACAAGATGGCGACGCTGCGGCCGGCGTTCTCGAAGACCGGCACCGTGACGGCGGCCAACGCGTCGACGATCAACGACGGAGCCGCGGCGCTGCTCGTCACTTCGGCCGAGACGGCCAAGGCGCGCGGCTACACGGTGCTGGCGCGCATCCTGGGCGACGCGACGGCGGCGGTCGAGCCCAAGTGGTTCACCATCGCGCCGGTGGGCGCGCTCGCGAAGCTGTACGAGAAGACCCGGACCAAGCCGCTCGACTGGGACCTCTACGAGATCAACGAGGCGTTCTCGGGCGTCACGATGGCGGCGATGGCGGAGCACGGCATCGACCACGCGCGCGTCAACGTCAACGGCGGCGCCGTCTCGCTCGGCCATCCGATCGGCTGCTCCGGGGCTCGCGTGCTGGTGACGCTGCTGCACGCGCTGCGCCAGCGCGGCCAGACGACGGGCATCGCGACGCTCTGCATCGGGGGTGGCGAGGCGGTGGCGCTCGGCGTGGAGCTCGCCTGACGATGGCGGCCCAGAAGCACACGCTCGGGATCATCGGCACCGGCACGATGGGCTGCGGCCTGGCGCAGTCGGCCGCGCAGGCGGGCTACGAGGTCGTGCTCCAGAACCGCAGGCAGGAGTCGGTCGATCGCGGGCTCACCGGCATCCGCAAGTCGCTCGAGCGGCTGGTGGCCAAGGAGAAGCTCTCGTCGGCCGAATGCGGCGAGACGCTCGAGCGCATTCGCGGCGTCGTGCCGCTCGAGGAGCTCAAGGCCTGCGAACGCGTCATCGAGTGCGCGCCCGAAGAGCTCGAGCTGAAGCGCGAGATCCTGCAGAAGGTCGACGGCATCGTGAGCGAGGAAGCGATCATCGCCACCAACACCTCGAGCCTGTCGATCACCAAGCTGGCGTCCTATCTGCGCCGGCCGGGACACTTCGTGGGCATGCACTTCTTCAATCCGGTGCCGATGATGAAGCTCGTCGAGGTGGTGCGCGGCATGCGCACCAGCGATTCGACCGTCGCCGCGGTGCGCGGGCTGGCCGAGAATCTTGGCAAGGTGCCGATCGACGTGAAGGACTCGCCGGGCTTCGTGGTGAACCGCGTGCTGTTCCCGATGATCAACGAGGCGGCATTCACGCTGCAGCAGGGCGTGGCCGACGCCAAGAGCATCGACGAGTGCATGAAGCTCGGCTGCAACCATCCGCTCGGCCCGCTGGCGCTCGCCGATCTCGTCGGCCTCGACGTGGTCTACGCGATCCTCGACAGCCTCTACCGCGAGTACGGCGAGCCGCGCTACGCACCCTGCCTCGAGATCAAGAAGCGCGTGGAAGCGGGCTGGCTCGGGCGCAAGAGCGGACGCGGGTTCTACCACTACGAGGCGTAGTGTCGGCTCCTGATCCCGGCGTCCTGATCTACGAGGTGGGCCCTCGCGACGGGCTCCAGAACGAGCCCGACGCGGTCCCCACCGACGCCAAGGTGGAGCTGGTGCGACGGCTCGCCGGAGCGGGGCTGCGGCGCATCGAGATCACCTCGTTCGTCTCGCCGAAGTGGATCCCGCAGCTGGCCGACGCCGACGAGCTCGCGCGCCGCGCGCCGCGCGTCGCCGGCGTGGCGTACAGCGCGCTGGTCCCGAACCAGGCCGGCTACGAGCGCTTCCGCGCCGCGCGGCTTCCGGTGGCCGCCTTCTTCGTGTCGGCGAGCGAGACCCACAACCGCAAGAACGTGAACTGCGGCGTCGCCGAGCACCTCGAGCGCTTCCGCCCGGTGGCCGAGCGGGCGCGCGCCGACGGCGTGCGGCTGCGCGCCTACGTGTCGACGGTGTGCGGATGCCCCTACGAGGGCGAGGTCCCGGTGGCATCCGTCGTCGAGCTGGTGCGGCGGCTCGCGGCGCTCGGCGCGGAGGAGCTCTCGCTCGGCGATACGATCGGCGTCGGCCACCCGCGCCAGGTGCGCGATCTGGTGCGCGCGGTCGCGGCGGAGATCCCGCTCGCGCGCGTCGCGCTGCACCTGCACGACACCTGGGGCCGCGCGCTCGCCAACGTGCAGGCGGGCTACGAAGCGGGGGTGCGCTGCTTCGACGCCGCGCTCGGCGGCCTCGGCGGCTGCCCCTACGCGCCGGGTGCCTCGGGCAACGTGGCGACCGAGGACGTCGTCGATCTCTTCGAGCGGGCCGGCGTCGCCACGCGCGTGAACCTCGACGCGCTCGTCGATGCGAGCGCGTGGCTCGAGCGCGACGTGCTGCGCCGCGCGCTGCCCGGCCGCGTGTACCGCGCGCGACTCGGCGAGCGCCAGCGCATGGGGGGCGCGCGCAGCGCCGCGGAAGGGAGCGCTTCGTGAAGGACGGGAGCGACGTGCGCGAGCGGCTCGCGCGCATCCGCCGCGGCGGCGAGGCGCGCTACCACGAGAAGGCGCGCGAGGAGCGCAAGCTGTTCTGCCGCGAGCGCCTGCGGCTGCTGCTCGACGCCGATTCGTTCGTCGAGGACGCCGCCTTCGCGAACAGCCTGGCGGGCGACCTCCCGGCCGACGGCGTGGTGATCGGGAGTGGCCGCGTCGGCGGGCGCCCGGTCTGCGTGATGGCGAACGATTCGACCGTGAAGGCGGGCTCCTGGGGGGCGCGCACCGTCGAGAAGATCCTGCGCATCCAGGAGACGGCGGAGCGCCTGCGCGTGCCGCTGGTCTACCTGGTCGACTCGGCGGGGGCGCGCATCACCGACCAGATCCAGATGTTTCCCGGCCGGCGCGGAGCGGGGCGCATCTTCGCCAACCAGTGCCGGCTCTCCGGCCAGATCCCCCAGCTGTGCCTGCTGTTCGGCCCCTCGGCCGCCGGCGGCGCGTACATCCCGGCCTTCTGCGACGCGATCTTCATGGTCGAGGGCAACGCCAGCATGTACCTCGGCTCGCCGCGCATGGCCGAGATGGTGATCGGCCAGAAGACCACCCTCGAGGAGATGGGCGGTGCGCGCATGCACTGCACGGTGTCGGGCCTCGGCGACCTGCTCGCCGCGGGCGAGGAGGAGGCGATCGCCGCCGCGCGTCGCTACCTCGGCTACTTCCCGCTGCGCGCGGGCGGCGAGCTGCCGCGCGCCGAGCCGCACCCGCCCGCCGTCGACCCGGCCGGGCTCGAGGCCGCGATCCCGCGCGACGAGAACAAGCCCTTCGACGTGCGTGAGGTGGTCGACCGGCTGATCGACGCAGGCTCGTGGTTCGAGCTGAAGCGGCTCTTCGCGGGAGAGCTGCTGACCGGCCTCGCGCGCATCGAGGGGCGCGTCGTCGGCGTGCTCGCGAACCAGTCGAAGGTGAAGGGCGGCGTGCTGTTCGTCGACTCGGCCGACAAGGCCGCGCGCTTCATCTGGCTCTGCGACGCGTACGGGATCCCGCTGCTCTACCTCGCCGACGTGCCGGGCTTCATGATCGGCAAGCAGGTGGAGCGCCAGGGCATCATCCGCGCCGGCGCGAAGATGGTGATGGCGGTGTCCGAGGCGAGCGTGCCGCGCATCTCGGTGATCGTGCGCAAGGCCTACGGGGCGGGCCTCTACGCGATGTGCGGGCCCGGCTTCTCGCCCGACGCGTGCCTGGCGCTGCCGACCGCCATGATCGCCGTGATGGGGCCCGAGGCCGCGGTCAACGCCGTCTACTACAACAAGCTCCAGGCGATGCCGGAGGCGGAGCGCGCCGCGGCGGTCGAGAAGCTGCGCGCCGAGTACCGCGAGGACGTCGACATCGAGCGCCTCGCGAGCGAGCTGGTGATCGACGCCATCGTGCCGCCCGAGGCGCTGCGCGACGAGCTCGCCGCGCGCTTCCGGACGCTGGCCGACCGGCCGCCGGACCCGCCGGCCCCGAAGCGCCGCTCCGTCGTCCCGATGTGAGGAGCGGCCCGGCGGGCGGCGCGGCCGGGCCGGCTTGCCGCCGAGGCCGGAACCTGCTAGCCAGTTAACGTGAGCTGGCAACAGGGCCTCCCGATCGGCGCGGTCTGCGAGCGCAGCGGGCTCTCGCCGCGTACCGTTCGCTACTACGAGGAGCTCGGTCTGCTGCCGGGCGTGCGGCGCCGGGCCGGCGGGCGCCGCGTCTACGGGGCGGACGAGCTCGAGCGGCTGCGCTTCATCCAGCGCCTGAAGGCGCTGGGGCTCTCGCTCGCCGAGATCCGCCAGCTCAACGCGGTGCACGCGATCGGGGGCTCGACGGGCGCCATGCTCGGGCGCCTCGACGAGCTGCTCGCACGGCGCCTCGCGGACCTCGACGCGCGCATCGCGGAGCTCGCCGGCCTGCGCGACCAGATCGAAAAGTATCGCGCCCGGGTCGCCCAGCGGCGCGGGGCGCTGCGCGAGGAGCCCGGGCGGCGCAAGGCGGCTGCGCGATGACGTCGCCCGCCCGGCTCGCCGCGGTCCCGGCCGCGCCGGCGCGCGTGCGCGTCGTCACGGCCGCGTCGCTCTTCGACGGCCACGACGCCGCCATCAACATCATGCGGCGCCTGCTCCAGGCGCAGGGCGCCGAGGTGATCCACCTCGGCCACGACCGCTCGGTCGAGGAGATCGCGCAGGCGGCGCTGCAGGAAGACGCGCAGGCGGTCGCGGTGTCGTCCTACCAGGGCGGCCACATGGAGTTCTTCCGCTACCTGGTGCAGCGGCTCGAGGAGCTGGGCGCTCGACAGGTTCGCGTGTATGGCGGCGGCGGCGGGACGATCACGCGCGAGGAGGCCGAGGCGCTGTGCGCCAGCGGCGTGGCGCGCATCTTCCTTCCCGAGGACGGAAGGCGGCTCGGGCTCGAGGGGATGATCCGCGTGATCGTCGAGGAAGCGGCGGAGCGCAGCGAGGACGACCCCGACGCGCTCGTCGCACGCCTCGCACCCGGCGAGCCCGGCGCGGTGGCGCGGCTCATCAGCTGGCTGGAGACGGGCCGCGCCGGGGCCGGCGCCGAGCTCGAGCGCATGCGGCGCGTGCTGGAGGCCCACCGGCCGCGGCGCGCGGCGCCGGTGGTCGGCTTCACGGGGACCGGCGGCGCCGGCAAATCCAGCGTGGTCGACGAGACGATCCGCCGCCTGCGCCGCGACCACCCCGAGCGGACGATCGGCTGCCTGCTGGTCGACCCGACCCGGCGCCGGACCGGCGGCGCGCTGCTCGGCGACCGCATCCGCATGAACGCGATCGACGCGCCGGGCATCTACGTGCGCTCGCTCGCCACGCGGCGCGCCCACCTCGCGCTGTCGCAGGCCGTGCGCGACGCCGTCTCGGTGCTGCAGGCGGCGAACTTCGACCTCGTCCTGGTCGAGACCGCGGGCATCGGCCAGAGCGACTCCGAGATCACCGAGCTCGCCGATCTCTCGATCTACGTGATGACCCCGGAGTACGGCGCGCCCTCGCAGCTCGAGAAGATCGAGATGCTCGACCTCGCCGACCTGGTGGTGCTGAACAAGTTCGACCGCTACGGCGCGGAGGACGCGCTGCGCGACGTGCGCAAGCAGTGGCGCCGCAACCGGGCCGCGTTCGCGGGGCCCGACGCCGCCGTGCCGGTGTTCCCGACCGTCGCCAGCCGCTTCCAGGATCCCGGCGTCGAGCGCTTCTACGGCGCCCTCGCGCGGCAGCTCGCCGGCGATTTCGATGCCGCCTTCGCGGCCGCCGAGGGCGCGGAGCCGGCCGCCGCGCCGGCCGGCCCGCTGCTCCCCGCGGCGCGGCGGCGCTACCTCGCCGAGATCGCCGAGACGCTGCGCGACTACCGCGCCCGCAGCGAGGCCGAGGCGGAGCGCGCCAGCGAGGCGTGGGCGCTCGCGCGCGCCCTCGACGCGGTCGGCGCCGCGAGCCCGGCGGCCGGGGAGCTGCGCCGGCGCCACGATGAGAGCCTCGCGGCGCTCGGCGACGAGACGCGCGCCGAGCTCGAAGCGTGGCCTGCGACGCGCGCTCGCTATGCGGCGGAGACGCAGGAGTACGGCGTGCGCGGCCGCGCGATCCGCGTCGCGAACCACGTCCAGACGCTCTCCGGCACGCGCCTGCCGCGCGTCGCGCTGCCGCGCGCGGAGAGCTGGGGCGACGTGGTGCGCTTCCTGCGCTCCGAGAACGTCCCGGGCGCCTTCCCCTTCACCGCCGGGGTCTTCCCGTTCAAGCGCGAAGACGAAGACCCCGCGCGCATGTTCGCGGGCGAGGGGACGCCCGAGCGCACCAACCGCCGCTTCCACCTGCTCGCGGCGGGGCAGGGCCTGGCGCGGCTCTCGACCGCCTTCGACAGCGTCACGCTCTACGGTCGCGATCCGGACCCGCGCCCCGACGTGTGGGGCAAGGTCGGCAACTCGGGCGTGTCGGTGTGCACGGTGGACGATGCCAAGAAGCTCTACTCGGGCTTCGACCTGTGCGATCCGACCACCTCGGTGTCGATGACGATCAACGGCCCCGCGCCGGTGATCCTGGCCTGCTTCCTGAACGCCGCGATCGATCAGCGCGTCGAGAAGCACCTGCGCGAGACCGGCGGTCTCGCGGCGGTGCGCGCGCGCAGCGCCGCGCTGCCGAGCTACCAGGGCGAGCTGCCGCCGGGCCACGGCGGGCTCGGCCTCGGTCTGCTCGGCATCCCGGGCGACCAGGCGGTCGCGCTGGACGTCTACGCGCGCATCCGCGCCGAAGTGCTCAGCTCGGTCCGCGGCACCGTGCAGGCCGACATCCTGAAGGAGGATCAGGCCCAGAACACCTGCATCTTCTCGACCGAGTTCGCGCTGCGCATGATGGGCGACGTTCAGGCCTGGTTCGTCGCGAACGCGGTGCGTAACTTCTACTCGGTCTCGGTGTCGGGCTACCACATCGCCGAGGCCGGGGCGAACCCGATCACCCAGCTCGCCTTCACGCTCGCCAACGGCTTCACGCTGGTCGAGTACTACCGCGCGCGCGGCATGCCGATCGATGCGTTCGCGCCGAACTTCTCGTTCTTCTTCAGCAACGGGCTCGACGCCGAGTACGGCGTGATCGGGCGCGTCGCGCGGCGCATCTGGGCGGTGGCGATGCGCGAGGTCTACCGCGCCAGCGAGCGCAGCCAGAAGCTCAAGTACCACGTGCAGACCTCCGGCCGCTCGCTGCACGCGATGGAGATGGCCTTCAACGACATCCGCACGACGCTGCAGGCGCTCACCGCGATCCAGGACCACTGCAACAGCCTGCACACCAACGCCTACGACGAGGCGGTGACCACGCCGACCGAGGAGTCGGTGCGCCGCGCGCTCGCGATCCAGCTGGTGATCCAGCGCGAGTTCGGGCTCGCCAAGAACGAGAACCCGCTGCAGGGCTCCTATCTGATCGAGCAGCTCACCGACGCGGTCGAGGCCGCCGTGCTGCGCGAGTTCGACCGGCTGGCCGAGCGCGGCGGCGTGCTGGGCGCGATGGAAACGCTCTACCAGCGCGGCCGCATCCAGGACGAGAGCCTGCGCTACGAATCGCAGAAGCACTCGGGCGAGCTGCCGGTGGTCGGCGTCAACACCTTCGTGAACCCGCACCCCGACGCCGAGCCGCCGCTGCGCAGCGACGCCCTGGTGCGCTCCAGCGAGGCGGAGAAGCGGCAGCAGCTCGAGGCGCTGCGCGCCTTTTACGCGCGGCACGCGGAGCGCGCGCCGGCGGCGCTGCGGCGGCTGCAGGAGGTCGCGGCCCGCGGCGGCAACCTCTTCGAGGAGCTGATGCAGGCGGTGCAGGTGGCGAGCCTCGGCCAGATCAGCGGCGCCCTCTTCGAGGTGGGCGGGCGCTATCGGCGGGCGATGTAGGCGGCTCGGCTATGTTCCGGCCGTTGCCGGACGCGGAGTGGACGATGGCGGCGAAGGACGCGAAGCGGAAGCAAGGCGAGCGATCCGCGCTGGAGCGCTGGCGGGCGCTGGCGCGCGAGGAGCTGCGCGGCAAGGACCCGGAGCGCCTGGCGTGGGAGACGCCGGAGGGGATCCGCGTCAAGCCGCTCTACACCGCGGCGGACCTCGAGAAGCTCGAGCACCTCGACACGCTGCCGGGCGTGTTCCCGTTCCTGCGCGGGCCGCGCGCCACGATGTACGCGAACCGGCCCTGGACGATCCGCCAGTACGGCGGCTTCTCGACCGCCGAGGAGACCAACGCCTTCTTCCGGCGCAACCTCGCCGGTGGCCAGCAGGGGCTCTCGGTGGCCTTCGACCTGGCGACGCACCGCGGCTACGACTCGGACCATCCGCGCGTGGTGGGCGACGTCGGCAAGGCCGGCGTCGCGATCGATTCCGTCGAGGACATGAAGCGCCTCTTCGACGGCATTCCGCTCGACCAGGTCACCGTCTCGATGACCATGAACGGGGCGGTGCTGCCGGTGATGGCCTGCTTCATCGTCGCCGGCGAGGAGCAGGGCGTCCCGCGCGAGAAGCTCGCGGGCACGATCCAGAACGACATCCTGAAGGAGTTCATGGTCCGGAACACCTTCATCTATCCGCCCGCCCCGAGCATGCGCATCGTCGCCGACATCATCGAGTACACGGCGAAGGCGATGCCGAAGTTCAACTCGATCTCGATCAGCGGCTACCACATGCAGGAGGCCGGCGCGAACGCCCTGCTGGAGCTGGCGTTCACGATCGCCGACGGGCTCGAGTACGTGCGCGCCGCGCTCTCCAAGGGCCTCGCGATCGACGACTTCGCGCCGCGGCTCTCGTTCTTCTTCGCGATCGGGATGAACTTCTACATGGAGGTGGCGAAGCTGCGCGCCGCGCGGCTGCTGTGGGCCGAGCTGCTGCGCCCCTTCGCGCCGCACAATCCCGCCTCCTCGATGCTGCGCACGCACTGCCAGACCTCGGGCGCGAGCCTGACCTACCAGGACCCGCTCAACAACGTGGTGCGCACCACCGTCGAGGCGATGGCGGCGGTGTTCGGTGGCACGCAGTCGCTGCACACCAACGCCTACGACGAAGCGCTCGCGCTGCCCTCGGACACCAGCGCGCGCATCGCCCGCAACACGCAGCTGATCCTGCAGGAGGAGACCGGGATCCCGGCGGTGATCGACCCGTTCGGTGGCTCGTACTTCATGGAGGCGCTCACCGCGAGCCTCGCCGCCGAGGCGCGCCGCGTGATCGCGGAGGTCGAGGAGCTCGGCGGCATGGCGCGCGCGATCGAGGCCGGCATGCCGAAGCTGCGGATCGAGGAGTGCGCGGCGCGACGCCAGGCGCGCATCGATCGTGGCGAGGACGTGGTGGTCGGCGTCAACAAGTATCCGGCGCCGGGTGCGGAGAGCGAGATCGACATCCTCGAGATCGACAACAGCGCGGTGCGCGAGGCGCAGGTGCGCCGCCTCGCCGAGGTGCGCGCGCGGCGCGACGAGGCGGCGGTGCGGCGCGCGCTCGATGCGCTCGAGCGCAGCGCGCGCAGCGCCTGGCCCTCCGAATCATCAGAGGCAGCCCCGGGCGGCGCGGGCAACCTGCTCGGCGCCGCGGTCGAGGCCGCGCGCGCGCGCGCGACGGTGGGCGAGATCTCCGAGGCGCTCGAGCGCGTCTGGGGTCGACACCGGCCGGAGACGCGCACCATCTCGGGCGTGTACGCGGGCGTCTCCGAGGGAGACGCCGACTTCGACGCGGTGCGCGCGGAGGTGGAGGCGTTCGCCGAGGCGGAGGGCAGGCGGCCGCGCATGCTGGTCTGCAAGCTCGGCCAGGACGGCCACGACCGCGGCATGAAGGTGATCGCCAGCGCCTTCGCCGACCTCGGCTTCGACGTCGACATCGGGCCGCTGTTCCAGATGCCCGACGAGGCCGCGCGCCAGGCGGTCGAGAACGACGCCCACGTGGTCGGCGTCTCGACGCAGGCCGGAGGCCACAAGACGCTGGTGCCCCAGCTCGTCGAGGCCCTGCGCGCGCAGGGCGCCGGCGACGTGGTGGTGGTGGCCGGCGGCGTGATCCCGCCCAAGGACTACGCGGAGCTGCGCGCGCGCGGCGTGGCGGCGGTCTTCGGTCCGGGGACGCCGGTCCCCAAGGCCGCGCGCGAGGTGCTGCACGCGATCCGCTCGCGCCGCGCATGAGCGCGCGCGCGCCCTCCGCCGCCGAGTATCGGGACGGCGTGCGGGCCGGGGACCGGCGCGCGATCGCGAAGACCATCACGCTGCTCGAGAGCCGGCGCGCCGACCACGCCGAGCTCGGGCAGCAGGTGCTCGAGGAGCTGGTGCCGCACACCGGGGGCGCGGTGCGGGTCGGCGTCACCGGCACGCCGGGGGTCGGGAAGAGCTCGTTCATCGAGGCCCTCGGCCTGCAGCTGATCGCAGCCGGCCAGCGTGTGGCGGTGCTGGCCGTCGATCCGTCGAGCCCGCGCACGGGCGGCAGCATCCTCGGCGACAAGACGCGCATGGAGCGGCTCGCATCGGAGCCGGGGGCGTTCATCCGCCCGTCGCCGTCGGGCGGCTCGCTCGGGGGCGTGGCGCACCGCACCCGCGAGACGATGCTGGTCTGCGAGGCGGCGGGCTTCGGCGTCGTGATCGTCGAGACCGTCGGCGTCGGCCAGTCGGAGGCGGCCGTCGCCTCGATGGTCGACTTCTTCGCGGTGCTGCTGCAGCCGGGCGCCGGCGACGAGCTACAGGGCATGAAGAAGGGCGTGCTCGAGCTGGCGGACGCGCTCGTCGTGCACAAGGCGGACGGCGAGCTGCGCGCGGCGGCGCGGCGCGCCGCCGTCGAGTACCGGCACGCGCTCGGCTTGCTGCGCCCGGCCTCGCCGCAGTGGCGACCGCCGGTGCTGCTCGCCAGCGCGCGCAGCGGCGAGGGCATCGCCGAGTTCTGGGAGACGGTGCTCGCCCACCGGCAGGCGCTCCAGGCCAGCGGCGAGCTCGAGGCGCGCCGCCGCGAGCAGGCGCGCGCCTGGCTCTGGAGCCTCGTCGACGAGGGGCTGCGGCGTGCCTTCCGCTCCCACCCCGCGGTCGCCCGGGCCATCCCGGTCCTCGAGGCCGAGGTGGCCGCGCGCAAGGCCACGCCGGCGGCGGCGGCCCGGAGCCTGCTCGAGGCGTTCCTGCGCCGCTGACCCTTCACTTCCGGGCCGGTTCTGCCGATGCAAGATCGTCTCGCCCCCTGCGCGGGGCGGCGCGGGCGCGCCCGGAGGGTCCGCGGGAGGAGCGATGGTCCAGATCAGCATGGCCGCGCGCGAGATCACCCTCAAGGTGGTCTACTACGGCCCCGCGCTCTCCGGCAAGACGACCAATCTCCAGCAGCTCCACCAGCTGATCGACCCGGGCTCGCGCGGCAAGATGGTGACGCTCGACACCACCGACGACCGCACCCTGTATTTCGACTTCCTGCCGATCCAGTTCGGAGCCGGCCGCGGCGTGTCAGTGAAGATCAAGCTCTTCACCGTGCCCGGGCAGGTGATGCACAAGTCGACCCGCAAGGTCGTCCTCGCCGGCGCCGACGCGATCGCCTTCGTGGCGGACTCGCAGCGCGCCTCGGCGAGCGCCAACGCCTACTCCTGGCGCGACATGGAGGCGAACCTGCGCGCCAACGGCATCGACTTCGATGCGATCCCGAAGGTCGTGCAGTTCAACAAGCGCGACCTGCCCGACGTGAAGCCGCTCCAGGAGATCCGCAAGTCGTGGGGCGACATCCCGACCTACCCCGCGGTGGCGATGCGCGGCGAGGGCGTGATCGAGACCTTCCGCGAGCTGCTGCGCCGCCTGTATCGCCACCTCGACGCCAAGCACCAGCTCGCGCAGAGCTTCGGCCTGGGCGAGGACCAGTTCCTGGGCGGCGTCTTCCGGAACGTGAGCCGGACCGGCTCCGAGACCTCCGCCGCCGCGAGCTGAGCCGCTTGGCTGCCCGGCGGTTTGACGCGGCAGTCAGTCGCTGATAGCTTTCGCTGGTCGATTCCCGTGGGGAAGGCGTCCGACGGAACCGCACGGGTGTGGACCCCGTAGCTGGACCCCGTGGTCTGGCGACCTCGTGGTCTGGCCCGTGGTCCGTACGGGAGGATCGAAGCCCATGGCCCCCAGCAGAACGCCGACCCTGCGGCTGAAGCCGCGGCGCGTGCCGCCGGAGTGGGCCGACGTCATCGCGTCGGTCGAGGAAGGCATCGCCGAGATCCGCGCCGGCCGCATCATCATCCTGGTCGACGACGAGGACCGCGAGAACGAGGGCGACCTGTGCATGGCCGCCGAGGCCGTGACGCCCGAGGCGATCAACTTCATGGCGCGCCACGGCCGCGGGCTGATCTGCCTGTCGCTCGCCGAGGAGCGCATCCAGCAGCTGCGCCTCCCGATGATGGTGCCGGACGCCGACAACAGCACCGCCTTCGGCACCGCTTTCACCATCTCGATCGAGGCGCGCCACGGGGTGACCACCGGTATCTCGGCCGCCGATCGCGCCCACACGATCCGCGTCGCGATCGACGACGCCACGCGCCCGCATGATATCGCGCGGCCGGGTCACGTCTTTCCGCTGCGCGCGCGCGACGGCGGCGTGCTGCGGCGCGCCGGCCAGACGGAGGGATCCGTCGACCTGGCGCGCCTCGCCGGCATGAAGCCAGCCGGCGTGATCTGCGAGATCATGAACGACGACGGCAGCATGGCGCGCATGCCGGACCTCGTCGCCTTCGCCCGCGCGCACCGGCTCAAGATCGTGACGGTCGCCGCGCTGATCGAGTACCGGCTGCGCAACGAGAAGCTGGTGCGCCGGGTCGCCGAGGCGCAACTCCCGACGGCGCTGGCCGGCGAGTGGCGGTCGTTCGTCTACGAGAACGACATCGACCACGTCGACCACATGGCGCTCGTGAAGGGCGAGATCCGGCCCGAGCACGAGATCCTGGTGCGGGTCCACAGCGAATGCCTCACCGGCGACGCCTTCGGCTCGCTGCGCTGCGACTGCGGCGAGCAGCTGCACGCCGCGATGAAGATGATCGAGACCGAGGGCGCCGGCGTGATCCTGTACATGCGCCAGGAAGGGCGCGGCATCGGCCTCAAGAACAAGATCCGAGCCTACAGCCTGCAGGACGACGAGGGGCTCGACACGGTCGAGGCGAACGAGCGCCTCGGCTTCCCGCCCGATCTGCGCGACTACGGCGTCGGGGCGCAGATCCTGGTGGACCTCGGCGTGCGGCGCATGCGGCTCATCACCAACAACCCCGGCAAGCGCGCCGGCATCGAGGGCTACGGGCTCACCATCGCCGAGCGCGTGCCGCTCGAGATCCAGCCCAACGAGAAGAACTACGAGTACCTGCGCACGAAGAAGGAGAAGCTCGGCCACGTGCTGCATCTGATGAGCTAGGCTCGCGTGCCGTACCGGGGCCCTTGGACAACGTGTTGGCGCGCCGACGGTCTCCGTCGGCGGCGCGAGGTCATATGTTCGAGACGGTCGAAGACGTTCAGAAGCAGCTCGAGCAGCAGGGCTACATCTGCGAGCGGCGCATCGCCACCGTGGTGTACCTCGCGAGCCGCCTCGAGAAGCCGGTGCTGATCGAGGGACCCGCCGGCGTCGGCAAGACGGAGCTCGCCAAGGTCGTTGCCGCCGCGACCGGGCGCACGCTGATCCGGCTCCAGTGCTACGAGGGGCTCGACGAGGCCAAGGCGCTCTACGAGTGGGAGTACTCCAAGCAGCTGCTCTACACGCAGATCCTGAAGGAGAAGATCGCCGAGGTGATGGACGGCACGCGCTCGCTGCGCGAGGCCGCCGAGCGCGTCGGCGCGCAGGACAGCGTGTTCTTCTCGGACCAGTTCATCGTGCCGCGCCCGCTGCTGCACGCGATCACCTCGGACGAGGCGTGCGCGCTGCTGATCGACGAGGTCGACAAGTCGGATCCGGAGTTCGAGGCGTTCCTGCTCGAGGTGCTCTCGGACTTCCAGGTCACGGTGCCGGAGATCGGCACCTTCTCGGCGCGACAGCGCCCGCTCGTGTTCCTGACCTCGAACGACGCGCGCGAGATGAGCGACGCGCTGAAGCGCCGCTGCCTGCACCTCTGGATCGACTACCCGAGCGAGGAGGTCGAGCTCAAGATCCTCGACGCCAAGGTCCCGGGCATCGACAAGAAGCTCGCGCAGGATCTGGTCGCGATGATGGCGCGGCTGCGCCAGCTCGATCTCAAGAAGATCCCCTCGATCTCGGAGACGCTCGACTGGGCGCGCGCGCTGCTGGCGCTCAACGCCGGCGCGCTCGACGAGGAGCTGGTGCGCGACACGATGAACGTGATCCTCAAGTACGAAGCCGACATCCGCAAGGCGCAGCAGGAGCTGTCGCGCATGATGACGCGGAGCGAGCCCAAGGCCGCCGCCGGTGCCACCGCGGCCGACCCCGCGGCGCGCAAGAAGGGTACCCTGCACTAGTGCAGAAGAAGATCGTCGAGTTCGCCAATCTGCTCCGCAAGAGCGGGCTGCGCGTCTCCGTGAGCGAGGCGATCGACGCCTTCCGCGCCCTCGACGAGCTCTCGATCGACGACCGCGGGGTGTTTCGCGACGCGTTGCGCGCGTCGCTCGTCAAGCGCGGCGACGACGTCCCGACCTACGACCAGCTCTTCGACCTCTACTGGTCGGGCTTCCACGACAACCTGAGGCAGGCCTTCGAATCGGCGGCCGGCGCGCTGGCGGGCGAGGGCATCGACGTGGAGGAGCTGCTGCGCCGCATCCAGCAGGCGCTGGAGAACGGCGAGGCCGGTGAAGCCGGCGAGCTCGACCTCTCCGAGCTCGCGCGCGCGCTGCTGACCGGGGATCTCTCCGAGCTCGAGCGCCTGATCCGCGCCGCGGCGGCGCAGGCCGGCGCCGCGCGCATCGAGAACATGCTGCAGATCGGCTTCTTCGGGCGGCGCACCCTCGAGGCGCTCGGCGCCGAGAACGCGGCGCGCGAGCTCCAGGGTCTGGCGGCGCGGCTGCGCGCCGCCGGCATGGGCGACGCGGAGGCCGAGGCGATCGGCCGCCTCGCCGAGCGCTTCTTCGAGGCGCTGCGGCAGAGCGTGCGCAACTTCATGGAGCGCGAGCTGCAGACGCGGAACTTCGACTACATGGAGAAGTTCCGCCGCGAGGCGCTGTTCGAGAAGAGCTTCTACAGCCTGACGGAAGACGAGATCGCGCGCATGCGCGAAGTGGTGGCGCGCCTCGCCCAGCGCATCAAGAACGTGATGTCGATCCGCCGCCGGCGCATGAAGCGCGGCAAGCTCGACCTGCACACCATGCTGCGCCGCAACATGGCGCGCGGCGGGATGCCGTTCGAGCTGGTCTTCAAGGAGCGCCGCAAGGACCGCCCCAAGCTCGTGATCCTGTGTGACGTGTCGTCCTCGGTCGCGAACGTGTCGCGGTTCATGCTGCAGTTCGTCTACAGCCTGCAGGAGTGCTTCACCAAGATCCGCTCTTTCGTGTTCGTGGCGGAGCTCGGCGAGGTCACTCAGGTGTTCCACGACCACGACGTCAGCAAGGCGATCGAGGAGGCGCTCGAGGGCGGCGGCGTGATCAACGTCTACACGCGCTCGAACTTCGGGATGGCCTTCCACACCTTCTGGCGCGACTTCCTCTCCGCCGTCGACGCGAAGACCACCGTGCTGGTGCTCGGCGACGCGCGCAACAACTACAACGACCCGAAGGCCTGGTGCCTGCGCGACGTGCACTCCAAGGCCAAGAACGTGGTGTGGCTGAACCCCGAGAGCCCGAGCGCCTGGGGCTTCGGCGACAGCGTGATGGACAAGTATCTGCCCTACACCAGCGTCGCCGAGGAGTGTCGCAACCTCCGGCAGCTCTCGCGCATCGTCGACCGGCTCGTCCTCTGAAACGAAACGCCCCGCTTGGTGACCCAAGCGGGGCGCTCTACAGGGGGGAGTGGCGGTGGATAGATGATGGGGGGTGAGAGGTTGGACATTTCGGTTAGAAATGCCTTATCCACCGCCGCTCCAAAACCTGTCGAAAATCTCCCTGTCTGAACCGAGTCGGATTATGCGCGCTGGGCCCCGTCGCTGTCAAACAGGATTTGTCATTCCCTCACGGCGCGCCTGTGGTCGGCCTCACAGCCCCTAGGGGATCGAGGGAAGAAGCCATCACCAGGCATCGGGCTTTGGCGAGGCCAGACCTCGTCGGATAGCTTGGCCGCACCGATGCCGCCCGGCCGCTTCGCGATCCGCACCTTCGGGTGCCAGATGAACGCCCACGACTCCGAGAAGGTCGCGAACCTGCTGCTGCACGCCGGCTGGGCCGCCGCCTCGAACGCCGAGGACGCCGACCTCCTGGTGGTCAACACCTGCTCGATCCGCGAGAAGGCCGAGCACCGCCTCTACAGCGACCTCGGCCTGCTGCGCAGCTGGCGCGAGCGGCGCCCGGGCCGGCTGGTCGGCGTGGGCGGCTGTGTCGCCCAGCAGGAGGGCGATGCGCTGCTGGCGCGCTTCCCGCAGGTCGACTTCGTGTTCGGGACGCACAACCTGCGGCTGGTGCCGGCCCTGGTGGCGGCCGCGGAGGCCGGCCGGCGCCGCGCCGAGACCGCGGAGTCGAGCGACCTCGAGCGCTTCGAGCTGCCGGCGCGCCACCCGGCGCTCGGCCGGGCCACGCCGGGGCGGGCCTACCTGACGGTGATGGAAGGCTGCGACATGTTCTGCTCCTTCTGCATCGTGCCGATCACGCGCGGCCGGGAGATCAGCCGGCCGGCCGACGCGATCGTCCGCGAGGCCGAGGAGCTCGCTGCCGATGGGGTCGTCGACGTCACGCTGCTCGGCCAGACGGTCAACGCCTACGGCCGCCACGCACTGCGCCGCCGCGCGACCTCGACCGCTGCGACGAGCTTCGCCGCCCTGCTGCGCCGGCTCGATGCGATCCCCGGGCTCCGGCGCATCCGCTACACGAGCCCGCACCCGATCTTCTTCGACGCGGAGCTGGTCGCCGCCCACGCCGAGCTCGCGGCGCTCTGCCCGCACGTCCACCTGCCGGCGCAGAGCGGCTCGGACGCGGTGCTCGCGCGGATGCGGAGGCGGTACCGGGCGGACGACCTGCGGCGCCTCGGCGAGCGGCTGCGCGCCGCGCGCCCCGACATCGCGCTCACGACCGACCTGATCGTGGGCTTCCCGGGCGAGACCGAGCGGGACTTCGAGGAGACGCTCGCGCTGCTGCGCGACCTGGGCTTCGCCGACAGCTACTCCTTCAAGTACTCGGCCCGGCCCGGGACCGCGGCGGCCGAGCTGCCTGGGGCGGTGGCGGAAAGCGAGGCCCAGGCGCGGCTCGAGGCGCTCCAGGACCTGCAGCGCAGCCTCACGCTGGCCTACCACCGCGCCCGCGTCGGCGGCGAGACGGAGATCCTGCTGGAGGGAGCGAGCTCCCGTAGCGGGCGGGGCGGGCATCGCGAGCAGCTCAGCGGGCGAGATCCCTGGCACCGCGTCGTCAACCTCGACCCGGGAGCCTTCCCGGACGCTGCTCCGGGCGAGCTCGTCCGGGTCCGCATCGCCGAGGCGACCCCGCACTCCCTGATCGGTGAGCCCTGCGGGGACTACCGGAGCGCTGCCGCTTTCATTGAAGGATCTGCCGCCTCCGGCCGATGAAGGAGCGTCGGCGCGGAGCCCGAGGGCGGCCCGTTGGGGAGGCCGGCCGGGCCGCGTCCGCGTCGGGGGTGGCATGGCGAAGGCCCGGATCCTCGCCGTCGACGATCAGCGCTACTTCCGCGTATACCTCGAGGACCTGCTGGCCCAGCAGGGCTTCGAGGTGCATACCGCGAGCAGCGGCGAGGAAGCGCTCCACTTGATGGAGCGCGAGCTCTACGACGTGCTCGTGACCGACCTCGTGATGCCCGGCCTCGCCGGCGTCGAGCTGGTCGAGCGCGTGAAGGCGCGCTGGCCCGAGCAGGACATCGTGGTCGTCACCAGCGTCGGCGACGTGCGCACCGCGGTCGACGCGATGCGCAGCGGGGCGAGCGATTACCTGCTGAAGCCGCTCGACCCGACGCTGCTCGGGCGCTCGCTCGAAGGCATCCTGCAGCGCAAGCGGCTCCGGCTCGAGCACGCCTCGCTGATGGCCGAGAACCTCGAGTACCTGGGCGTGCTCTCGCTCTACGAGCGCACCATGGCGCTGTTCTCGACGCTCGCGGTCGAGCCGCTCGCCGACCGCATCGTCGAGGGGCTGTGCCTCGAGGCGCGCGCCCTGGGCGGCATCGCCTGGCTGGCGCGCGCCGACGATCCTGCGCACCTGCGGCTGGCCGCCGCGCGCGGGCTGGTGCGCGTCGATCGCGAGCCCGAGGAGATCGCCATCGACGCGCTGCCGCCGGACCTCGAGCCGCTGCTGCGGCCCGATGCGTCGCCCTTCCACGTGGGCGCCGCGCTGTTCGTGCCGCTGCGGCACGAGGCCCGCGTGGTCGGCTTCGCGCGCCTCACCGACAAGCTGTCGGGCGCGCCGTTCGACGATCGCGACCGCATCGTGGCCGAGCGCTTCGCCGCTCCCGCCGCGATCGCGGTCACCAACGCGCTGCGCTTCCGCGCGCTCGAGCATCGCTCGTTCCGCGATCCCGTCACCAAGGCCTACACCTGGGCGTTCTTCGAGGACGTGGTGCGCAACGAGATCCGCAAGGCGGGCCGCTTCGGCCGCGCCTTCTCGCTGCTCAAGGTCGAGCTCGCCGGCGTCGCCGCGCTGCGGCGCGAGCTGCCCGACTCGGAGTTCGCCGCGTGGCAGGAGCGCCTCGCGTTCCAGGTCGGCCGCGTGCTGCGCACCACCGACCTGTTGGCCGCAGAGACCGAGAGCCGCTTCGCGGTGCTGCTGCCCGAGACCGACGCGCTCGGCGCCGCAGTGCTGAAGCGCCGCATCGGCGAGGTGCTGGAGCGCGGCGAGCTGCTGCGCAGCGGCGAGGAGTCGGGGCCGCGCCTGCACCTCGCGGCGGCGAGCTATCCGGTCGACGGCACGCAGCTCGAGGAGCTGGAGCGGGTGCTGGCAGCGCGCCTGGCCGAGGACCGCGACAGCCTGGTCCACGCGCTCGGCCTCGAGCACAAGCCGTTCCCGATCCTGCTGGACGCGCTGGCGGGGCGTGGCGAGCCGCTCGGGGCGGACGCGCTCGAGCAGGTGCTGCGCTTCGTGCTCGCCGAGGTCGAGCGGCGCGCCGGCGAGCGCGGGATCCTGTGCGTGTCGCCCGGCTCGGCGCTGCTGCCGGTCGCCAGGGAAGGGCTCTCACGCCTCGATCCCGCCCACACGCGGACGGAGCTCGTCGTGGTGACCGATGGGCGCGCCGACGCGCTCGCGGGCGTCCCGGTGACGTCCGTGCAGCCGCAGCAGATCGGCACCCACCGGCCCTTCCTGCTCTACTACGCGGAGGGTCCCGCCTACGCGCTGGTCGGCGAGCCCGGCGTCGGTGGCGGGAGCCTGTTCCAGACCTCGGACCGGGTGCTGGTCGAGCACCTGGCGTTCCAGCTGCAGCGGGCGCTCGGCGTCCCGATCGCCCGCTGACACCGGAGGTGCCGTGAGCCGCCTCGTCGTCGTCGCTGCCGCCGATCCGGAGCGCTCGGACCGCATCCGCGAGGCTTGCGCCGTGCGCGGCTACGCCACGCGCGCCGTCGCGAACGGTGCCGACGCGCTCGAGGCGTGCGTCGCCGAGGTGCCCGACGTGCTCGTCACCGACGGGCCGCTCGCGCTGATCGAGGCGCCGAAGCTCGTCGAGATCCTGCGCACCAACCCGCGCACGCGGCGCGTGCGCTTCGTCTTCCTCACCGACGCGGCCGAGACCGCGGCGCTCTCCGGAACGCCGGAGTGGGGCGCGCTGCAGCTCCCGCTCGACGCCGATCCCGACGAGGTCGGCGAGCGCGTGGCGGACCTCGCGGCGCGCGGCTCGGAGCTCGACGCGGTGAGCGAAGCGCGCGAGGAGGTCGAGGGCCAGCTCGCGCAGATCCCGCTCACCGATCTGCTGCAGCTCTTCCATCTGAACCGCCGCACCGGCACCTTCGAGCTGCGCCGCCGGACCTCGGACGGGCGCACCGAGCGCGGCCGCATCCACCTCCACGAAGGCGACGTCGTGCAGACGGTGACCGGCCCGGTGGAGGGCGAGAAGGCGCTGTTCCGCCTGCTGACCTGGAGCGAGGGGAGCTTCGCCTTCCGCGCCGAGTCGATCCGCATCGCGCCGCGCATCACCTCGACGACCCGCGCGCTGCTGATGGAGGGCATGCGCCAGCTCGACGAGTGGCGGCGCCTGCGCGCCGAGCTGCCCTCGTTCGATGCGCACGTGGCGCTGCGCGTGCGCAGCGGCGAGCTGCCGAACGTCGTCCACCCGCTGACGCAGGAAGTGCTGCTGCTGCTCGAGCTCTACAGCCAGGTCGGCGAGCTGGTCGACCACTCCTCGTTCCCCGACTACCAGGTGCTGCGCACGCTGCAAACCCTGGTGCAGCGAGGCATCGTCGAAGTGCGCGCGGGGGCGCCCGTGCCGTCGCCGGAGGCGGGGCTGTTCCGCTCGGTGCAGGTGCGCCGGCTGCGCGAGTGGCTGGGCGGCGGGCGCGCCGACGGCGTGCGGGTGCGCGACGCGAAGCTGCTGGTCGCCTCGGCGCATCCCGAGGCCACGCGCGACTTCCTGACGGTGCTGCAGGGCGTGCCCGGCCTGCAGCCGCACCCGCGCATGGGGGAGGGGATTCCCGCCGACGCGCTCGGTCCGGTGGCCCGGCTGCGCGTCGACGGCGACGTCGGCCTCGAGTTCGTGCACGTCCCGGCGCAGCCCAGCTACGCGCCGCTCTGGCCGCTGGCCGGGCACGGCGCGCTCGGCACGCTGCTGCTGCTCGGCGGACCGGTGGCGGACGCCGCGGCGTCGCTGCGCCCGCTGGTCCAGGCGATGCGCGCGCTCCCGCGCACGCGCCTGGTGCACCTGCTGCTGGTGCGACCGGGCGAGGCGGGGCTGACGCAGGAGATCCGGCGCAACGTCGACCTCGCCGAGGAGTCGACGCTCGTGCTGTTGCCGCTCGAGGGGCGCCGCGAGCCCGTCGAGGTGCTGCGCAGCGCGTTCTCGAGACTGCTGCCATGAGGCCGGCCGCCGCGCTGAAGGAGTTCGCGATCTTCGCCGACCTCTCGGACGGCGAGCGCGAGGAGATCGCCGAGCTGGTCGAGGAGCGCCGCCTGTCGCGCGGCGAGACGTTGTTTCACGAGGGCGACGAGGCCGACGCGCTGGCGCTCGTCGTCGACGGCCAGGTCCAGCTCTCGAGCCGGCGCGCCGGAGAGAACGCCGCGGTCGGCGCCGGGAGCGTGCTCGGCAGCCTGGCGTTGCTCGCGGTGGGCACGCGCGAAGCGAGCGTCGTCGGCGCGGAGAAGTCCTCGGTGCTGCTGCTGCGCCGCGAGGACTTCCTGCGCCTGGCCGAGGACAGCCCGCGCACCGCTTGCCGTGTCGCGATGGCGATCGCCGCCGACGTGGCCTCGCTCGTGCGCCTCGCGTTCGCCGCGGGGTCGGTTGACCGCGGCGAGGCGGCCGAGTAGACTGCTCGGCCAACTCGGACCCCCCGAGATCCCACTCCTCGAGAGCCGCCTCCAGCCGCCGCCGCAGCGGACGCGAGGCGACCAGGCCGATCAGGCGACGATCAGGCGACGAAATGGAAGACCCTTCGTTCCGCGAGGCGTTGACGTTCGACGACGTCCTCCTCGTGCCGGCGGCGTCCTCCGTGCTCCCGCGCGACGTCTCGGTGCGCACGCGCGTCACGCGCGAGATCGCCCTCAACATCCCGTTCCTCTCGGCCGCGATGGACACCGTCACCGAGCACGAGACGGCGATCTGCATGGCGCAAAACGGCGGGCTCGGCGTGGTGCACCGCAACCTCACGCCCGCGGCGCAGGCGGGCGAGGTGGCGCGCGTGAAGCGCTTCGAGGCCGGGATGATCGTCGACCCGATCACGATGCGCCCCGACCAGAGCCTGCGCGAGGCGCTGCGCATCATGGCGCAGTACCACATCTCGGGGCTGCCGGTGACCCAGGAGGGCAAGGCGGTCGGCATCCTCACCAACCGCGACCTGCGCTTCGTGAAGGACGTCGACCAGCCGATCTCGCGCGTGATGACGCCGCACGAGAAGCTCGTCACCGCGCCGCCCGGCACCGACCTCGAGCGGGCCAAGGAGCTGCTGCACGCCCACCGCATCGAGAAGCTCCTGGTGGTCGATGCGAGCGGCAACCTGTGCGGGCTGATCACGATCAAGGACATCGAGAAGAACGAGCGCTTCCCGAACGCCGCCAAGGACGACCGCGGGCGGCTGCGCTGCGGCGCGGCGGTCGGCGTCGGCCCCGACCGGCTCGAGCGCGCGCAGGCGCTGGTCGACGCGGGCGTCGACGTGATCGTGGTCGACACCGCGCACGGGCACTCGCAGGGCGTGCTCGAGACGCTGGTCGAGATGCGCCGCACCTTCCCCGAGCTGCCGATCGTCGGCGGCAACGTGGCGACCGCGGAGGGCACCGAGGCGCTGATCAAGGCTGGGGCGTCGGCGGTCAAGGTCGGCGTCGGGCCGGGCTCGATCTGCACCACGCGCGTCGTGACGGGCGTCGGCGTGCCGCAGCTCACCGCGGTGGTCGACGCGGCGCGCACCGCGGCGCGCTTCGACGTGCCGGTGATCTCGGACGGCGGCGTCAAGTTCTCGGGCGATGCGGTGAAGGCGCTCGCCGCCGGTGCCCACGCGGTGATGGCGGGATCGCTGTTCGCCGGCACCGACGAGGCGCCCGGCGAGACCGTCCTCTACCAGGGCCGCACCTACAAGCTCTACCGCGGCATGGGCTCGCTCGGCGCGATGGCCGACGGCAGCCGCGACCGCTACTTCCAAGACGACGTCGAGGAGGCCGGCAAGCTGGTGCCCGAGGGCATCGAGGGCCGCGTGCCCTACCGCGGCAGCCTCAACACCATCGTCTACCAGCTCGTCGGCGGGCTGCGCTCGGGGATGGGCTACTGCGGCGCGGCGGACCTCGCCGAGCTGCGCCAGAAGGCGCGCTTCGTGCGCATCAGCCAGGCATCGCTGCAGGAGAGCCACGTCCACGACGTGATCATCACGCGCGAAGCGCCGAACTACCGGATCGAGTGAGGGTGGCTGCGCAAGCCCCGGCCGAGCGAAGTCGACGCATGGATGTTCATCGCGACCGGGTGCTGATCCTCGATTTCGGGGCGCAGTACAGCCAGCTGATCGCGCGCCGCATCCGCGAACGCGGCGTCTACTGCGAGATCCACCCGTGCGGCATGTCGCTCGAAGCGATGCGCGGCTGGCGGCCGAGCGGCATCGTGCTCTCCGGCGGCCCGGCGAGCGTGCTGGACGCGGACGCGCCGTTCGCGCACCCCGAGCTGCTCGAGCTCGGCGTGCCGGTGCTCGGCATCTGCTACGGCCTGCAGTGGATCTGCCACGCGCTCGGCGGGCTGGTCGAGACGGCCGAGGACCGCGAGTACGGCCGCGCCCAGCTGAAGCTCGAGCGCTCCGACCCGCTGTTCGCGGGCCTGGAGGAGCGCGCCGCGCGCAGCGTCTGGATGAGCCACGGCGACCGCGTGCTGCGGCTGCCGGCGGGCTTCGAGGTGCTGGCGTCGAGCGATCACTCGCCCTTCGCCGCCGTGCGCCACCGCGAGCGCCCGCTCTACGGCATCCAGTTCCACCCCGAGGTGATGCACACCGAGGGCGGCGGCCAGCTGCTCGGGAACTTCGTGCACGGCATCTGCGGCTGCGGCGACTCGTGGAGCATGACGGCCTTCGTCGACGATGCGGTGGCGCGCATTCGCGCGCAGGTCGGCGATGGCCGCGCCGTCTGCGGACTCTCGGGCGGCGTCGATTCCGCGGTCGCGGCGGCGCTGGTGCACCGCGCGCTCGGCGAGCGCCTGCACTGCATCCTGGTCGACCACGGCCTGCTGCGCGAGGGCGAAGCCGCCGAGGTGGCCCGTGCCTTCCGCGACAGCCTCGGCATCCCGCTCCAGGTGGTCGACGCGAGTACGCGCTTCCTGGCCGCGCTGCGCGGGGTCAGCGACCCCGAGCGGAAGCGCCGCATCATCGGCCATCTCTTCATCGAGGTCTTCGAGGCCGAGGCGCAACGGCTCGGCGCGGTGGACTTCCTGGTGCAGGGAACGCTGTATCCCGACGTGATCGAGAGCGTCTCGGTACGCGGGCCGTCGGTGACGATCAAGACCCACCACAACGTCGGGGGGCTGCCCGAACGGATGCGCCTCGCGCTGGTCGAGCCGCTGCGCGAGCTGTTCAAGGACGAGGTGCGCGAGGTCGGCCGCCGGGTCGGGCTGCCCGATGCGATCGTCGGCCGGCACCCGTTCCCGGGGCCGGGCCTGGCGATCCGCGTCCTCGGCGACGTCACCGCCGAGCGCCTGGCGATCCTGCGCCGCGCCGACGCGATCCTGATCGAGGAGATCCGCCGCGCCGGGCTGTACGACGCGATCTGGCAGGCCTTCGCCGTGTTCCTGCCGGTGCAGACCGTCGGCGTGCAGGGAGACGGGCGCAGCTACGACCACGTCGTGGCGCTGCGCTGCGTCACTTCGGTCGACGCGATGACCGCGGACTGGGCGCGCCTGCCCCACGAGCTGCTGGCCCGCGTGTCGAGCCGCATCACCAACGAGGTGCGCGGCGTGAACCGCGTGGTGTACGACGTCTCCTCGAAGCCGCCCGCCACGATCGAGTGGGAATAGGTCGAGGCGCGGGATGGCACGCCCGTTCGCGCACCTCCACCTCCACACCCAGTACTCGCTCCTCGACGGCGCCATCAAGCTCGGCCCGCTCTTCGATCGGGCCGCCGCGCTGGGCATGCCCGCGGTGGCGATGACGGACCACGGCAACCTGTTCGGCGCGGTCGACTTCTACGAGAAGGCACGCGAGCGCGGCGTGCGGCCGATCCTCGGCTGCGAGCTGTACCTGGCCTCGGGTTCGCGCTTCGACAAGGAGCGGCGCGAGCGCGACGAGAGCGGCTTCGACGCCATCAACCACCTGCTCGTGCTCGCGATGGACGAGACCGGCTACCGCAACCTGATGTACCTGGTCTCGAAGGGCTACCTGGAGGGCTTCTACTACAAGCCGCGCATCGACCTCGACCTGCTGCGCGAGCGCAGCGCGGGCCTGATCGCCACCTCGGGCTGCCTGTCGTCGATGGTCTCGCGCGCGATCCTGGAGGGCGACACCGAGCGCGCCTGGCAGCGGGTCGAGGAGTTCGCGCGCATCTTCCCGGACCGCTTCTACCTCGAGCTGCAGCGCCACGGCATTCCCGCCCAGGATCTCGTCAACGCCGAGCTGGTGAAGATGGCAGTCGACCTGCGGCTGCCGCTGGTCGCCACCAACGACGCGCACTACCTCGAGCAGGGCGACCACACCCACCACGACGTGCTGCTGTGCATCGGCACCGCCGCCAACTACGACGACCCGAAGCGCTTCCGCTTCGACGGCCAGGGCTTCTTCGTGCGCGACGGCGACGAGATGGCCGAGCTGTTCCGCGACCACCCCTCGGCGGTCGAGGCCACGCTCGAGATCGCCGAGCGCTGCCAGCTCGAGATCGAGATGGGCCGCTACCACCTGCCCGAGTACCAGGTGCCGGCCGGCAAGACGCGCGAGCAGGTGCTCGAGGAGCAGGCCTGGAAGGGATTGCGCGAGCGGCTCGGCCTCGACGCCGACGAGCCGATCCCGGGCAAGCATCGCGCCTACGAAGAGCGCATGAAGCACGAGCTCGGCGTGATCCAGTCGATGGGCTTCGCCGGCTACTTCCTGATCGTCGCCGACTTCATCGACTACGCCCGGCGCAACGGGATCCCGGTGGGCCCGGGCCGCGGCTCGTCGGCCGGCAGCGTGGCCGCGTGGAGCCTCGGCGTGACCGGCGTCGACCCGATCGAGTACGACATCATCTTCGAGCGCTTCCTGAACCCCGAGCGCATCTCGATGCCCGACATCGACGTCGACTTCTGCATGCGCGGGCGCGACCAGGTGATCCGCTACGTGGCCGGCAAGTACGGCGGGGCCGCGGGCGATCACGACGCGATGCGGGTGGCGCAGATCGCCACCTTCGGCACGCTGCAAGCGAAGGCGGCGATTCGCGACGTCGGGCGCGCGCTCGGCATGCCGTTCGGCGACGTCGACCGCATCGCCAAGCTGGTGCCCGACACGCTCGGCATCACGCTCGCCGAGGCGGTCGCGCAGTCGCCCGAGCTGCGCGCGCGCATCGAGGCCGACGGGCAGGTGGCGCGACTCTTCGAGACCGCCCGCAAGCTCGAAGGCCTGACGCGCCACGCCTCGAAGCACGCCGCCGGGGTGGTGATCGGCACCGATCCGCTGATCGAGTCGGTGCCGCTCTACCGCGATCCGCGCTCGGGCGACATCATGACGCAGTACGACATGCGCTGCGTCGAGAAGGTCGGGCTGATCAAGTTCGACTTCCTCGGGCTCAAGACGCTCACCGTGATCGCGGACGCCGAGCGTCTGATCCGCGCCAGCGGCGAGCCCGGCTTCTCGATCGACGCGATCCCGCTCGACGACCCGGCGACCTACACGTTGCTGTGCAACGGGGACACCGAGGGGGTGTTCCAGGTGGAATCGCCGGGCATGACCGACCTGGTGACCAAGCTGAAGCCGCGCTGCCTGAAGGAGGTGATCGCGCTGGTCGCGCTCTACCGGCCCGGGCCGCTCGGCTCCGGCATGGTGGACGACTTCATCAACCGCAAGCACGGCGTGACCAAGGTCGAGTACCTGCTCCCGGAGCTCGAAGACCTCACCGCCGAGACGCTCGGGGTGATCGTCTACCAGGACCAGGTGCTGCAGATCGCGAACCGCCTCGCCGGCTACTCGCTCGGCGAGGCCGACCTGCTGCGCCGCGCGATGGGCAAGAAGAAGCCCGAGGAGATGGCCAAGCAGCGCGAGCGCTTCGTCTCGGGCGCGTCGGCGCGCGGGGTCGGTCGCGCCAAGGCGGTGCAGGTGTTCGACTTGATCGCCGAGTTCGCCGGCTACGGCTTCCCGAAGGCGCACTCCACGGCGTATGCGCTGATCACCTACCAGACCGCGTACCTGAAGGCGAACCACCCGCGCGAGTACCTGGCGGCGCTGCTCACCGTCGAATCCGGCAACCACGACAAGCTGGCGCGCTACATCGCGCACGCGCGCGCCAAGGCGATCGAGGTCCTGCCGCCGGACGCGAACGAGTCGCAGCGCGACTTCACGGTCGCGCCGGCCGGCATCCGCTTCGGCCTGGCCGGGGTGAAGAACGTGGGGGAGGGCGCGATCGAGGCGATCACCGAGGCGCGCCAGCAGACAGCGGAGGGGTTCCGCGACCTCTTCGACTTCTGCCAGCGCGTCGATGCGCGCCGCGTGAACCGCCGCGTCGTCGAGAGCCTGGCGAAGTGCGGCGCGTTCGACTCGCTGCACCCGAATCGCGCCGCCGTGTGGGCCTCGCTCGACGTCGCGCTCGAGCGCGGAGCGGCCGCGCAGCGCGACCGCGAGATCGGCCAGGCGAGCCTGTTCGGCGGACCCTCCGCGCCCGGCGCCGGCACCGCGCCGCGCCTCGCCGACGTCGCCCCCTGGACCGAGCGCGAGCGGCTCGGCTACGAGAAGGAGCTGCTCGGCTTCTACGTGACGGGGCACCCGCTCGCGGCGGTGGCGCCGGAGCTGGCGCGCTTCGCGGACGTGCGCGCGAGCTCCGTCGAGGCCAAGGACGGGCGCGAGGTGCGGGCCGGTGGACTCCTCACCCAGCTGCGCGAGACGCGCACCCGCGGCGGCCAGACGATGGCGTTCGGCACGCTCGAAGATCTGGAGGGGAGCTTCGACCTCGTGGTGTTCGCGGAGCCCTACGGGCGCCTGCGCGCTTTGCTCAAGGGCGCGGTCGAGCCCGAGGCGGGGAGCCCCCCGCTGCCGCTCCTCGTGACGGGCAAGCTCGAGGCGGGCGAGCCGCCGAAGATCCTGGTGCGCGACGCCGTACCGCTCGAGCAGGCCGAGAAGAGCCTCGCGAGCCGCTTGCACGTCGCGGTGGTCGCCGCCGAGGCGACACGCGATCGGCTGCTCGCGCTGCGCCGCGCCCTCGGCGAGCACCGCGGCGACTGCCCGGTGCTGCTGCACGTGCGCCTCCCGGGCGAGAGCGAGACGGTGATCGCGCTGCCCGAGAGCTGGGCGGTGGAGCCGAGCGAGGCATTGCTCGAGGAGCTGGCGGGACTCTTCGGCCGGCGCGTCGCGGAGCGGATTCTGTGAGCCGGCGCGGCGCGCTCCTCCAGACTGCGATCGCCTGCGCCCTCGCGACGGCGACGGCGGCGGCGGGCGCCGATCTCGAGCGCGTCCAGGCGGTCGGCGCGGCGCCGATCGCGCGCGCCGGGGGCGGCGCCGTGCGCCAGTCGGCGCTCGAGGCGGGCGTCCGCGAGGCGGTCCTGCAGGTCGGCGCCGAGGTCGCTGGCGAGACCGGCCGCGCGCCGGACCCGACCGCGCTCAAGGCCGCGCTCGGCAACGACCTGCTCGCCTACGCGGCGCGCTTCCGCCTGATCGAGGACCGCGGCGAGCACCCGGCGCTGCTGATCCAGGACCCGGGCGTCGAGCGCGAGTACGAGGTGATGGTGGAGGTCGAAGTGGACCGCGCGCGGGTGCGGGCGAGTCTCGCCAAAGCCGGGCTCCTCGCAGCCGGCGGCTCGAAGCCGGGCGCAGCGCCGCTTGCGACCCTCGAGGTGACCTTCGAGGGGGTCGACAGCTACGCGACCTGGGAGGCGTTGCGGCGCGCGCTCGGCGGGAGGCCCGGCGCCGTGCGGCCGCTCGAGTTCGCGCGCCGGCGCGTCCTCGCGCAGGTCGATTCCGACGAGGCGCCCGAAGCGCTCGTCGAGCGGCTCCGCCACGGCGTCGGTGACTCCTTCGGGATCGCCCTGCGCAGCGCGGCGGGGCAGCACCTCGAGATCGAGGTGATCCCGGGCCCCGCGGCGGCCGTCCCTCCCGCGGGTGCGCCTCCCGGTGCGGCGGCGCCGCCGCCCGCCAAGGCGCGACCCTGACCGAGCCGGCTCGATTTGACGAACGCAGCCGAAATCGGTATCGACCCCGCCACGTTAGGCGGCTTTTTGGCACGTAGCTCAGTGGGAGAGCACTACCTTGACACGGTAGGGGTCGGCGGTTCAATCCCGCCCGTGCCAACCAGTCTTATGATCTCGCTCGGTCGCGGACGCGACCGAGCCGAACACGGTTCACGCACCGGGTCGATCCGGTTCTCGGGACCTGTCAGACCGCGGGGTCGAGTCCGCCACGTAGGAGCGTCGAGAGCCGAAGCCATGTTGCGTTCATGAGCGAGATCCAGGTGCGCCTGCCCGACGGCAGGCGGGTGTCGATGCCGTCGGGGTCGACGGTTCTCGCCGTGGCGCAGCAGATCGGGTCCGGTCTGGCGCGCGCGGCGGTGGCGGGGCGCGTGGGCGGCCAGCTGGTCGACCTGCGCCTGCCGCTCGATCGCGACTGCGATCTCGAGATCGTGACGCTGAAGGACCCGCAGGCGGGCGAGGTGATCCGCCACTCGGCCGAGCACGTGATGGCGGACGCGGTGAAGCGGCTGTTCCCCGCCGTGCAGATCGACGTCGGCCGTACCGACCACTCCGACAAGTTCCAGTACGACTTCCTGATCGAGCGCCCGTTCAGCGCCGAGGACCTGGCGCGTATCGAGGACGAGATGCGCCGCATCCTCGCCGAGAAGGCGAGCTTCGAGCGCGAAGTGGTGAGCCGCGAGGAGGCGCGCCGGCGCTTCGGCGCCCTCGGCGAGGAGCTCAAGCTGGCGCGGCTCGACGACATTCCCGAAGGCGAGCCGATCACGATCTTCCGCCACGGCCGCTTCGCGGACCTGTGTCGCGGGCCGCACGTGCAGCGCGCCGATCAGATCGGCGCCGTGAAGCTGCTCGAGGTCGCCGGCGCCTACTGGAAGGGCGACGAGCGCAACCCGATGCTGCAGCGCATCTACGGCACGGCGTTCGCGAGCAAGCGCGAGCTCGACGAGCACCTGGCGCGCATCGAAGAGGCCAAGCGCCGCGACCACCGCCGGCTCGGCGCGGCGCTCGATCTGTTCCACATCGATCCGCTCGCGCCCGGCTCGCCGTTCTACCACCCGAAGGGGATGGCGCTGTACAACGGGCTGGTCGCCTACATCCGCTCGCTGTATCCGAAGCACGGCTACCAGGAGGTGATGACGCCGCAGCTGTTCCGCGCCGAGCTGTTCAAGACCTCGGGGCACTACTTCGAGTTCCACGACGACATGTTCTGGTTCGAGGGCGACGAGGGCGAAGAGCTCGGCGTGAAGGCGATGAACTGCCCGGGCCACTGCCAGCTGTTCGCCTCCGAGAAGCGCTCCTACCGCGACCTGCCGATCCGCTACGCCGAGTTCTCGCGCCTGCACCGCAACGAACGCAGCGGCACGCTGACCGGCCTGTCGCGGGTGCGCGCCATGGCGCAGGACGACGCGCACATCTACTGCGAGCCCGAGGCGGTCCCGCAGGAGATCGAGCGCTTCTTCGCGATGGCCGCCGAGGTCTACCGGGATCTGCGGCTCTCGGGCGTGAAGGTCTCGGTGTCGACGCGGCCCGAGCGCTTCCTCGGCGACCCCGCCGACTGGGAGCGCGCCGAGCAGGCGCTGATCGAGTCGGTGAAGGGGGCGGGCTTCGCGTGCGGGATCAAGCCCGGCGAGGCCGCCTTCTACGCGCCGAAGGTCGAGTTCGACTTCGAGGACGTGCTCGGCCGCACCTGGACGCTCTCGACGCTGCAGGTCGACATGGCGATGCCCGGGCGCTTCGGCCTGCGCTACGTCGGCCGCGACGGCCAGGAGCACCAGCCGGCGATGCTGCACCGCGCGATCCTCGGCTCGCTCGAGCGCTTCCTCGCGATCTACCTCGAGCACACCGCGGGCGACTTCCCGCTCTGGCTCGCGCCGGTCCAGGTCGCCGTGCTGCCGATCGCGGAGCGCCACGCGGACTACGGCGCGAAGGTGCACGCGGCCCTGCTCGCGCGCGGCGTGCGTGCGGAGCTCGACGACCGCAACGAGAAGCTCAACTACAAGATCCGGGAGGCGGAGACGCACAAGATCCCGGTGATGCTCGTGGTCGGCGACCAGGAGGTGACGAACGGGACCGTCACCCCGCGCCGCCGGCACGGGCAGGCTGGAGCGGAAGGCCCGCTCCCGCTCGACGGCTTCGTGGCGGAGCTCGCCACGCTGATCGCCGAGCGCCTCGCCTAGGCGCAGCCGGACCGCGGTCCCGCAGGAGGACGGAGCATCCCTCGATTCCCCAAGCGAGAGCGAGACGCGCGGCCCGAGGACGAGGCGCGCATCAACGAGCGGATCCGCGCGCGCGAGATCCGGGTGGTGGACATGGACGGAACGCAGCTCGGTGTGATGACGCCATACGACGCGATCCAACGCGCCGTCGAGCGAGGCCTCGACCTCGTGGAGGTGGCGCCGACCGCGAATCCCCCGGTGTGCCGCATCATGGACTACGGGAAGTACAAGTACGAGCTGAAGAAGAAGCAGGCGGCCAGCAAGGCCAAGGCACACGCCGCGACCTTGAAGGAAGTGAAGCTGCGGCCCCGCACCGACGACCACGACCTCGACTTCAAGCTCAAGAACGCGCGGCGGTTCCTGGTCGAGGGGGACAAGGTGAAGATCACGCTGATGTTCCGCGGCCGCGAGATCGTCCACACCGCGCTGGGCTTCGAGCAGCTCAACAAGGTCAAGGACCTGCTCGCCGACATCGCCAGCGTCGAGAACCTGCCGCGCCTGGAGGGGCGCTTCATGTCGATGATCCTGGTTCCGAACCGCGAGGCGATCGCGCGCCTGGAGCGCGCGCGGGCGGCGGAGAGCGCCGAGGCGGAAGAGCCGGAGCCGAAAGCCGCGGCGGGCGAGACGCGCGCCGCAGGGGAGTCGTGAGATGCCGAAGATGAAGACGCACCGCGGGGCCGCCAAGCGCTTCAAGCGCACCGGGACCGGCAAGATCACGCGGATGCAGCAGGGCAAGAACCACATCCTGACCAAGAAGGACGCCAAACGGAAGCGCCAGCTGCGCAAGCGCGTGCTGGTTTCGGGCGGCGACCTCAAGCGCATGGAGCAGCTGCTCCCGTGACGGGAGCCAGCGGGAGGAGCACAGCATGCCCCGAGTGAAGCGAGGCGTCGCCAAGCACAAGCGGCACCGCCGCGTCCTGAAGGAGGCCAAGGGCTACGAGGGCTCGCGGAGCACCTTGTTCCGCGTCGCCCGCGAGACGCTCGAACGCGCCTGGATCTACGCCTACCGCGACCGCAAGCAGCGCAAGCGCGAGTTCCGCAGCTTGTGGATCGCGCGCATCAACGCCGCCGCCCGCGAGCACGCGCTGTCGTACAGCCAGCTGATGCACGGGCTCGCCAAGGCGGGCATCGAGATCGACCGCAAGAACCTCGCGGACCTGGCGGCGTCGGATCCCCAGGCCTTCTCCGAGCTCGCCGCCCGGGCGAAGGCGCAGCTCGCGTAGGCGCGGGCGTGTCGGAAGAGCTGCGGAGCCTCGAGGTGCTGGTCGCGGAGGCGCAGCGCGCGGTCTCCGAGGCCGCCAGCCTGCCCGCGCTCGCCGAGATCCGCGCGCGCTTCCTCGGGCGCAAGGGCTCGCTCTCCGCCGTGCTGCGCGGGATCGGCGCGCTGCCGCCCGAGGAGCGCGGTCCCGCCGGCGAGCGCGCCAACGCGGCGAAGCAGCGCATCGAGGCTCTGGTGGCCGAGCGCCGCAGCGCGCTCGAGCGCGGCGCGCGCGCGCGCGAGCTCGCCGAGCGCCGCCTCGACGTCACGCTGCCCGGGCGCCGCCCGCCGCTCGGCCACCTGCACCCGGTGACGCAGATCGAGCGCGACGTGGAGGAGTTCTTCCACGGGCTCGGCTTCTCGGTCGAGGAAGGGCCCGAGGTCGAGACCGAGTACTACAACTTCGAGGCGCTCAACATTCCCGCGGATCACCCCGCGCGCGACATGCAGGCCACCTTCTTCGTCGAGGGCGGCCACGTGCTGCGCACCCACACCTCGCCGGTCCAGATCCGCGCCATGAGCGGGCGCCAGCCGCCGTTCCGCTTCATCGTGCCGGGGCGCGTCTATCGCCACGACCACGGCCCGCGCCACTCGCCGATGTTCCACCAGGTCGAGGGATTCATGGTGGATGAGCGCGTGTCGTTCGCCGACCTGAAGGGCGTGCTCTACGCGTTCCAGCGCCACATGATGGGCGCCGAGGTGGAGCTGCGCTTCCGCGCCTCGTACTTCCCGTTCACCGAGCCCTCCGCCGAGCTCGACTACCGCTGCCTGATCTGCGCCGGCGCCGGCTGTGCCACCTGCTCGCAATCGGGATGGCTGGAGGCGGGGGGCTGCGGGATGATCCATCCGGTCGTGTTCGAGAACTGCGGCATCGACCCCGAGCGCTGGCAGGGCTTCGCCTTCGGCATGACGCTCGACCGCGCCGCGATGCTGCGCTTCGGCATCCCGAACATCCACCTGATGTTCGACGGCGACGTGCGCGTGCTGGAGCAGTTCTGATGCGCGTGCCGCTGCGCTGGCTCGCCGAGTGGATCGCGCTGCCGGAGACGCCGGCGCTGGTGGCGCGCCTCACGCAGGGCGGGCTCGAGATCGAATCGGCCGAACGGATCGGCCCGGACCTCTCGGGCGTGCGCGTGGGCCGCGTCGTCGAGCGGCGCGCCCACCCGAACGCCGACCGGCTCTCGCTGTGCGCCGTCGACCTCGGCGACGGCGCGCCCGTCGAGATCGTGTGCGGCGCGCCGAACGTGGCGGCCGGCCAGAAGGTGGCGGTGGCGTCGCCCGGCAGCGTGTTACCCGACGGCACCCGGCTCGCGAAGGCGAAGATCCGCGGCGTGGTGTCGAACGGCATGATCTGCTCCGCGCGCGAGCTCGGCCTGCCCGACGATCCCGAGCGCGGCGAGGCCGGGATCCTGGTGCTGCCCGACGACGCCCCGGTCGGCGCGCCCGTCGACGCCCTGCTCGGCGCGGGCGACACGGTGCTCGAGATCGCGCTGACGCCGAACCGCGGCGACTGCGCCTCGCTGCTCGGCATCGCGCGGGAGGTGCGCGCGTACTTCGGCGGCGAGCTGCGCGTTCCACCCATCGAGCCCGAAGAGGAGGGCGAGCCGGCTGCCGCGAGCTGGCGCGTCGAGATCGCCGATGCGCCCGGCTGCCACCGCTACGTCGGGCGCCTGGTGCGGGGCGTCTCCGTGGGGCCGAGCCCGGTCTGGCTGGTGCAGAAGCTCGAGGCCGCCGGCTTGCGCGCCATCAACGTCGTCGTCGACGTCACGAACCTGGTGCTGCTCGAATTCGGCCAGCCGCTGCACGCCTTCGATGCCGCCAAGCTGCGCGGCGGCGTGGTGCGCGTGCGCGCCGCGGCGCCCGACGAGAAGATCGCGACGCTCGACGGGACGACGCGGGCGCTGGCGCCCGGCGACCTCGTGATCGCCGATGCCGAGCGCGCGGTCGCGATCGCGGGGGTGATGGGCGGGGCGGAGACCGACATCGGTCCCGAGACGACGGACGTCTTCCTGGAGAGCGCCCAGTTCGATCCGGTGCGGGTGCGGCGCACCGCGCGCCGGCTCGGGCTCTCGAGCGAGGCGTCCTACCGCTTCGAGCGCGAGGTCGACCGCGCCGGCGTGCGGCGCGCGGCGGATCGCGCCGCGCGGCTGCTCGCGGAGCTCGCGGGCGGCAGCGTGGCGCCGGGCGTCGTCGAGGCGCTCGGCAGCGCGCCGCGCGCCGTCGAGCGCATCGCGCTCGACCCGGAGCGCGTGAACCGCCTGCTCGGCAGCGCGCTCTCGCGCGCCGACGTCGTCGCGCTGCTGGCGCGCGTCGGCGTGGGTGCGGAGGACACCGGCTCCGGCGCGCTCGCCTGCCGCATCCCGTCCCACCGCAACGACCTGACGCGTCCCGTCGACCTGATCGAGGAGGTGGCGCGCATCCACGGCTACGACCGCATCCCCAGCGCGCTGCCGAGCGAGCGCCTGCTGCCGATCGAGCTGCCGCGCGGCCGCGTGCTGGCGGGCCGCGCGCGCGACGCGCTGCGCGCGGCGGGCCTCGTCGAGTGCATGACCTTGCCACTCACCAGCGCCGCCGAGCTCGACCGCATCGGGCTCGCCGCGGCCGACGCGCGCCGGCGCGCCGTGCGCATCGCGAACCCGCTGGTCGACGAGGAGTCGCAGCTGCGCACCACGCTGGTGCCGTCGCTGCTCGCGGTCGTGCGCGGCAACCGCAGCCGCCAGGTCGAGCGCGTGCGCGTCTTCGAGCTGGCGCGCGTCTTCGCGGCCCGCGGCGCCGGCGAGCTGCCGCACGAGCGCGTCGAGCTGGCGGCGGCCGTGACGGCGGGTGGCGAGCGGCTCTGGGAGGACCCCGAGCGGGTGCCGCTCTTCTACGAGCTCAAGGGCGTGGCCGAGCAGCTGCTCGCCGAGATCGCCCCCGATGCGCGCTTCCGGCCGGGCGCGGAGCAGCCCTTCCTGCACCCGGCCGCGAGCGCGACGGTCGAGTACGCCGGGGCGGCGGTCGGCGCGATCGGCGAGCTGCACCCGGAGACGGCCGCGCGCTTCGAGATCGACGCCGCGTGCGCCCTGCTGGTGCTCGACCTCGACGCGCTCGCGGCTCAGCCGCCCCCGGCGCCGCGCTACCGCGAGGTCTCGCGCCAGCCGAGCGTGCGGCGCGACCTCGCGGTGCTGCTCGCGCGCGAGCAGGCGGTCGGGACGGTGCTCGAGGCGATCCGTGCCACGGCGGGACCCCAGCTCGTCGCGGCCGAGGTCTTCGACCGCTACGAGGGCCGCGGCGTACCCGAGGGACGCGTGAGCGTCGCGTTCCGCCTCGTCTTCCAGCGAGCCGACCGGACGCTCACCGATGCGGAGGTCGCGCGCTCGATCGAGCGCGTGGTCGGGATGTTGGCCGATCGCTTCGGCGGCGAGCTCCGCACCGCCGCGGCGGGACCCGGAGCGTGATCCCCATGGGAGGACGGACGATGACCAAGGCCGAGATCGTCGAGCAGATCTACGAGCGCGTGGGCTTCTCGAAGAAGGAGTCCGCCGACCTGGTCGAGAAGGTCTTCGAGATCATCAAGGAGACGCTCTCGGCGGGCGCCAAGGTGAAGATCTCGGGCTTCGGGAACTTCGTGGTCCGGGAGAAGAACGCGCGCAAGGGCCGCAACCCGCAGACCGGCGACGAAATCCTGCTCGAGGCGCGAAGAGTTCTCACCTTCAAGCCGAGTCTCGTGCTAAAGACTCTGCTGAACGAAGAGTCGCCGGCGCCGCCTCGCTCCGGGAGCTAGCGCGGCCGGCCCGGCGAGGCGAAGCTCGACGAGTTTCGACGAACTTCGACGAGCGGGGGAGCGGGCGTGGAGAAGCACGTTGCGGGCGCGCCTCGAGCGGCCGCCGGGTCGGCCAAGCCCGCCGATCCGAAGCGCTACTTCAAGATCGGCGAGGTCGCGAAGCTCACCGCGATCAAGCCGCACGTGCTGCGCTACTGGGAATCCGAGTTCCGCTGGATGGCGCCGCAGAAGTCGCGCTCGAAGCAGCGCATGTACCGCCAGCGCGACATCGACGTGATCCTGCTGCTGAAGCGCCTGCTGCACGAGGAGCGCTTCACGATCGCCGGCGCGCGCCGCAAATTGAAGGAGCTCGGCATCGCGCGCGCGCTCGAGGCGCCGCAGCTCGACCTCGGCCTCGACATCGACCACCTCTCCCGCTATCGCCGCATCCGCGAGGAGCTGCGCTCGATCCGCT
>Ga0335070_10000525_pt1 | contig 42802 bp, 33 predicted proteins | sample Lox_Sample_13_FD_206722 | JGI IMG/M metagenome (GOLD analysis project Ga0335070, IMG submission 206722) | Soil microbial communities from Loxahatchee National Wildlife Refuge, Florida, United States - Lox_Sample_1.3 | ecosystem: Environmental > Terrestrial > Soil > Wetlands | place: USA... | reverse complement strand
CCGACGACGACCTCCCACGATCATCGCCGATGTGGTATTGGTGGCGTCCATCAACACGGGATCACGATAGGATCACGATGCTGCTATGTATTGGAGCGGAGGTATGCCTCGAGGGCGCCCTTGGCGCGTGTTGCGTTCAGTGCATCAAGGCCGAAGAAGACGTCCATTGCACGTTGCATGGTCCTGACGAGGTCAGGACCTTCTGGTCGACCGGCCAGCTCCTTGGCAATGCGGACGGTGAACGCCTCGGCGAGGACATCCGATAGGCTGGCCCGCCAGGCGCGGACAATCAAGTCGCCTGCCAGGCGGAAGATGCCAGGGGTGTCCCACTCCTTGTCGCCGATGCGGGAGAGTGCGCTGGAGAGTGGCTCCCTGGCCGTGTCCCACGAGGATGAGCGCGCCGCGTGAATTACGTCGTCAGCGGTCAGGCTCGTGAAACGGTAGTTCCTCGCAAGGAGGCTAAGGACCCAGCCACTAAGCTGGTGAGGTGTGAGTGAACCGATGCGGCCGAGCCATCGCGCCACAAGCTCGGTCCATACCCTCGCAACACCGAACTCCGCGGCACCGAGCGTGGCCAGCACAAGGTCGTCTGTCCAAAAGGCCCAGTTGTTCGCCGAGGCGAGAACCAGCGGGTCAATCTCCGACCGGCCGAGCACCTCGACCAGCGGCGCTCGTTTGGCGCGTTCGATCGCCGCGAGGGATGGTGCCGCACAGACCTCAACTCGACCCTTGAGGAGCGCAATGAACTCCTCCAGTCGGTGCCGCTGTTCTTTGATCGTCTCCGATGGGGTCTCCAAGAAGTGCAACCTTCCTGCTTCGCTGGCTATGTGACCCCTTGCTTCGAGGGCCTCGGTTGTCAGCGCATGCGCCTGGTGTAGGCGCAGGAGTGTGTTCTCCGAGACGACGAGGTGGAGTGGTATGTCGGCAAGGGCCTCGAGGCCCTGGAGGAGCGACAGCGAAAAGAGCGCGGTGCTGTCGAGGACAATGGTCCTTGCGGGGGCTACCGCCTGGAGTGCTCGTCCGACTGCTGCGTCGGTCCATGGGCTGCAGGTGAGCGGTAGGTCACGTCGCCCGATGAACCCGCAGGCGAGCACATCGAACACTGTCGAGCTGAGCCCCGTTGCAACTAGCCCAACCGGGGCGTGCCCGCCTCGGTACATATCCTCAATGCTCTCAACCAGGTGACGCCGCTCTTCGCATACCGCGAGAATTGGCGCGAGCTGTTTGTCGGGGTCCGTCTCCTGAAGGTCCAGCTTGAACTTCTGTACGACCGGCGTCTCTGGAAATCGCTCCTCCGCCGTCGCGAGTTGTTCGTGGAACTTCCGGACGGCCTTGTGGAGGATCTCCCTGACCACTCCTCGGATTGGCTGAGGCGGTCCTTCGCGAACGAAGAACTCGTCACCTACCCTCCGGCCGAGGAGGTGCTGCGCCAGCGGGTGGTCTGGTGGGAATTCCCTCTGGGAGGAACTGGGTTCTGCTCCATCCTCAATGATGGCCCATTGGTCGCCCTCGTCCCCTACGAGGGAGTAACGGACTGCGGTACCAGGGGCAACCCGTTCTGGCGGGGCGAGGTCGGCGTTCGCGGCGTCGTTCCCCACGATGGACTTGATCAAGGCATGCGCAGCTGCTGGATTGTCAGGGAAGCGCCTGAGCAACGCGTAGGCATAGTTGATGGCAGCGATTCCCGGCCGCGTGCGGCGTAGGATATCCACAACGGCATGGCCTTCCAACGGATCCACTTCATCGACAGCGGGCAAAAGGGAAGGCTCCGCATCCGCGAGTGAGGCGTCATTGGTCTCCAGGCCGATTTGGGCGCGGAACAGGCGAACGTGCCGAGCCAAGGCCTGTTCGACCGGCGCGATCAGGATTTCGGCGGCGATGCCGGCGGCCAGGTTTGGGCTTCGCCTGAACGCCGTGGCGAGTTCAAGATCAATGCACTCTCGGTCGAACACGCCGTTCCGGCGGAGTTCACTGCAGAACGTTAGAACCAAATCCTCGTCGTCGGCGATGTGGGCGCTGGCCAGCATCGCACGCACCTCGTCGTTAGCGACTGTCGGTTCGAGATCCTGCCGCCAGATGGAGACAGCCTCGTCGTGTCGCGAGACGCGGGCAAGGAGCCGAGCCAGATGCTCCCGAACGATCAGAGGCGTGTGTGCCCCGAGGGCCCCGTGCGCCGCCACTGCAGCCTCCTCTGCCTCACGTGATCGGCCTGCCCGGAGGAGCGCGAGACCCCGGAGTGTTTCGGTGCTGGCGTGATCAACAAACGCTGTTGGGAGCTTGGTCAGGTCCTCCAGTGCTGCCTGGGGGTCGCCGAGACTGAGCGACAACTTGACCAGAATCGTCGCCCAAGCACCACGAAACTCGGCAGCCTCGGCAGTTGCTTTCGCGGTGCCGGCAGCCAGCAGCCCTCGCGCCAACGCAAGATCCTCTTTCCGCCCTCTCTGCCCCAGCAGCTGGGCGAGCACAAGCGCCGGTCGTGGTGCGAGGGGAGGAGGCACCCGGCCGAACGCCTCAACGGCCTCGTCGAGGTGCCCCTGCTCAGCGAGGCCAACTGCCTGCGCTTCGGCAATCGCTTCGCTGTCAGGTGCCAGAGCGTACGCGGCCCCCAATTCAGATGAGGACTGAACCGATTGTCCCACAAGGCGGTGGGCGACACTCGTGTGATAGTGCAGCATTCCGAGATGGTGCGAGGAGGCATGTCCTTGGAGCGGGCGCAGGAGCCCCTGGAGTAGAGCCAGGGCCTCCGAAACTCGCCCGAGCTGGGCAGACCCAGGACGGGGCTGCCGTCCGTGGCCCTCCTGAAGCTCTGTACCCAGGATCGCCAACGCCAGCAGCTCCTTCGCACCCAACGAGTGTGGTTCACTCTCAAGGACGGCGCGCGAATGGCGCTCGGCGGCATCGAACATGTCCTCGTTCAGGGCCCGTACCGCGAGTGCGAGGCCCACGTTACTGTTGGCCTTCACCGCGGGCCCCACGAGGTGCTCCAACTCGGCAAATCCCACTGACTGAGGTGCGCTCATCGCAACCACGGCATCACCAAGGCCACCGGCAGGGGACTCCTCACGCAACGCAAGCCCCAGCTCGTATGCCCTGGTCGATTCGCCGCGGAAAAGGTACGCGAGAGCTTCGAAATAGCGAGCTTTGTCGGTGTCGCTGTGGGTTCTCGCTTCCAAATAGTGCCGAGCCGCCTGAGCGAAGTCCTCTTTGGTCTTGGCAATGCTCCCGCGGTTTGCGGCGACTCTGAAGCGGTGATGCTCTGTGAGCGCTGCCCCATAGCGTCGCTCGACCCTTTCGAGGAGGACCTCAGCGACTTCTGGTTGGAGCTGCTCGACAAACTCCGCCGCCTGGTCGATCTCGGCGTCGATAGTGTCACCGACGTTCGCGGGCGCTTCCCGAACGGGTGAGAGGAGGCTGGACCGCAGCTCGTCGAGCTTGCCCGTGATTTCACGCCCTTGGCCAGCCGTTGGCGAGGAGATGAACTCGCTGGCCACGTCGCACCAGTTCGGCGATTCCTGTAGGTCGTCCCAACTGGCAATCTGGATCGAGAAGAGCCCAGCGCGGACGTGGTCAATGCTGATCTGTGCCGCGAGTATCTGCAGTTTCGGGTCCCGGGAAGCGGTCGTTGCAATCGTCAAGTGGTTCAGAGGCGGGTTGAAGCTCGTTGCCTTCTTGACGATGTCCCGTACCTCTGTGGCGGTGAGTTTCTTCCCCTCCTCGTGCAACCGGCACTGCACCGCTCGCAAGGAACCCTGGTCGTCTACGCCGACGAGGTCAATTCCCCATTGTGCATGCCCGCGCCGGCCGATTCTCTGGAGGCCGCGCATCTTCCATTCCCGCTTGTAGAGCTCGAGGCAGAGCACCTCGAACTCTTCGGGGTTTGCGGGAAGCGGGAACCGCAGCGATATCGACGGCATAGGCCAAGGCTACCCGCGGTTCGGGGCAGAGGGCAAGCCGCCCCCGCCAGGCTGGGCCCTTTAGGTGTGGAGCTTGTGTTTGAAGCAGCCGGCGTCCGTGCCGAGGAGCTCAGCGCCGTTTGCCGGTCGGCTGGGGGAAGTATCCGCCCGACGGTCTCCGCGGCTCCCACGGGGAGATCCACTTCGAGCGCGGGTCGCGGTCCTCGGCGGCGGTGACCTCGCGCTCCTCGGCGGGCGCCCACGGCTCTACCTTCTTGCGCGCCGTCGCGTCGATCGCGTCGAGCTCGCGGTGGGCGATCTCGCGGATGTCCTTGCGCAGCCCCTGCTCGGCGATCAGCTCGGTGAACTTGCGCCGCCCGTCCACGAGGTCGGCGACGTACGCCTCGATCTGCTCGTCCGAGTAGTAGTTGTGCGCGTCGTACTGGGCGAGGTCGCCGCCCTCGCACTTGACGACGTACTCGGTGCCCAGGCGCCCCTTGGCGTACTCGTTGGTGCCGCGCAGGTCGCCGCGCTGGAGCGCCGCCATCAGGTCGATCGGCACGCGCGTCACCTTGCGCACGAGCTTCTTCTTGCCGGTGTCCTTGTTGACCTCGATGATCTCGCCCATCCCGCCGGTGTTGTACTGGAAGAAGTGCACCTTGCCCGGGTAGCGGGCCACGAGGTCGGTGACGATGTCGTAGAACGTGTTCACCTTGCGCCCCTGGGCGCCGATGATGAAGTCGTCCATCCCGACGATGCGCACGCTCTCGCCGGCCTTCGCCGGAACGGTCGCGAACGAGTGGGTGGACTCGCCCCACAGGTACGCCATCACGCCCTGCTCGGGAGTGAGGCGCTGGGCGAACGGCATGATCGTCGCGCGCCGGGTGATGAACGCGAACACGATCCCGTCCACCTCGTCGAGGTTCGCGGTGTTGATCGTGTCGGCGCAGATCGAGACCATCTTCCGCCCGCGCTTCACCTTCAGCTCGCGACGGTCGAGCACGCCGCGGCCGTTCTCGCCCAGGCGCTCGTCGAGGAAGTCGATCTCGCCCTTCGCGTTGACCATGACGTTCTCGAGCAGCGCCGTGTGGTGGGTGAGGGCGTTGTACATCGCCTCCTGCAGTTTCACGTCCACGTCGGTCTTGACGTAGAACCCGAGCTCGGTGCCGTACGAGCTGCCGTCGCGGCGCAGGAACACGATGTCGTCCTGCGACACCCACGTTCCCTCGCCCTGCGTGAAGTCGAGGCCGAGCTGGTGGCAGCTCCACGTCGACTTGCCCGTCGCGGTGAGGCCGAACATGAACACGGCGTACGTCTTGAGCTTCCCGGTGGCGCGGTCGCGGGCGCGGACGAGCTTGGTGCCGGCGTGCAGGCCGAGCATCCCGCGGCCGTCGGCCCGGAACATCCCCTGGCGCAGGAACCCCTTCTTGCACTCGCCGGTGTAGTCGGTTCCCATCGCGATGTTGATGTCGTGCTCGGGGATCGTGAGGATCTGCATCCGCAGCGAGTGCTCCTGCGGCACGTCGATCATGGTGAACTCGGGGCCGGGCCGGTTCTTCCTGACGTCGCCCATCGTCATCGCCCATTCGTAGGCGAGGCGGTAGTGCTTCTTGTCCGCGACGCACACGTAGAGGTTGCAGATCGGATTGAACTCCTTGTTGTCGCCCATCTGCCGGCGCACGTGCACGAAAGGCATCGTCCGCAGGAGCTGCAGCACCTTGTGGAGCTGCTCGGGCGCCTTCTCGACGAGCGCGAGCTGCTCGGGGGTGGCCTTCGGGAGCACGATCTCGGGCCCGCCGCCGAGGTACACGGTCTTGGCCGCCATGCGCGAGGACACCGCGGAGTACCACAGCGGCGACCCGTTGGCGGTCACGATGGCGGTTTCGAGCGCCTTCCGGCGCAGGGCGCGCAGGGAGATGTGCTCGATGTTGGGACCGTCGAGGGCGCCGCGGAGGTTCTCGGCGAAGCGCCGGTAGACGTCGGGATCGTAGGGTGCGGCCATGGCCACCTCGTCGGGCAGCGCACTGCCCGCCTGGAGGATAGCCGCTTGTGACCGGAGAGAGCAAGCGCAGAGACGGGGTGCGAGTCGACGGCCTGCGTCTCGCGGAACGTCCGGGCCCGGTGATCCGCGTCACCCGCGCGGCGTGCGTCGGGGACCCGCGGGAAGCGCCGCGCGGTCGCAGGCCGTACTGTTGGGTGAGGAAGGGACGCCTTCGCATGCGCGCGACCCAAGCGGAGCCGAGCCGGTCCGCACCGCCTGCGTTCCCGTGGCGGTGGATGGGCGCCGCCGCGTGCCTCACCGGCGCGATCGCGGTGGGGAGCGCGCTCTGGGTTCTCGTCCCGGCGTGGCGGCTCGTTCAGAGCGTGGCGTGCGCCTCACTGGAGGCCCCGTCGCGCCTGTACGCCCGCCCCCTCGCGCTGAGGGTAGGCGCGCCGATCTCCCCTCACCGTCTCATGGAAGAGCTGGGCGCGCTCGCGTACCTGGAGGAGCCGCAGCGCGCGGTCCCGGCGCCCGGCGCGTTTCGCGTGGGGCGCGACGAGATCGTGGTGCATCTGTGGAGGTTCCCAACGGCCGGCGGCGTCGACCCGGGCGGGCTCGTCGAGGTGCGCTTCTCCGGTGGAACGATCGCGGGCGTGCGGCGCGACGGCGTGGCGACCGGCGAGGCGGCCCTCGAGCCGGTGGTTCTGGCGACGTACCTTTCGGACGGCCGGCGCGACCGCAGGCCGCTGCCGGCCGGCGCGCTGCCGGAGCCGCTCGTCCACGCCGTCCTCGCGGCGGAGGACGACACGTTCTTCTCGCACGCCGGCGTCTCGTTCCGCGCGATCGCCCGCGCCGCGTGGGTGGACGTGCGGGAGGGCGAGGCCGCGCAGGGGGGGAGCACGATCACGCAGCAGGTCGTGAAGGGCCTCCTCCTCTCGGGCGAGCGCACCTTCACGAGGAAGGTGCGGGAGGCCGCGCTCGCGGTCCTCCTCGAGCTGAGGATGTCGAAGGCCGAGATCCTCCGCGCGTACCTGGACACGGTCTACCTCGGCGTGCGCGACGGCGTCCACCTCACCGGCGTCGGTGCGGCGGCGCGCGCGTACTTCGGCAAGGACGCCGACGAGCTCACGTTGGCCCAGGCGGCCACGCTCGCGGGGATGCTCCCCGCACCGAGTCGGACGTCGCCGGCAGCGCACCCGGATCGGGCGCGCGCCCGCCGCGACCGTGTCCTGCGACGGATGGCCGCTCTCGGATGGGCGTCGCGGGAGGACATCGCGCGGGCGCTCGCCGAGCCCGTCGACGCGAGCCCGGCCCCGATCGATCGCGAGCGCGCCCCGTACGCCGCTGCGGCGGCCGCCGCGGAGGCCGCCGAGCGCGCGGGCGCAGGGGAACTCGCGCGCTCAGGGCTCGCGCTCCTCTCGACGCTGGAGTGGCGGGACCAGGAGGCGGCGGACGGGGCGGTGCGCACGGGGCTCGCGCGTCTCGCCGAGCGAGGTCACGCCGGACTGCAGGCGGCCCTCGTCTCGATCGATCCGCGCGACGGCGGCGTGCGCGCGTACGTCGGCGGCGGCGACTGGGCGGCGAGCCAGTTCGACCGGGCCGGGAGCGCGCGGCGGCAGGCGGGGAGCGCGTTCAAGCCGGTGGTGTACACGGCGGCGTTCGCGTCGGGGGTGGCGGCGCCGGCCACGATCCTCGACGACGAGCCGCTCGAGGTCGCCTCGCCGGCCGGCAACTGGCAGCCGCGCGACGACGACGGCGTGTTCCTCGGGCCCCTCCCGGCGCGCACCGCGCTCGAGGAGAGCCGCAACGTGCCCGCCGCACGCCTCGGGCTCGAGGTCGGCCTCGACGAGGTCGTCGGCGCGGCCCGCGCCATGGGGATCTCCTCGCCGCTCGACGCTGTTCCGGCGCTCTCACTCGGCGCGTGTTCCGTGACGCCGCGCGAGCTGGCGATCGTGTACGCGACGCTCGCCGCGGGCGGCGTGCGGCGCCCGGTCCACCTGCTCGACGGCGCGCTGGGCCGTGACGGAAGACCGGTGACTCTCGCGCCGCTCGCCGAGCCCGCGATCGCAGTCTCCCCACCGGTCGCATACCTGGTCACCGACGTGCTTCGGGGCGTCCTCGACCGCGGCACCGGCGCGTCGGCGCGCGCCCAGGGCGTCGAGGACGAACTCGCCGGCAAGACCGGCACCAGCAACGGGGGGCGCGACGCGTGGTTCGCGGGGTACTCGCCCGACCGTGCGACGGTGGCGTGGGTGGGGCGCGACGACGACCGCCCGACCGGCCTCACGGGCGCTCGGGCGGCACTTCCGATCTGGGCGCGGTTTGTGGTGGCGGTGCGCCCGGCCGACGGCTACCCAGCGTTCGTCGAGCCCGAGGGGCTGGTGCATGCTCGCGTCGACCCGACAACCGGCGAGCTCGCGACGAGCCGCTGTCCGGAGGTCGTCGAGGAGCTCTTCCTGGCCGGTCGGGCGCCGACCGCGACGTGCCACCTCCACGGTGGCTGGCTCGCGGTCGCCGTCGAGCAGCCGGAGGGCGTCTCGCTCGAGAGGCCGGGGTTCTTCCGGCGGCTCCTCGCGAAAGTGTTCGGACGGCGCCCGACCGCACCGTAGGCGTCTCTCCCTCCTCCCGCCGGTGCGGCCGGTGCGCTACGCTGGTCGCAGGAGACCGTCATGGCGTACGGATGGGAAGGCGAGAAGGTGCGGCTCGTGCCGCTCGACAAGGAGCGGCATCTTCCGAACGCGATCGCGTGGCTCAACGACCCGGAGGTGACCGGGTGGATGCTCGTCGGCGACACGCCGATCGCTCGTCTGGCGGAGGAGGAGTTCTTCGAAAGGGCGATGCGCGGCGACCCCGCCGAGGTGACGTTCGCGGTGGAGACGCTGGCCGGGGAACACATCGGGTTCGCCGGCCTGCACCACATCGACTACCGCCACGGCGTCGCCATGACGGGCTCGGTCATCGGCCGCAAGGATCTCTGGGGGAAGGGGTTCGGCACCGACCTCGCGCGCACCCGCACCCGCTACGCGTTCGAGGTGCTGGGGTTGCGGATGCTGCTCTCGGAGGCGCTGGCCGACAACGAGGCATCGATCCGGATGCTCAAGGGCTGCGGGTACGGGGAGGTCGGGCGGATCCCGAGGCGGTACTTCAAGCGCGGGGCGTACCGCGACGCGATCCTGTTCGCTCTCGAGAAGTGAGGCGGTTAAAGGGGAAAGGGAAGAGGGGAACCGGAGGAGGGGAAAGGGCCAAGGAAAGACACGGCGCACCGCGCAGCGACTCTGTCGTCCGTCTACCCTTTGCCCTTTTGGCTTTCGCGTTGGCCCGGGCGGGCAGGCGGCATTGGCTGCGGCGTCCATCACTCCGTGAACGACTGCGGCACCACGACCGGGCATTCGCGGGTGAAGATCATCTCGCGGCGGGTCCAGTCGAGCGCGACGACCGTCCCCGTCGGGACGAACCCGTCGCTGCCGCACTCCCGCGTCAGCAGCCGGATCACGCCTCCGTGCGTGAAGACGAGGTGGCGGCCGAACGGCAGATCGCCCACGAACTCGTGGACGCGCTCCCGCAGCTGACCCAGGCTCTCCCCGCCGGCCGGGTGGAACCCGTTGAACTCGGCGAACGACCTGCGGACGTCGGGATCGAGCGCGGCCCAGGCGTGCCCTTCGAGCCCTCCGAAGTTGATCTCCCGTAGGCGCGCGTCGGATCGCGCAGCGCCGTACGCGAGCTGTGCGGTCTCCACGGCGCGCTGGAGGTCGGAGCACCACACCCCGTCGAAGCTCTCGCCGGCGAGCGCCGGACGGACCGCCTCCGCCTGCTCGACGCCGCGCGCGGTCAGGGGGACGTCCGCCCACCCGGCGAGAACGCCGTCCCGGCTGGCGGGCGTCTCGCCGTGCCGGACGAGCCAGAGCTCCAGTGACTGCATCTCCCCTCCGAGCAGCGGAGTATACGCCCGGAGCGCGGCCGATAGCGGACCGTCTGCGTTGTTGCGCTCGTCGGCTCGGATCCTCACATAGCCTCCGGCTATGCTCCGGTCCGACCTCCTCGCGCGCCTAGCATCCGGCCCACTCTCGGCGGCGCGGCTACACGCACGTTGCCGTAGCCCTGCTCGCTTCGTGAAGCAGACCGAAGGGCGACCCGAAGTTCAAGTGTTCTCTGTCGTCCCTTTGACCTTTCCCTTTATCCGTTCGACCCCGCAGTCGAACCTTCGGACCTCCGAACCGTCGGACCTTTGAACCTGAGAAGCCGTCGCGAGCAGAGCCGCGCAGGCTTGTACCGTGCAGGAACTTGCGTTAAGGTTGCGGCATCCGCCCGGCCGGGCGGTGGAGGAAGCCATGACGTTGCTCCCGTGGATCATCGGCGGCGTCGTTCTCGTCGTCCTGCTCCTGTTCCTGGGGTTGTGGGCCTTCAACTATCGCAAGGTCGGCCCGAACCAGGTGCTGGTCATCTCGGGCCGGACCTCCACGGTCACGGAGCCCGACGGCAAGCAGCGAACGGTCGGGTACCGCCTCCAGGTCGGCGGCGGGACGTTCGTGATGCCGTTCGTCGAGACCGTGGACTCGCTCCCGCTCGAGGTCTTCTCGGTCTCGGTGCGCTGCCCCGAGGTGCTCACGGCGCAGGGGGTGCTGATCTCGGCCGAGGCGTTCGCGCAAGTGAAGGCCGCGAGCGACGAGGCGCTGCTGCACCGGGCGGTTGAGAACTTCCTCTCGAAGGGGTCCTCCGGGATCACCTCGGTGGCGCAGGAGGTGCTCGAAGGGCACGTGCGCGCGGCGCTCGGCATGATGGCCGTCGAGCAGATCTACACCGAGCGCGAGGGGTTCGCAGAGCGCGTCCGGAAGGCGGCCGAGACCGATTTCGAGCGCCTCGGGCTCGAGCTGCTCTCGTTCGCGCTCAAGGACATCTCCGACTCCCAGGGGTACCTCCAGGCGCTCGGCGCCCGGCGCATCGCCGAGGTCAAGCGCGACGCCGCGCTGGCGCAGGCGGAGACCGAGCGCGACGCGGCGATCCAGGCAGCCGAGTACCGCAAGGAAGGCGATGTCGCGCGTCTGCACGCGGAGGCCGAGCTCGCCAAGGCGACGCGCGACTTCGAGATGCAGCGCGCCGATTTCCAGGCGGCCGTGAACTCGAAGCGCGCCGCGGCCGACGTGGCGTACGACCTCGAGCGCGCCAGGCTGTCGGAGGAGCTCAAGCGGCAGGAATACGGCGTGCGCCTGACCGAGAAGGAGCTCGCGGCCAAGGTCGAGGAGCAGGAGATCGTGCGCCGCGAGAAGGAGCTCGAGGCGACCGTCAAGCGGCCGGCCGAGGCGATGCACTACCAGGCCAAGCTCGAGGCGGAGACCGCCGCGTACAAGGCGGAGCTCGAGGCCAAGGGGAAGGCGGCCGGGATCCGGCTCTACGGCACCACCGAGGCGGAGGCGATCGCGGCCAAGGGGAAGGCCGAGGCCGACGCGATGAAGCAGAAGGCCCAGGCGTGGAAGGAGTACACCGACGCCGCCCTCGCCGAGATGGTGATCAGGCAGCTCCCGGAGCTGGCGCGCGCGGTGTCCGAGCCGCTCGCGAAGGTCGAGAAGATCGTGATGGTGGGCGACGCGAACGGCGCCTCCAAGCTCACCGGCCAAGTCGCGGGCGTCGTCGCCCAGCTGCCGGCGGTGGTCGAGTCGCTCACGGGGGTCAAGCTCGAGGAGATCCTCAAGCGCGGGAAGAAGGACGAGGAGAAGAAGTGAGGGCGGTGTCGCCGCCAGGGGTGAGGTGATTTGTCATGCTCTCCGACCGCGTCAACCGCATCGCCCTCTCGCCGACCCTGCGCATCAACGCCCGCGCCACGCAGATGCGAGCGCAGGGGATCGACGTCGTAGACTTCTCGGTCGGCGAGCCCGACTTCCCGACGCCCGAGGCGGTGAAGCGCGCCGGCAAGGCAGCGATCGACGCCAACTTCACCAAGTACACGGCGAACGACGGCATCCCCGAGCTCAAGAAGGCGATCTGCGAGAAGCTCGAGCGCGAGAACCGGCTCAAGTACTCGCCGGACGAGATCGTCGTCTCCGCGGGCGCCAAGAACTCTCTGTTCAACGTCGCGATGTCGCTCTACGACGAGGGTGACGACGTCCTGATCCCCGCGCCGTACTGGGTCTCGTACCCGGACCAGGTCAAGCTCGCCAAGGCGAACCCGGTGTACGTCCCCACGCGAGAGGAGGACGGGTTCCGGCTCCAGGCGCGCGACCTGGCGGCGGCGATCACGCCCAACACGAAGGCCGTGATCCTCAACTACCCGTGCAACCCGACGGGCGCCACGTACACCCGGGAGCAACTGGAAGAGATCGCCGAGGTGTGCATCCGCGAGCAGATCTGGGTGGTCTCCGACGAGATCTACGAGAAGCTGATGTACGACGGCCAGCGCTTCACGTCGATCGCCTCGCTCAACGAGAAGATCAAGAAGCTGACGGTCGTCATCAACGGCTTCTCGAAGGCGTTCTCGATGACCGGGTGGCGCCTCGGGTACGCGGCCGGCCCGCGCGAGATCATCGCCGCATGCTCGAAGGTCCAGTCGCACAACACCTCGAACGCGACCTCGTTCGTGCAGAAGGCCGCGGTCGTCGCGCTGAAGGACTGCGCCATGGACGTGGAGCGCATGCGCCAGGAGTTCGAGCGCCGCCGCGGGGCGATCGTCTACCGCCTCCGCTCGCTGCCGGAGGTGTCGTGCGCGTCGCCGTCCGGCGCGTTCTACGTGATGCCGAACGTCGCCCGCTACCTCGACCGCGAGTTCGGCGGGGCGCCGGTCCGGAACACGTACGGCCTCTCGTACTACCTGCTCAAGGAGGCGCACGTCGCGGTCGTGCCCGGCGAGGCGTTCGGCACCGACGCCCACGTGCGCATCTCATTCGCGACCTCGATGGAGCGGATCGAGGAGGGGTGCCGCCGCATCCGCGAGGCGCTCGCTCGCCTCGAGGAGCCGCGCCGCCTGCGCCCGCGCGCGCTCAACAACGTCGTCACCAAGGTGGCCGCGTACGCCGAGACGAGGCCCGTGGGCGGTCTCGACGCGCGCAACGCGCTGCTCGAGGAGGCCTCCTCGCACCTGGCGCCGGACGCGTACTTCGAGTGGAACGGCGCGATCGCCGGGATCGTCGTCCAGCTGCGGACGAACTCCCCTCACGTCGCCGACTTCTATCAGGAGAACTTCTATCCCGCCCCGCTCGAGGGCGACCTCGAGCCGCACGCGGTGGTGTACGCCGTGAAGGACGTTCCGGGGCGCGAGCCCTCCGGCCTCGCGAGCCTCGAGACCTCGACCGCGTTCGCGTTCAACACCGCGTTCTACGGCCAGGTCCGGTCGCTCGCTCTGCAGCTCGCCGGCGAGACGGCGGCGCGCACTTCCGGCTCGCTGCTCGCTCACTGCGCGACGCTCGACGTCGAGGGGAAGGGCGTACTCCTGTGGGGCGGCCCGGGGTCGGGCCGAACCGGACTTCTCGCCGCCGCCATGCGCGAGGACGGCGTGCGGCTGGTCAGCAACGACACCGTGCTCGTGCGACTCGGCGGGTCGGAGCCGGTCGCAGATCTGATCGAGAGGAAGCTCTACCTCAAGGCGAAGTGGGTCGGCAAGTTCCGCGAGATCGAGAAGCTGCTCGAGCGCTCCAAGCTCGAGAACATGGTGGTGTCGCGCGACGGGTGCACGGTGGATCACCCCAACGACGAGTGCCCGCTCGACCGCGGCGCCGCGGTCTGCCTCGAAGCGTCGAAGAACGGCCGCGTGATGCTCGACCCGTACTGGCTGGGCGGGGCCTCGCGCCACGTGCGCCGCACGGCGCCGCGCCTCGCGGTGCTGCTCGCAAAGGACCCGGTGCTCCCGGTCGTGCAGCAGCTCGACGCGCGGGACGCCGCGCGCACGCTGGCGTCCGGCCAGCTTCCGGGGGGCACCGGCAAGGCGTTCCCGTTCATGAATCCTCATTTGGTCGGGCTCGACGCGTCGCGGTCCGACCTCGTGCGGGCGCAGCACGAGCGGCTGCTCGCGGCGACCAAGGTGGTCGTGCTGAACCTCGCCGTCGGGTCCGTGGACGCGGCCGCCAAACGCCTGTTGGACCTCGTGAGGTGACGCCGGCGACTGACGAGAGTTGATCGCCCGCTCCATCCCGGGAGCGGGGTTGTGGTCGGAGAGCGTTTCGGACGGACGGAGGGATTCCCATGGTTGCGGTCGCGTTCCCGTGGATGCCGATTCTCGTAAGTGTCGCCGTTCTCTTCCTGCTCATCGTGTTCTTCAAGTCGTTCGTGGTCGTGGGCGGCACCGAGCTCGCGGTGCTCGAGCGCAAGTACATCGGCAAGGACCTCCCGCAGGGGCGCGTGGTCGCCCAGCGCGACGAGATAGGGATCCAGGCCCGCACGCTCGCGCCCGGGCTGCACCTCCTGATCCCGTTCCTGTACAAGGCCCGGAAGGTTCCGTTCACCGTAATCGGCGAGACCGAGATCGGGGTCGTCGAGTCGATCGACGGGGATCCCGTCCCGGCGGGACGGATCTTCGCCCACGTCGTGCCCGGCCACAACCTGTTCCAGGACGGCGAGGCGTTCTTGAGGAACGGCGGCGAGAAGGGCCCCCAGATCAGCATCCTGCCGCCCGGGAACTACCGGATCAACCCGGTGCTGTTCAGGGTCCGCAAGGCGCCCGTCACGATCATCGACAAGGGCAGGGTCGGCCTGGTCAACTCGATGGACGGGAAGCCGATCCCGCCCGGCCGGCTGCTCGCCCAGAAGGTCGAGGGGCACAGCGCGTTCGAGGACGGCGAGGCGTTCCTGCGCAACGGCGGCCAGAAGGGGCCGCAGATCGAGATCCTCCTCCCAGGAACGTACAGGGTCAACACCGACCTGTTCCGCGTCGAGGTTCGCGACGCGACCGTGATTCCTCCCAGCAAGATCGGCCTCGTGACCGCGCTCGACGGGCAGCCGCTGCCCGAGGACGAGTACGTCGCGAAGCCGGTCGAGGGGCACAACGACTTCCAGAACGCGTCGGCGTTCCTCGGGGCGGGCGGCCAGCGAGGACCCCAGTTCGACGTGCTGAAGCCGGGCACGTACTACGTCAACCCGCAGATGTTCCAGGTGGAGCTCGACGAGGTCGCCGTCGTGGAGCGCGGGCAGGTCGCGGTGGTGGTCTCCAACGTGGGAGAGGAGCCGAGGCAGATCAAGGAGCTCGTGGACGCGGTCGCCGCGCGCGAGGGAACCGCCGTGGACACCAGCGAGCAGCGCAAGCCGGACGACCGCTTCTCGGTCGGGATCGAGCGCTACGTGGTGCCGAAGGGGTTCCGCGGGATCCAGCAGGAGGTGGCCGGGCCCGGGATCTACTACCTCAACCGGCGGGCGTACATCGTGTACATCGTCGACACGACCAACATCTCGGTGGACTGGGACGACTCCAAGGAGACCCGGTTCGACCCGCTGCGGGTGGTCTCGCGCGACGGCTTCGAGATCTCGGTGTCGGTCAAGGTGATCGTCCGCGTGCGCCCCGACCAGGCGCCGTACATGGTCGCCAAGATCGGCTCGATTGATAACCTGATCATGCACGTCATCCACCCGATGATCGACTCCTCGTTCCGCAACCAGGCGTCCTCGACGTCGGCGATGAACTTCCTCCAGGACCGGCAGGAGGAGCAGAAGAAGGCGGAGGAGAGGGCGCGCGTCGAGCTCGAGCGCTACCACGTCGAGTGCGTCTCGGTGCTGATCTGCCAGATCAAGCTCCCGCAGGAGCTGATGGACACCCAGACCAAGAAGATCATCGCCCAGCAGCAGCTCGCGATGTACCAGGAGCAGCAGAAGGCCGAGGCGACCCGCATCGCGACCGAGAAGACGCGCTCGGAAGCCGACCAGCAGAAGAACCTGGTCGAGGCCGAGATCGGGGTCAAGATCGCGGAGCAGAACAAGCAGAAGGCGATCCGCTTCGCGGAAGGCGAAGGCGAATCCGTGCGGCTCCGAGCGGAGGGCGAGGCGAAGGGGATCCGCGCCAAGGGCGAGGCCGAGGGTGCCCGCATCCTGGCGATGGGGGAGGCCACGGCCACCGCCTACGAGCTGCAGAACAAGGCGGTCGGCGCGCAGGGCGTCACCGCGATCGAGATCGCCAAGCAGGTGGCGGCCGGCAACGTGAAGGTCACGCCGGACTTCCTGGTCCAGGGCGGCGACACGCTGGGCGGCCTGCTCTCGGCGTTCCTCACCAGCATCATGACGGCCAAGCCGAAGGGGGGCGAGCCGGTAGCCGCAGCGGGCCAGACCAAGGGTTGATCTGGTCGCGTGTAGAGTGGACGGCGTGACCGGAACCCTACGACGCCTCGAAGCCCTCGACCGCGAGATCCCCGTCGTGATCGTCGGGGCGGGCTCGATGGGGAAGGGCCTCTTCTATCAGTGCTGCGTCACCCCCGGCGTGACCTGCGTCGGCATCGCGGACCTCGAGGTCGAGAGGGCCGTCGCGTGCGCCGAGATGATGGGACGCCCGTACCGGCGCGCCGACACCGCCGCGGAGGTCGCCGAAGCCCTCGAGCGCGGCGTCGTGGCGGTGTGCACGGACGGCGCGCTCCTCGCGGAGTGCCGCGGCGCCGACGTGCTGATCGAGGCGTCGAACTGCATCGCGCCCGCGGCCGCCTTCGCGATCGCCGCGATCGAGAGCGGGAAGCACCTCGTGCTCATGAACTCGGAGATCGACCTCGTGTTCGGGCCGCTCCTCGCCGCGATGGCCCGCCGCAACGAGGTCGTGTACACGAGCTGCGACGGCGACCAGCACGGCGTGCTCAAGCGGCTCGTCGACGACCTGCGCCTGTGGGGGTTCGAGCTGGTGATGGCGGGGAACATCAAAGGGTTCCTCGACCGCACCGCGAACCCCACGACGATCGTCCCGGAGGCGGACAAGCGCCGCCTCGGGTACAAGATGTGCACGGCGTACACCGACGGCACCAAGCTGTCGATCGAGATGGCGCTGCTGGCCAACGCCCTCGGCCTGGCGACGCCGGTGACCGGGATGCACGGGCCCCGGGCGGGCCACGTCCGCGAGGTGTTCGACCTGCTCGACATCGAGTCGCTGTGGCGCGCTCACGGGCCGTTCGTGGACTACGTGCTCGGGGCGAAGCCCGACGGCGGGGTGTTCGCGGTCGGTCGGTGCGAGCACGCGTACCAGCGGGAGATGATGGCGTACTACAAGATGGGGCGCGGCCCCTTGTACCTGTTCTACCGCCCCTACCACCTCTGCCACGTCGAGGCGATGGAGTGCGTCGCCGAGGCTGCGCTCGACGGGCGCTCGCTCCTGGAGCCGGCCGCGGGCCTGCGCACCAACGTGTTTGCATACGCGAAGCGGGGCCTGCGCGCGGGCGAGGCGCTCGACGGGATCGGCGGCTACACGTGCTACGGGATGATCGACAACTGCACCCCGGGCGGCTCGCACCCGGGCCTCCCGATCTGCCTCGCGGACGACGTGACGCTGACCCGCGACGTCGAGAAGGACCAGGCGATCGCGTTCGACGACGTCGAGGTCGACCAAGCGCGGTTCGAGTTCGACCTCTTCCGCCGCTGCCAGGCGGCTGCGCGGCGGATGCCCCCCCGATGAAGCTCGGGATCGCCGTCGTCTACATGGTCAGGGAGGGCAGCGAGTGCCTCCTCGACCTCCACCTCGACCACATCCGACGCCACACCGCCGGCGAGTTCTCCATCTACGGCTGTGTCAACCGGCTCGCGACAGGGCTCAGGTCCCGGGTGTCGGCGTGCCCCGAATTCGTCGCCCTCGAGCTTCCTCTCGCGGCGCTCCGCGAGAGCGAGGAGCACGCGCACTACCTCGAGCGCCTGATCGACGCGGCGCTCTCGGACGGAGCCACACACGTCGCGGTCCTGCACGTGGACTCGTTCCCGGTCCGCCCCGGCTGGTCGGAGGACCTCGCCGGGCGGCTGACGCCGTCGTGCCCGTTCGCGGCGGCCGTGCGTGAGAGCCGGCTCGACCGGAAGCCGTTCACGGCCGGGATGGTGATCTCGGGCGACTTCCTGCGCGAGCGGCGCCCGCGCTTTCTGCTCGGCGAGGCGGAGCGCGGCTCCGCTGCGTACCGCGCGTACCGCCGGCGGTTCCGGCATCACCCCGACTCGGGCGTCGGGTACGGGTTCCTCGCGTTTCGCGAGGGGCTCGACTGGCTCCAGCTCGAGCGCACGAACCGGGGCGAGGACCACCGGCACTTCGGCAGCATCTACGGGGACACGTTCTTCCACCTCGGCGCCGCAGCGTGGAAGCGGAAGGACTTTCCTGGAAGCCGCGGGCCGACGGTGGCGCTCGACATTCGTGCGCGGCTCTCGGGGGGCGCGTTGGGCCTCGTCCCGAAGCGGGTGCGCGTGGGAATCAAGAGAGCGCTGAACCGGACGCTCCCCGCGCTCGACATCGGCCGCAAGTACGCCGCGAACGAGGCTGCGTTCCTCGCCGTCAGAGAGCGGCTGTTCTCCGACCCGGACGCATACATCCGCTTCTTGCGATTTGGTTGATTGGGCCGGCGCGGCGCGCTGCGAGAGGCGGGCGGCGCTACGCCTGCTTCGCCATTTCGAGCTGCAGCATGCGCTGGTGCTCGATCTCGGACTGTCGCAGGGTCTCGAACAGCGAGGTGACCTCGGGGTGCGTGAGGTGCTGCAACGCCGCCGCGTAGTACCGCTCGGCCTTCTTCTCGGCGGCGAGCGCGAGCGTGAACGCCGCCGCCGGCGTCATGGCCGCCGTCGCCTTCTCCTCGTACGGGGCCTCGATCCCCCAGACTGCCCGATTCGCGAGGTTGGCCACCGCGTCGGCGTAGAGGGCCTTGCGCCGCTCGGCGAGCTGCTCCCGGTGCAGCTTCTCGCGGTACGCCATCTTCTCGAAGAAACGTGCGACGTCGCGGTTGCCGTGGCTCTCCATGATCGCGGCGAAGTGCTCGTACTGCTCGTGAGCCTCCTCCTCCGCGAAGATCGCGAGGTCCAGGACGTCGTGGGGCTGAATCTTCGAGAAGTCCATGTCGATGGCCATCGTCCCTCCGGGTGGTCGGGGCCGGGGTGGTCCGCCGCCGGGGCGGCTCTCCCCCCGGCCGCACCGTCACTCTGCCCGGTGCGTGAGGTTCTGTCAACAGGGATCTCGGGGCGCCGGCCGCGTTGCGGGGCGCATGCGCCGTCGGTGCACGGCTGTGTCGTCGCACCCGTTGTCGGGGGCGACTCCCGCGCTCGGGACGCGGCCGGCGACCGGGGTCAGTGTCCGGCGCCCTTGGTGAGCGGCTGAAGCCCGCCGGAGAAGACCCGCTCGCTCTTGCCGCCGTACTCGCTCCCCGACGTGAGGAACGCGCCGGTGAGCCGTCCTTCCTTGTCCACCTCGACCGGGATGCAGACCTCCGACCGCGCGATCCCCTCCGCAGCGACCAGCGGTCCGTCGAGGTCCGCCTCGACCACGAAGCTCGTCTGCAGCATGAACCCCTTAGGCGGCTTCCCCGGGTTGGGGTACAGATGCCCGCCCTTGAGCGTCGCGTCGCCGAGCTTCCCCGCGACCGAGCCGTCGCGGTTGATCGTGAGCGACACCGGCAGTTCCTTGGCGTTGCACCAGTTGACGGCGACGTCGGCCTTTCCCTCCCAGTGACCGGCCATCGCCGCCGGGGGAGTGACCGCCGCCCGCTTGCACGACGCGGCGGCCGTCACGAACCCGAGGATCAAGAAAGCAGTCGCTACCCTCCGGATCATCATCTCGAGCCTCCCTGGCGCGTCCCGTTCGGGTGCGGTTGCGGACGGTTGAAAGCGCGCCTCAAATTCAGGTACGACAGGGGAACTCTCCTCTCAATATGAACCGCGCTCAGCGAGCGCGCAAGGCCCGCTCGCCGATCAGGACGACGGTAGGCACGGCCTCACCGTGCGCTGTCGTCGAGGTCGAACCGCCGGAGGGCGGTCGAAGGCGCCTGCGTGGGATAATCGAGGCCGTGCCCGCCGCCAAGGAGGCCCTCGGACGCTGGCCACTCATCGTCGTCCTGGCGCTCTCGCTCCACCTCTCCGGCGGGATCTTCGGCAGGGGGCTGTGGAAGCCGGACGAGCCGCGTGAGGCGGCGATCGCGGCGCGCATGGCGAGGCCCGGAGCGGACCTCGCGGTGCCGCACCTGGGAGACGCCGCGTTCTGCGAGAAGCCGCCGCTGTACTACTGGGTGGCCGCCGGGTCGCTCCGCCTCCTCGGCGGACGCACGGTGACGATCCGCCTGCCGAACCTCGTCTACGCTCTCGTCGGCGCCCTCATGGTCGGCCTCCTCGCGCGCGCCGCGGCGGGCCGGTCGGCGGCGCTCGCCGCCGGGGTGGCGATGGGGACGCTCTACCTCGCGTACCGCGTCGAGATCTGGATCGCGACCGACGCGCTCCTGATGGCCTCGGTCGCCGGCGCCCTGCTCGGCTGCTACCGCGGGCTGGGCGCGCGGCGCGGGTGGCCGAAGCTCGCCTGGTACTCGGTGATGCACGCGTTCCTCGCGGCGGGGTTCCTCGCCAAGAACGTCGTCGCGTGGATCGTCCCGCTGCTCGCGCTCGGCGTCGTCATCGCGTGGGAGCGGCGCTGGCGCGAGCTCCTCGCGTGGGAGCTGGTCGCACCGCTCGCGATCCAGGCCGCAGCCGTGCTTCCGTGGGTCGCCGCGGTCGCCGCGCGCCCCGAGGGCGCCGCGTACCTGCGCGCGTTCTTCCTCAATAACCTCGTCGGACGCTTCACCGAGATCCCCGGCGTCGGCTACACGCGCTCGCACCCCGGCTCTCCGTTGACGTACCTCGTGCAGCTCCCGGTGTTCCTCCTGCCGTGGACGTTCGCGCTCGTCGCGGCGGCGGTCGCCGCGTGGCGGGGGTGCTCGTCCGGCGAGGGCGGCCGGCCGGCGTGGCGCTTCGCGGTCGCGTCGGTCGTCCCGGGGCTTGTCGTGCTCTCGGCGTCGGCGACCGCGCGCGACATCTACGCCGGCGTCCTGATGCCGGGGTTCGCCGTGCTGGGCGGGGTGTGGGTCGAGCGCGCCCTGGCCGCCCCGGGCCGCCTCGACCGCGCGATGGTCAAGGCCACGGCGGGGCTCGTCCTCGCCGCGGCGCTGGCCGTTCCTCCGGCGGTCCTCGGCGCGGTCGCGCATCTAGGGGCGTCCATCGGGCCTCCGGCGCTGCTCGCCCTTGCGGCCGGCTGGGTCGCGGGCACGGCGGCGGCGGTGACGTCGTGGCGTGCAACGCGGGGCGGGCGCGTCGGCGCGCCGCTCGCGCTCGCCGCCGCCGCGTGGATCGTGACGTGGTCGTGCTGGGCTCCACTGGTGTTCCCGGTGATCGACCGGGCGCAGGACCTCGCGCCGGTGGTGCGGGCGACCGCCGAGGTCGCGGCCCACCACCCCGTCGCCCTCTGGCAGCCCGACGAGACGATCGTCGCGGCGATGGACTACGAGGCCGGCCTGACCCCGAGACGAATCACCGATGCCGCCGAGGCCGCCGCGACCCTGGCCGCCTCCCCGGACCTCCACCTCCTCGCCGAGGCGACCGCCTCCAAGTCGAAGGAGGCGGGGCTCGCCGTGCTGCGCGACCGGCTCGGCCTCGCCGTGATGCGGCGTGTCGACCTGCCGCCGCCGGGGGGCCGGAGCTACGTGATCCTGGGTCCGCCGGCGCGGTGAGCTCGTCCTAGAGGCCGAGCCGCCGCCGCCACGGACGCGTGCGCTCCTTGATGCTCTGGGTCAGCGCGCGCAGCGCCAGGCGCCGTTCGTACAACCGGCGCAGCCGGGCCGCGTCGAGACCGCGGGCGCCGCAGTACCCGGCGAGCAGCTCGCCGTCGTCGTTGAGCCGGAGCTGGACGAGGTTCGCGATGCCGGTCGCGGTCCCCACGGGGCCGAACCGCATGCGGTTGATGTCCACGAGCTGGAACTCGAGCCCGGCCGGCCGGCCGGGCGCGGGCACGATGAGGACGTTCCCGGCCGTGAGGTCGAGGTGCAGGACGCCGAGCTCGTGCAGGCGGCCGACGAACGCTCCCGTGAGCGCGAGCAGCCGGGAGCGGTCCGCCGCGTCGGGGAGACGCAGCGCGCGCGCCTCGCGGAACTCCGGCAGGAACGCCGTACAGAAGTACGCCGCGGTCGGCAGACCGCGCCGTCGCACCTCGACCGCCGCGAGCGGCTCCGGCGTGCCGACCCCGAGGCGGCCGAGCCGGACGGCGTGGTCGAACGCGCGCGCCGCCTTGGTGGCGCGCACGCGGTAGATGAGGCGCCTCCCGAGGCTGCTCACGGGGAACCGCTTCACCGCCACCTGCCGGCCGGCGGCGGTCGCGCGGAAGATCACGTTCCTGCCGCGGTAGATCTCGGCGTCGGGCGTCACGGTCGCGGCGAGCGCCTCGAGGCCCTCGCACCAGTCGCGCGTCTCCGGGCGATTCCAGGCGGGCGCGAGACGCACGATGGTGACGACGGCGGCCACGCGGGTATCTTACGGCACCGAGTCGGTCGGACTAGCCGGGGGTGGCGTTCTCGGCGGCGGCGGAGGCCGCCCCCGTCTCCACGTCGACCCGCGCGAGGACGACGGCCCCGAGCACGAGGAACACCGCGACGGAGAGGATGCTCGCGCGCGGGTTGTGCGTGAGCTGACCGACGACGGCGTACAGGAGAGGTCCGAGGATCCCCGCGAACTTCTCGGAGAGGGCGTACAGCCCGAAGAACTCTCCGGACTTCGCCCGTGGCGCGAGGGTCGCGTAGAGCGCCCGCGAGAGCGCCTGTGTGCCGCCCTGGACCGAACCCACGAGCACCCCGATCAGGAAGAACTCGGCCTGCGTCCGCAGGAAGAACCCCCAGACGGGGATGATGGCGTACACGCCCAGGCCGAGGATGATCGCTCCCCTGGTGTCGAGCCGGCGGGCGAGCCGCTCGAACAGGGTGTCGCCCAGTGCGCGGGCGAACGCGAGGCCGAGGATCTGGTCCGCGGCGATCATCGTCAGGGCGGGTCCGACGCCGAGCCCCGGCCTCGGGTTCGCGTACGCTCCGAGGAGCGGCAGCGTCGCGGCGGTCCAGAGGACCATCGCGAGTGCGCGGCCCCGCGCTGTCGACGTCGGGTCGGGGACGCGGCCGAGCACGAGGGCGTACGGGAACGCGACGAACTGAGTCAGCAGGAGCGTGCCAGTGAGCGCGGCGGTCGGGAGGCCGAGAGCGGCGCCGTACGCGGTGGCGAGCAGGATGATCGCCCCGATCCCCTCCATGTACAGCCAGAACGCGAGGAGCATCGTGAAAAGCTCGCGTCGCTCGCGCAGGTCGCGGAGCGTCCGGCGCAGGCGGACGAACGCGTCGCGGGCCGCCCCCCCCGTGCCGCCGTGCGCAAGCGGGGCGGCCGGCGGCTCCGGCACCGACCTCGCGAGAGGAACGGCGAACCCCATCCACCAGGCGCCGACCGCGAGGAACGCGACGCGCACGACGAGCTCCTGGGTGACCCCGTTAGGGGCCGCGAAGAGGTACGCCGCAGTGGCGATCGCGAGCAGGAGACCGCCGCCGACGTACCCCATGGCGTACCCGAGCGCCGAAGCCCGATCGAGGTCCCCGGGGCGAGCGAGGTGGGGCAGTAAGCTGCTGTTGAGGCCGAGCGCGACGTTGACCGCGATCTGCGAGGCGACGTAGAGCGCGAGCGCAAGCACCCATCGGCCGCTCGTGACGGCGATCATCGCGGACGCGACGGCGGCTCCGAATCCCGTCGTGACGAGGAGGATCCGCTTGCGCCGGCCCGTGATGTCGGCGATCGTGCCGATGATCGGCGCTAGCGCGGCGACCGCGAGCAGCGCGAGCGAGACCGCAAGGGCGTACACGTTGGAGGCGGTGTCGCGTGCCCGCGCGGCATCCGCGCCGACCGCGAACGCCGGCGCCGCGACGGCTACGAAATACGGCGGGAAGAACGTGGTCGCGGTGACCGTCACGTAGCCATGGTCGGCCCAGTCGTACAGCGCCCAGGCGCGGATCCGCCGCCGGTAGACCTGTTCGGGGGATGTGTTCCGCACTCCGGGCCATGCTAGCGCATCGCGGACGCACGCAGCGCGCGGCGGGACTCAACCTACGCGCCGCACGCCGTACGTCAGGCCCGGCCCCGTACACGAGTTCATCCTCTTCAACCGCCCGAACGGCTTCGGCCGGATCCTCACGGTGATGCGGTGGGACGCCGAGAACCTCCGGTAGACTTCCGGGCGCGGGAGCGAGTCGGGTGGACACGAGACGCGCGCGGGCGCTCGCCGAGGGGCTGGGCGCCGTCATGGTGTGGGGGGCCTCCTTCATCGCGACGAAGGTCGCGCTGGCCGAGGTTTCGCCCGCGACGGTCGTGTGGCTCCGGTTTGCGATGGGAGTGGCGGTGCTCGCCGTCGCGGTGCTCGCCTCGAGGCAGTGGGCGACCGTGAGCGCGCGGACGCTCGGAACGTTCACGCTGCTCGGGCTGATCGGGATCACGTTCCACCAGTGGCTCCAGTCCAACGCCCTCGTGACGTCGCGGGCGAGCACGAGCGGGTGGATCGTCGCGACGACGCCGGTGTTCATGGCGATCCTGGGCCGCGTCGTCCTCAAGGAGCGGCTGGGAGCGGTGCGCATCGCCGGGATCGCGCTGGCGGCGCTCGGAGTGGTGCTCGTCGTGACCCGGGGCGAGCCGGGGGCGCTCCTCCACGGCCAGCTCGGGGCTCCCGGCGACATCCTGATCGTGGTGTCGGCGCCGAACTGGGCCGTGTTCTCGGTCCTATCGCGGCGCGCACTCCGGTCCCACCCCGCGATCCGGACGATGGCGTACGTGATGGCGACCGGGTGGCTGTTCTCGTCGCTCCTCCTCGCGGCGGGTCCGGGGCTCTCGGAGGTCCCGAGGCTCTCGGCCCGCGGCTGGGGAGCGATCGCCTTCCTCGGCGTCGCGTGCTCGGGTCTGGCGTACATCGCGTGGTACGACGCCCTGCAGCGGATGCCCGCGTCCGACGCGGGGGCACTGCTCTACCTCGAGCCCCTGATTGCGATGGGAGTGGCCGCGGCCGTGCTCCACGAGCCGGTGACCGCCGCCACGGTGATCGGCGGCGCCGTCATCCTGGTGGGGGTGTGGCTGGTCAACCGGACGCCCGCCGAGCGCGCGGGCCGGGACGCCATCGCGCTCGGGCCGGGCGAGGAGTGAGGGCGGCGGCCAAGCCGCCCGAACGCGCGGCGAGCCTCAGTAGCGCCGGAACATCGCCTGGATCTCCTTCGTGTCGGTGGTCCGCGTCAGGGCGAGCGTGAGCAGCACGCGGGCCTTCTGGGGCGACAGGTTGTCGGCCACCACGAAGTCGAGGGCGTCGTCGTCCGCCTCGCCGTTGCGCGCCACGGCGCCGCCCGGGATCCGGCTGGCCCGCACGACGACGATCCCCTTTGCGCGCGCCTCGACGAGGGCGGCCTTGGCGTCGTTCGAGAGGCTGCCGTTGCCCGTGCCCGCGTGGACGATCCCCCGCATCCCCGCCGCGACCATCGCGTCGATCCCGACGCGCCCCGATCCCGCGTACGCGAGGACGATTCCGACCTTCGGGAGCTCCTCGATCCCGGAGACGTCGAACGCGGTCTCGGTGGTGTGCGCGCGGATCGGCGCCCGGTAGAACACCGGTCGGCCCGCCTCCATGACCCCGAGCATCCCGAGCTCGGGCGTCTGGAACGTGCCGAGCGAGGACGTGTCGGTCTTCGTCACGTCCCGCGCCGCGTTGATCTGATCGTTCAGGCACACCATCACCCCGCGGCCGGCACTTTCGGCGCTCGCGGCCAGGGCGACCGCGTTGAGCAGGTTCATCGGGCCGTCGGCGCTGAGTGCGGTGGCGGGGCGCATCGCCCCCACGAGGACAACGGGCTTGCTGCTCTTCACGACCAGATCGAGGAAGTACGCGGTCTCCTCGAGCGTGTCGGTGCCGTGCGTGATCACGATGCCGTCGACGTCATCGCGCGCGAGCAGTTCGTTGACGCGCTTGGCGAGCTTGAGCCAGTGGGCCGGGGTCATGTTCTCGCTCGCGATCTGGAACACCTGCTCCCCGGAGATGCGGGCGACCTTGGCGAGCTCCGGCACCGCGGCGATCAGGGCGTCCACGCCGAGCGTGGCCGCCTTGTACCCGACGGTGGTCGTGCTACTCGCCCCGGTCCCGGCGATGGTGCCGCCGGTCGCGAGCACGGTCACGTTCGGCAGGCGGGGCTGGGGCGCGGGCTGCGCCGCGACCGGCGCCACCGCGGCCGCGAGTGCGAGGGCGATCCCCCCGAGGCGTGAGCTCATCGTCGTCGACCTCCAGTGCACGGCCACCAAAATACCAGGGGGAGCCGGGCTGCCGCCCGGCGTCGGGGGTTGCCCGGTAGCACGAAGTGTGGAAGAATTCTCAATTCACAGTGCTTCGGGCGACAGGGCTCGGGCGGTGCCAGAGCGGGGGGCCTGGTGGGGAGCGCGGAAGCGACAATCGGTGAGGTCGGCGGGCGATCCCGGCTCGCGCGAGCAGCCGCGCCTGAGTCGGTCGCGGCGCCGGTCCGGGTCCGGGCGCTCGATCGACGGCTCGAGACCGGCCTCTGGATCCTCCTCGTGGTGTTTTCGTTCCACGGCGTGTTCGGCCACTCGCTGTGGGGCGGCAACGAGACGCGCGAGGGCGGGATGATCTGGGATATGGTCCGCAACGGGACGTACGTGACCCCGACGATCAATGGCACGCCGTTCCTCGAGAAGCCGCCGCTGCTGCACTGGACCGGCGTCGCCGTGTGCAAGGCCGCCGGCACCGTGACTGAGGGTTTGGTTCGCCTGCCCGCCGCGCTCTACGGGTTGGGGACTCTCCTCCTCCTCGTGGCGTTCGTGCGCGGCCCGCGGGCGCCGGCGGAGCGCCTGGCCGCGCCCGACGGCCGCCAGCTCGCCTCGTGGGCGGCGGCGTTCCTCTGCGGTACGGCGATCGAGTTCCAGGAGTACGCCCGCATCGTGCTCACGGACATGGCACTCGTGTTCGTCGTGACGCTCGCGCTCGTGGTCTTCTGGCGTGCATACCTGCGGCCCACGTCGTGGCGGTGGGCGGCGTTCCTCGTCGCGGCGGCGGCCGCGTTCTACGCCAAGGGTCTCATCGGGCCGGTCCTCATCTGGGCCTCGGTCGCGGTGTTCCTCCTGTGGAAGCGCCGGCTCCGGCTGCTCCTCGGGCTCGCGGCCTGCTACGTACCGGTGTTCGTGGCGCTGGTCCTGCCGTGGGTGGGGGCGCTCTACCGCTTCGGAGGCGAGCCGGCGGTCAAGTTCGTGTTCTGGGACAACCAGATTGGGCGGTTCTTCACGTTCGCGAACCAGAACCTGCCGCACGACCCGTTCTTCATCAACAAGGAGCGCTGGTACTACTACATCGTCAACGTCCCCCTCTACCTCGCGCCGTGGACGCTCCTGCTCGTTCCCGCCGCCGTCGCGTGGGCGCGGAGGCGGTCGCCGTTCCGGACGGATTTCCATCTCTTCATTGCATGCGGGCTCGCCGGGATGGCGCTCGTACTGCAGGCGTCCTCCGCGAAGGTCGCGAACTACGCGCTCCCGCTCTACCCCTTCCTCTTCGCGGCCGTGGCCGTGTGGCTCCTCGAGATGCTGGTGCGCGGGCGTCCGACCCTGCTCGAGCGGATGACGATACGCGTCACAGGAGGCGGGGTCGCGCTCCTGTTCGGCCTCGGGGTCGTCGTCTTCATCGTGGGCACGCTGACCAGGCCTCGCCTGTTCGGCGTGAGTGGATTGCCGCAGGCCGCTGCCGGCATTGCGGGCGCCGTGTTCGTGCTCGCGCTCCTCGCCGCGGCGGCGATGCTCCTCCTCCGGCTGGTGCGCTCCGATGAACGCCCGCTGGTGGGCGTGTTGGGACCCGCGGCGTACGTGGTGGCCGCGATGGCGATGCTGCAGATCGCGACGCCCGTGATCGACCAGCAGCGCTCGTACAAACCGATCGCCGCGCTCGCCGCCGAGGAGGGGCGCCACGGCGTCACCATCGGGCTCGGGACCAACGAGTACCACGACGTCGGGGCGTTCACCTTCTACCTCGACCGCCGCCTCCCCACCCTCGTCACTCCCGGCGACATCTCGGCGTTCCTGCGGGCGCCCGAGCCGCGTGCCGTCCTGGTTCCGGTCGAGCAACTGGCGCCGCTGGCGGAGAAGCTCGTCGGGGTCCCGCACGTGCGTCTCGATGCGGGACGACAGGGGTCGCTGAGCAGGGCGTATGCGCTGCTCGAGAACCAGGCGGGGGAGGTCGCGAGCGGAAGGGCCGCGGCGCCGTCCCAGGGCGCGGTCGTGATGGCGACCCACTCGCCGCCGCCGCCCGCTGCTGTCAACCCGCGCGGGAAGCGCGTCCCGGGCCGCCCCCGGACCAACCCGCCCTCGTAGAACACCGAGCGGCGCGGCGCCTGCACCTGCGGGGCCTCTGAAGCAGGAGAGTCCGCGAGACGGCGCGGCAGGCGTGCGACGAGGCGCCCGGCGGGGAGTCGCGACGCCGGCCGATCAGGCCGGAACCTGCTCCGCCAGCGCCTTCTCGAGGGCGCGCCGGTCCTTGGGAGAGATCGTCACGAACTCGACGCCGACCTCGACGCGCCCGGGCTCCTTGACCTCCTCCCACACGACGCGCCCCTCAGCCTTGACGACGCGAGTTGCGAGCGAGATGAGGAGCTCGACGCGCGTCCCCGCGCCCAGCGTCTCGTGATGGACGAACATGCACCCACCACGACCGACGGTGCGGGTCTTGGCCAGCGACTCGGAGGTTTCATCCCCGATCTTCTTCACGAGGAGAGCCTTCTCAGCCGGAACTCGTGGAAATCGTCGCTGTTCCCCTGGCTTCTTAGGCATTCGCCCACCCTCGGTCGCTTGGACCAATCTACCAGCGGGGAACTCGCAGTTCAAGGCGACGAGGGGTGGCCCGGCGCCCGAGTGGGGGACCAAACGTCGCTCAGGGCACGCCGCTGCTACAATCCGGCGACGTCGCGGACGTGCGCCGGAAGGCAGGTGACCTCCATGACGACCCCCCGACCCGAGCGGTTCCCCAGGGTGTTCTGGACCGCCAACACGACCGAGCTGTTCGAGCGCGCCGCCTACTACTCGATGGCGAGCTTCATCGTGATCTACCTCGGGCAGCTGGGGTTGGGAACGTACTGGCCGGCGATCTTCAATACGCTCCTGTGGTACCTGGTGTACTTCCTGCCGGTGCTGTCCGGCACGATCGCCGACCAGATCGGTTTCCGCCGCGCGCTCCTCATCGCGTTCGTGCTCCTGACCTTCGGGTACCTCCTGATGGGGTTCCCCGTGTGGCTGGGCGGAGCTTCGCTCGCGCCCACGATCGAGCGGAGCGTCACCGCGGGGGCCAACGTCGTGGTGCCGGCCGTGGTCGGGATCGTGCTGATCGCGGTCGGCGGATCGTTCGTCAAGCCGTGCATCCTGGGGACCGCGCAGAAGACCGCGGGAACGCGCGCGACGCTCGCGTTCGCGATCTTCTACGTCGTGGTCAACATCGGTTCGCTGTTCGGGCGCGCCGTCGCGTTCTACGTGCGTACCAGACCGGGGGCGAACCTCTCCCTGATCTTCGGCGTCGCGATGGCGATGGCGGTCCTCGCGTTCGTGGTGGTTTCGAGCCTGTACCGCGACGTCGGGACGACGGCGGGCGCCCGCCCGCCGGAGAGGCCGCGCCGCTCGGTCCGCGAGATCCTCGTCGGGATGGTCCGGGTCCTCGGGAACGTGCGGTTCGCACTCTTCCTCGCGGTGTCGTGCGGGTTCTTCTTCCTCTACAACCAGGTGTACGTCGCGCTGCCCCTCTACCTCAAGACCGTGGTCGAGTCGAGCCCGGCCATGGACATCTACACCATGGCGAACCCGCTCGTGATCGTGTGCTTCCAACTCCTCGTCACGAGGGCGTTCGGGCGCATGAGGCCGATCCGCTCGATGATCGTCGGGACCGTGATCATCGGGCTCGCGATGGCGATCAACCTGATCCCGATCCTCGTCGGCGGCGATCTGCGGGCGCCGATCTGGCACTGGCTGCCGGTCGGCTCGCTCATGGTCGTGACGTGCATCGCGCTCGGCGCGTTCGCGGAGCTGTTCACCTCGGCGCGCATGTACGAGTACGTCGGTGCGCTCGCGCCCAAGGGGCAGGAGGGGCTGTTCCTGGGGTACGCCAACCTCCCGCTCGCGTTCGGCTCGTTGCTGGGCGGCCCGGTGGGCGCGTTCATCTTCAACGAGGTGATGGCAAAGGGGGCGACGCGGCGGCCGGACGGCCTCCTAGACCTCGTGCCGTCGCACAACGCCCTGGGGTGGACGATCTTCATGGCGGTCGGCCTCTCCTCGGCCGTCAGCATGTGGCTGTTCAACCGCTGGCTCGAGAAGCAGACGGCGTAGGTCCGACCGCTACCGGCCGCGCCCCGCGTCGGACGGGCGCGCGGCGAGGGCGCCCTCGCCGGCCTCGCGGAACGCGCGCGACACCCCGCCGACCCCGAGCTTGACGCCCCCGAACACGCGGGAGACGAGCAGCGCGCCCTCGAGGTCCGCCCGCCGCAGCAACTCGAGCAGCACCCGGCCGGGGTGTCCCACTTCGCCATCGTCCTTCGAGCGCTCGAGGACGGCGCCGGACGCGTCGCGCACGCGCAGTGCCCAGCAGTGGTGACTCGCCTTGCGGTGCTCGCCGCGCTTGCGCTTGAGCATCGCGGCGACGTCGGCCTCCGAGTCGGCCGGAAACGCCACCGCGTGGAACCGCGACCGCTCCACCGTGAGCTTGAACTCGGTCTCGGCCGGGACCTTCACCGTCGTCTCCGGGAGCCGGCTGCATCGTCGCGCGCGCCCATCGAAGGCATCGTACCCGGTTTCGGCTTTCGCGGCCCGGGTGTCCAACGGGCAGGAACGGAAGCCGCGAACGAAAGGAGGCCGCCATGTTCGACACCGCACTGAACGCACCGAACCGCGGGCGAGGGGTCAGGCGCAAGCTCGCCACGCTGCCGGCGGCGCTCGCCGTCCACGCCCTCGCGCTCGGCCTCGTCATGGCCGGCCAGCTTTGGGCGGTCGACCAGGTCCCCGAGGTGATCTCCGTGCCGCCGCTGATGGTGCACATCCTCCCGCCGCCGGGAGGCGGCGGCGACAGCCATGCGACCGGCCACCACGCCCGGCGTACGACGGTCGCCCAGGTGCACCACCCCGTCGCGGTCCAGCCCTCGGATGTCCCCAAGGACGTTCCGAAGAACACCGGTGCGGAGACGCCGACGAGCGGCACCGTCCCTTTCAGCGAGCGGCAGGGGCCGGACACGGGAGGCGGGGACGACCGCCCGCCCGGAGGCGAGTCGGGTCCCGGGGTGGAGGAGGGTGACGACGTTCCCGACGCCGTCGGACCGATCCACGTCGGCGGCAACGTCATCGCCCCGGTACCGGTGTCGCGCCCCTCGCCGCGGTACCCCGAGGTGGCGCGCAGGTTGGGGGTCCACGGCACCGTCTCGCTTGAAGCCGTCATCGACGAGGAAGGCAACGTCACCAACGTTCGCGTCGTCGCGGACCCCGGTTACGGGTGCGGCCAGGCCGCTCTCGATGCCGTGAGGATGTGGCGGTACCGGCCGGCGACGCTCAACGGCCGGGCGGTGGCCGTCTTCCTCACGATTTCCGTGGTGTTCCAACTCACCGGAGCGGAGTAGCGTGCGGCCGTTCGCTTCCACCTTGCGCGACGCAACGGCGGCCGGGGGCGCCCGGCCGCCGCCCCGCCGGCCTCGCCGACTCTCTCAACGACGCACCAAGCTGAAGACAACTCTCGCGCAAGCCGTGCCAATCCCGGCACGGCTTATCTTCTCGCCGCCGGGCGCGCCGCGCCGGGCGGGTATGATGCCGGCATGATCGAGATCTTCACCGGCCTCGCGATCCCCGACGGAGAGGTCCGGTTCTCAGCCTCACGCGCCGGCGGCCCCGGCGGCCAGAACGTCAACAAGGTGGCGACGAAGGTGACGCTGACGTTCGATGTCGCGGGCTCGCCAGACCTGAGCGAGGCGCAGCGGGCGCACATCCGCGAGCGCCTCGCGACGCGCATCTCGCGCGACGGGATCCTGCACGTCGTCTCGCAGCGTCACCGCACGCAGGGCGCGAACCGCGCCGCTGCCCTCGAGCGCTTCGTCGATCTGCTCCGGTACGCGCTCGCCGAGGAGAGCGCCCGGGTCCCGACCCGCCCGACGCCGGTGTCGAGGGAACGGCGCGTCGCCGACAAGAAGCTCCACGCCCGGATCAAGGAGTCCCGTCGCCGCCCCCTTCCCGAGGAGTGAGCTTCGACGCGGCGAAGAGCCGACTGAGGGAAGAGGGTAGAGGGAACACCGGCGCTTCGGGCCCAGCGCCTTCCCTCTTCCGTCTTCCCTCACCAGCCGCTCGACGCGCCTCCGCCGCCGAAGCTCCCGCCCCCACCCGAGAATCCGCCGCCCGAGCTCCACCCGCCGCCGGAACCCGAGTGGCCACTCGAGGCGGCGAACGTGACGAGGCCTGGGTGGCCCTTGAGGAAGGCCTTTCCGGCGGCGGTCTTCCCGAGCACGAGCTTGGCGATCGGGAACCCGAGGACCCAGATCGGGAACAGGGCGAATCCGGGCCTCCCCCAGAAGGCGGCGGGGAACATCGCGTAGAACGGCATCAGGAAGGCGTAGAGGAACCAGCTCATGCAGCCCTTGCCGAACAGTGCCACGAACGAGAAGACGCCGACGACCAAGACGAAGATCAACGTCCCGACGAGCTTGGCGGCGAGCGGGGCATCGGGAGCCGCGCGGCGCGCCGCCGCGGTCGCCGCCGGGAGGACGTCCTTCCCCTGGATCGTCCCGAGCATCGCGTCCACGCCGGCCTCGACGCCGCGGCCGAAGTCGCCGTCCCGGAACGCCGGCCTCACCACGTCGTCGAGGATCCTCTTGCACGCGATGTCGGTGAGCTTCGGCTCGAGCCCGTACCCGACCTCGATGCGCATCTTCCGGTCGTCCCGCGCGATCAGCAGGAGCGCGCCGTCGTCCACGCCCTTTCGGCCGAGCTTCCAGGTCTGCACCACCTTGAGCGAGTAATCCTCGAGCGGCTCCCCGTCGAGCGACGGGATGGTGAGGACGGCGACCTGGGCGCCGGAGGCCTTCTCGAACGCCGCGAGCTTGGCCTCGATGCGGTCGCGGACCTCCGCCGGCAGCATCCCGGCGGTGTCGTTGACCCGCCCGGAGAGGTACGGTACATCGCGGGCCGCGGTGGAGGCGGCCAGCGCGAGGAGTGCCGCCGCGACGAGCGCGAAACGGTGAGCCCCGCGCACCGTCACTCCTCCCGCATCTGCAGCGTGTCGGGGAGCTCGTCGGTGTCGTCGGCGGCCCGCGCCACCTCGTGCCGCTCGAGGAGCTCGCCGCACCGCGCGATCGCCCCGGCGAGAGCGTTCCCGGGGCGGCCGGCGCGAATCCCATCGACAATGCCGGCGACGATCGAGTCCCACTCGTTCTGCTCGACGCGCGCGTGGATCCCCGAATCGGCCATCACCACGACGCGCCGCTCGAGGAGCGAGAGGAAGATCAACACGCCGGTGCGCCCGCGGGTCTTGAACACCTCGCTGTCGAGGAACGCGGCGGTGGCCCGCTGCCGGACGCGGTGCTCGACCTTTGCGGCGCCGGCGAGGGCGAGCTTGAGCGGTCCGATCGTCGCCGCCGCGAGGTACCCCAGCGCCGCGCCGATCGCGGGCGGCAGCAGGATCCACGCGAGCGACGGGACGCCCCAGACGTCGCCGAAGTACCGGGCGACGCCCGCCACCACCGCGGCGGCCACGGCACCGAGCGCGGCCCCCTCCCACGCCGCCGACTCGTAGTGGTCGGAGTGCGACACCGCGTACGGGACGATCTCGCCGGAGGTGCGGCTCTCGGCGGCGCGCACCGCCTGCTCGATCTCACGGAGGTCCGCTTCTGAGAAGAACTTCTCGACGTGCATGGCGGCCAGCACTCCCTTCCATCGTCGGTTTCGCGGCGCGGCGAGGATAGCACCGCGTCGCGTCCGCCGCCGCCCGGGCCGGCCGGCGGTGGCTCACTGGTACAGGTGCCGCTTGATCTTCTCGGTCGGGGTCTTGGCGAACTCCTGATCCATGAGCCGGAAGGAGCTCAGCCGCGAGAACGCGGGAAGGCAGGCGTTGACCTCGGCGAGCAGCGTACGGCACGCCGCGTCGAGGCGCGTCCCGGTCTCGCGATCGGGGCGCCCGAACAGCTTGAGCTCGCGCGCGAGCAGGTCGTAGTCCGGGAAGATGAGCGCCGTGAGCCCGTCCCCGGTCTTGACGACCAGCGACTCGACCACCCACGGCGCGCGCTCCAGGAGGTGCTCGATCTCCTCCGGGTAGATGTTCTCGGCGGAGGGGCCGAGGATCAGGTTCTTGGACCGCCCCCGCAGGTGCAGGTACCCGTCGGCGTCGAGGCGGCCGAGGTCGCCCGTCCGCAGCCAGCCGTCCGCAGTGAACAGCTCGGCGGTGGCCTCGGGGTTCTTGTAGTACCCGCGCGTCACCATCGGCCCGCGCACCTGGACCTCGCCGACGCCGGTGGCGGGATCCGGGTCGGCGATGCGCAGCTCGACGCCCGCCACCGGGAACCCGCAGCTCCCCGGGCGCGTCTGGCCGAGCCCGCACCCCGCGATGAGCGGCGCGCACTCCGTCATCCCGTACCCCACGAAGTACGGGAAGCCGCCCTCGCGCATGAAGCGCTCGACGTCCTCCGACAGCGGCGCCCCGCCGAACCCCATCTGGCGGAGCGAGCCGCCGAACGCCGCGAGGAGCTGGCGCACCGCCTTGCGGTAGACCATCCGTCGGGCGGCCGCGAGGCGAGTGATGTTGCGGGTGAGGAACCGTCCCTGGATCTTGGGCCGCACCTTGGTGCGGTAGATCTTCTCGATGATCAGCGGAACCGCGAACACCAGCGTCGGCCGCACCGCCGAGAACGCCTTCTGGAGAACGGTCGGGCTCGGCTTCTGCCGGAGGTAGTGGATCGAGACGCCGCCGCACATCGGCCCGAGGAAGCCGCACGTGCACTCGTACGTGTGGGCGAGCGGCAGCATCGAGAGCACCCGGTCCGCCGGGGAGATCGCCACGTACCGGACGGCCGCGAGGACGTCCGCCAGGATGTTGGCCTGCGTCAGCATCACGCCCTTCGAGTGCCCGGTGGTCCCGGACGTGTAGACGATCGCCGCCAGGTCGTCCGGCTGCGGCGTGTACGCCTGCGGCGCACCCGGGAGGTGGTGCTCGGTGAGGAACTGACCGGCTCGCTCGCGCAGGATGTCGACCCTCGACTGGATCTTCTTCACGAGGTCGGGCAGGACCTGGACGTCGATCACCTTGAAGTCCTCGAGCAGGAACATCCGCGCGAGCTTCGGGAACGTCCCGCCGGCGACCTTCTCCAGCGTCGGGGAGGCGACGAACAGCACCTTCGACTCCGACATGTTGAGGATGTTGTGGATGTTCGGAGCGGGGAACTCGGTCAGGACCGGCACCGCGACGGCGCCGTAGGTGACGACGGCGAGATAGGCGAGCCCCCACTGGATCGAGTTCGGCCCCAGCAGGGCGACCTTGTCTCCGGGCCGGACGCCGGCGAGGCGGAGGCTCCGCCGCAGCTCCGCGACCCGCTCCCGCGCCTGGCCGTAGGTGATCGATCCGCCGTCGACCTCGGCGAGGAACATGTGGCCGGCGTGGCGGTCGAGACACGCCTCGACGAGCTCGGCGAGGGTGCGGGCCTGGGTGTAGAACGGCGCGGAGGGTGTCGCGTCCGGCACGGATCTGTCCAGGAAGTTATTGTAGCAGAGGGGAGTAGGCACCGGGTACCTGGTCGGTCGCACGCTCGCGTCGGCGGCCCGGGCGCTTGTGCTAGAGTGCACGAGCGATGAACGGCAGCGGACGGCACTCCCGGGCGCACGGTGGGCGCCGCACGCGGCCCGTGGCGCCGGGCCGGCCGAGGTGAGCGGCCGCGCCGGCCATGAGGACCTCCAGAATGTCTCTACGACAGAAGCTGCGTGACTTCTTCAACCGCCGCGAGGCCGCCATCACCGGCGGCGGCGCGAAGGCGATCGAGAAGCAGGTCGCGCTCGGGAAGCTGCCGGCGCGGCAACGGATCAAGTACCTGCTCGACGGGGACACGTTCCACGAGTACGACCTGTTCGTCGAGCACCGGTGCTACGACTTCGGGATGGACAAGAAGCAGCTCCCCGCGGACGGCGTGGTCACGGGGACGGGGAAGATCTCCGGCCACCCCGTCTGCATCTTCGCGCAGGACTTCACGGTGGCCGGCGGCTCGCTCGGGCTCATGCACGCACGCAAGATCACCAAGATCATGGACCACGCGATGAAGCTCGGCGTCCCCCTCATCGGCATCAACGACTCGGGGGGCGCGCGCATCCAGGAGGGCGTGAACTCGCTCGCGGGGTACGGCGAGATCTTCTACCGCAACACGCTCGCCTCCGGCGTCATCCCGCAGATCTCGGTGATCCTCGGGCCGTGCGCCGGCGGCGCGGTGTACTCGCCCGCGCTCACCGACTTCGTGTTCGTGGTCGACAAGATCTCGAAGATGTTCATCACCGGCCCCGAGGTGATCAAGACGGTCCTGGGCGAGGAGATCTCGATGGAGGAGCTGGGCGGCGCCCGCGTGCAGACCGAGATCTCGGGCAACGCCCACTTCTACGCCGAGACCGAGCAGGAGTGCTTCGACCAGATCAAGAAGCTCGTCACGTTCATCCCCTGGAACAACCGCAAGAAGGCCGACCCGTTCCCCGCCGCCCCCCCGAAGCCGACGCTCGACATCGAGACGATCATCCCGTCGGAGCCGACGAAGCCGTACGACGTCCGCAACATCGTGCGGGCGGTGTGCGACGACTCCGACTTCTTCGAGGTGCAGAAGTACTGGGCCGCCAACATCGTGATCGGGTTCGCGCGCCTGGCGGGCGAGACCGTCGGCGTCATCGCCAACCAGCCGCTCGTCCTCGCGGGCGTGCTCGACGTCGACAGCTCCGACAAGGCCGCACGGTTCATCCGGTTCTGCGACGCCTTCAACATCCCGCTCGTGACGTTCGTGGACCTTCCCGGCTACCTCCCGGGCGTCGACCAGGAGCACGCGGGCGTCATCCGGCACGGCGCCAAGGTGCTGTACGCGTACTCGGAGGCCACCGTACCGAAGATCACGGTGATCCTCCGCAAGGCGTACGGCGGCGGGTACATCGCGATGTGCTCGCGCCACCTCGGCGCCGACTTCGTGTTCGCGTGGCCGACCGCCGAAATCGCGGTGATGGGCCCCGAGGGCGCCGCCAACATCATCTTCAAGGCGGAAATCGCGGGAGCTCAGGACCCCGACGCGACGAGACGGGCGAAGGTGGAGGAGTACACGGAGAAGTTCGCCAACCCGTACATCGCCGCCGCCAACGGCCACATCGACGCCGTGATCACGCCGCGCGAGACTCGGGACTTCGTCATCCACGCGATCGAGATCTCCGCCGCCAAGCACGAGTCGCGCCCGGCCAAGAAGCACGGCATCCCGCCGTTCTGACGCCATGAGCGACGAACCCGACCTCAAAACGCTCGTCGTCGACGGCACCGCGTACCAGACGCGGTACACGCGGAAGTTCGCCCTCCGCAAAGGGTACGCCGCGCCCGACCCGTCCCAGATCCGCGCCCACATCCCGGGCGTGATCGTCGCGGTCCACGTCCGGCGCGGCCAGCGCGTGGCCCGCGGCGACGCCCTCCTTGTGCTGGAGGCGATGAAGATGAAGAACGACCTCACCGCCGCGCACGAGGGGACGGTGAGGGAGATTCATGTGGAGGAGGGGCAGATGGTCGCCAAGTCCCAGCTCCTCCTCGAGCTCTCCTAGGGGCGCGGCCGGCGTCGGACCTCTGGCTTCGTTGCGGATCGCGGCCCTGCGTCCTCATGTAGCCTCCGGCTACACTCCGGCGCGGGCCACTCCCGCGCCTCGCCATAGGCCCAACGGCGGCCGCGCGGCTACACGCAATCCGCCAAGGCCCTGCTTCTTTCGTGCGGGTGTTGGCGTACGGTCGCGCTCCACCGCTCACCGCTCGTCTTCCTTGCATCGAGGCCAAGGTCGACCGCCGGTCCCGGGCGGGGGCGCCTAGAATGGTAGGTGGTCGGGGGCGAATCGAACCGGAAGATCCCAATCTCTGGGTGTAGTGGTCGCTCGAGTAACTAGGGATCACCTTGATGGGGACAACGATGAGCGAACTATCCACTCTGGCTCTCCAGGTGGCGGCACTCTTCACGGTCCTATACTCCTCTGCCTTCATCCTGTTCTTCTTCAGGCTTCGCGGGCGCCACAGGGCCGAATGGGAACGGATGGGTTCGCCGAATCCCTTCTTTAACTATCTCTTCTTCAAGCCGATGGCGCCAATTCGTCGGCTGCTGCGAGGGGACGGCTTGGCGGAACTCCGTGACCACTATCTTGCGCTGATAGCGCGGCTTACGGTCGTTCTCTGGATTGTGGCTGTGCTCGGTTTCGCTGTTGGAGTCGTAGCCCACTGGCTCGCACGATGGGATCCGAGCTAGCTAGTCGGTCTCTCTCATAGTCACGCGATGCTGGGGCACGCGGTCAGGTGGGTCAGCGAGGGAACGGTTGTGACCGGTAGACCCATCTGCTCATACACTCAGGGTCCGATCCGTTCGTCCCCACGGAGCCTCTGGCAATGCTCCGGTGCGATCGCCTCGTGCGTCCTGCTTCGTCGGGGCATCCGGCCCACTCTCGGCGGCGCGGCTACACGCGGGACGCTGCGGTACTGCTCAGTCCCTTCTCGGCGCGACGCCACGCGACCCGGCACGACGCCGCTCTTCCCGCCTCGCCCGCCCTGCATCTAGCCCAACGGCGGCGCCGCGGCTACACGCAATATGCTGTGGCCCCGGTTGTTTCGTCCCTGCCGGCCACCGGGCGCGCTAATATCCACCAATGCGCGCGATCGTAGCTGTGGTGGTGATCAGGCTCGCGGCGGCGGTCGCCGCGGCGGCACAACCCCCGGTGGTTCCCCCGAACCCGCCGGCCGCCGTGGTCTTCGTGGAGCCGGAGGGCGCGCCCCAGGCGGGCGAGCTCCCGCTCTACCGGAAGGTGACCGACCCGGCTCGCATCGCGACGTTCTCGAAGTGGCTGGACAACGAAGCCGCGCGTTGGGCGCTCGACCTCTACGCCCGTGCCCGGGGCGTCGCGCTCGTGCACAGCGGGGCGCGGGTACAACCCGCGGAGTACATCGTCGCGCTCGTGCCCGAGGGAAACGGCGCCGCCGTCGGGTTCCGCCTCCGCACGGACACGGGGATCGAGAGCCACCCCGGGGTCGCGTTCATCCAGCTCGGGCCGGAGGAGTGGCGGTTTTCCACGACGCTGCTGCACGAGACCGGCCACGTCGTCCTCGCGATGCTCGCCGGCGGCCGCGAGATCCCGAAGCGCGAGATCGCGGCGATCCCGCACACCGTGGCGGCGCTGACCGACCGCGGCACCGCGTTCGACGAGGGGTTCGCGATCAGCCTCGAGACGCTCATCGCGCACCTCTCGTCCGCGCCCGAGGTCGTCAGGCAGTACCGGCACGAGCAGTTCATCGCCGGCCCGCAGGGCAACATGCGCGCCGAGTACTACCGGCCCTCGGCCGACCTGCTCACGTTCGCGCAGACGTACGCGCGCTACGGCGAGGTCCGCGACGACGCGTTCGCGTTCGCGCCGGCGTTCATCGGCCCCGACTACCTCCGCGTCCAGATGGAGAAGGCACGCGACTTCGCCGACCTCCGCGACGCCGACCAGCTCCTCGCCTCGGAGGGGTTCGTCGGGAGCTTCTTCTTCACCGTGCTGGTCCGCGGCGATCGGCCGCCGGGCGAGGAGACGGTCCGTGCCCGCGAGAACGCCGTGATGACGGTGCTCGCGGAGACGCTGGTCCACGACGAGTTCAGGCCCGACGCGCCGCTGCTGCTGGAGTTCCTCGAGAGGTACGGGAAGGTGTACCCGGCGGAGTGGCGCGAGGTGCTGGACGTCTTCCTCGACCTCTCGCGCGGGGTGTTCGTGGACCGCGACGCCGCCGAGATGTGGCGGTCGCACTACCTCGCGGCGCTCGCGCTCGACCTCGCGCACCTCGACCGGGAGAAGATCGACCGGGCGCGCGAGCGCTGGCGCTCCGCGATCCAGGCCGACCCCAAGGTCCTCTACTCGCGGCTCGGCCCGTCTCTCAGGTGCGAGGTGGCGGAGCGGCGCGTCAAGCTCGTCGGGCTCGAGAGCGACCGGCCCCTCTCGTTCGACGTCAACACCGTCGAGGAGGGAGTGATGCGGCTCGTGCCCGGGATCACCCACGCCGAGATCGCGTCGTGGCGTGCGGCGCGCGCCAAGGCGCCGTTCTCCGGGGTCGAGGACTTCCGCTCCCGGTCCGGGCTGTCCGCCTCGTCGCTGGGGTCGCTCAGGTTCTGAGCGGCGCGTCCGCCCGTATCAGGTGTCGAGCCTCGCCAGCGCGGCGTCGAACCGCTTCTTGTCGTCGCCCTGGAACGACGAGAACCTCACCCCGAGGCCGGACACCCTCTCGCGCTTCTCCTGGGTCTGGCGCACCACGACGGCGTACCCCCGGATCGGGTTGTTGTCCCCCGGCACCGAGAGCTCGAACGCCATCTGCGTGCCGATCGGGTACGGGTGGTCGGTCTTGATCAGCATCCCGTGCGCGGAGATGTTCTCGGTCTGGCAGATCGTCTGGGCGGTGCCCCACGAGAGCTGGACCTTGAGGCGCGAGATCGCGCGCATCGCGAACCGCGGCGGCACCTCGAGCAGGCGGAAGAGGGCGTGCGGGAGCTCCTCGGGGAACTCCTCGAGCGCGAGCGCCCGGTTGGCGCCCTTCCCGATGTACGCCTCTACCTCGGCCAGCATCCCCCGGAGGGCGAGGATCACGACCGCCGCCTGCCGGCACGGGGAGTCCTTCTTCCGGATCGCGTCGAGGAACGTCTGCATCTGCATGTCGGGGAGGGGGTACCCGGTGATGATCGCGTCGAACGGGAGGAACGAGGTCGACTCCAGCGCCGTCGCGCCGTTCTCCGCGTAGTCCGCGAAGAACTTGACCGCGCTCAGGACCTTGGAGATCTTCTCGAAGACCTGCTCGTCGACCCCGACGACCAGCGCGCTCCTCTGCACGGCTTGCATGGCCCGGTTCCTCCCGACTCCCTACCCCTCGGCGCGCTCCCAGACGTGCGGGACCTCCGCCGGGAACCGCCAGAGGCTGACCCGGGTCCTGTCGCCCGCGTAGATCCCGCCGTCCGCCTCGCGGCGGTACCCCACCCACGCCTCGAACGGGACCCGGTTGAGGCAGTCGGCGGAGACGATCGTCTTCGTCTTCTTCCCCGACTTCTCGCGGAACTCCTCGCGCGCCTGCTGGAAGAGGTTCTCGGCCGCCAGCCCGGTCTGATCCGCCCGCAGCTCGGTGAACAGCACCTGGCGGAAGATCTTGCCCGGGCGGTGCGTGGAGTACCAGGCGTACTCGGCTGGCGTCAGGCTGCAGAGGACGATGAACTCGACGGGGCAGAACACCATGTAGACCCGCGGCTGGCGGATCGTCTGCCTCGTCTGGCCGATCGCGACCGCCACCTCATCCGGCGTCATCGCCTCGTGGCAGTCGCCGGCCGCGAACCGCGCCAGCTCGCCGGCGCGCTCCATCTCCATCACCTCCCCGCCGGTCTTGCCGAGGTAGACGTGCCGGTAGGCGTCGATCGGCGTGCAGGAGAACGCGTTGTTCGAGAGCGCCGTCTTCGTCCGCTTCCCGGGGACCATGGCGGAGAGCGCGTTGAGGGTGTCCTTCATCGCGTCGCGCCACCCGCCCTCGTCGAGGTAGGTGAAGTCGGGCCGGCCGTTCGAGAGCGCCAGGTCGACGAAGATCGTCCGCCCCTGGAAGTACTTCCCGGAGCCGGGGCGGCGATGCCATGCAAACCCCTCGATGCCGAGGTTGGTTGCGGTGAGAGCGCCCTGCGGGAGGGTCAGGACCAGGTTCAGTTGCTCCATGCTGCGCTCCTCCGTACGCCGGAACTCTGCTGGCCGGCTTTCGGCTAGCTTACTGCCAACGGCCTCATGCTCCAAGGGGGTACCGGGTCTCCGGGCGCCGTCCGCCGGAGACCAGGCGGCGCCGCTGGCCGGACCCTTCCGCCCTCCCGCCACCGTGCCGGAACGGCGCTAGAATCCGCCCATGAAAGCAGCCGTGCGGCACCGGGGTGACGTCACGATCGTGGACTTCAAGGGCGACCTCGTCACCGAGGACGGCGACGAGGTGCTCCGCGAAGTCGTCGGGAAGCTGATCGCCGAGGGGCGGATGCGGATCCTCTTGAACCTCGCTCACGTCAAGCGGATGGACAGCGGCGGCGTGGGCGAGCTGGTCGCGAGCTGGAAGGCGGCCCACGAACACGGGGCCTCGATCAAGCTGCTTCGCCCGGGCGACCGCGTCAAGTTCACCCTCCACCTCAGCCAGATCCTGCCGTTGCTCGAGGTGTTCGAGGACGAGGACGCCGCCGTTCAAGGGTTCGCGTAGCCGGCCGGGGAACGCCCGGCGGCCCGCACGTCACACCTCGAGGCGCTCCAGGTTCCGGGCGCCGAGCGCCAGCGGCACCAGCGTCGTCACGACCGTCACCCCGAGAGCAAGTGCCACCACGGCCGCCACCGCCCAAGCTCCCCTCCCGGCGCGGCCTGCGAGCCGGTGCCAGGTCAGGACGAACGTCTCCGCGGCGGCCGCCAGCACGACGTACGCGGCGCTCAGGATGAACGTGAGCGTCCCCCCGAGGCCCGAGACGATCCGCGCCGGGCTCTCCTCGGCGAAGTTCGGGTAGAGGCTCCCGAGCCCGACGGCGAGCCCCGAGAGCGCGAAGCTCGCGGCCACCACCGTGAGGAGCGAGGTCGCAAACGGGAGGAGGGGGAGGCCGAGCCGCCACCCGGAGAGAGCGGTCAGGGCGACCGTGATCGCCGCGCTGAAGGCGACCGACAGCCAGAACTTCTGCGCGACGAGGAGGCGCCGCGACACCGGCGCCTGGCCGAGGACCCAGAACCGCCGCCCCTCGAGGCTCAC
>Ga0335070_10000524_pt1 | contig 42824 bp, 40 predicted proteins | sample Lox_Sample_13_FD_206722 | JGI IMG/M metagenome (GOLD analysis project Ga0335070, IMG submission 206722) | Soil microbial communities from Loxahatchee National Wildlife Refuge, Florida, United States - Lox_Sample_1.3 | ecosystem: Environmental > Terrestrial > Soil > Wetlands | place: USA... | reverse complement strand
CGTCCGCCTTCAGCACCCTCCCCTGCGGTCCGGTCCCGGAGATCGCCGCCAGGTCGAGCCCGTGCTCCCGGGCCATCCGCCGGGTCACCGGCGTGGCGAGGACCTTCACCGCCTCGACCGCCCGGGCCGCGACCGGCGCGGCACTCGAGGCTGCGGGAGTCGGGTGTGCCGGGGCGGAGGCCGCCGCCGGCGCGCCACCCGTGACCTCCATGGTGAGCAGCGGGTGGTGCACCTTGGCGATGTCCCCCTCCTTGCCATGGAGCGAGACTACCTTCCCCGCCCGGGGCGCGGGCACGCTGACCGTGGCCTTGTCGGTCATCAGCTCGACGACGCTCTGGTCCTCCTCGACCGTGTCGCCGGGCTGCACCAGCCACTTGACGATCTCGCCCTCGACGACGCCTTCCCCGAGGTCCGGAAGCTTGAACTCGAACGTGGCCACGGCGCTGTCAGCTCCTCGCAGGGACACGTCAGGCGTGCCGGTCCTGCTCCATGAGACCCTTCATGAAGAACTCCGCCGCGCGGTAGCTGCTGCGGACCAGGGGACCCGAGGCGACGTACAGGAAACCCATCCCCTCCGCCACCTGCTTGTACCGGGCAAAGTCGGCCGGTGGAACGAAGCGCGCGACCCGGAGGTGGTACTGCGACGGCTGGAGGTACTGCCCGAGCGTCAGCACGTCGACGCCGGCCTCGCGCAGCTCGCGGAACGTCTGGAACAGCTCCTCGTCCGTCTCGCCCAGCCCGACCATGATCGAGCTCTTGGTGTAGAGCCGCTCCGGCCTGTCCTTGAGGGTGCGGAGCACCCGGAGGCTCTGGCGGTACCCGGCCCGCCGGTCACGCACCGTGGGCGTGAGCCGCTCCACGGTCTCGATGTTGTGGGCCACCACGTGCGGCCGGGCCTCGGCCACCGTGGCCAGGTCGCGCTCGACGCCCTTGAAGTCGGGGATCAGCACCTCGACCGTGGTCCTCGGGCTCTCTCGACGCAGCGCGGTGATGGCCGCGGCGAAGTGGCTGGCCCCGCCATCCGGCCGGTCGTCCCGGTTCACGCTGGTCACCACGATGTACTCGAGCGACAGCGCGCGGACGGCCCGGGCAAGGTTCTCCGGTTCCTGAGGGTCCAGGGGCGGCGGCGCGCCCACCTTCACGTGGCAGAACCGGCAGGACCGGGTGCAGACCTCGCCCATGAGCATGACCGTGGCCGTGCCACCGCCCCAGCACTCGGCGATGTTGGGGCAGCGGGCCTCCTCGCAGACGGTGGCGAGCCCGGTGCTCCGGACGATCTCCTTCACCCGCTCGTACTCCTGCCCGTGCGGCATCCGCACCTTGAGCCACTGGGGCTTCCGGGTGCTCTCGGCGAGCTGGGGCAGAGCGAATCGGTCGGGCGTGGCCATGGGGCCCTCCCCGATTAACGGCCGGGCCGGGCAGGGGTCAAGAATCCCCCCGCGGTCAGACATCCATCAGATGTGGATCGGCGTCCCGAGGGTCATCTCCGCACCCTCCTTCATGATCTCCGAGAGCGTGGGATGGGCGTGCATCGTCCGGCCCAGCTCCTCGGTGGTGGTCTCCAGGCGGAGCGCGATGCAGGCCTCGGCCAGGAGCTCAGTGGCATGCGGGCCGACCATGTGGACCCCCAGCACCTCATCGTACTTCTTCTCGCTCACCATCTTGATCATCCCGAAGCCCTCCTCGGAGATCTTGGCCTTGGTGATGGCGCTGAAGGGGAAGATGCCGGTCTTCACGTCATAGCCGCGCTCGCGGGCCTTCTTCTCGGAGAGACCCACCGTCGCCACCTCGGGATAGCAATAGGTCGCCGACGGCGTGAGGTCGTAGTTGATGGGGTGCACTTCCTTGCCTGCGATGTGCTCCACCGCGAGCACACCCTCGGCCGAGGCAACGTGCGCCAGCATCGGGCCGGGGATGACATCGCCGATGGCATACACGTTCGGCTCGGTGGTCCGCATGAAGTCGTCGACGGGGATGAACCCCTTCTCGGGCTTGATGCTGGTCTTCTCCAGACCGAGGTCCTCGGTGACCGGGGCCCGGCCCACCGCGGAGAGGAGGATGGCCGCCTCGAGCGTCTTCGGTCCCGAGGGCGTCTGCATGGTGACCTTCACGCCCTTGCCGGCCGGTTCGACCTTCTCCACCCGGGCCGACAGCTCGTAGCCGATCTTCCGTCTCTTGAACTGCTTCTCCAGCTCCTTGCTCGCGTCCTCGTCCTCGATCGGCAGGAGATGAGGCAGGAACTCGAGGATGGTGGTCTCGCTCCCCACGTGGTTGAAGATCGACGCGAACTCGCAGCCGACGGCCCCTGCGCCGAGCACGATGACACTCTTGGGGATCTCCGGGAGCTCGAGGATCGAGTCGGAGTTGTAGACCAGCTTGTGGTCCACCGGGACATTGGGGAGCGACTTCGGGACCGAACCGGTGGCGATGACGATGTTCTTCGTCTCCAGCACCTGCTTGCCGCCGCCCTCGGTCAGCACCACCTCCACCTTGCTCTTGCCGACGATTCGCCCGTGGCCCTTCACCACCTGGACCTTGTTCTTCTTCATCAGGTAGTCGATGCCGTTGGCCCCGGAGGTGACCACCTTGGTCTTGTGCTTCATCGCCGCGGCCCAGTTGATGGCCGGCGACTTGAGGTCGATGCCGAACTCGGCGGCCTCCTGGATGTGCGCGTACAGCTCGGCGGTCCAGAGGAGCGCCTTGGTGGGGATGCACCCGCGGTGAAGGCAAGTCCCGCCCAGCCGCTTGTCCCGCTCGACGATGGCCGTCTTCAATCCGAGCTGCCCGGCGCGGATCGCGGCGACGTACCCTCCGGGTCCCGAGCCGATGATCACCACGTCCAGAGTGTCAGCCACGATCGTCCATCCTCCTTGCACCGGGTAGGTGCGCCGCGGCATTAACCTTCCGTTTTCACCCGATCAAGCACCAACCGTCATGGCGTCGATGCGGCCATTGCTCACCACTCCTCCCACGCGATCCGGCGGCCCACGCCGCTTCCCGCTGCGCACGATCCTCCTGATGGTGCTGGCGCTGATCGTCTTCGCCCGGCTCTGGTGGATCACCCACCACCGCGCCCCCCCGCCTCCGCCGTCGGTCACCCGTCCCCTGCAGCCGCGCCCGCCGATCCCGGTCCGCCCGCTGGGGCCCGGGGAACAGCGCTGATGGAGGTCCTGGTCGTCGGCGCGGGCGTGGTGGGCTGCGCGGCCGCCTGGCGCCTCCAGCAGGCCGGGGCCCGGTGCACGGTGCTCGAGCGGAGCATCCCGGGGGCGGAGGCCTCGAGCGCGGCCGGCGGAATCCTCGCGCCCCAGGCCGAGGCCGACGGGCCTGGTCCCTTCCTCGAGCTGTGCCTGGCGAGCCGCGCGCTCTACCCCGGGTTCGTCCGCGAGCTCCAAGAGGCGAGCGAGGTGGACGCCGGGTTCCGGCCCTGCGGGGTGCTCGGGGTCCGGTTCGACGACGCCGGAGTGGACGAGGCGCAGCGGAGGATCGGCTGGCAGCGCGCCCGGGGGCTGGAGGCGAGGTGGCTCGACGGCGCGGCCGCACGAGCGCTCGAGCCCGAGCTCTCGACGGAGATCCGCGGCGCGGCGCACTTCCCGCAAGACGCGGTGGTCGACAACCGGCTCCTGGTCTCGGCGCTCGCCATCGCCGCGGCGCGCGCCGGCGCGCGGTTCGTCACCACCCAGGTGCACGGGGTGGTGGAGCGCGGTGGGCGCGTCCTGGGCGTGTCGACCGATCAGGGCGAGCTGTGCGGGGACGCGGTGCTGGTCGCCGCCGGCGCCTGGACCGCGCTGGTGCCCGGAGCGCTCGCCTCGCCCGCGGCGGTGCGGCCGGCGCGCGGGCAGATGGTGATGGTGCGCACCCGGGTGCCGATCTGCCGACATGTGGTGTTCGGAGCGCACGGGTACGCGGTGCCGCGCACCGACGGTCGCGTCATCCTCGGGAGCACCATGGAGTTCGCCGGCTTCGAGAAGCAGGTGACCGCCGGGGGCCTGGCCTCGGTTCTGGGCGTGGGGCTGCGGTTGTTTCCGGGGCTCGTGGGCGCTCCCGTGCTAGAAACCTGGGCTGGTTTCCGCCCGCATACGCCCGATGGCCTTCCCATTCTCGGAGCCGGGTCGCTGCCCGGCCTGTTCCTCGCCAGCGGACATTTCCGTAACGGCATTCTCCTGACTCCGATCACCGCCAACCTGCTCAGTGAGTCGATTCTGGGAAGAACCCCCTCGATCGATCTGACCCCGTTCCGGGTCGACCGAAAGGCGCTTACACTGTGACAGTCGTGAACGTGACCGCGGGCGACCCCGAGGGGGTCGACGTCGCCCCGTGGCGGTGCCGAGAGGCGGGACCCTAGGATGCATCTGGTGGACAACCTGGCTGCGCCGACCCGCATCCTGATCGTCGACGATGATGCCTCCGTCCGCGATGTGATCTCGGTGCTCCTCCAGGAGGAGGGCTACGAGTGCCGGACCGCCAGCTCGGCCGAGGCGGCGCTGGACGTGGCCGCGACCGAGGCGCTTCCGCTGGTGATCAGCGACATGAAGATGCCGGGGCGCGATGGCATCTGGCTGCTGGAGGCATTCCGCGAGCGCTACCCCGAGACCGCGGTGATCATGCTCACCGGGTACGGCGACACCGAGGCGGCGGTGGACTGCCTGCGCCGCGGCGCGGTGGACTACCTGCTCAAGCCACCCAAGCTGACCGACCTGATCCGCGCCATCGAGCGCGCGCTGGCCAAGCGGCGCATCGAGCTGGCCCGCAAGCGCTACCAGAAGAAGCTGGAGCGGAAGGTGCGCGACCGCACCGGCGAGCTGCGGACCGCGCTGCGGAACATCCAGGGCACCTACCAGACGACGCTGCTCGCGCTGGTTCGGGCGCTGGACGCGCGCGAGCACGAGACCAGCGACCACAGCCAGCGGGTGGTGAAGTACACCGAGGGCATCGCCGAGCGGCTGGGCCTGCGGGGACCGGAGCTGGAGGAGATCGGCCGCGGCGCCCTGCTGCACGACATCGGGAAGATCGGCGTGCCGGACGCGGTGCTGCTCAAACCGGCCAAGCTGACGCCGGAGGAGTGGAAGGAGATGCGGCGGCATCCGGACATCGGCTACGACATGATCCGGAGCATCGAGTTCCTCAACATCCCGGCGGCGATCGTCCTCAGCCACCAGGAGCGCTTCGACGGCCGCGGCTACCCGCGGTGCCTGCGCGGCGAGGAGATCCACATCGGCGCGCGGATCTTCGCCGTGGCCGACACCCTGGACGCGATGACCTCGGATCGGCCGTACCGCAAGGGCACGACGTTCGAGAATGCGGTGGACGAGATCCAGCGCTGCGCGGGCTCGCAGTTCGATCCCGAGGTGGTGCGGGCGTTCCTGGACATCGGGGTGAAGAACCTGCGGCGGATCAAGGAAGACATGGCCGCCGCCAAGGCCCGCGAGGCCGGGGAGATCGAGCAGGACGCGCGCGACGCCGAGGAAGCGATGGACCGCGCGCTCGACTCGCTCGACGTCGCCGCCCGCATCGCCCAGGGGCAGCGGTAGTCCGCTCGTCCTGCCCTGGGGCCAGACAACCCCTCTGCGGGGAAGCGCTAGCGGTAGATCTCCCCGCCTTCCTTCCGGAACTCCTCCGCCTTCTCCGCCATCCCCTGCTCCACGTCCGCCGCCCTCACTTCCTGGGTCAGCTGCATGGAGCAGAAATGCGGCCCGCACATCGAGCAGAAGTGGGCGACCTTCGCGCCCTCGGCGGGGAGCGTGGCGTCGTGGAACTCGCGGGCCTTCTCCGGGTCGAGCGAGAGGTTGAACTGGTCCTCCCAGCGGAACTCGAAGCGCGCCTTCGACAGCGCATCGTCTCGCGCCTGCGCCCCGGGGTGCCCCTTGGCGAGGTCCGCGGCGTGGGCGGCGAGCCGGTAGGTCACCACTCCCTGCCGCACGTCCTCGCGGTCCGGCAGGCCCAGGTGCTCCTTCGGCGTCACGTAGCAGAGCATCGCCGTGCCGAACCAGCCGATCATCGCCGCGCCGATGCCGCTGGTAATGTGATCGTAACCAGGGGCGATGTCGGTGGTCAGGGGCCCGAGCGTGTAGAACGGCGCCTCGTCGCACAGCTCGAGCTGCTTGATCATGTTCTCCCGGATGAGGTGCATCGGGACGTGGCCCGGCCCCTCGATCATCGCCTGGACGTCTTGCGCCCAGGCCCGCTTCGTCAGCTCGCCCAGCGTCTCCAGCTCGCCGAACTGCGCCGCGTCGTTGGCGTCGGCGATCGACCCCGGCCGCAGCCCGTCGCCGAGGCTGAAGCTCACGTCGTAGGCCTTCATGATCTCGCAGATCTCGTCGAAGTGCGTGTAGAGGAAGTTCTCCTGGTGGTGGGCGAGGCACCACTTGGCGAGGATGCTCCCGCCGCGGCTCACGATGCCCGTCACCCGCTTGGCGGTCAGCGGCACGTACCGGAGCCGCACCCCGGCGTGCACGGTGAAGTAGTCCACGCCCTGCTCGGCCTGCTCCACCAGCGTGTCCCGGTAGACCTCCCAGGTCAGCTCCTCGGGCTTGCCGCCCACCTTCTCCAGGGCCTGGTAGATGGGCACCGTCCCGATGGGCACCGGGCTGTTTCTGAGGATCCACGACCGGGTTTCGTGGATGTTGGGCCCGGTCGACAGGTCCATCACCGTGTCCGCGCCCCAGCGGATGGACCACACCAGCTTCTCCACCTCCTCCTCGATCGACGAGGTGACGGCGGAGTTGCCGATGTTGGCGTTCACCTTCACCAGGAAGTTCCGGCCGATGATCATCGGCTCGAGCTCCGGGTGGTTCACGTTCGCCGGGATGATGGCCCGGCCGCGGGCCACCTCGTCGCGGACGAGCTCGGGCGTCACCCTCCGGGGCAGGCTCGCGCCGAAGGACTGGCCGCGATGATGACTGTCGGCCGCCTGCTCCGCAGAGAGGGACTCGCGGAGCGCCACCGCCTCCATCTCTGGCGTGACGATGCCCTTCCGGGCGGCGTGGAGCTGGGTGACGTTCCCTCCACGGCGAGCGACACGGGGTGACCGCACCCGCGCCATCCGCAGGTCCCGAAGGCGTGGGTCCGCCTCGCGGTCCCGCCCGTAGGCCGACGTGACCTGGGGCAGCGTCTCCAGCGCGGGGTCGCGGTCCAGCCAGGTCCGGACCGGCTCCAGGCCGCGGCGCAGGTCGATGCGAGCCTCCGGGTCCGTGTACGGACCGCTGGGGTCATAGACCTGGACCGGTGGGTTGGGCGTCTCCACCCACCCCGAGGCCTGGCGCACACGGGTGGGCGACAGGGCAATCTCCCGAACGGGCACGCGAACCTCGGGATGCAGCGTCCCCGTCCGGTACACCTTCCTCGACGCCGGCAGCGGCCCCCGGGTGATGCCCTCCAGCCGCTCGCCGCTCACGCTCAGCTTCGTCCGTCCGCTCATGGCGCTCCCACTCGGGGCGGAGGACGGGGCCGGTCGGCTCCGATCGCTGCTTCCCTCCGCCGGCATCACCCGGTTCAGGTTCCAAGGGTCCGGCCACCGGCCGTCTCAGCCGAGCCCCGGAGACGGGCGCGGCACCCCTAGCAGCGACGGCGCGGAACACTACACGAGCCGGCCGGCCCGGTGGGACCCGACGCGCGGCGCAGCCGTTCGCTGCGCGACAGCGCTACCGTCCGCCCTTCCTGCCCACGCCGGTCCGCTTCGTCCTCATCCACCCGCGCACGCCCGAGAACCTCGGCGCGGCGGCGCGGGCGTTGAAGAACTTCGGGCAGCGCGAGTGGACCTGGGTCCGCCCGCCGTGGAGCCCGGACGACGCGCGGGCGCGAACCTTGGCCGTCGGCGCCGAGGACGTGCTCGCCGGCGCCCGGCTCGCCGCGAGCCTCGAGGAGGCGGTGGCCGACTTCAGCTGGGTGGTGGGCACGTCCGGCCGCCCACGCCTCCGTCCTCCGCCGTTGGCCCCGGAGGTGTTCGCCGCCGAGTCGGCCCGGAGGCCAGGTCGGGTGGCCTTGGTCTTCGGCGACGAGCGCACCGGGCTGGTGCGAGACGAGCTCGCGCGCTGCCACGCCCTCACCCGCATCCCCACCGACGCCCGGCAGCCCTCGCTCAATCTGGCCCAGGCCGTCTGCGTCTATGCCTACGCGCTGTCGCGCGGGCCGGAGGGCCGGGCATCTCGCGCACCGCGCCCGGCCAACGACGCGGATCTCCGCCGGCTCGAGGGCGCCCTCGATGACGTCCTCCGCACCGTCCGCTTCGTGCGTCCTGGACGGGCCGGGGTCGGCCCGCTGCTGGCGCCCCTGGCGGAGGTCGGGATTGACCCAGGTGGAAGCGCGGCTCTGGGAGGGGGTCATCCGCACGCTCGCTCGGTCGCTTAATAAACATCAACAATAATAGCTACTTGAACATCCAACAGTCCCCCTGAACGGGCCCGTCAGGGTCGGGAAGCCGACCACCGCCAGGACTGGTTAAGGTCAGTTCCCGCCGTGACCCCCGCCACCGCCACAGCCCAGGCCCAGCAGCCCGCCACGCAGACCGCGACCCCGACGTTCCACGAGCGGCTCCAGCCGGATCCGCGCGACCGTGCGCAGCCGGCGCTGCGTCCGGAACGGCAGGCCCTGCTGCGCGCCCGAATCAAGGACCTGCAGCTGCAGCTCGCAGGGACGCACCTCGAGCGGCTCATCCACCAGCTTCACGAGGAGCTCGGGGCCCGAGGCATCGACATCCGGCCCCAGTGCTACCTGAGTGACGAATGGGGCTGCCCCTCCGGGATCCCGGTCATCGGCATCCCCTTCTACCTGGCCAACCCGGCGCTCCAGTCCATCGAGGGCGAGCTCGGCGGCGGCGTGGAGTCGGAGCACGAGATCCTCATGTACCTCCGCCACGAGGCGGGGCACTGCTTCAACTACGCCCATCGACTCTACGAGACCTCGGCCTGGCGGACGCTCTTCGGCGACTATCACCAGCCGTACAAGGAGGACTTCAAGCCCAAGCCCTTCAGCCGGGCGTACGTGACGCACATCCCGGGCTGGTACGCGCAGAAGCACCCCGACGAGGACTTCGCCGAGACCTTCGCCGTCTGGCTCACCCCGGGGCTGGACTGGCGCCAGCGCTACCGGAACTGGGGCGCCGCGCTGAAGAAGCTCCAGTACGTCGACGCAACCGCCACCGAGCTCGGCCACCGGCCGCCTCAGGTGGCCTTGGACACCCACGACATCGACGCCGGCCAGATGGAGGAGACGGTCGCCGACTACTACCGGCTCCGCGACCTGGCCGAACGGGTCGACCTCGAGATCGGCGAGAAGCTCGACACCGAGCTGTTCCAGCTCTTCGAGCCGCCCGGATCCGCCCCCGCCTCGGCCGCCCAGATGCTCCGCGATCAGCGGCAGACCCTCATCCAGGCCGCGACCCAGTACTCGGGCGTGAACCGCGCCGTGGTGCGCAGCGTGGTGGACCACCTCACGGACCGGACCGACCAGCTGAAGCTCACCGCGTCGCCGGATCGGGCCAGCGGATACGTCGCTCACCTCGGGTCACTGCTCACCGCGCTGGCGATGAACGAGCTCTACACCGGCCGACTCTTCGACACCGAGTAGCCGAATCGCGGCAGGCGGCGTAATCTTCCGCCAGGAATGCCGCTCCCCTCGCTGAAGATCGCCATCCTCCACTACCAGCCGAAGGGCGACGAGGTGGATCCGGTGGTGACGCAGCTGACCGAGGCCCTCACCTCGCTCGGACATCAGACCTCCACGGTCGCGGTGGACGACCGGGTGAGCGAGATCCTCCGGGACATCCAGCGCGCCAAGTGCGATCTGGTGTTCAACGTCTGCGAGACCTTCGCCTCCGACTACCGGATGGAGGTGAACGTCGCGGCGCTGATGGAGATGGGCCGGGTGAAGTACACCGGCTCGAGCACTGCCGGCCTGCTCCTCGCTCAGGACAAGGTGTTGACCAAGCAACTGCTCGAGTTCCACGAGGTCTCCACACCGAACTTCGCGGTGTTCGAGAACGACACCTTCGAGACCAAGGGCATCCTCCGCTTCCCGCTCATCGTGAAGCCCGCCCGGTCGGACGCCTCCATCGGCATCGGCCGGCACTCGGTGGTCCAGAACTGGCAGGAGCTGACCGAGCGGGTCCGGGAGATCCGCGATGACCTGCAGGACGAGGCCCTGGTCGAGGAGTACATCGACGGCCGCGAGGTCTACGTCGGCATCGTGGGCCCGGCCAGCAACCCGACCATCCTGCCGATCATCGAGATGGACTTCGGAAACTGGTCCCCGGCGGTCCCCATGGTGTCCGACCGCGAGGTGAAGTTCGCCCCGGAGACGGAGGGCAGCCCCCGCCTGGTCATCGCCAAGGACCTCTCCGACGAGCTCCGGGCGCGCATCCACCGGGCGGCCCGGCTGGCCTACCGGGCGCTGAAGCTCCGGGACTACGCCCGCATGGACTTTCGCATCGCCAAGACCGGGGAGCCCTACATGCTCGAGGCCAACCCCAACCCGTACCTCGAGAAGACCGGCGAGCTGGCGATGGCCGCGGCGGAGGCGGGGCTGGACTACGCCCAGCTCGTCTCCCGCATCCTCGAGTCGGCCGCGGTCCGGTACCACCTGCACGTGCGCGAGGCCGCTCCCAAGCGCGCCCGGGCCGCTCAGTCCTAGGGCGCTGGCCGCTCCGGGCTCTCCCAGACCTCGTTGCGAACGGCGGCCAGCCGGGCCAGCGCGTCCAGTCCTGGGTAGCGCGGCTCGGGGCACGCCGCGCCCTGGCGGCCGACGAACCCTGCGACCTGCCGTGCCCGGAGCTCCAAGAGCACCACCGAGCAGTCTGCCTCGAGCGGGATGCCGGCCTGCTCCGAGCCAGGGGTGTGGAGGTCGATCCAGTGCCCGCTCAGCCCCAGGCGAGCCGCGAGGTACAGCGGGACCTCGAGGTCTGCGGGGAGAGGACGCCCGTCCTCGGTCACGAAGGTCCAGATCGGCGCGCCGAGGTACGAGGGGATGTACATGAGCCCGTCGGGGCGCCGGTCGATCGTCACCCACCCGGAAGGCCGGATGAGGGACGGCGTCGGGGAGAACGCTCCGACCTTCCGCAAGTCGTCGCCCAGCCGTTCGTAGCGGTCGCCCCCCATTCCGGCCCAGGTGCCGTCGTCCTCCAGCGTGTAGACGATGTTCGGGGCGCTCACGCTCCGGGCATCGAAGCGCACCGACCCGGTCCGGACGCGATGCCCCTCGCTGTCCTGGTGAGCACAGGCCGCGGCGACGAACACCAGCACCATCCCGAACACCTGCGCGCGCTTCATGGCAGCCCCCGTCCGCGCGCCCGGACTCCTCACCCGGGTCGCAAAGCAGCGTGACGGCGCGAGCTCGCAGTCCATTCAATCGGAGGCCCCACTCGGGATCTCGAGGGGTGCGCAGGAGGGACCCCTGTCCGTCTTCGGTCAGGGCACCTGGGCGATGCGCGAGCTGCTCGGCCTGGGGAGCGCGACCCCGTTGAGCGTCGGCCGGAGGTAGTCGACCAGCGCGTCGACATCCGACGGTCCGCCCACCCGGTCCGTGCCCTCCACGAAGACGGAGAACCCATCACCCCCCGCGGCGAGGAAGCTGTTCACGGTCAGTCGTACCCGCGCGTCCGGCGCGACCGCACGGCCGTCCACCTTCACCGACCCGGGCAACACCTTGCCGCCGGGAGCGGCAGCCGCGGACCAGGTGTAGGTGAGGTTGGCGGACGGCTGGAGAATCTTCGGGCGGCTGCCAAGCCACTGCTGCTCGAGCGCGGTCACCAGCTGCGCGCCGGTCAGGGTGAAGGTGATCAGAGTGTTTCCGAACGGTTGGGCGGCGAAGACCTGGGCGTAGGTGATGTCACCGGCCGGGAGGTCGGCCCGGAGTCCACCCGAGTTGGTGAAGGCGACGGCCGCGCCCACCTTCCGCCCCGCGGCGAGGTGGGCGTCGGCCACCACGTCCCCGAGGGTCGACTCTCCGGCGTTGCTCGCCGACTTGGTCAGCCCCGCCGCGAGCCGCCCCACGCGCCGGGTGGCCAGGGGCGCAGCGTCCGCCACCGCCCGGTCCACCACCGCCTTGGCGCGCGGGTCGGGTTCGAGGTCGTGGGTCACCGCCACCTGCGTCGCCCGTCGCGAGAGCACGGTGTGCTGCACCGGATCGAGCGCGAGCTCGATGCGGGTCAGGAGCCGCCCGTAGGCGCCGGCGCTCGTGGCCAAGGCGCCTCCGATCTCCGGGCAGACGTAGGCCTGGTGGGTGTGCCCGCTCACGATGACGTCCACCCCGCGAAAGCGCTGGGCGATGTCCACCAGGGGCCCGCTGAAGCCGCGGCAATCGCCCGGAGGGGAGCCGGGGGACTGCGCGCCGCCCTGGTGGATGAGCACCACGACCGCGTCCGCACCCGCCTCGCGCAGCTTCGGGACCGCGGCGTTCACCGCCTCCGCCTCGTCGCCGAACGTCAGGCCCGCCACCCCGCTCGGGGTGACCACCGAGGGCGTCTCCCGGAGGACGACGCCGACGAAGCCGACGGTCGCCCCTCCGACCTTCTTGAGCACTGTGGCCGGAAGGACCGTCTTGCCGGTCCGATCGAGCACGTTCGCCGCGAGGTAGCTGAAGCGGGCTCCCGCGAACGCCTCCTTGCACGGCGCGTCGGTGCGGCACCCGCCGCGCTGCAGCCTCAGGAGCTCGTCCAGGCCCTCGTCGAACTCGTGGTTTCCAACGCTCGAGACGTCCAGGCCGAGCACGTCCATCAGCGTGATGCTCGGCTCGTCGTGGGTCAGCGCCGAAGCCAGCGGGCTCGCCCCGATCAGGTCGCCGGCGCCGACGACCAGCGTGTCCGGCTCCTCGGCGCGGAGGCGAGCGACGTGGGCAGCCAGCCAGGCCCCTCCGCCGGCCGGGACGGTGCCGTCCGGAAGTCGGACGGTGCCCGCGGGCGGCTCGAGGTTTCCGTGGAAGTCGTTGAGCGCGAGCAGCTGGACGTGAACCGGCCCACTCGACGCCTGGGGGGCCGGCGGGCTTCCGGCGCAGGCGGCGAGGGCGAGGAGCAGGGACAGACGGTGCATGGACTCCCCAGCATGCACCGATCTGGCCAGAGTCCCGAACGTCAGAGCCGGAACCACACCCCGAGAGCGGCGTTGACCGCCACGCTGCCGAGGGGGCTCACCCCGTTGCCCACCAGCGCCGCATCCACCGTCAGCTCGAAGTACACCCGGAAGAACCCGAGGTCGGTGATCTTCAGCCCGCCCCCGAGCCGCAGATAGAGCACCGCGACGTCCTCGATCTGAACCGGGAACGACACCCGCCCGTAGAGCGGGAAGCTGCGCCAGTCGAACGTCACCCCGGGCCCGAGCGTCATCCGCTGGCGTTCGGCGAACATTCCGGTCGCCGCGATGCCGATGCGAAACTCCAGGTCCACCCCCACCGAGTCCGTGACGAAGTAGCTGCCGATGGCGTCCAGCGCGGGCTGGAAGCTCTGGGCGATGGTGAACTCGCTGCCGTGCCCGAGGCTGCCCGTGGAGTGCCCTGCCCAGAGCGGAGCCTCGAGTGCCAGCCGGGCGGACCACTGGGCCTCGGCGCGGGCGGGGGCGAGCAGCAGCGTGAGGCCAGTGAGCCCGAGCAGGAGCGAGTGCCTCATCGGCCTCCCAGGCTAGCCGAGGATCGCCCGGACGTGGCGCGGCCGGCCTCGACCTCCGGCCCAGCTCAGTGCGCGGGCCGCTTCTCCCCGGCGTCGACCCGGAGCACGAGCCGGTTCTGCTTCGGCGGCAGCGGGCAGGTGGCGAAGGCGCTGAAGGCGCACGGCGGATTGTAGGCGCGGTTGAAGTCGAGAATGACGGTCCCGTCTCTCGCCGGGTCGGCGTAGAGGAACCGGCCCGCGCCGTACGTCTCCGTCCGGTTGGTCTCGTCCGCGAAGACGAAGAACAGGTCCGGGCTCCCCTCCTCCAGCACCGGTGTGAGGCGGTACTCCTTCCCGTCGACCGTGAATACGGCCGTGCCGGGCGAGGGCGAGCGCTCCACCTGACCGAGCACGTTCGGGACGGCGATCACGGCCGGCGGGTTCGCCGGCTCCCACCGTGCGGTGACTCGCCAGCGCGCCGACGCCGGGTAGGTGGGAATGCCCTTGAACTCCTTCCGGGCGCGTGCCTCCGGGTCCCTGATGCGCACGCCGATGCGGTCGCCGCGGACGATGAGCTGGAACCGGAAGCGGCCGAGCTGGAGGACGTCCGGCTCGGCGCCTCCCTCCTGGTCCGTCCGGACCGGGCCGCCGGTGAACGGCTTCCCGGCACGGGTGACCGCCACGCCCGGCGCCGGCTGGAAGGTGACGCTCAACCCGGCGCGGGTGAAGGTGCCCACGTTTGCCGGAGCTCCCTCGGGGAACACCACGGTCGCGTCCCCGCCCGAGCCAGAGCTGTTCGGGCCCTCGGTCAACCACCCGAGCCCGACCAGGCTCAGCCAGCCGTCCTCGGACTGGAGCCGCTTCAGCCGTTGCTCGTGCCAGCTGTCGGTGGCGGTGACGACGTCGTCGGAGGCGGGAGCGGCGGACAGGGAGAGGGCGAGCACGGTGGCGAGGAGCATCGGCGCCCCTCTCTAACCCGCCTTCCCCATTCTGGCCGCCCGTTCCGGAATGGGTCCTCGTCGCGGTCGCCGAGCACCTGAAGGACGAAGAGGTCCATGGCCGAGGAGGACGCCTGACACCCGGGCACAACCAGCCAGTCACCCCTCAGTGCTGACGGACTCGAGTGCTGACATACTCGTCGCGAGGGGCTGGAGGCAGCGATGGAGAGGTACCAGAAGGACCCGGAGAAGCAGCAGTTCCGCGACGAGCTCGCCAGGCTGTTGATGGTGGCCTGGGCGACGCAAGAATGGGGACTGAGGCCCCAGCTGAACGCCGTCGGTCCCGACTTGGAGCGGCTGACGGCGAAGGCCAAGGCATTCGGCGAGTCCGCCCTGGCCTACGCGGATGGGTTCATGGCCGCGCGCGACGAGCACCCGCGCGGCTAGAACTGCCGCTGGTCCCCAGCGTGAGATCATGACGAGCCGATCTTCTTGAGCCGACACCCGGATTTGAACCGGGGACCTACTGATTACGAATCAGTTGCTCTACCAGCTGAGCTATGTCGGCCGATGCGACGGGGTCGGCTGAGTAGCATCGCCGCCCGAGCGCGTCAAAGCCACCTGCCCGCCTCTCACCACGGCGCCACGTCCCAGTCGATGACGCCCTCGAGCCCGCGGTGGAGGCCCACCAACCCGCTCACCTTCCGGATGGCGAGCAGCGCCCCCGCCACGTACGGCTGGGCCGACGTTCCCGACTCGTGCCGGAGGTGGAGCCGCTCGCCGGGGCGGCCGAAGACCACCTCCAGGCCGATCACGTACCCGGGCAGGCGGACCGAGTGGACCTGCACCCCGGCCACCGACGCGCCACGCGCCTCGCGCGGACCCTGCACGCGATCGAGCGGCACGGTGATCTCCGCCGGGCGCACCGCCGCAAGCTGGCGCGCAAGCTGACGGGCCGTTCCCGAGGGAGCGTCGGGCTTGTCGTCGTGCGCCGAGTCGACGATCTCGTAGTGCGGAAAGAAGCGGGCGGCGATCTGCGCGAGCCGCTGCAGCACCACCACCGTGAGCGCGAAGTTGCCAACGGCCAGCACGCCCCGGCGCGCGGCGCGCGCCGCCTGGTCGATCTCCTGGAAGTCTTCCTCGGTCAGTCCCGACGTCCCGATGACCACGTGCGCCCCGGCCCCGAGCGCCGCGACGACGTGGGCCTTTGCCACCTCGGGCCGCGTGTACTCGAAGAACACGTCCCCCGGCGTCCGCAGGACCTCCCGGACGGAGCCGCTGACGGCGCACTCCAGCCGCGCGTCGCCCACCACCTCACCCAGACGCGCCCCGGCATGCGTCCGCGACACCGCGCCGACCAGCTGAAGATCCGGGTCCGCAGCGATCCCTCGGGCCAGCTCCGATCCCGCCCAGCCGGTCGCGCCGGCGAGGATGACCCTCGTTCGTCCCATGCCGACGGCCTAAGCGAGAGCAGGGGCCAGTGTCGATCCGGCGCGCGTGACCGGCGCCCACGTCCGACACGCTCCCCGAGTCCGGCCGACCGTCCGGTCGGTCCGCACCGGCGCCACCGCCGCACGCCGCCGCCAGACAGGCGACACCCATCCACACCCGGAACCCGCGCATCACCCGGGGGCGCAACGCATCGCGCAATCGGTTGCCCGTGAAGAACGCGACAGGATCGTCGTGAGATTGACGGAGCGGATCCGCGAGTCGTATAGCCGCGGCCGCACGCGAGGAGCCGACGACAGACCATGGCCGAGCCACAGAACTTCATGCGGGTCCCGGACCCGACCCCGAAGCGCACGCTCTACACGGATGCGATGGAGATCTTCCATCGCGCGGCCGACACCATCGGCCTGGCGCCGCGCGTACGCCTGGAGCTCGAGGAGCCCGACTACGAGCACATCTTCTACGTCACCGCGAAGCTGAAGGACCGTCTCCGCCCGCTCTCCCCCGAGGCCGCCAAGGCGTTCGGCGACCTGCCGGTCACCCAGGTGCGTGATCCGAACGGTCTCGAGCGTCTGGCCGACGGACAGATCCTCCTCAACGGCAAGGCGCTGCTCGGCTCGGACGTCGCCATCCGCCGCGGTCACCTCCGGCTCCCGGATGGCGGCGTGTACCAGCTCATCCCTGGCGAGTCGCAGCGCTTCAAGGCCTACCGCGTGCAGCACAACCAGGCGCGCGGTCCGTACAAGGGCGGCATCCGCTACCACCGCGAAGTCTCGCTCGACCTGTTCAAGGCGCTCGCCGCCGAGATGACTTGGAAGACCGCCATCGCCGAGGTCCCCTTCGGCGGGGGCAAGGGCGGCATCCAGATCGACCCGCGCCAGTACGGCCGCGAGGAGATCGAGGCCATCACCCTGCGCTTCATGTACAAGCTGAAGCGCCTCATCGGGCCGAACATCGACATCCCCGCCCCGGACGTAGGCACCAACGGCGAGATCATGGCGCTGATGATGCGTCAGTACCTCGACGGCGAGCGCGAGCGCCACGTCGGGCGCGCCATCGTCACCGGCAAGGACGTGCGCATCGGCGGCTCCGAGGGACGCGTGAAGGCCACCGGCCAGGGCGTCGTCTACTGCATCGAGGACTTCTACGCCGACAGGGGCGAGACGCTGCGGGGCAAGACCTTCGCGGTGCAGGGCTTCGGCAACGTGGGGTCGAACGCCGCGGAGATCTTCGCCGGGCTCGGCGGGCGGCTCCTCGCGGTCAACGACGCCGACGGCACCATCTACAACCCGGACGGGATCGACGTCCCGGCGCTGCTCGCCCACGTGCAGGACCCGAGGAACCTCAAGCGAAGCGTGATCGGGTTCCCCGGCGCCCAGAAGATCGAGAAGAAGGATTTCTGGGAGGTCCCGGCCGAGGTGCTCATCCCGGCGGCGCTCGGCGGCGAGATCACCGCGGACGTCGCCGAGAGGCTGAAGTGCAAGCTCATCGCCGAGGGCGCCAACGGCCCCACCACGCCGGAGGCGGACCGGGTGCTGCTCAAGCGCGGCATCGATCTGATCCCCGACATCATCGCCAACGCCGGTGGCGTGACGGTGAGCTACTACGAATGGATCCAGAACAAGCGCATGGAGTCCTGGACCGAGGCCGAGGTGAACGCGAAGCTCGAGCACGCGCTGAAGCGGAATTACCGCATCATTCGCGACATCTCGCGGAACACGCCCCGGCGCACCGAGATGCACGACAGCCGGCCGTTCTGCGTGGGGAAGCAGGTCGAGCCCCGGCTGGCGGCGATGATCCTCGCGCTCAAGCGGATCGAGGCCCACTACATCATCGAGGGCTTCTCGCAGTAGATCCGGGAGCGGTCGCGGGTCGCGGGAGGCCGGCGCATCGGCACGCCGACGTCGTTCGAGCTCAGTGCATCACCCGCTCGCGGTCCACCAGCAGCAGCGGGTGGTCCTCGCGCGTCTCGTAGGCCACGATCCGCAGCCCCATCCCCCGGGTGTGGCCTGGCTCCTCGGCACCGCGCCCGTAGCTGAGCGCGACCTGGTAGCGCACCTCGCAGAGGCAGGTCATCTCGGTGCCGTCCTCGCCGGTGAAGGTGACCCGCACCCGGCCGCCGAGGGGCATCGGCTCGCGTGTTTCCACGAAGAGCCCCGTCGCCGAGATGTTCCGGGCGATGCCGCGGGTGAGGCCGTCTGGCGTGCTGATGTAGACGGTGAAGACCTTGTCGAAGCGCAGGTGGCGGCGGCGATCGCCCACGGGCGTGCTCCTTCTGGAAGGATGCAACGCCAGACAGAGTACGCAGTAGTCAGATGTAGTCAAAATATCTACCTCAGGAGGTCGACGTGCTCGCCAGGTCGGCAGTGATGCTCCTCGCGCTCGTTCCGGCGGTCGCGCTGGCCGAGGGCCGCTTCGACGAGCTCCGCAAGGACGCCCAGCCGTTCGACGGCGGGCTCGGCGAATTCCTCGAGCAGTACCTCGGTGACTGTGGCCAGGCCTCGAACACCGCCAACTGCCGGAACCGCTCCCGCGAGTTCCAGGCGCAGGCGAAGGGGAAGCGCTTCTACGCGCTCATCCGCGAGGACGAGGCCGGGATGGTGGCCATGTCCGGGAGCACCCGGTCCGGCGGTGACTTCACCATCGAGGTGACGCCCTTCTTCCCCGGCAGCGAGCACGCGCTGACCGATGCGGTCCCGAAGAAGACCGACGCGCGCGGGAATCCCATCCTCCCGGTGCTGATGATTCCGGGAAAGCTGCCCGGCGCCGAGACGGTCGACGAGATGGAGCGGCTGTTCAAGAACCGCGGCGTGCGGCTCGAGCTGCTCTTCCGGCCCGAGCAGCCCTGGGCGTTGCCCAAGAAGGGCGGCGGGACGCTCACCGGGGTGAAGGCCAAGCTCGAGGCCATCCAAGTGACCTCGCGCACCGGCGCAGTGCTCGCGACCTGGATCGCCGCCGGAGGCTGACCCCGGGGAACACCATGTTCGACCACGCGGCGACCGGCGCCGACTCCGTCGAGGACGCCGTCAGGCAGGCGGAAGGATGCGGGCCACTGCCGCCGCGCCCTCCCCCGCCACCAGGCCGGCCACGAACTCCCGGGCGAGGGCAACCGCGTCGATACCCGGTGGAAGCTCGCGGTTGATCTCCCCACGCTGGAGCTTGTGGCGGACGGCATCCTCCAGCGCGGCGCGGCCGGCGGCCTCCTCGATGGGGCTCCTCGTCCAGCGCTCGGCGACCTCGATCAGCGCCTGACGCACCGTGCGGCGCTTGCCGAGGAGCGGCTCGAACACCGGGTCGTGAGGGTTCATGGAGCCTCCAGCACCAGGCGCTTGGGCTTGCCCTGCCGCTCGATCTCCAGCGTCAGGCGACTCCCGGCGGATCGCTCGGCCAGCGCCGAGCGGAAGCTCTCCACGCTCGCCACCCGCTGCCCCGCGGCCTCCACCACCACGTCGCCGAGCCGGACCCCGGCCCGCGCCGCCGGTCCGTTCGGGGCCACCTGCACCACCCAGGCGCCGAACGGCGAGCGCGCTCCCAGCCGGTTCGCCGACTCGGCGTCCAGGTCGGACACGCTGATGCCCAGGCGGTCGAGATCGCCCTGGGACTCGATCTCGCCCGTCGGGCCGCTCGCGGGCGCGGGCCGTACCGGCCGCTCGGCGACCCGCGCGGTGAACTCCCGTGCGGCGGTGCCGCGCTGCACGCCCATCCGCACCAGCGTGCCCGGGGCGAGGAGGGAGATCTTCCTGAGCAGCTGGAGGTACGAGTCGACGGGCCGGCCGTTGATGGTGGTCACCCGGTCTCCGGCGCGGAGACCGGCGGCCGCCGCCGGGCCCCCGGGGTACACGTCCACGACCTGCGCCGAGTGCTTCCCCGGCTCCTCCACCACCGTCATCCCCAGCCACCCGCGCTCCACGTGCCCGTTGTCCAGGAGATTGGGGAGCAGATCCTTCACCATGTTGATCGGCACCGCGAAGCCGATGCCCTGCGCGTTGCTGATGACCGCGCTGTTCACTCCCACCACCTCGCCGCGCATGTTGAAGAGCGGCCCGCCGCTGTTGCCGGGATTGATGAGCGCGTCGGTCTGGATGAAGTCGTCGAGGGGACCTACCCCCAGCACCCGCTCCTTCGCCGAGATGAGGCCATGCGACACGCTCCGGTCGAGGCCGAACGGGTTGCCAATGGCCACCACCCAGTCGCCCACCTCGAGCCGGTCCGAGTCTCCGAGGACGACCGACGGCAGATCCGTCCCGTCCACGACGTGGAGCAGCGCGAGGTCCGTGTCCGGGTCACTCCCCACCAGCTCGGCGTCGAACAGCCGACCGTCGGCGAGCCGCACCTGCATCCACTGCGCGTCCTTGACCACGTGGTGGTTGCTGACCACGTACCCCTCGGGCCCCAGGAGGAAGCCGGAGCCGGTCGCGGTCGGCACGCGGCCGGCGGAGATGCCCTCCACCGGCTCGGAGTAGGTCAGGACGTTGCAGACCCCGGGGCTCACCGCCCGGATGAGCGGAGCGAGCGAGCTCGGAGCGGAGAAGCCCACCAGGAAGGGACCCGAGCCGTTCCGCTCCCGCCACAGCGGCGACTTGGAGCTGGTGGCCCGGTCGCCCTGCTCGAACGCACGCGCACGCTCTCGCGCCCAGTCCTCGAACGCGTGCTGGGGACCGGTGGCGGCAAGCGCCAAGGCGAGAAGAGCGGAGAGCAGCACGAGTCGGAGACCGACTCTACGCCTTCACCGGCTGCACGTACCGGCCGACCTTCACCCGGCCGGGCCGGATGACCCGCCCCCGCAGGGCGTACGCCGGACGCTGCTCGGCGAGCACCCGCTCGCTCTGCTCCGGCGAGGACACCAGCTCCACGTCCACCGCCTCGGCGGCGTTCGGATCATACGGACGGCCCACCAGCTCGAGCCGCTCGATGCCGCTGGCCTGGAGCCTCTGGAGCAGCTTGTCCCGGATGAGGCGAACACCCTGGGCGAGGGGGGAGCGGTCGTCCGCGGTGAGCGAGAGATCGAGCTCGTCGATGGCCTCGATGAGGGCCTGGGCCACCTGCCCCTTCTCCACCTCCAGCATCCGCTCCCGCTCGCGCTGGAGGCGCTGCTTGAACTCCTCCCGGTCGCGCATCACGTCCTGGATGCCGCGGGCCAGCTCGTCCACCCGGCGACGGGCGGCGTCGAGCTCGGCCCGGAGCTGCGTCGCCTCGTCGGGCGTCCCGACCTGAGACTCCGACTGGGACACCTCGGACTCCGGCACGCTCTCTGGGTCCGGGACTCCCGCCCGGGGGGTCCCGTCTGGGTTGTAACGGCGCTTGTCGTTCACGCGGACGGTCATCGCTCGCCTCGGAACCTAACCAGATGATCCAGGGTGTCAACGCTCGGAAGGCCACCGGTGGGCCGCCGACAGTCCGGGACGGGGGCGCCCGTGCCACGGCCCGCAGGTCGGGCGGGGACGTCCGACGCCCGACGGGGAGAGTGCCGGTTCGCCCTCCTTTTCGGGGTTTGCGCGCTCCCGGCGTCCATCGCCGCCGCGGACTGGACGGTCTCGGCGGGTGGCGCAACGGTGACCTTCGGCCCGAGGATGCGCACCAGCTCCGGCTCCTCCACCACCTCGGTGGCGAGCAGTCGGGCGGCAAGTGCCTCGACCAGCGCGCGGCTCGCCCGGAGCAGGCTCCGCTTCCTGGGTCAGCCGGCGACCATCGGGCCTCAGTCCCCGCCAGCGTCGGGTGCCGGGCAGGCTTGAGACTCCGGGAACTCCATCGTACGAGAGTCGACGGCGCCGTCCCTGGCGCCAGCGACGGAGGTCTCGAGGATGGCGGGACGGGTGATCCGGGCCCCCCGGGGAAACGAGCGCAGCTGCCGCGGCTGGGTGCAGGAGGCCGCGCTGCGAATGCTGATGAACAACCTCGACCCGGAGGTGGCCGAGCGCCCCGGGGACCTGGTGGTCTACGGCGGCACGGGCAAGGCCGCGCGGGACTGGGCCTCGTTCGATCGAATGGTGGCGACGCTCCGGACCCTGGGCGACGACGAGACCATGCTGGTCCAGTCCGGGAAGCCGGTGGGCGTGCTCCGGACGCATCCCGACGCGCCGCGGGTGCTTCTCGCGAACTCGAACCTGGTCGGACGATGGTCCACCTGGGAGGTCTTCCGCGAGCTCGAGGCCAAGGGCCTGATGATGTACGGGCAGATGACTGCCGGCTCGTGGATCTACATCGGCACGCAGGGCATCCTGCAGGGGACGTACGAGACGTTCGCCCAGGCGGGCCGGACCCACTTCGGAAGCGACGACCTCTCCGGACGGCTGGTGCTCTCCGGCGGCCTCGGGGGGATGGGCGGGGCCCAGCCGCTGGCGGCGACGATGAACGGGGCGGTCTTCCTCGGCGTCGAGGTGGACCCGGACCGGGCGCGGCGCCGGGTCGAGCACCGCTACCTCGACGTCATCGCCCGCGACCTCGACGACGCACTGGCCCAGGTCGACGCGGCCCGCGCCCGGAAGCAGGCGCGGTCCGTCGCCGTCATCGGGAACGCCGCGGACGTCTATCCGGAGCTCGTCCGCCGGGGCATCGCGCCCGACCTGGTGACGGACCAGACGTCGGCACACGATCCGCTCAACGGCTACATCCCCCGCGGGCTGTCGCTGGCCGAGGCCGCGGAGCTTCGCCGGACGCGGCCCGAGGAGCACGTGCGCCGGGCGCAGGAGTCGATGGCCGTCCAGGTGAAGGCAATGCTGGACCTGAAGGCCGCCGGCAGCCACGTCTTCGACTATGGGAACAACATCCGCGCCGGGGCGCAGGCGGCGGGGCTGAAGAACGCCTTCGACTTCCCCGGATTCGTGCCGGCGTACATCCGCCCGCTGTTCTGCGAGGGCGCGGGACCCTTCCGCTGGGTGGCGCTGTCCGGAGACCCCGAGGACATCCGGCGGACCGACCGGGCGGTGCTGGAGCTGTTCCCGGAGAAGACCGGCCTCGCACGCTGGCTCCGCATGGCCGCCGAGCGGGTCGCGTTCCAGGGGCTGCCGGCGCGCATCTGCTGGCTCGGCTACGGCGAGCGGCACCGGGCCGGGCTGGCATTCAACGAGCTGGTGCGCCGGGGCGAGGTGAAGGCGCCGATCGTCATCGGGCGCGACCACCTGGACTGCGGCTCCGTCGCCTCCCCCAACCGGGAGACCGAGGCGATGAAGGACGGCTCGGACGCGGTGGCGGACTGGCCCATCCTGAACGCGCTGGTGAACGCGGTGAACGGCGCGAGCTGGGTCAGCGTGCACAACGGCGGTGGCGTGGGCATCGGCTACTCGCTGCACGCCGGGCAGGTCATCGTCGCCGACGGGACGGAGGCCGCGGCCCGGCGCATCGAGCGCGTGCTCACCTCGGACCCCGGGATGGGCGTGCTCCGGCACGTCGACGCCGGCTACCCGGAGGCCGTGGAGGTGGCCCGCTCCCGGGGAGTGAAGGTGCCCGGCCTGACGGGGTGAGACCGGGCTGCCCGTGGTCGGGGACTTCCAGTGGGGCGGCGGGCTCCGAATCCCCGTGAGATCGTCGAGCAACGCTCGACGGCAAGCTGAACGCCGGACTCGCAGGCTACCGCGCACCCCCGTAGCATGCGGCCGATGGGTCGGACCTTCGATCTCCTCGTCCGCAACGCCGGAACGGTCTTCACCGCCGACGGTGCGGACGGCGGCAATGCCCAGCAGCTCCTCGGGCCCATCCCGCGCGGGGCGGTGTGCATCCTCGACGCGCACATCGCCTGGATCGGGGCCGAGGGCGACCTTCCGCGGGAGAGCGTCACGCCCTCCACCAAGATCCTCGACGCCGGCGGTGGCCTGGTCGTCCCGGGCTTCGTCGACTCGCATACCCATCTGGTATGGGCCGGAGAGCGCTCGCACGAGTTCGCGCTCCGCTGCGCCGGCGCCGACTACCTCTCCATCTCCCGTGCAGGCGGCGGCATCGCCTCCACGGTGCGGGCGGTCCGCGAAGCCTCCGACGAGACCCTCGTCGCGCTCGCCCTCCCCCGGCTCCACCGGCTGCTCGCCCAGGGCGTCACCACCGCCGAGGTGAAGAGCGGCTACGGGCTCGACGCGGACAGCGAGCTCCGGATGCTCCGGGTCATCGACCTGCTCGGCGCGCGGCAGCCGATCCGGCTCCTGCGCACCTTCCTCTGGCTGCACGCGATGCCGCCGGGGAGCACCGATCGCGCCGGCTTCCTCGCCCGGGGACGGAAGGTCCTGCGGGAGGTCGCGCGGGCGGGCCTGGCCCGGTTCGCCGACGCCTTCGTCGAGGAGGGCGCCTTCGGTCAGGACGAGGTGCGCCCGTTCCTCGAGGAGGCCCGCACGCTCGGGTTCGGGCTCAAGCTCCACGTGGACCAGCTCCGCGCCGGCCGGGGCGCCGAGTTCGCCGCGAGCCTCGGCGCCCTCTCCGCCGATCACCTCGAGTCGATCGACCCTCAGGGAATCGCCGCGTTGGCGAGCGCGCGGGTCACCGCCGTGCTCATCCCCACTGCCACCCTCGTCCTCCGCCTGCTCCGGTACGCGCCAGGGCGCGCGCTGGTGGACGCGGGCGTCGGTGTGGCCGTCGCCACCAACTGCAACCCGGGCAGCGCGCCCACCGAGAACCTCGCGCTGGCGATGTCCCTGGCCTGCCTGCAGAACGGCCTCACCCCGCCGGAGGCCCTGCTCGGGGTCACCCGGCGGGGCGGCGAGGCGCTCGGCGACACCTCGCTGGGCAGGCTGCGGGTGGGAGGACCGGCGGACCTGTTGGTGCTCGGGGCGCCGGACGTCGACCACCTCGTCGCCCACGTCGGCACCAGCCACGTCCAGACGGTGGTGCGCGCCGGCCGGGTCGTCCTCCGGTCGGACGCGAACGCGTGCTCCTGAAGGAAAGTTCCGCCCCGGGCCTCCCGATGAGGCCCGGGGCTGGAACAGGGCTTTCCCGCTCTGCCTCCGACCACCGGAGAGCAGAACACCCATACCAGAGCGAACACAGATCGCCCGTTCGCATTCCGAAACGGGCCCTTGGTGCAGTGGGTGTCCGTGGCCCCGCTGCGAACGTCACGCAGCTCGTGTATGAAGTGTGAAGTCCATGTGTCGTCTGTTTGGCTTCCGGTCCGTCGCGTCAGAGCGGGTGCATGACGCGCTGGTGCTGGAGCGCAACTCGCTCCGCCGGCAATCGCTGGAGCACCCCGACGGGTGGGGAATTGCCTCGTGGCAGGACGGGGGCCTTCCCCAGGTCGCGCGGGGACTGGGCGCCGCCCACCTGGATCCCGAGTTCGAGCGGGTGAGCAGCGCGGTTCAGGCGCGCACCGTGCTCGCCCACCTCCGGCTCGCCTCCGTCGGCTCGGTGAAGCTGGACAACGCTCACCCCTTCACCCACGGCCGCTGGGCCTTCGCCCACAACGGCACGCTGCATGCGTTCGACCGGCACCGCGCGGCGATCGAGGAGCTCATCGCGCCGGCGTACCGCGCCTTCCGCGGCGACACCGACTCCGAGCGCTGCTTCGCGCTGTTCCTCACCTGCCTCGCCTCCCGGGCCGATCGGCAGCAGGAGCCCGGGCTGGAGGACGTGACCTGGGCGCTGGCGAGCGTGGTCGACGCGGTGGCGCGCATCACCGACGTCGACGTGGGCCACGGGAAGCGCTCGGCGATGAACTTCCTGGTCACCGACGGAGACCTGCTCGCCGCCATCCGCCGCGACCGCACGCTGTTCTTCGCCGCCGAGTCCGACGAGAGCGTTCCACTGCGGGAGCGCCCTGCCCCCGGCACCCGGGTCTACGCGCTCGAGGTCGCCAGCGAGGAGCTGCAGGGGCCGGACGTGTGGCACGAGGTCCCGCAGGACGGCGTGATCGGCATCGACCGGGACCTGACGTTCGTGGAAACCTCGCTCGCGACGCTGCTTCAGCGCACCGCGGGCACGCTCGCCCGCACGGGGTGAGCCATGCCCATCAACGTGCAGCAGGTCCGGGCCGCCATCGAGCAGGCCCAGGAGAACGCCCTGGCCCAGCAGGCGCAGCAAGGGCTCCAGTCGCCGCGGCAGTTCGCCCGTCCGTCGGTCGAGCATGTCTCGCTCGGTCGCGGGCTCCGGGTGGTCATCCTCCTGGTGCTCTGGGCGGGCGGGAGCCTCCTCTCCGTCCTGCTCGGGCTCGGGGCCGGGGGCTTGCCCGGGGCCGGCATCACCCTGCCCCTCGGGGTGATCGTCTCCTTCTTCCTCGCCCTCTACCTGAGCCACATCGTCCGGGTCGCAGCGCAGTGGGAGCGGGGGGTCGTTCTCCGCCTGGGGAAGTTCTACCGGCTCAAGGGCCCTGGGGTCATCCTGGTGTTCCCGGTGATGGACACGGTGCGCTTCGTCGACACGCGGCTCCTCACGCTCGACATCCCGCCCCAGCAGGTCATCACCCGGGACAACGTGCCGGTCCGGGTGGACGGGGTCATCTTCTTCCAGGTCCGTGACCCCGAGCGGGCGGTGATCACCGTACAGGACTACCGGTTCGCGGTGTCGCAGTACGCCCAGGCCTCGCTCCGAGACGTCATCGGGAGCATGACCCTCGACGAGCTGCTCAGTGAGCGCGATCAGATCCAGTCGAAGATCGCCACCGTGGTGGAGAGCCGCGCCTCGACCTGGGGCACCCACATCGACTCGATCCGCCTGCTGGACATCGACATGCCCGAGGACCTCAAGCGCATGATGTCGCGGCAGGCCTCCGCGGAGCGCGAGAAGCGGGCCACCATCACCAAGGCCGAGGGCGACCGGGACGCCGCGCTCAACCTCGCCGCCGCCGCCGCGACCATGGCCTCGAGCCCCGGGGCGATGCAGCTCCGCACGCTCCAGACGCTCGACGGCCTCGGCTCCTCCCCCTCGAACACCGTGGTGCTGGCGGTCCCGGTCGAGGTGCTCGAGCTGGCCAAGGTGCTGTCGAAGGGCCGGACGGACAGCTGAGAAAGAGCGAGGCCCCGGGGGTCGCCCTCCCGGGGGCCTCGTCCGGTCCGGAGGGGGTGAGTCCGGACCGGAGCAGAACTACGTCGGACAGCTGGGATCGCTCGGGTCGCAGTGGAAGCCGCCGTCGGTTGTCCCGGCACCCGTGCCGCCGTCCTGGCCGGCGTCGGAGCCGCCGGGCGTGCCGGAGTCCGAGGTGCCAGCGTCGGCGGCGCAGCTCAGGGACGCGACCGCCTCGCTCTTCACCCGGATGACCGGACGAAGAATCCATTCGGGATTGGGGCCGCCAGTCTCGTGGTAGGCGATGGAGTTCTTCCCGTCGAAGTCGATGGTCAGAGTGTGCTTGGAGCAGGCGCTCACCGTGAACGGTCCCTTCAGCTTCTCGCCCGAGGTCGCGCCGCTCGGGGCCTTCAGCGGGGCGTGGGTGCCGTCGGCGAGCAGCACGTACTGGGGCCCGTCGGCGACCAGCTGGAGCCGGACCTCGCCCACCATCCCGGCGGGGAGCGAGACCTCGCCGAGCTTCATCGCGACGTCCTGGAGGGTGAGCAGGTCCACGGTGATCGGCCCGTGAGCGACGGTCACCCACCCGGCCTGCTCGGAGTGGGCGGTCACCGTGTCGATGGTGACCACGATGCCCTTGACGTCGGGCGAGGGAGCGTCAACCAGCTCGACGGCAAGGATGCCGTTGGCCGAGGAGGTCCCGGCGCCACAGCCCGCGATGGCCAGCGCGGTGGCGGCAGCGAGCCTCGAACGAAGGAGGCGAGAGGGCATCGACCGAGAACTCCCGATGTGGGCCCGTGGTGGGCGTGCGCGCCGGGCCGTGTGCACTCCCCTTCCACTACGCCAGCGCGGTCTGCACCGGACCCCTGGTCGAGGTCCACTGCGCGGCGCTCCCGGAGGCGCTGCTCGAGTCCGAGCTCTTCGGGCACGAGAAGGGCGCGTTCACCGGGGCGCAGCTGCGCCGCCTCGGTCACCTCGCCGCCGCCGAGGGAGGCACGCTCTTCCTCGACGAGATCGGGGAGATCACTGCGGCCACCCAGGTGAAGCTGCTTCCGTCGCCAAGGCGCGATCGACGGCTCAGTCGATGAGCGTTCCCCGCAGGGTCGGGGCAGGGTGCGGGAACCATCTCTGTAGCCGCTCGGCCAGGGCGATGAGCGTTCCCCGCCCCACGGCGCCGGTCACCCGCCAGAAGGCCAGGTTGCAGAGGAGCCAGAGCCGGGCGGCCCCGAGGAGTCGCTGGTCCCCGCCCTCTGGTCTCGCAATGCCGCCGTGCAGTCCGGCTGCCCGCTCCCATTCCTCTCGCCGCCGCTCCAGGTGCTCGACGCCCAGCTCGCGCCGTAGCCGCGCCGGCAGCGGCTGCCGCAGGTCTCGATAGCGCTCTGCCAGGACCTCGACGGTGCCCCGCCGCCGCGGAGGGGGCGAGGCCGCCGTCGTCCTCTCGAGGATGGCGAGGAACAACTGGATGTCGTCCCCGAACAGCGTATGTCCGGGCAAGGCACGGCCTGCGTAACCGGGGCCGTAGAGCGCCTGAAGCAGCCGGATCGGCCGAGCGATCCGCCGGTTGAACGCGGCGAGCTCGGAGGCAGGGAGCCACAGCTCGACCGCGCCGCCCCGGCCCACCACGCGTGGCTCGAGCCGCTGGAGGTAGGCACGGACGACCTCGACCTTGAGGAGGAACGCCGCACCGTCCGGGTGCGGGGCGGTGGCCTGGCGCCGGGCGAGGGCCATCGCCGGGGCATACGCGAGGGAGACGGCCAGGTGGTCGCCCTGGATGTGCTCGGGAAGCGCGAGGCCGTTCGATGCCACGACCTGCGCGATCTCGGCCGGCCCGAGCGGAACGAAGAGCTTGGTGAGCTCGATGCCCATTGCGGCCGAGAACGCTGCCCCGGACGGCCAGTCCGGTTCAAGTCGTGGCCCGAACCTTGCGCCCAATCGCCCTCCGCGTTCCGGGATTTCCCGACCAGGACGACCCCAACACCGGCGGCGTCTTCAGCCGGCGCGGCCGAGCAGCTCGTCCTTCCAGCGCGTCAGCAGACGCTCCGAGCGCGGTCCGGACGCGGTGACCACCAGCTCGCGAGCCTCCTCGGCGGGCTCCTCGATGACGATGCGCAGGGCGTCGGGTGGCGCGGCGCCGGGAATGCGATCCACCCACTCGACCAAGGTGGCGCCCAGGCCGTCGCGCAGCTCGTGGAATCCGGTGCCGTCGAGATCGGCCGGGCCGGTGAGCCGGTACAGGTCCGCGTGGGTGAGGGGGATGCGCCCGTGGTGCTGGTGGACGATGGAGAAGGTGGGGCTGGTCACGTCCTCGTCGCGGATGCCGGCGCCGCGGGCGATGCCGCGCGCGAGCTCGGTCTTCCCCGCCCCCAGATCGCCGACCAGCCCGACGAAGTCTCCGTCTTGGAGCACGCGCCCCAGCGCCTCGCCCAGCGCGCGCGTCTCCGCGGGCGACGACGACGAGAAGCTCACCGTTTCCATGCCGTCCACACCTCGCCGAGCGCGGCGGTGAGATCCGAGGCGATGAGTCCGAGCCGGCCCCAGGCCCGCGCGGCCGCATCGCCGGCGAGCCCGTGCGCAAGGACCCCGACGCTTGCCGCGTCGGCCGGTGCGAGCCCCTGGGCGAGGAAGGCGCCGATCATCCCCGAGAGCACGTCTCCGGTGCCGCCGGTCGCCATGCCGGGATTGCCGGTGGGATTGATCCGGGCCTGCCCTCCCGGGTCGGCGACCACGGTCCGTGCGCCCTTGAGCACCACCACCACGCGGTGCGCCCGGGCGAAGCCGGTGGCGGTGCCGAGGCGGTCCGCCTGGACCTCTCCGACGGACTTCCCGGCGAGTCGCGCCATCTCCCCCGGGTGCGGCGTGACGACGACGGGGGCATGGCTGCGCCGGAGGAGCTCGGCAGCCCCGGCGATCGCGTTGAGGCCGTCGGCGTCGATCAGCACCGGAACCTCGAGGCGGAGGAGGAGCTCACCGATGAGGGCATGCGTGTCCTGGCCACGCGGAATGCCGGGGCCGATGACCAGCGCGTCCTTCCCCTCCGCGGCGGCGAGCAGGACGTCGAGGTGGGTGGGGCCGAGGACCGCGGCGGCCGGGAGCGCCACGCCCATCAGCTCGGGCGCGTGGCCCTGGACGTCGGACAGCGCGTCGGCGGGGGTGGCCACGGTGCACAGCCCCACCCCGCTCCGCAGCGCGGCCAGTCCGGCGAGCGCCGCCGCTCCGCTCTTCCCGCGGCTCCCGGCGACGACCAGGAGGTGCCCGTAAGTGCCCTTGTTGGTGTCCGAGCGGCGCGGGGGGAGCCAGCGCGGCCCATCCGCCGGCTCGAGCAACCAGGTGGAGGGGGTGAGCGCGGCGAGCCCGATGTCGACCACCTCGATGCACCCGGCCAGTGTGGCGCCGGGCTCCAGAGCCAGTCCGAGCTTCTGCGCACCGAAGGTGACGGTCAGGTCGGCCGCGACGCAGGGGTCGAACGCCCGCCCGGCGTCGCTGGAGAGCCCGGACGGCAGGTCGACGGCGAGGACCCGCACGCCCTCGGCGTGCCAGCGGAGCATCGCCCGGATCGCGTCGGCGGCCTCACCGTCGGGCGCACGGCCAAGCCCGGTCCCGAACAGCGCATCGATGACCACGTCGCCCGGCCGGAGGGGCATCGCCGCGGCTGAGGAGTGGATGGGAACACCGCTCTGCTCGAGCGCAGCGTGGTTCCGGGCGGCGTCGCCCTTCAACCGCGCGGCCTCGGCCACTCGCCAGACATCGGCCTGGCGGCCTGCGGCGTGGAGCTTCCGCGCCGCGACATACCCGTCTCCGCCGTTGTTCCCGGGCCCGGCGACGACCAGAAACCGGGCACCCGGCCCGCCGAGCGTCATCGCCGCGTCGGCGACCGCGCTGCCCGCGTTCTCCATCAGGATGGACGCAGGCAGTCCGCGGCGCTCGGCCTCGGACTCGGCGGCGCGCGTCTCGGCGGCGGTGAGGAGCGGCTGCATCGCAACTTCCGAGCGTGCAGCCGAAGCGTGGCGCCTGCAAGTTCGGGCGCTTCTTGGCCACCACTCGGTGCCCCAGGAAGCGTCGAACGGGCACCCCCGACGTCGCGCTCCCGGCGCAGTGGGTCTTCACGGTAGTCTCGCCCGGATGCGCGATCGTCTCAGCCGCTCGACAACGAGGCTGGTGCTCATGTTCCTCCCCGTCGCCTCCGTCACCCTCGGTGCGGAGCCGAAGGACCCGGTGCAGGCGGGCTGGAGTGCGCGGGCGGAGCTCGCCAAGCGCCGCCTCGCCAAGGGCGGTCTGGACGCGTGCGATGCCGCGGTCGAGAAGGCATTCCAGGCGGCCAAGCAGACCCAGGAAATGGATTGGCGGACCTTCGACCTGTCGATCGATGTCGGCGGACAGGTCCTCCTGGCCCTCTACCGTTACCAGGGCAACCAGCTCGACAGCTTCGCGCTGGTCGCTCTCCCCCCGCAGTGGGTCGCGTACCAGAAGGCGGAGAGCAAGACGCTTCGCTTCATCCTCGGCCCCCCGCAGAACTGTGCCTTCAGCCTCTGCACGCGCGGCCCGACGGACGACGGCCCGTGCGCCGAGAAGACCCGACCCTGAGCGAGCACCTCGTGGCCTTCAGTGGAACGTGCATCGGACCAGTGCATCCTCGACCGGGCGGCGAGGTCGGCTTCGGTGACCCCTCGAGCAGACATGAGGAGCGATTGTTGCGTTCAGGCTGACTCGAGCACCACGGTCGCAGCTGCGACTCCTGCGTCATGCGTCAAGGCGAGAAGCACCCGGGCGCCGCGGGCCGAGACCTCGCGTGCCGCGACCCCACTGAGCTCGAACGCCGGCGCACCGGTCGCCCCCTTCACCACCTCCATGTCCTTCCAGCGGACTCCGGGGGGCGCGCCGAGCGCCTTGACCAGGGCCTCCTTCGCCGCGAACCGGGCCGCGTACGCGGTCGCCGCCTCGGTCCGTCCGTCGCAGGTGGCGATCTCGGCCTCGGTAAAGACCCGCGCGCGGAAGCGGTCGCCATTGGGTCCATCGAGCACCTGGGCGATGCGCTCCACCGAGCAGACATCCATCCCCAGCCCGACCACCGCCATGGTCAGGCTTCCCGCATCAGGACGAGCATGTCCCGTACCGCCCGGTCCATCCCCACCAGCACCGAGCGGGCGATGATCGCGTGCCCGATGTTCAGCTCGTCGATCTCGCCGAGCCGGGCGATGGCCTGGACGTTGTCGTAGTTGAGGCCGTGCCCCGCCGCGACGCCGAGACCGAGCTTGCTCCCGGCGCGTGCCGCGTCGACGACCCGCAGCAGCTCGCGGGCCCGCTCCTTCGCGTTCCGGGCCTCGCAGTAGCGCCCGGTGTGCAGCTCGATCCGGTCCGCCCCGAGCTTGTGCGAGGCGCGCACCGCGTCCAGGTCCGGGTCGATGAACAGGGAGACCACGATCTCGCCGTCCTTGAGGTGGCGCACCGCCTGGGTGAGCGACTCGCGCTGGCCCGTGACGTCGAGGCCGCCCTCGGTGGTCAGCTCCTCCCGGCGCTCGGGGACGAGGGTCACCAGGTCGGGCTTCACCTCGTAGGCGATCTTCACCATCTCCTGGGTCGCCGCCATCTCTAGGTTGAGCATCGTCTGGCAGGTCTCCCGGAGTAGCTTGAGGTCGCGGTCCTGGATGTGCCGCCGGTCCTCGCGCAGGTGGATGGTGATCTGCCCCGCACCGGCCGCCTCGGCGAGCGCCGCCGCGGTCACCGGGTCCGGATAGGCGGCCTTGCGCGCCTGGCGCAAGGTGGCCACGTGGTCGACGTTGACGCCGAGTCGCTGTCCCATGTGACAGCGTTGTACCGCAACTTCAGCCGAGCGCGGCGGTCAGGGCGGCGGCGATCGACTGAGCATGCTCCTCGTTGCGCTGTCGGTCCGGGCCCTCGATCAAGATCCGCACCTTGGGCTCGGTCCCGCTGTAGCGCACGAAGACGCGGCCCTCCTTGCCCAGCCTGGCCCGTACCGCCTCGATGGCCGCGCTCACCCCGGGCAGAGCCTCGAGGTCCCTTTGCTCCTTGACCACCAAGGAGAGCAGGGTCTGAGGGACCGGCTCGAAGATGCTGGCCAGCTCGGACAGCGGCTTCTGCTGCCGGCACATCACCGCCAGGAGCTGGAGCGCGGCCAGCGTCCCGTCCCCGGTGGTGGCGTGGTCCAGGAAGACCAGGTGGCCGGACTGCTCGCCGCCCAGGCTGTGCCCCGACCGGCGCATCTCCTCGACGACGTAGCGGTCGCCGACCTTGGTCCGGACCACCTGGACGCCCCAGCGACCCACCGCCCGCTCCAGGCCCACGTTGGACATCACCGTCGTCACCAGGGTCCGGGTGCGCAGGCGGTCCTGAGCGACCATCTCACCGGTGCACACCGCCATGATCGCGTCGCCGTCGACGATGCGACCCTGCTCGTCGGCGACGATGAGCCGGTCCGCATCGCCGTCCAGGGCGAGCCCCAGGTGCGCCCCGTGCTCGACCACTGCCCGGGCCATGTTCTCGGGGTGCACCGCGCCCACGCCGTCGTTGATGTTGAGGCCGTTGGGCTCGCAGGCCAGGCAGATGACGCTCGCCCCGAGCTCCTCGAGGACCGCCGGCGCGGTCCGGTAGGCGGCGCCGTGGGCGCAGTCGACGACGATCCTCATCCCCTCCAGCGTCAGCTCGCGGGGAAAGGTGTTCTTCAGGAAGACGATGTACCGGCCGCGCGCGTCGTCGAGCCGGAAGGCACGGCCGATCTTGTCGGCGGTGGGGCGGATCTCGTCGATCTGCCCGCTGGTCAACAGCTCCTCGAGCTTCTCCTCGGTCTCGTCGGGAAGCTTGAACCCGTCGCGCCAGAAGAACTTGATCCCGTTGTCCTGGTACGGGTTGTGAGACGCGGAGATGACCGCGCCCGCGTGGGCGCGCATCGAGGTGGTGATGTTGGCGATGCCGGGCGTCGGGAGCGGACCCACCAGCTCCACGTCCACCCCCATCGAGGTGATGCCCGCGGCCAGCGCCTGCTCCAGCATGTAGCCGGAGAGGCGGGTGTCCTTGCCGATGACCACCCGGTGGCGGTGGGTGCCGTTGCGGATCAGGAAGGCCAGCGCCCGCCCCAGCTGCATCGCCACCTCGGCGGTCATCGGCCAGACGTTGGCCGTGCCCCGGATCCCGTCGGTGCCGAACAGCCGCGTCTTCGCCTGGGCCTCTGGAACCCTCATCAACCTCACTTGTTCGACCCTCCTGCCGCCCGTCACGCCTCCCCGGGTCGGCTCCATGCTAGGGACCGCGACCCGGACCCGCAAGGCAAGGGAGGTGTCCCTGGGGGGTGTCACTCCTCGAGCGTCGAGAGGTCTCCGGCGTCCTTGCCCAGCTCCTGTGCCCGGAGCAGCCGCCGGACGATCTTTCCGCTGCGGGTCTTCGGCAGTTTGTCCACCACCTTGATGCTGCTCGGGGTGGCGATGGGCCCGAGCTCATGGCGGACGTGCTGTACCAGCTCGGCCTCGAGCTCGGGGCTTCCCTTGCGACCCGCCCGCAGGATGCAGAACGCCTTGATGCCCTCGCCCTTCACCGGGTCGGGGATGCCGATGACCGCCGCCTCAGCGACCGCCGGGTGGCTCACCAGCGCGCTCTCCACGTCGGCGGTGCCGATGCGGTGACCGGCGACGTTCAGCACGTCGTCGCTCCTGCCCAGCACGGTGAAGTACCCGTCCTTGTCCCAGCTGGCGACGTCGCCCGCGGCGTAGACCTGGCCGGGGATCTCCTCCCAGTACTGCCGCCAGCGCTGGTGATCGCCCCAGACGGTTCGCATCATGTGGGGAAACGGACGGCGGAGCGCGAGCACCCCACCCTGCCCTCTCGGGACCTCCTTGCCGTCGGTGTCCACCACCGCCGCGTCCACGCCGGCGAGCGGCAGGCCGACCGCCCCGGGCCGGGCCGGGATGCACAGCGGGGTCCCCAGCGCCGGTCCGCCGAGCTCGGTCTGCCACCAGTTGTCGGCGATGAAGCCGCGCTTGCCGTTGTCCACCAGGTGCTCGAAGGCCCAGCGACAGGCCTCGGGGTTCAGCGGCTCGCCGGCGACGGTGATCAGCCGCAGCGAGGAGAGGTTGGACTTCGCCGGCAGCTCGCCGCCGAACTTCATGAACATCCGCAGTGCGGTGGGGGCGGTGAAGATGACGTTCACCTTATGCTTCTCCACCACCCGCCAGGCGATCCCCGGATCGGGGAAGTCGATGGCGCCCTCGCGCACCACGGTGGTGATGCCCTCCACCAGCGGCGCGTAGACGATGTACGAGTGCCCCACCACCCAGCCGATGTCGCTGGTGCACCAGAAGACGTCGTCGTCCTTCAGGTCGTAGAAGGTCCGGAGGTGGTACGCCGTGCCGACCATGTAGCCGCCGTGCACGTGCACCACTCCCTTCGGCTTCCCGGTGGAGCCCGAGGTGTAGAGGATGAACAGCGGGTGCTCGCTATCCACCTGCACCGGGGCGACGTCCGGCTTGCTGCGCTGGATGAGCTCCCGGAAGTCCACCTCGTTCGGCTTCAGCGGCCGGCCGCCGCCGCTCCGGCGCTGGAACCAGACCACGTGCTCGACGCCAAGCCCGGGAAGCGCTTCGTCGACGGTGCCCTGCAGCTCGACGATCTTCCCCCGCCGGAACCCGATGTCGCCGGCGATGACCAGCTTCGCCCCGGCGTCGACGATGCGATCCCGGAGAGCGCCCACCCCCAGGCCGGCGTAGACCACGGAGTGAATGGCGCCGAGCCGGGCGACGGCCAGCATCGAGGCGATGCCCTCCAGCGTCAGCGGCATGTAGATGATCACCCGGTCGCTCACCCCGACGCCGAGCGACCGCAGGCCGCTGGCCAGCTTCGACACCAGGTCTCGCAGCTCGCCGTAGGTGATGCTCCGCTCCGTCCCGTCCTCGTCGACGCAGACGAAGGCCCGGTGGTTCCGACGTGGACCGTCGGCGTGGCGGTCGAGCGCGTTCTCGGTGATGTTGCACTTCGCGCCGATGAACCACTGGTGGTCCGGCACGCGCCACTCGAGCACCCGGGTCCAGGGCTGCGACCAGCGGAAACGCTTCGCCTGGTCGCCCCAGAACCCGTGCGGGTCGGAGAGGCTGCGCGCATGCTCCGCGCGGACATCTTGAAGGTTCGCGGCGCGGCGCACCTTCTCCGGCGCCGGGATGCCCTCGCCCACTTCGAGGAGATGCTCGAGTGCCATGCCGCCCTCCTGAAGGTCTCCCGAGAGAACAGGCCACGCGCCCGCGGCGATTTCAAGTTGGACCCCGGCCACGCAAGATCTGCGCGGTGTCCAGGCCCCGGCGCGCGGCGTCAGGACCGCGGCGGACCCCATGCGTCGCCGCCCTCCCTGGCGCGGGCGATGGCGTCGGCGACGGCGAGCGCGTCCCTCACCTCGGCCACGTCGTGCACCCGCACCACGTCGGCCCCATGGAGGACGGCCACCGCGGCCACGGACGCCAGGGTCCCCGGAAGCCGCTGCTCGGGGGGGCGGCCCCCGGCCAGTACCCCCAGGAACCGCTTGCGGCTGGTCCCCACCAGGATCGGGGCGCCGAGGACCCGGAGCTCGGCGAGGTGGCGGAGCAGGAAGAGGTTGTGGCCCACCGTCTTCCCGAAGCCGATGCCCGGGTCCACCCAGATGCGCTCGCGCCGCACGCCGGCCGCGACCGCCCGGTCGACGCTTCCGGCCAGCGACTCGACCACCTCGGCGACCAGGTCGTCGTAGCGAGGGTCGACCTGCATCGTCTCCGGCTTGCCCTGGATGTGCATCAGGGCGAGTGTCGCTCCGGCACGGGCCACCACCGTTCCCAGCGCTGCCTCGTGCCCGAGCCCGCTCACGTCGTTCACCAGCACCGCGCCCGCGTCGAGCGCCTGCCGGGCGACCTCGGCCTTCCGGGTGTCGATCGACAGCGGGACGCCGGTCGCGGCGCGGAGGGCCTGGATGACCGGGAGCACCCGCTCGAGCTCCACCTGGATCGGGACCTCTCCCGCGCCTGGCCGGGTGGATTCCCCGCCGATGTCCAAAAGGTCCGCCCCGGCCTCGACCAGGGCGAGGGCGTGCTGGACCGCGGCCTCGCGCTCGAGGTGCCGGCCGCCGTCGCTGAAGCTGTCGGGCGTGACGTTCACGACTCCCATGACGTGGGTGCGCTCGCCCCAGCGAAAGGTGCGAGCGCCGAGCACCGTGGGGTCGGGCGGTACGCCGGTCGCCATCGCCACGTCGAGCGCCCGGGCGAGCTCGCCCAGTCCCCTGCCCTCGGCGAGCCGGGCCAGCGCCTCGAGGCCGGCGCGGGTGCCGGCGACGGTGGCCCCGCCCGGCCGATACCCGGGATCCGCGACGATGCAGGTCAGGCGCGGGTCCTCGACCTCCCGGAGGAAGCGTGACTCCGCCGTGCCCAGCCCGGTGACCAGGAGGTGCGCCCGGCCCACGGACTCGAGGAGGAGCTGCCGCGCCGCGGGTGGGAGCCCGACCCTTTCCCAGGCGGGCTCGAGCTCGTCGTCGCGATCGAGGGTGATGGGGCGGGCGAGAATCACCGGGCCCGTTGCTAGCAGAGAACCCCGGACCTCAGGAGGGGGCAGCGGGGAGCAGCTCCCGGGTCGACAGCTTCCCATCGGGCACTCGCTGTCGAAGCTGCACTGCCCTCACCAGCCGGAGCCAGCGAGGGCAGCGCGCTTCACCTTTCGAGGACGGCTCAGGCCTTGTTCGGCTCGAGCGCGGGCAGCGGCTGGATGCCCTCGAGGATGCGGCGCTTCTCCTTCTCCTTGGTCCGCGGCGGCGCGTTGACCCGCGGCTTCGGCCGCTCACGGGTGATGGTGCCGCCCTGGACGAGGATCTCCACGTCGTCTGCCTCGAGCGTCTCGTACTCCATCAGGCCGTCGGCGATGCGCTTGAGGGTCTCGAAGTTGTCGGTCAGCAGCTTCTTCGCCCGCTCGTAGCAGCCGACGACGATGTCGCGGACCTCCCCGTCGATCTGCCGGGCGGTGTCCTCGGAGTAGTCGGGGCGGCTGGAGAAGTCGCGACCCAGGAACACCTCGCCCTCGCGGGCGCCGAAGGCCAGGGGCCCGAGCTTGCTGCTCATGCCCCAGCGGCAGACCATCGCCCGCGCCGTCTCGGTGGCGCGCTCGATGTCGTTCGCCGCGCCGGAGCTCATCTCGTTGAACATCAGCTCCTCGGCGATGCGGCCGCCCATCGCCATGCAGATCTGATCCAGCGTGGCCTGGCGATAGAGGTTGAACTTGTCCTCGGTGGGCAAGGACCAGGTCACGCCCAGCGCCTGGCCGCGGGGGATGATGGTGACCTTGTGCACCGGGTCGCACCCGGGCAGCAGCTTGGCCACCAGCGCGTGTCCGGCCTCGTGCACCGCGGTGTTCCGCTTCTCCTTCTCGGTCATGATCATGGACTTCCGCTCCGGGCCCATGAAGACCTTGTCCTTGGCGGACTCGAAGTCGGTGTTGTCGACCCGCTCCTTGTTCTGCCGGGCAGCGAAGAGCGCGGCCTCGTTGACCAGGTTCTCGAGGTCGGCGCCGGTCATCCCGGGCGTGCCGCGGGCGATGACCTCCAGGTCCACCTCGTTGGACAGCGGGACCCGCTTGGTGTGGACCTGGAGCACGCCGATGCGGCCGTTGAGGTCCGGCCTCGGCACCACGATGCGCCGATCGAAGCGGCCCGGCCGCTGGAGCGCCGGGTCCAGCACGTCCGGACGGTTGGTGGCGGCGATGAGGATGACGCCCTCGTTGCTCTCGAAGCCGTCCATCTCCACCAGGAGCTGGTTCAGCGTCTGCTCGCGCTCGTCGTGCCCGCCGCCCAGGCCCGCACCGCGGTGCCGGCCGACGGCGTCGATCTCGTCGATGAAGATGATGCAGGGAGCGTTCTTCTTCCCCTGCTCGAAGAGGTCACGGACCCGGCTCGCGCCCACGCCCACGAACATCTCCACGAAGTCCGAGCCGCTGATGCTGAAGAACGGCACCCCCGCCTCGCCGGCCACCGCCTTCGCCAGCAGCGTCTTGCCGGTGCCCGGCGGGCCCATCATCAGCACGCCCTTGGGGATCCGGCCGCCGAGCTTGGTGAACTTCTTGGGGTCCTTCAGGAAGGCGATGATCTCCTCGAGCTCTTCCTTGCACTCGTCGATGCCGGCCACGTCGGCGAAGGTGACCTTGTTGTGGCTCTCGGAGAGGAGCTTGGCCTTCGACTTCCCGAAGGTCATCGCCTTGCCGCCGGTACCCTGCAGCTGGCGCATGAACAGCACGAAGAAGACGAACAGGAACACCACCGGCATCCACTGACCGAGGATGGTGAGCCAGAGGTTGTTCTGCTCCTCCTTCTCGTACTTCACGTCCACCCCGGACTCGCGGAGCTTCTGGAGCATCACCGAGTCGGCGGGCGGCCCGATGGTGCGGAACCGCTCCTTGCTGTCCTCGAAGGTGCCCGAGTAGGTATTGCCCCGGACGTTGACCTGGCGGACCTTCTTCTCCTCGATCTTCGACAGGAGCGCGGTGAACGTGGGCTCCTGGACCTCGTCCTGGTTGCGGTTGAAGATGTGGAAGAAGCAGACGAACAGGGCAATCAGGATCACCCAGAGTCCGATGGTCTTGTAGCTGGAACGCACGTGTGGACTGCCCCTTTCGACGCCGGGCGCGACCTCGGCCCCCTCCCGGGGTCCGAGATCCAGCATTCTGACGGGCCCTTCGGGCCAGTCGCAAGCACTCGAACAGGCACGCCCGCCCGTCCGGTGTGAGTCAGACGGTCCAGCGCCTATAACGAACCCTGCCCCCCAGCGCTCGGGTCCGGCGGGCCAGGGCGCTCGAGGGGCTCGGCGCGCAGGAATGGCGAGGGGCCGGTGTGGGCCCGTGGCCAGAGGCCCACCACCCAGAGCACGCGCCCGCGCGCGTCCGCCACCAGCGGCCAGTCCGCCCGCGCCTCGGCAGGCACCGACGCGTCGACGAGCACGTCCTGGACCCGCCGGGTGGGCCCGGCTTCCGGTCCCACGCGGTCTCCTGGCCTCCGGGCGCGCACGAGCAGGGGCGGCGTCGCGGACCCCACCGGAACACCCGGCCCCTCCCCCAGCGAGACCCTGAACCGGCCGAACTCCACCGGCGCGCCGGGGCCGAGCTCGCGCCCCAGCGGCTCGGCCACCCTCTCCCGCGGCAGGGTCCGGACCCAGCCGCCCTCGGCGGCGAGGACCATGCGGCCAGGCAGCCCGGTGCGTCCGCCGCGGTCGACGGCCGAGTCCACCTCGCGCAGCAGCCGGTCGGACATCGGAAGCCCCTGGGACTCGAGCCAGCCGCGGAGCACCCGGCCCCGGATGGGCCAGGGTAGCGCGCGGACCCCCACCGCATCGAGCCCCGCCCCGTCGCGCAGCCGCTCCAGGGCCTGCCCCGCGAGCGACGACAGCAGCTCCTCGTCCTCGGCGGCCGAGCGGGCGAACCGGGCCAGCCGCTCCACGACCGAGGGCCCCGCCGCCTGCCGGAGGACGGGCAGCACGTGGTGACGGATGCGCGTCCGGAACAGGCCGGGGTCGTCGTTGGCCGGGTCGCGCACCGGCTCGAGCCTGGCGGCCGCGACCAGCGCCTCGGTCTCGGAGCGACGAATGGTGAGGAGCGGCCTCAGCAGCCGGGGCCGGTCCGAGCGGATTGCCGCCGCCCCCCGGAGCGCCGACCCGCGGGCCAGCCGCATGAGCAGGGTCTCGGCCTGGTCGTCTGCCGTGTGGGCGGTGGCGATGGCAGCGTACCCCTGCGCCCGGGCAATCCGGTCCAGCGCTGCGTACCGGGCCATCCGAGCGCGGGCCTCGGCGCCCGGTCCGGGAAGGAGCCCCAGCGACTCGGTGTAGAACGGCAGACCGAGCGAGCCTGCGAGCTCCCGGACCCGTTCCACCTCCGCGGACGCCTCCGCCCGGAGCCCGTGGTCGAGCGAGGCCACCCCCGTCCGGCCCCCTGCCACCTCGGCGGCTGTGACCAGGAGCGCGAGTGAATCGACCCCCCCGGACACAGCCACGAGAATTCTTCCGGCCTGGCGCCCGAACACTCCCGCAACCGCCTTCTCGATGGCAGCTCGGTTCAGCCGGTCGTGGTGCATGCGACAGCCATCCACACGTAGGAGGTGACATCGCACCGGTCAGCAGGTTGAGACCCGTCGGTGCGGGCCTTACAATGACAGTCACTCGGTGGCGGTGGCGATGGGGGGTGGAATGGGCGCGCCACCACGCGTGTTCTGACTTTCGAAAATTGATCAGTGTTGGGCCTAGGGGTCCCCCCCCTCCCCCTCTGGGCCCACGGGGGTTGCAGGGAGTCTTCTCTCTGCCGCCCCTTCTTTCCCGGACGCCCCGGTTCCTCGCTGGAACCGGGGCGTTCGCTTTCGTGGAACTCGGCCAAATGATTGACCGATCCGCGGCCGTGGCGGAGACTCCCCCCCAGAGCACGTCGGCGTACCTCCGCGTGGACGGAAGTCCGACGTTGACTGTGGACCTGACCCCGGGAGCACCCAAGCGATGGCCGGAACCGACAAGCGCAAGCAGAGTTTGTACTTCCCGGAGGAGATGCTCCGGGAGATTCAGGAGGAGGCCACGAGGCAGGACCGCTCGCTCTCCTGGGTGGTGCAGCAGGCGTGGCGGATCGCACGCGAGCGCATCAAGGCCTTTCCAGCGGTGAACGATGTGACGGGCGAGCCGGCGCTTCCCGACACACGCGAGGAGGCCTGATGCCGGGCACCGATCACCGAAAGCAGTCGCTGTACTTCCCCGAGGAGATGCTGACGGAGATCCAGCACGAGGCGACGCGGCAGGACCGCTCGCTCTCCTGGATCGTCCAGCAGGCCTGGAGGGTCGCCCGCAACGACATCCAGAAGATGCCGTCGGTGAACGACGTCCTCTCCGGAAGGTGAGCGAGCCCGCCGGGCCTCGTGCCCGGCGGTGCCCTCACCTGCCGGGCGTGCACGCTAGGCGGCCTCGGCCTCCAGCTTGAACCCGCCGCGCTCGAGCATCTGCTTCAGCTCGGCCTTGTGGATGGCCTTCGAGTAGGCCTCCTGGGGCTCGACCAGCTTCTTCTTCACCAGGTCGAACAGGGCGTCGTTCAGCGTCTGCATCCCGACGCCCTTGCCGGTCTGCATCGTCGAGGGGATCTGGAAGGTCTTCCCCTCCCGGATGAGGTTGGCGACGCTGGAGGTGGCGATGAGGATCTCCATCGCTGCCACCCGGCCTCCCCCCATCTTCTTGCACAGGGTCTGGGTGATGACGCCCTTGAGGCTCTCGCTGAGCATCATCCGGATCTGCTCCTGCCGGTCGGCGGGGAACTGGTCGATGATCCGGTCCACGGTGCTGGGCGCGGTGTTGGTGTGCAGGGTGCCGAAGACGAGGTGTCCGGTCTCCGCCGTCTCGATGGCGATGGCGATGGTCTCGAGGTCGCGCATCTCGCCCACCAGGACGATGTCCGGATCCTCGCGGAGGGCGGCCCGGAGCGCGTGCTTGAACGACCCGGTGTGGACGCCAATCTCGCGCTGGTTCACCAGGCAGCGGCGGTTCGGGTGCACGAACTCGATCGGGTCCTCGATGGTGATGATGTGATCGTCCCGGTTCCGGTTGATGTGATCGATCATCGAGGCCAGGGTGGTGCTCTTTCCTGACCCGGTGGGGCCGGTGACGACCACCAGGCCCTTGTTGAGGAAGCACAGGTCCAGCACCGCCTGCGGGAGCCCCATCTCCTGCGCGGTGCGGATGGTGTTGGGGATCTGCCGCATCACGCAGCCGATGCCCTTGCGGTCCTCGAACAGGTTCACCCGGAAGCGAGCGCGGGGGGTCTCGTAGGCGAAGTCGGTGTCCTTGATCGACAGCCACTGCTCCCGGTTCTTCTCCGGGGCGATGGAGAAGAGCATGTCCTTGAGCCGGCTCGACGACAGCGGCGGGTAGCCCTCGACGGGGGTCATGTCGCCGTCCACCCGGATGATGGGCGTGGTGTCGGACGAGAGGTGGAGGTCCGAC
>Ga0335070_10000520_pt1 | contig 42919 bp, 39 predicted proteins | sample Lox_Sample_13_FD_206722 | JGI IMG/M metagenome (GOLD analysis project Ga0335070, IMG submission 206722) | Soil microbial communities from Loxahatchee National Wildlife Refuge, Florida, United States - Lox_Sample_1.3 | ecosystem: Environmental > Terrestrial > Soil > Wetlands | place: USA... | reverse complement strand
GGCACGCCGCACAGGCTCTCGCGCATCTGCTTGCGCGTCTCGGGCCAGCTGCCCTCGGGATGCGGGTAGTCGGAGCCCCACATGATGTTCGCGAGGCCGATCTCGGCGCGCAGCTCGACTTCGCGCCGCGGCATGCACGAAGCGCCGAGGAAGACGTTGCGCCGGAAGTATTCGCTCGGCTTCCGCGGCAGGTGGCTGCGGAAGTCGCCGAGCTTGGCGTTGTAGGGCGTCTCCGCCCAGCGCTGGTCCATCAGCGCGAGCAGCTCCGGCACCCAGATGGTGGTCGACTCGGTGATCGCGAGCTTGAGCCGCGGATGCCGCTCGAAGACGCCGCCCCAGATCAGGAACCAGATGGGGCGCGCGGACCACCAGCACACCTCGGTGATGTAGATGCCCATCATGCCGAGGTGCTCGCCGTAATCCTCCATCGGCGCGGCGCCCGAGTGGAGGTGCACCACCATCTCGAGCTCTTCGCAGGCGCTCCAGATCGGCTCGTACTTCGGGTGGTGGTAGGCGTCGAGCCGGCCCCAGCGCGAGGGGATCAGGATGCCGCGCAGGCCGTTGCGCCGCGCCCAGCGGATCTCCTTCACCGCCTCCTCCACGTCCCAGCAGATCGGCGCGATCGCCACGCCCGCCCTGCGCTCCGGCGCCATCTGGCAGAACTCGGCGATCCAGCGGTTGTGCGCGCGCGCCCCGGCCCACTGCAGCGCGGGGACGACCGGCGGGTCCGTCGGGAGCGAGAGTCCGGCGCCGAAGGGCGGCATGTTCATCTCGGTGATCCCGTCCGGGAACAGCACCTCGGCGGCGATGCCGTCGTCGTCGAGCACCTTCACGCGCTGCTCGTGGTCCCACGCGCCCGTGAGCGCCGGCTCGCGCCCCTTGCGCCACTCCGCGTTGACCTCGTCGACCAGGAACTTGGCCGCCGCCTTGCGCGTCTCCTCGAGCTGGATCGGGAGCGCGGCGTCGAAGGCTTCGCGGTACTGCGGGTCGAGGTAGTCGCGGTAGCGCTCCGGCGGCAGCCCAGCGTGGCAATCGGACGAGATCACCAGGTAGCGGTCCATCGCGCCTCCTTCAGGCCGGATCCGAATAGAACTGCCGCGCCCACTTGCGGAATTCGGCGAGGTAGACGTCCGCCTCGCACAAGACCGGCGCGGCGCGGTGGACCTTGTTGGCCCAGATCCGCATGTCCTGCATCACGCCGGTCGAAAGACCCTGCACGAAGTCCTCGCCGGCCACGTCGGCCATGTCGCGCGTCACCGTGAACACCCAGCGCGAGTGGGCGTTGCGCCGGTCCACCGGCGAAGTCGACGAGAACATCAGCAGGCCCGCGTTCCCGATGCCCGCGATGCGCACCGCGGCGAGGCCGAGCCCCCAGGAGTCGGTCTCGAGCGTGGTGTCGAAGGTCCCGTACGGCGTCTCGCGCCGCTGGCGGGTCAGCATGTGCATGACACGGCCGCCCTCGCGCAGCTCAATCTCGGAGCGCGGCATCTGGAGGTTGCCGTGCACGAAGTGAAAGTGCACCGGATCGTTGTTGTTCTCGTGCATGTCCTGCATGTGGACCGGCACCGCCAGCTCGAAGGTGCGCGGCTCGGTCCACTCGGCGCGAGAGAACTCCGGCAGCTCGGGCACCTGCCACTCCGCCGGCTTGCCCTCGGCGTGATGCCACACGAAGATCAAGCAGTTGCGCTCGACCACCTCCCAGCCGCGCAGGCGCGCGCGCGGCGGGATCTTCTGGCAGTACGGGATCTCGACGCAGGCGCCGCTGCCGTCGTAGCGCCAGCCGTGGAACGGACAGCGGATCGTCTCGCCCACCACGCGCCCGCCTTCGGCCAGGTGCGCGCCGAGGTGGGCGCAGTAGGCGTCGAGTACCTTGGCCTCGCCGGCGCGCGTGCGGAACAGCACGAGATCCTCGTCGAAGTAGTGGATGCGCTTCACCTCGCCCGGCGCCAGCTCGCGGCTGAACGCCACGGCGAACCAGCCGTTCGGGATCGGCAGCTCGGTGTGATGCCGGTCGCGCGAGCTCATCGGCGCCTCCGCGCCGGGGGCGCGGCCATCGCGTCCCCGAGGAAGCGGGCCGCGGCGAGGGCACGCCGCCGCAGCGGGTAGCCCTCGAGGTGGGCCCAGTTGAACATCAGGGCGTAGAAGGCGCCGAGGATCATCTCGGTGAGCGTCTCGGCCGGGTGCGCGCGCGAGAGGTCGCCCGCGGCGATCCCGTCGGCGACCAGGGCGCCGAAGGCGTCCTTCAGCGCGCGCGCCTGCACGCGCTCGGTCCTCGCCTCGTGCGCCACGTGGATCATCTCGGTCACCAGCTCGCGGTGCATCGGCCCGGCCGCCTCGACGTTGTCGGCGATGCAGCGGAAGAAGGCGATCAGCCGCTCGCGCGTCCCGAAGCGCCGCTTGCGCACCTCCTCCAGGTCGGTGAGCAGCCGGTCGAGCGCCTGCGCGGCGATCTCGCGCAGCAGGTCCTGCTTGCCCGCGAAGTGGTTGAAGAAGGTCTTCTCCGCGACGTCCGCGCGCTCGCAGATCTCGGTGACCTTGGTCGCCGCGACGCCCCGCGCGTCGAAGAGCGCCTCGGCCGCCTCGAGCAGCCGGGCCCGCACCTCGAGCTTGCGGCGCTGGCGGCGGGAGAGCTCCACGGCCCGCACTCTAGCATGAACCTACAGCTAGCCGCAAGAATTCAGTTGGCTGTACCGGAACGCAGGCGAAGGCCGGCGAGCAGCTCGGCCTGCTTCGCCTGGGCGTCCACGAGGTGGCGCTCCTTCACCAGGTCGAAGCCGCGGATCTGCTCGGGCAGGCTCGCGATCGCCACCGCCAGCTCGTGCGTCTCGGGCGAGAGGCCGGCGAGCAGCTCCTCGAGCGTCGCTTCGTACTCGCGGATCAGCGCGCGCTCGCGGCGGCGGTGCGCCGTCCAGCCGAACGGATCCAGCGGCGTGCCGCGCAGGAAGCGGAAGCGCGCCATCAGCGCGAGCGCCCGGAACATCCACGGCCCGAGCGCCAGCTTGCGCGCGCGCCCGGTGTCGGGATCGCGCGGGTTCGCGATCTGGGGGGCGAGGTGGATCTCGAGGCGGTAATCGCCTTCGAACTCGCGCTCGAGCTGCGCGCGGAAGCTGCCGTCGCTGTAGAGCCGCGCGACCTCGTACTCGTCCTTGTAGGCCAGCAGCTTCGCGTAGTAGCGGGCGACCGCCAGCGCGAGCCCGCTGCGGCCGGGCGCGCGCTCGCGCTCGCGGGCGGCCGCGCGCTCGACGAGCGCGGCGTAGCGCCGCGCGAGAGCCGCGTCCTGGTATCCGGTCAGGAACGCCACGCGGCGCGCCACGACCTCGTCGAGGGAGCTGGCGCGCCCCGCCGCAGCGGGGCGCAGCGCGGGGCGTGCGACGCGCTCCACCGCGGCGAGGTCGTGCGCTGCGAGCCGGCCCCAGGCCAGCGCGCGCTTGTTCTGTGCGACGGCGCGGTCGTTCAGCTCGATGGCGCGCTCCAGGGCGCCGCGTCCGATCGGGAGCTTGCCGAGCTGCAGCGCGTATCCCACCAGGAACAGGTTGGTCGCGATCGCGTCGCCGAACAGCGCGGTCGCCAGCGCGGTCGCCGGCAGGAAGTGGCAGCCCTCGGCGCCCACCGCGGCGCGGATCGCCTCCTGCATCGCGGCCGGCGAGAGATCGAGGTCGGGATGTGTCGCGAAGTCGGAGGTCGGCGCCACGTGGTCGTTCACGACCGCCGTCGTGCGGCCCTTCGCGAGCTTGGAGAGCGCGTCGGCGCCGGCGCTCACCACCACGTCGCAGCCGAGCAGGAGATCGGCATCGCCCGCGGCGATGCGCGTCGCGAACAGGTCGTCGGGGCGGTTCGCGATGCGCACGTGGCTCGTGACCGGCCCGTTCTTCTGCGCGAGGCCGGTGACGTCGAGCACCGAGCAGCCCTTGCCCTCGAGATGCGCCGCCATCCCGAGCAGCGCGCCGACCGTGACGACGCCGCTGCCGCCGATCCCCGTCACGAGCACGTTGACCGGCGCCGATGCGTCGGCCCTCGCCGGCTCGGGCAGTCCAGCGAAGATCTCGTCCCCTCCGCCGTCGGCGCCCTCGAGCGCGGTCCTGCGCACCCGGCCGCCGTGCACGCTGACGAAGCTCGGGCAGTAGCCCTTGAGACACGAGTAGTCCTTGTTGCACGACGACTGGTTGATGCGGCGCTTGCGGCCGAACTCGGTCTCGACCGGCTCGATCGAGATGCAGTTGCTCTGCACGCTGCAGTCGCCGCAGCCCTCGCACACCAGCTCGTTGATCACCACGCGGCGATCCGGATCGGGGAAGGCGCCGCGCTTGCGCAGCCGCCGCGCCTCCGCCGCGCAGGTCTGATCGTAGACGATCGCCGAGACGCCGGGCACCTCGCGCAGCGCGCGCTGCACGCGGTCGAGCTCGTCGCGGTGGTGGAAGCTGACGCCGGGCGGGAAGCGGGCGTCGCTCGGGTACTTGCCGGGCGCGTCGCTCACCACCGCGATGCGCCGCACGCCCTCGGCGTCGAGCTGGCGCGCGATCTCGGGCACGGTGATCTCGCCCGCCATCGGCTCGCCCTCGATGGGCTGGCCGCCGGTCATCGCGACGGCGCCGTTCGCGAGCACCTTGTAGGTGATGTTCACCCTCGCCGCGACCGCGGCGCGGATCGCGAGCAGCCCGGAATGGAAGTAGGTGCCGTCGCCGATGTTCTGGAAGATGTGCGGCGTCTCGGTGAAGGGCGCGGCGCCGATCCAGTTGGCGCCCTCGCCGCCCATCTGCGTCACCGCGAGCGTGCGGCGCTCGGGCAGCCACACCGCCATGCCGTGGCAGCCGATTCCGCCGAGCGCGATCGAGTCCTCGGGAACCACCGTCGAGCCGTTGTGCGGGCAGCCCGAGCAGAAGCTCGGGAGCCGCATCAGACCGGGAGGCGCCGTGACGACACCAGTCGGCGTCGGCGCGCGCAGCTCGAGCCCGGGGACCCGGCGCTCGAGCCAGCTGCGCAGCGCCGCCGCGACCGCGGCGGGCGTGAGCTCGCCCTCGAGCGGGACGAGCGGGGCACCGCGCTCGTCCTGCTTTCCGACCAGCCGCGGGCGGCGCTCGTGGTTGTAGAGCAGGCGCGCCAGCTGCTCTTCGACGAGCGGCCGCTTCTCCTCGACGACGAGCACGTCCTCGAGGCCGGCCGCGAAGCGCCGCGCGCCCTCGGGCTCGAGCGGCCAGGTGAGCGCAACCTTGTAGATCGAGAGCCCGATCTCGGCGGCGCGCCGCTCGTCGATGCCGAGCTCGACGAGCGCCTGGCGCACGTCGAGATGCGCCTTGCCGCAGGTCACGATGCCGAGGCGTCGTCGCGGGCCCGGGAACAGCACGCGATCGAGTCCGTTGGCGCGCACGAAGGCCTGCACGGCCGGGAGCCGCTGCTGGTACAGGCGCCGCTCGACCGCGAGCGGCAGGTTCTGCCAGCCGATGTGCAGCCCCGCCGCGGGCTCGAAGTCCGGGGGCAGCACGATCGGCGTGCGCTCCGCGCCCACCGCCACCGAGCGCGCGCTGTCCACCGTGTCGGTCAGGCACTTCATCGCGACCCACGAGCCGGCGTAGCGCGAGAGCGCGAAGCCGTAGAGCCCGAAGTCGAGGTACTCCTGGACGTCGGCGGGGTTCAGGATCGGGATGCCGCAGTGCACCAGCGCCGGCTCGCTCTGGTGCGCGATCGACGACGACTTCGCGCCGGGGTCGTCGCCGCACAGCACCAGCACGCCGCCCCGCGGCGCCGCGCCCGCGTAGTTGCCGTGCTTCAGCGCGTCGCAGGAGCGATCGACGCCTGGGCCCTTGCCGTACCAGATCGCGAACACGCCGTCGTAGCGCGCGCCGGCGAGCAGGTTCGCCTGCTGCGAGCCCCAGACGGCCGTCGCAGCCAGGTCCTCGTTGACGCCCGGCTCGAAGCGGACGTGCTGCGCCTCGAGCAGCTCCTTCGCCTGCCACAGCGCCATGTCGTAGGTGCCGAGCGGCGAGCCCCGGTAGCCGGAGATGAAACCCGCCGTGCGCAGGCCCGCCGCCGCGTCGCGCTCGCGCTGCAGCAGCGGGAGCCGCACCAGCGCCTGCACGCCGGTCAGGTAGACGCGGCCGCGGCTGCGCGTGTAGCGGTGCTCGAGCCGGTAGTCCGGATCGAAGCCGACCGGCTGCGCGCTGGTCGATTGCTGCGCCACGCTCGCTCCCCGGGCGGATGCCGGAGCGGAACTGTAACGTGTTTCAGTCCTGATCGGGAGAAACGCGCCATGTCCTTCGTCCGCGTCGACGCGCCCCGGCCGCACGTGCGGCGGATCCTGCTCGATCGCCAGGAGCGCCTGAACGCGCTGTCGTTCGAGCTGGTGGATCCGCTCTACGAGGCGATCGAGTCGGTGCGCGCCGACAACGAGTGCCGCGTCGCGATCCTGACCGGCGCGGGGCGCGGCTTCTGTTCGGGCCTCGACCTCGAGGACGCCGGCGTGCCGCCCGGCATCGCGGGGCTGCCGATGTCGCGCATCGCGATCCGCGCGATGGAGCACATGGCCGGCATCGTGCCGGCGTTGCGCGCCCTGCCGCAGCCCGTGATCGCCGCGGTGAACGGCGCCGCCTACGGCGGCGGCTTCTGCCTCGCGCTCGGCGCCGACGTGCGCATCGCCGGAGAGTCCGCGCGCTTCTGCGCGGCCGGCATCAACAACGGGCTCGCCAGCACCGAGCTCGGCGCGAGCTGGATCCTGCCGCGTCTGATCGGCGCGGCGCGCGCCTGGGAGATCCTGCTCTCGGGGCGCGAGGTCGACGCGCGCGAGGCCGAGCGCATCGGGCTGGCGACGCGCTGCGTACCGGACGGCGAGCTCGAAGCCGCCGCGCTGGCGCTCGCCGATCGCATCTGCGAGCTGTCGCCGCACGGCGTCGCGATGACCAAGAAGGTGCTGTGGGCCAATCTCGAGAGCGCCAGCCTCGAACAGGCGATGGACCTCGAGAACCGCAACCAGCTGCTGGTGCGCCTCACCACCAACAACCTGGACGAGGCGATCCGCGCGCGCCGCGAGGGCCGCAAGCCCCGCTACGTGGACTGAGGGCACGCGATGCAGCTCGGCGTGACGATCTTCGCGACCGATCTGTCGATGAGCCCGATCGAGCTGGCGCGCGAGGCGGAGACGCGCGGCTTCGCCTCGCTGTTCGTGCCGGAGCACACCCACATCCCGGTGTCGCGGCGCACGCCGCCGCCCACCGGCGAGGCGGTGCTCGCCGAGGAGTACAAGCGCACGCTCGACCCCTACGTCGCGCTGGCCGGGGCGGCGGCGCTGACTTCGCGGATCCGGCTCGGCACCGGCATCGCGCTGGTCGCCCAGCACGACGCGATCGCGCTCGCCAAGCAGCTCGCCACGCTCGATCTGCTCTCCGACGGACGCCTGGTGCTGGGCATCGGCTTCGGCTGGAACGTCGAGGAGATGGAGGACCACGGCATCGACGTGAAGCGGCGGCGCGAGCGTGTGCGCGAGACGATGCTCGCGATGCAGGCGCTGTGGGCCGACGAGGTGGCCGGCTTCCAGGGCGAGTTCGTGCGCTTCGAGCCGAGCTGGCAGTGGCCGAAGCCGGTGCAGCGGCCGCGGCCGCGCGTTCTGATCGGCGGCGCCGCGGGCCCGAAGCTGTTCGCGCACGTCGCCGAGTACGCCGACGGCTGGATGCCGATCGGCGGGGCCGGGATCGCCGCCGCACTGCCCGCCCTGCGCCGCGCGCTCGAAGAGCGCGGCCGCGATCCGGCCGAGCTGCACGTCGTGCCGATGGGCGTGCTGCCGGACGCGAGGAAGCTCGAGTACTACGCCTCGATCGGCGTCACCGAAGCCGTACTGCGGCTGCCCTCCGCGCCGCGCGACGTCGTCATGCCGGTGCTCGACGAATACGCCGCCTTCATCCCATCTTCTTGATCCCGCCACGTGAACGCGCGTTCGGCGCGCCGTCACGGCCCCTTCATCGCGGTCGCGTATCGTGCTCGCGGGGTGGGAGGGGGACATGTTCTCGTGCTGCGACCCATGCAACGGGGCGCGCTGGCGTTCTCGCTGGCGCTGCTCCTGCTTCCGTTCGCTGGCTGCGCGCCCAAGCTGCTGCGGATCCGGCTGATCGGGTTCCGGCTCGGCGATGTCGACGGCATCTGGATGTGGCGCATGTCGCCGACGTCGGGCGCCTACACTCGAAGCTGTCTGGTTTCGCTCTCCGACGCCTACCAGCAGAACGGCGTCGAGGTGGTGTCCTACGTCGAGCAGTGCCTCAACGGCCTGACCGGAGCGCCGCTGCAGGCGCAGGTGGTGCGCCTCGCGAGCGATCCCGACACGGTCTCGCTGGACCTGTTGGTGGAGCCGCCGGCCGCGAACCTGAGCACCTACCGGGCCACGTCGTTCAACGCCGCGGGCGAATCGGCGCTGTCCGCCAGCAGCGTGCAGCTGTGACGCGGCGCCCCGTGCGCCGGCACCGCGCCGGGGAGCGGGACGGGGGAGTCGAAGGGGCGCGTCGGGGCACCTGCCACCCGCCGCCCGCCGCGCTTGATCTACACCGTCGAGTGCGAGTAAGATGCAAGCCGTCGGCGGCCGCCCGTGCAGGAGGCATCCCCCGATGGCGGCGATCCGGTGTCGGTACGTCCCGCCCTGGCAGGCGCTGCTCGCCGGCGCGCTGCTGCTCCTCGGGGGGAGCGCCTCCGCCCTCACGCCGCCCCGGCTGCGCTGGGAGATCCTGCCCGGTCCCTCGGCGGCCGGCGTCCCGATCGCCTCCGACGAGCAGCTGCTCGGCCCGATCGGCGACAACGTGAGCAACGTCGCCTACGCCGGGCTCACCCACAACGGCATCACGAACGTCGGCTACGGGTCCGGTTCGGTCGAGAGCACGACCGTGGTCGACGCCGCGACGCTGATCGGCACTCCGCTCTGCAGCCCGGCACCCTGCGCCGCGAGCACCGCGATCTGGAGCGACACGGCGAAGATCAGCGCGGTCGGCATCGCGGACGGGACGCCGGGCAGTCTGACCGCGCAGATCCTCCGGCTCGGCAACCTGACCGCCGACGTCCCGCACGGCTGGATCACCTACGCCGGGACCAACATCGCCGCCGACTACGGGGTGCGCGTGTACGTGAACGGCGCGCTGCGCGATCGGGTCGCGCCGATCTGCGTCGCGACTCCGGACCAGCTCTGCACGCGGATCGGGCTGCAGCGCTCCTACTATCCGGAGGGTTCGCAGACGCCGTCGATCACCTCGATCGGCTTCGACGACCCGATCCCGCTCGGCCCCTACGACTTCAGCTTCGGCCAGCCGCTCCAGCTCGAGGTGCAGCTGTCGGCGCATACCACCGTCAATCGCGGCGTCAACAACACCGGGACGCCGCAGGCGCACGCGGTGCTGTTCGCGTCCTGGGGCGGGTGGGTCGAGGTGCACGACGCGGCCGGCATGGGCGGCAGCCCGATCCCGCTGGGGAGCGTGGTCTCCTCGGTGGCCAGCGGCAGGGACTGGGTGAGGGCGCCCGAGCCGGAGCGCGCCGCGGCGGGCGCGGCCGCCGCGACCGCGCTCGTCCTGCTGGCCGCGCGACGCCTCGCGCGGCCGCGGATCGAGGTTCGGCCGACGCTCGCGTCGGCCAGCTAGGAGGCCAGGTATTCGGCCCCGAGGCGGGCGAGCTTCTCGCAGTACTCGGCCCGCGAGTCGCACGGCACGTTGATCGCCAGCCAGCTGACGCCCATCGCCTCGAGCTCGGCCACGCGCGCGCGGAAACGCCCGGGGTCGACCGGCTCGCGCGCGAAGAGCTCGAAGCCGAAGGGCACGAAGCAGACGTCGAGCGGCTGGCTGCGCCCGATCGCGCGCGCGTGCTGGCGGGCGAAGGCGAGGCCCTCCGAGAGGTCGTCGAGCGAGGTCAGTGCGGCGGTGCGGATGTGCCCCGCCAGGCGTGGCGGCGCCGGGAACGGCAGCCAGCCGTCGCCGAGCTCGACGGCGCGGCGGATCGCGCGGCGGCTGTTGCCGCCGACCCAGATCGGCGGGTGCGGCTTCTGCAGCGGGCGCGGCAGCGCGGTGTTTCCCGTCGCGCTGAAGTGTCGGCCCGCGAGCGCGACCCCCGACTCGCCCCAGGCGCGCCGCAGCGCGGGGATCGCCTCGTCGCAGAGCTCGTTGCGCTCGGCGAAATCGACCCCGAGCGCCGCGAACTCGGACTCGAGGTAGCCGCTCGCCACGCCGAGGATCAGCCGTCCGCCCGAGAGCACGTCGAGGCTCGCCGCCGCCTTCGCGACCAGGAACGGGTTGCGGTACGGCAGCACCAGCACGTGCGTGTGCAGGCGCAGCGTCGAGGTCGCGGCCGCCGCGAAGGAGAGCGCGACGAAGGGGTCCAGCGTGTGGTGCCCGCCGCTCGCGAGCCAGCGGTCGCCGGGCATCGGGTGGTCGGTCACGAAGCAGGCGTCGAAGCCCGCCGCCTCCGCGGCGCGGGCCATCTCGGCGACGGCGGCCGCCGAGAGGAACTCCTCGCCGCGGTCGACCCGCTCCGTCGGGAGTTGAACCGTGAAGCGCATGCGGTAACGATACCGGCTCCGCGCGGCGGAGGGAGGCCGTTCTTGGACCTGCGCTACTCCGAATCCGACGAGAAGTTCCGCCGCGAGCTGCGCGCCTGGCTCGCCTCCGCCGTGCCCAAGCACGGCGCGCCGCCACCCGCGCACGACTGGCCGGCGCGCGTGGCGTACGACACGGGCTGGCAGCGCAAGCTGTTCGACGCCGGCTACGCCGGCATCAACTGGCCGGCCGCGTACGGCGGGCGCGACCTCTCGGCCACCGAGCAGCTGGTCTATTACGAAGAGACCGCGCGCGCCGGCGCGCCCTACGTCGGCGTGAACTTCGTCGGCCTGCTGCACGGCGGCCCGACCATCGTGGCCGAGGGCACGCCGGAGCAGAAGGCGCGGCACCTGCCGCGCATCCTGCGCGGCGAGGAGGTCTGGTGCCAGGGCTTCTCGGAGCCGGGCGCGGGCTCCGACCTCGCGGCGCTCAAGACGCGCGCGGTGCGCGTCGGCGACGACTACGTCGTGAACGGCCACAAGATCTGGTGCTCGTTCGCGCACGTCGGGGAGTTCTGCGAGCTGTTGGTGCGCACCGACCCGGACGCGCCGAAGCACCGCGGGATCTCGTGGCTGATCTGCCCGATGGACCTGCCGGGCATCGAGATCCGCCCGCTCCCGACGCTGGCCGGCGAGGGCGAGTTCTCCGAGGTCTTCTTCAACGACGTGCGCGTGCCGGTCGCGAACCGCGTCGGCGCCGAGAACGACGGCTGGCGCGTCACCAACGTGACGCTGCGCTTCGAGCGCGGCACCGCCTTCGCGAGCGAGATGATCAACCTCCAGAAGTACCTCGCCGATCTGGCCGGCGTCGCCCGGCGCATCACCCGCCACGGCGTGCCGGCGTGGGACGACTCGGCGCTGCGGCGCGAGGTCGGCCACCTGCTCGCGGAGCTCGACGCGCTGTGGGCGATGGTGAAGCTCTCGGTGTCGCGCTCGAGCCAGACCGGCGTGCCGGGGCTCGAGGGCTCGGCGATCAAGCTCTACTACACCGAGCTCTGCCAGCGCATCACGGAGCTCGGGGTGCGCATCCTGGGGCGCGCGGGGATCGCGCGCGACGACGTGGCGGGGCTGCCGAGCAAGCAGATCCTGCACCGCCATCTGAACTCGCTCTCGCTCACGATCGCGGCGGGCTCGTCGCAGATCCAGCGCAACATCGTCGCCGAGCGCATCCTCGGCCTCCCGAAGGATCGCTGATGGACTTCCGGCTGAGCGAAGACCAGGAGGCGCTGCGCGACGGGATCCGCGCCTTCTGCGACGGCCGCTTCCCGGCCGAGAGGCTCGGCGAGTGCGCCGGCGCGGGCGGCTTCGAGCGGGCGCTCTGGCGCGAGCTGGCCGGGATGGGCGTGTTCTCGCTGCGGCTGCCCGAGTCCCGGGGCGGCGTCGGACTCGGCATGGCCGATGCGGTGCTGGTCTTCGCCGAGCTGGGTCGCAGGCTGCTGCCGGGCCCGCTGGCCTGGAGCCACCTCGCGGCCGGCCTGGTCGAGGGCGCCGCGTCAGGCGAGAGCGTGGTGGGCGGTCTCGAGCTCGACGGCGGCGGGCCGCTGCTGGTCGAGCACGCCGCGCAGCTCGACGCGCTGCTGGTGGTGGGCGAGGACGGCGTCGCGCGCCTCGACCCGCAGGCGCTCGCGGCCGCGCCGGTCGGCGTGCCGCTCGATCCCCTGACGCCCCTACACGAGGTCGCGTCGATCCCCGCCGGCGAGCGCCTCGGCGGCCGCGAGCTGGCCGCGCGGCTGCGCCTCGAGGGCGGCGCGCTGGCGGCCGCGCAGCTGCTCGGCATCGCCGAGGCCACCCAGGAGCTGGCGGTCGCCTACGCCAAGCAGCGCGAGCAGTTCGGGCGCCCGATCGCCGGCTTCCAGTCGATCAAGCACATGCTGGCCGACATGTACGTGCGCCAGGAGATGGCGCGCGCCGCGGTCTACGCCGCGGGCGCGACGCTCGATCAGCCCGAGGTGGGCGACCCGGCGCGCGCCGTCGCGTCGGCCAAGCTGGTGGCGGGCGAAGCGGCGATGAAGAATGCGCGCACCTGCATCCAGGTGCACGGCGGCATGGGCTACACGTGGGAGATGCCGCCGCACTACTACCTGAAGCGCACCTGGGTGCTCGGGACGCAGTTCGGGACGGCCGACGACCACGCGGAGCGGCTGGCGGAGGTCCTCGCCGGAGCGCCCGGTCTTTGACGCCGCCCCCGATTTACTATACGGTGCGTCTCGTAAATCGGGCAGGGCGCGCAGCGCCTGGCCCGCTGGTTCATGTGGCAGGGCGCAAAGCGCCTGGCCCGCAGGTTCATGTGGCCGGGCGCGCAGCGCCTGGCCCGCAGGTTCATTTGGCCGGGCGCGCAGCGCTTGGCCCGCTGGTTCATCAGACCTGGAGGCTTGCGCATGGGTCTTCTCGACGGGCGGGCCGCGGTCGTGACGGGCGGCGGGCGCGGCATCGGGCGGGGGCACTGCCTCCATCTCGCCGAGCAGGGCGCCGCGGTGGTGGTGAACGACGTCGACCGCGGCGAGGCCCAGAAGGTCGTCGACGAGATCACCGCGAAGGGCGGCAAGGCGGTCGCCAGCAGCGACGACATCGGCACCCGCGCCGGTGCCCGCGCGCTGGTTGGACTCTGCGTCGAGCAGTTCGGCGCGATCCACGCGCTCGTCAACAACGCCGGCAACGTGAAGGACCGCTCCTTCCTCAAGATGAGCGACGAGGAGTTCACGGACGTGCTGCGCGTGCACGTGCACGGCACCTTCATGTGCAGCCAGGAAGCCGCGCTGCGCATGAAGGAGCAGGGAACGGGCGGCTCGATCGTGAACACCGTTTCGGCGGCGCACTTCGGGAACTTCGGGCAGACCAACTACGCCGGATCGAAGGGCGCGATCGCGTCGATGACCTACACCTGGGCGGTCGAGCTCGCGCGCGCCGGGATCCGCGTCAACGCGATCAGCCCGTCCGGCACGACGCGCATGTCGGCCACCGCGAAGATCGGCGGCAGGGAGGTCGAGCTGCCGTTCATCGACCCGACGCTGAACGGCGCCTTCGTCGCGTGGCTGTGCAGCGACGAGGCGAGCTGGGTGACCGGCCAGATCTTCGGCACCGGCGGCGAGCGCGTGGTGATCCTCGAGCAGCCGAAGTACGGAACCGCGATGTTCAAGGCCGGCGGCTGGTCGGTGGAGGACCTGCGCAAGCACATGAAGCCGTTCTTCGGCAACAAGCTCGAGCCGTTCGGGCTGATGAAGCCGTCCTACCCGTTCTATGGCGGGGTGACCCTGACGCTCGAGAAGGAGAAGTGAAGCGTGGCCGGGATCACCTCCTACGGCGCCTACGTCCCGCCGACGCGGCTCGCGCTCGCGACGATCGACGGCAGGCCGCCCAAGGAGGGCGAGGTCGGGCCGGAGCGCTCCGTCGCATGGAACGACGAGGACGCCATCACGATGGGCGTCGCGGCCGCGGTCGAGTGCCTGCGCGGCCTGGATCGCGCCCGCGTCGACGCGGTGTTCTTCGCGTCGACCACCCAGCCCTTCCGCGAGAAGCAGGCTGCGGCGCTCGTCGCCAAGGCGCTCGACCTGCGCCGCGACGTCGCCACCGCCGACCACGCCGGCTCGCTGCGCGCCGGCCTCGCGGCGCTGCGCGCGGGCTTCGATGCCGTGGCGGCCGGCTCGGCGCGTGCGGTGCTCATCGTCGCCAGCGACTGCCGGCTCGCCGCGCCCGGCTCCGGGCTCGAGCGCAGCTTCGGCGACGGGGCAGCCGCCTTCCTGGTGTCGGACGCCGACGTCGTCGCCCGCTTCGAGGGCGGCTTCGCGGTCGCCGACGAGCTGGTCGACCTCTGGCGCAGCGAGCGCGACCGCTTCGTGCACAGCTGGGAGGAGCGCTTCGTCCTGCAGGAGGGCTACGCGCCGAACCTGGTCGAGGCGGTGCGCGGGCTGCTCGAGCGGAGCGGCGGAGCGGCCGGCGACTTCGCCAAGCTGGCGCTCTTCGCCCCCGACGAGCGCAGCCACGCCGGCGCCGTGCGGGCCCTGCGGATCGAGCGCGAGCGGGTCGTCGATCCGCTGTTCGGCCGCCTCGGCAACACCGGCGCCGCGTTCGCGCCGATGCTGCTCGCCGCGGCGCTCGAGACGGCGCGGCCCGGCGAGCGCCTGCTGGTGGCCGGCTACGGGGACGGCGCCGACGCGCTCGCGCTGCGCGCGACCGAGCACGTCGAGAAGCTCGAGCCGCGCCGCGGCGTCGGCTGGCACCTCGCCCGGCGCCGGTCCGTGCGCAGCTACGATCGCTACCTGAAGGCGCGCAGCCTCGACTCCAGGGAGTGGGAGGGCGGCGGCGACCCGGGTCTCTCCGCGACGATCCACTTCCGCGAGCGCGACGAGGACCTGGCGCTCGTCGGACAGCGCTGCCGCCGCTGCGGCGCCGCGCAGTTCCCTCGGCAGCGCGTCTGCGAGAGCTGCTTCGCGAAGGACGCCTTCGAGCCGCTGCGGCTCTCCGACAAGATCGGCCGCGTCGTCACCTACACCTTCGACTTCTTCTTCCCGACGCCCGATCCGCCGACCATCGTGACGGTGACCGAGGTCGAGGGCGCGCGCATCCACATGCAGCTCGTGAACGCGCTCCCGCAGCAGACGCGGATCGGGCTGCCGGTCGAGTTCAGCTTCCGCCGCATCCACCAGGTCGGCGGGCGGCCCAACTACTACTGGAAGGCGACGCCGGTCCCGGGAGGCGAGTAGCGATGCGCGAGGGGATCCGCGACCGAGTGGCGATCGTCGGCGTGGGCTGCTGCCGCTTCGGCGAGAACTGGGATCAGTCGCCCGCCGACATGATCGTCGACGCCGCCTACGAAGCCTACCAGGACGCCGGCATCGAGGAGCCGCAGCGGCAGATCGACGCGGTGTTCACGGGCTCGCTGTACTCGCAGAAGGGCCCGCACGAGTGCAGCGACGCCCTCAAGCTGTGGAAACCGGTCACGATGGTGTCGAACTACTGCGCCACCGGGACCGACGCCTTCCGCTGCGCCGCGATGTCGATCGCCTGCGGCCTGTACGACAGCGTGCTCGTGGTCGGCTACGACAAGCCGAAGGACCGCGGCGTCTCGGGCCCGAGCGTGATGATGAACCAGGTGCGCGACCTGCCGCAGACGCCGGCCGGCTGGTTCGCGCTGTGCGCGGCGACCTACTTCGAGAAGTACGGCGCCGGGCGCGAGGACCTGGCCAAGATCGCGGTCAAGAACCACCACAACGGCACGCTGGCGCCGAAATCGTTCCTGAAGCGCGAGATCACGGTGAAGGACGTGCTCGAGGCGCGCCTGATCTCCTGGCCGTTCGGCCTCTACGACTGCGCGGCGCAGACCGACGGCGCGGCGGCGGCGGTGCTGACGCGCAGCGACCTCGCCAGGCGCTTCCGCGCCGACCCGGTGCTGGTGAAGGCGGTGACGGTGCAGGCGGGCCCGAACCCGCAGAAGGACCCCGGCAACGACTTCCTGTCGTGGAAGCCGACGGCGTGGGCGGCGGCGGATGCGTATCGACAGGCGGGGATCTCCGATCCGCGCGCCGAGATCGGCGTCGCGCAGCTGCACGATTGCTTCACGCTGACCGAGCTGCTCTCCTACGAGGACCTGGGCTTCTGCGAGAAGGGCTCCGCCAAGGAGCACATCGCGAGCGGCGTCTTCGAGCTGACGGGCGAGCTGCCCGTCAACACCGACGGCGGGCTCAAGACCTTCGGCCACCCGACCGGCGCCACCGGCGTGCGCATGATCTACGAGAACGTGCTCCAGCTCCAGGGCCGCGCCGGCGCGCGCCAGGTGAAGGACGCGCGCCTGGCGCTCTCCCACAACATCGGCGGACACCCGACGGCCTGCGGCATCGCGATCCTCGGCAAGGAGTGACGGTGGCCTTCGAGACGATCCTCTACGGTGTCGAGGGCGGCGTGGCGACGATCACGCTGAACCGCCCGCAACGCCACAACGCCTTCAACGTCCGCATGGCCCGCGAGCTGCGCACCGCCTGGGACGCCGTGAAGGCGGACCCGGCCGTGGTATGCGCGATCGTGACGGGAGCCGGCGAGCGCGCCTTTTGCACCGGCATGGACGTCGCGGACGTCGCCGACGGCAGCGCCCGCGAGGAGGCGGCGCGCATGGAGCGCGAGGAGGGCCGGCCCTTCTACGCGTTCCTGACCGCGATCCAGAACGCCTGCTGGAAGCCGGTGATCACGGCGGTGAACGGCATGGTCTGCGGCGGCGGCCTCCACTTCATCGCCGACAGCGACCTGATCCTCGCCGCCGAGAGCGCGAGCTTCTTCGACACGCACGTGAAGGTGGGCCTGATCGCGGGGCTCGAGCCCGTCGGCCTCGCGCGGCGCATGCCGCTCGAGGCGGTGCTGCGCATGGCACTGCTCGGCGGCTCGGAGCGGATGAGCGCGCAGCAGGCGCTCTCGCTCGGTCTGGTGGGCGAGCTGCAGCCGCCGCAGCAGCTGATGCCGCGCGCGCGCGAGCTGGCCGCGAAGATCGCGGAGCACTCGCCGACCGCGCTGGCGCGCTCCAAGCAGGCGATCTGGGAGAGCCTCGACGTGGGCCTGCACGACGGGCTCGCGCGGACCTGGCAGCGGATCCGCGAGCACACCGCGCACCCCGACCTCGCCGAGGGCAGCGCCGCCTTCGTCGAGAAGCGCAAGCCGCGCTGGGCGCCCTACACCGAATGAGCGAGCGAGACGTCCTCTACCAGATCGACGACGGCGTCGCGACGGTGACGCTGAGCCGGCCCGCCAAGCTCAACGCCTACACCGTCGAGATGGGCGACCAGGTGGTCGACGCCTTCGCGCGCGCCCGCGCCGATGCGGCCGTGCGCGCGGTGATCCTGACCGGCGCGGGCCGGGCCTTCTGCGCCGGCGTCGATCTCGAGCAGCTGAAGGCGCACCTTTTCCCGAGCACGAGCGCGGCGAGTGCGGCCTCGGGCTCGGAGGCGGGCCGGTCCGCGAAGCGGACGGCCCGCCTCGGCGAAGAGGACTTCCTCCGCAAGTTTCCGCTCGAGCTGCTCCAGTTCCCGAAGCCCGTGATCGCCGCCGTGAACGGCCCCGCGATCGGCGTCGGCGTGACGATGATCCTGCCCTGCGACGTCCGCATCGCCGCCGAGAGCGCCAAGCTCGGCCTCACCTTCGCGAAGCTCGGCCTGCTGCCGGGCCTCGGCAGCACGCACCTCTTGCCGCGCCTGGTCGGCCTGGCGAAGGCGCTCGAGCTGGTGCTGACGGCGCGCGTGATCACCGCCTTCGAGGCCGCCGAGATCGGCCTGGTGAACCGCGTCGTGCCGCCCGACGCGCTGCTCGACGAAGCGCGCGCCATGGCGCGCGCCATGGCGGAGTGCCGGCCCGAGGTGCTCGCGGCCGCCAAGGCCGCGCTCCACTTCGGCGCCGCGGCCACGATGGAGCAGGCGATGCGCAACGAGCAGGAGGCGAGCGCCGAGCTGCGCCGCACGGGGGCGCGATGAACTTCGAGCTCGGCGCGGAGGAGCGCGCCTTCCAGGCCGAGGTCGAGCGGTTCCTCGAGGAGAACCGCTCCGACGCGGTGATGGACCGCAATCCCGAGCAGCTCTCGCAAACCGTCGACACGCCCGCCAAGCGCGCCTTCATGCGCAAGCTCGCCGCCAAGGGCTGGCTCGGGATGTCGTGGCCCCGGCAGTACGGCGGCGCCGAGCGACCCGGCATCTACGACTTCATCCTGACCGAGGCGCTCTCGCGCCACGGCGCGCCGCAGCCCGGCAAGGGCGTCGGCATCGTCGGCAAGACGCTGATCCGCCACGGCAACGAGAAGCTGAAGCAGTACTTCCTGCCGCGCATCATCCGCGGCGAGATCGAGTTCGCGATCGGCTACAGCGAGCCCCAGGCCGGATCGGACGCCGCGAACATGCAGCTCAAGGCGGTGCGCGACGGCGCGGGCTGGCGACTGAACGGCCAGAAGATCTGGACGACGTCGGCGCACTTCGCCGACTGGTACTGGGTCGGCGCGCGCACCGACCCCGACGCGCCCAAGCACAAAGGCATCACGCTGTTCCTGATCCGCATGGACGACCCGGGCCTCACCATCCGCCCGACCTGGACGATCGGCGACGAGCGCACCAACGAGGTGTTCTTCGACGACGTCTTCGTGTCGGACGAGTTCGTGGTCGGCGAGCTGAACCGCGGCTGGACCTACGTCTGCGAGGCGCTCGACCTCGAGCGCTTCGCGATGATGCCGATCGGCCCGCTCGAGGAGAAGCTCGACGCGCTCTGCGCCTGGGTGCGCGGCGCGCGGCGCGACGGCGCGCCGCTGCGCGACGACCCGCTGGTGCGCGGGCGCATCGCGCGCTTCGTCGCGCAGCTCGAGGTCGCGCGCATGCTGCAGCGCCGGGTGATCTCGGAGGCGGTGAAGGGCCGCGTCCCGACCGTCGAGTCGTCGATGTACAAGCTCTACATGAACGAGCTCGGCAAGCGCGTCGCCGACGGCGCGCTCGAGCTGATGAGCGCGGCGGGCCAGCTCGAGGTGGGCGAGGAAGGCGCGCCGCTCGGAGGGCGCTTCGAGCGCTCGTACCGCTACACGGTGGTGGATACCATCGGCGGCGGCACCTCGGAGATCCAGAAGAACATCATCGCGCGCCGCGGGCTCGGGCTGCCGCCGAGCTACTGATCGCCTTGCCGCGGGAATCCGGCGGCGCCGTGGGGCCCCGGTCCGCGTCCCTCCGGCTGTCGCTGCTCGACGGGCGCCACGAAGGGAGCGGCGGCGAGCGCCAGCAGCGCGAGCAGCCCGATCAGGCCGAGCGCCATCCGCCACCCCGAGCCCTCGCGGGGTCGGCCTCGAATCGCGTTCGCGATCCAACGCCAGTGGAGCACGAGGTGCACCGCGAGCGCAGCGAGGAAGACCACGGCGATTGCGAAGTGGAGCGCGCCCCAGCCGTGGCGATCGAGATCCCAGACGGTCGTGTGGCGACCGCTTCCCGGCGGCAGCGCGTAGCGCATCAGCACGCCCGTCGCGGTGAGCAGCACGAACGCGGCGAAGGCCACGGCATCGACGACGAGGTTCCAAACCGGACGTCTCATGCGCCATCCCCCGGGACGCGACTGGGCGGGCGGGGCCAGGATAGCTCCGACGCCGGCCTGATAGAGTCTGGCCGTGGCGCGCTCCGAGCGACTCGGCTTCGGCGACCTGGTGCTGTGCGCCGGCACGGTCGCGCTCTCCGGCTTCGCGGAGCGCGCCGCGGCGGCCGCCGAGGCCGGCTTCGCGGCGCTCTCGCTGTTCCCACAGGACTACCGGCGCGCGCGCGAGTCGGGGCTCGGCGATGCGGAATTGCGCGCCATCCTGCGCGACCACGACCTCGCGGTCGCCGAGATCGACCCGCTGTTGTCCTGGGTCACGGGCGACGCAGCCGGCGCCGGGCTGAACGAGCGGGGTCGCGCCTTCCTCGCGTCCGGCGAGGACGAGTTCTACGCGATCGCCGACGCGCTCGGCGCGCGCTCCATCAACGCGGCCCTCGCCGACCCGGGACCGGTCGATCTCGAACGGGTCGCAGACGCATTCGGCGCGCTGTGCGATCGCGCCGCGGCGCACGAGCTGCTCGTGACGCTCGAGTTCCTGCCCTGGACGCGCATCCGCGACGCCGCCACGGCAGCGTCGCTGGTCGAGCGCGCCGGGCGCGCGAACGGCGGCGTCATGCTCGATGCCTGGCACCACTTCCGCAGCGGAGCGCCGCACGCGTCGATCCCCGCCGCGCGCGTATTCGGGATCCAGCTCAGCGACGCGCCGGCCGAGGCCGAGCCGAACCCGGTGGACGAGACGCTGCACCGGCGGCTCCTGCCGGGCGAGGGCGCCGCGGACCTCGCCGGCCTGCTGCGCCACCTCGCGGCGGGCGGCTGCCGCGCGCCGATCGGGGTGGAGGTGTTTTCGGACGCGCTCGCCGCTCAGCCGCTGCGCGAGGTCGCCCGGCGGACGGCGGCCGCGGCCCGCTCCGTCTTGCCCCGCACCCGCTGAGGAGGACTGCGATGTTCGTCGGCATCCACCACACCGCGCTGTCGACGCCCGACGTGGAGCGCGCCGTCGCCTTCTACCGCGACCTCTTCGGCTTCGCGGTGGCCTTCGACTTCCGGTGGGACGAGAGCAACCTGGCGTTCCAGCGCACGCACGCCGCGCCCGAGACCAAGGGACGCGTGGTGATGCTCGAGCGCGGCGCCTCGCGACTCGAGGTGTTCGAGTACGCCAAGCCTGCGCCGCGAGCGGCGCCGGGACCGCGCGCCAACGTCGACCACGGCATCTGCCACTTCTGCTTCGAGGTCAAGGACATCGATGCGGAGTACGAGCGGCTGCGCGGCGCCGGGATGTCATTCCTCTCGCCGCCGGTCCCGCAGGCCTACGTCAAGTGCTGCTACGGCCGCGACCCCGACGGCAACCTGATCGAGCTGATCGAGTACTTCGACGAGCAGGAGTCGGCGCCTCGCTCCTAAAGCTGCCGCATCCCGCCTGCCGATGAAGCCCGCGGTTCCGCGCGATCCGACGCCGCTCGGCGTCGGGGGGAGGGAGGCCGTCCTGGGTCGCAGCCTCGCCGATCGCCGCCAGCGGCTGCCGTTCGGCGCCGTGCTGACCTATAGCCTGCCCGGCGTGGGGCTGGGCTTCCTGTTCTTTCTCACTTCGGTGTACCTCATGAAGTACGCCACCGACGTCCTGCTGATCGCGCCGGGGGTGATGGGCACGATCTTCCTGGCCTCGCGGGTGTGGGACGCCGTCTCGGATCCGGTGGTGGGCCATCTCTCGGATCGCACCGAGTCGCGCCTCGGGCGGCGGCGTCCCTGGCTGCTGGCGTCGGCGCTGCCGGTGGGCATCACGGCCGTCATGGTGTGGTGTCCGCCGCCGTATCTGTCCGGCCGCGGCCTCGCGACCTGGATGACCGCCGCGCTGTTCGGACAGTTCACCGCGACCACGATGTTCGCGGTGCCCCACGAGTCCCTCGGCGCCGAGCTGGCGCGCGACCACCACGAGCGCACGCGCCTGTTCGGCGCGAGGCACGTGCTGAGCACCTTCGGGATCTTCCTGGCGCTGGGCGCGGTCGCGCTGCTGGTGCGCTCGCGCGCGCCCCGCGACACGGCGCTCTGGCTGATCGCCGGCGGCGGCGCGCTCGCGGCCGCGCTCACGCTGTTCGCGGTGGCGCGACTGCGGGAGCCGCCGGAGCACCAGGGTCGCGGCGGCGCGCGGCCCTTCGCGGCCTTCGCGGACGTCCTGCGCAATCCGCACGGGCGCCTGTTGCTGGTGGTGTTCACCGTCGAGACGATCGGGACCGCCACGCTCGGGATCGTGCTGCCGTACGTGCTGCAGTACGTCGTGGGCCGGGCGGACCTGATCCCGCAGCTGATCGCGGTCTACATGCTGCCGGCGGTGCTGTTCGTGCCGCTCTGGATCGCCCTCTCGCGGCGGTTCGGGAAGAAGCAGCTCTGGCTCGGCTCGATGTGCGCGCTGACCGTGGCCTTCATGGGGCTCTTCTTCGCGGGGCCCGGCGATTGGCTGTACATCGCAGTGCTGGCGGGCGTGGCGGGAATCGGCGGCGGCTGCGGCGCCGTGGTCGCGCCCTCGATCCAGGCGGACGTCATCGATTGGGACGAGCTGCGGACCGGCGAGCGCAAGGAAGGCGCCTACTTCGCCGTCTGGAGCTTCGTTCGCAAGAGCGCTTTCGGGGTCACCGCCGGCATCGCCGGTCTGGCCCTCGCCGCGACCGGCTTCGTGCCCAACGCCGAGCAGGGACCCGCGACGCTGCTCGCCATGCGCGCCCTGTTCGGGCTCTTTCCGGGCGCCTGCTACCTCGCCGGCACCCTGCTGTTCCTGCGCTTCCGCTTCACCCAGGCCGAACACGCCGCGGTGCTCGCGGCCCTCGCAGAGCGACGCACGCGGAGCGTCAAGTGAAGCGCACGTCTGCCGATAGGGAGGCGCGAGCGTGTCGAGGGGTGCGCCAGTGGTCGTGATCGCCGGCATCGGGGGATGCTCGTTCGTGCTGGCCAGCGCGGTGGTGAGTCTGCGCCTGCTGTTGCTGGCGAGCCGCACGCGAGAGCTCCCCGAGTTCCTGATCGGCCTCGGCCTGCTGCTGATGGGGGGCCTCGGCTACCCGATCGCGACGGCGGCGCGGATGCTCGGCGACGGCTCCGAGCTGCGAACCTGGCTGTTCGCGACCCAGGCGCTCTTCACGCTGGCCGGCCAGAGCGGGGTGGTGCTGTTCACCTGGCACGTCTTCCGGCGCGACGACGCGTGGGCCCGCGCGCTGGCGATCGCCTTCATCTCGAGCATGGCCGTGCTCTTCGTCTGGCAGACCGCGAGTCCCGGCTGGCGGGAGCTGTCGCTGAACGACCTCGGACCCTGGACGTGGTCGCAGTACCACAGCATGACGGCGCTCGGATGGGCGGGCCTCGAATCGCTCTACTTCCACATGAAGCTGCGCAAGCGCCTGTCGCTGGGTCTGGCCGACGCCGTCACGGCCGACCGCCTGCGGCTGTGGGCGATCGCGATGTTCTCGGCCTTCACGATCTCCATGGTCGCTTCGTTCCTGCGCGGAATCGGCGTCCCGATGACGACCGAGGTGATGGGCCTGCTGGTGGGTCCGCTCGGGGTGGCGGCCGCGTCGGCGACCTGGCTCGCCTTCATGCCGCCGCATCGCTACGTGCGCTGGATCGAGGCCCGGGCCGAGGCGAGGGCCTGAAGCGATGGCGACCGCCGCAGCATTCGACTTCGTCTGCGAGGAGCTGGAGCGCGCGACCTCGCTGAATACGCTCGAGGCGCGCGGCACCGTCCGCCTGGCGCTCAAGGCCGCGGGGATCGACGCCAAGAGCGCGAGCGCCGAGCAGCTGCGCGTCGTCGTGACCAAGCTGCTGCCGGCCGAGCTGCAATCGCGGGGCTGCAGCGACGCCGACCGCGTGTGCCGCGAGATCGCGGAGCGGCTCGTCACGCGATCCTTCGAGCAGCCCGGCGCGGCGGACTCTCCCGAGGCGGTGTTCGCCCGTCTCGGCGGGCGCTGAGCGCCGCGGCCCCCGGCCCGCAGCCGCCTCCACCGCACCGCGAATCTTCCGTATGTTGTGGCGCACGGCGCTCCCGAGCGCGCCGGGAGGAATGCGTGAAGCCGCACGCTCCGCTCCGCGTGCTGAGCCATCTCCCGCTCGCGCTGCTCGAGCGCGTCCGCGAGGCGCTCCCCGACGTCGAGCTGACCGCCGTCCCGATGCAGGGCGAGATCCCCGCGGCGGTGCGCGGCGAGGTGCTGCTCACCCACGCCAGGGGCAGCCCGAACCTCGCCCAGGTCGTCGAGCGCGGGGTGCGCTGGGTCCACACCTACGGAACCGGCGTGAACGACTTCCCGTTCGCCGCGCTCGGCGACCGCGTGCTCACCTGCTCCCGCGGCTCGAGTGCGATCGCGATCTCCGAATGGGTCCTCGCCGTGATGCTCGCAGCGGAGAAGAAGCTGCCCGACGCGTGGATCCACCAGCCGCCGCAGCACTGGAGCATCGCCGCGCTCGGCGGCCTCCACGGCAGGGCCCTCGCGATCGTCGGGTTCGGCGGGATCGGGCAGGCCGTCGCCACGCGCGCGCTCGCGTTCGGCATGCGCGTGCGGGCCTGCCGGCGCAGCGACCGGCCGAGCCCCATCGAGGGCGTCGAGCTGGTGCGCGAGCTCGCGTCGCTCGTCGCGACGGCGGATCACCTGGTGCTCGCCGCGGCGACCACGCGCGAGACGCGCGGCCTGCTCGGCGAGGAGCTGCTGGCGCGCGTGAAGCGCGGCGTCCACCTGGTGAACGTGGCGCGCGGCGAGCTCGTCGATCAGGACGCCTTGCGCCGGGCGCTCGACGACGGTCGCGTCGGGCTCGCCTCGCTCGACTGCGTGCATCCCGAGCCGCTGCCGGCCGGACACTGGCTCTATTCGCATCCGAAGGTACGGCTCAGCCCGCACACCTCGTGGAGCATGCCCGGCGCCTTCGATCTGTTGATCGCACCGTTCATCGAGAACCTGCGCCGCTTCCGCGCCGGCGAGCCGCTCGCGCATCAGGTGGATCGCGAGCTCGGCTACTAGCTGATGAACTTCGCTCGCCTGCGGCTCGCTGCGCGGAGGCCGACTCCTGAGTCGGCCTCCTAACCGCGCAACTCGATCTCGGGGTGCCGCGCGCGCAGCATGCGGCGCATGCCGTCGCGCCAGGGCACCCGGGTCTCGCCGACCAGCGCATGCATGCGTTTCGTGTCGACCGCGACGCTCCCGATCGTGCGGTCGGTGACGGCGAAGCGCGGCTCGCGGCCGACCAGCGCGCCGAGATACGCGCACCACTCCTCGATGCTCGCGGCCTCGCTCCCCGCCCAGTTGACGACGCGCGCCGGGACCGACGCGATCGCGAGCAGGCGCGGCAGCATCGCCAGGATGTCGTCCTCGTGGATCGGGTTGTAGAGGTTCGGCTGCTCGGGACTCACGGCGATCGGCGTGCCGGCCAGGACCTGCTCGAGGTGGAGCGCCGGCCAGCCGCCCGCGTCGCCGTAGGGCACGTTCAGGCGCGCGATCGTCGTCGGGATCGAGAACGCCCGCGCGACGAAGCGCGCCATCGACTCCGCGGCGATCTTGCAGATGCTGTAGGTGGGCATGAAGACGCGGTGGTTGTCGCCGAGCGGGTGCGTCTCGCTCAGCAGCTCGTGGCCCGCCGGCTGGTAGACCGCGGTAGACGAGCAGTGCAGCAGCGCCCGTGCTCCGCGGCAGTGGGCCATCAGCAGCCCGAGGCCCTCGGCGTTGGCGGCGAGGTCGCGGTCGAAGTCGCCGCTCTTGGCGACGGCGAAGTTCAGCACCTGGTCGACGTCGCGCGGCAGCCCGTCGAAGCGGCCCTCGGCGAGGTCGCCCGCCACGCAGCGCACGCCCGCCGCCTCGAGGCGCTCCCGGTCGCGCTTGCGCCCGAAGCGCGCGAGGCCCCACACCTCGTGCTCGCGCGCCAGCGCGCGCGCCAGCGGGAACGCCACCTGGCCGGCGGGGCCGGTGATCAGGATCTTCACGCCGCCTCCGCGTCGCTGTCGCTCAGCGAGGCTCTCGATACGTCAGCTCCGGAGCGCCGGCAAGCTCCGGTCGATCGACGAAGATCGGCGACGACCAGGCGCGCTCCTGCGCGGGTGCGAGGCAGTCGTCGCTCGCCGGCGTCCGCCAACCTCCGCTGCAGGGATCGATGCGGATCGCGTTGCCCTCCGCGTCGAAGGCGGTGCGCAGGTTGGCGGCGTTGATCGCAGGCGTCGGCTCCTGGAGCGCGCGCACGTAGTAGACCGCGTCGCGGCCCGACGCCGGGTACTCGGGGTCGTCGAACGAGACCACGCAGCCCGCGGGATCGGGCGGACACGCGAGGCGGCGCCAGGGGTCCTCGATCAGGGCAGCGACCGGCTCGCCGGCCCGCGCCTGCGGACGCACGCGCACCACCTCGATCGCAGCGATGCGCTGGCGCTCGTCGGTGGGGAAGTAGCACTCGCCGCGGCACAGCTGGTCGAGGCGCTGCGCGGAGAGCGCGCTGCGGCTCTCGGCCGGGCAGCCGGGCTGCTGGACCAGCGCGCCCGCGGCGCGCACCTCGAAGCGCGGCGCCTCCGCCATCGAGACCGCGCTTCCCATCGGCGCGCGGCCCGCGGGTCCGTTCACGAGGTCGAACCACAGCAGGATGCGCGGGCCGCTCGTGCCGTAGACCTCGCGCCGCTCGAGCGCCGCCCAGATCGCCTCGCGGCTGCGGCCGTTCGCGTGCACCGCCACCAGGCCGCCCGGATAGAAGAAGCTCGCGCCGCGCTCGACGTCGAAGAGCTCGCGGAAGCCGCGCTCGGTCGCGACCGGCGCGGGCTGCGCGCGCCGCGGATCGAGCTGCGTCTCCTGGGTGGCGCGCCGCGCGATCGACTCGCTCCACGGCGAGGCGAAGCCGCGCGCGTCGGTCATCGCCCTGCGCAGCACCTGCTTGTAGCCGGTCCCCGCGCGCGCCGCGTGATCGTCGGAGGAGGCGACGAAGCCCCAGCGGAAGCGCGCGGCCTCGCCGTCCTTCGCGGAGAAGTTCCGGATCGCGAGCCCGTACTGGGCAGACTGCTGCGGGCGCGGAGTCATCGCGGGCTTGAAGCAGTCGCGGCACTGATCGCAGTCGAGCCAGTCGTCCGGCGTCGTGTCGGGAAGCACGCGCTCGGGATGCACGCCGGCCTCGAGGGCGAGCCGGCGCGCCTCCTGCACGCGGCTCTCGCACTCCGCCTCGGGGAGATCGCCGCAGCGCGCGCGCACGATCTCGCCCGCGCGCCAGCAGCAGGCGAGGAAGCCGGGGGTCGGCGCGGGACACGTGAGCTCTCCCTGCGCGGCCGCCTGCTCGGCCGGGCGCTCGCGAAACTCCTCGCCGCTGCCGTGGCCCGAGAAGACCTCGACGAGCCGCTCCCGATTGGGATCGTGGTTGCCACTCGCGAGCGAGGTGTCGAGCCGAGCGCCGGGCGGCGCGTGGATGCCCCAGGCGAGCCCGTGCGGGATCACCAGCGCCGGGTATCCCCACTGCGCGAGCTTCGCGAACAGCTCGGCGGGCGTCGCCGCGTTCTCGCGGCAGTCGGCGGGGAGCTCGCGCGTGTCCACGCCCGGCTCGCAGTCGGGAAGCTTCGCGATCTCGCCGACGTGCCAGAGGAAGTCGGCGTAGGAGCCGAGCCCGCCGAGCGCGGTGAGCGCTCCGAGCGCGCGAGCGCGACGTCCGGTGCCCTGCGGCAGCGCGGTGATCGGGCGCTCGGGGACCTGGTCGTCGCCCTGCCCGAGCAGGATCACGTTGCGGTGGCCGTAGTGGGTCTCCGGCGTGGGCCCCGTCTGCGTCCACTCCCAGCCGATGAAGGCGACGAGATCGGGATTCGAGGGGTCGCCCGCCTTCGCGTTGCACTGGCGCACGCTCTCCTTCGACTCGCGCCAGCGCTCCGGGAACAGCCCCTCGGCGTGATCGGTCAGCGCGAAGAAGTCGAGATCCGAGCAGTAGCGCGCGAAGTCGCAGGCGTCGGCGGGCGGATGCGCGCCCGTCCCGCCGAAGAGCGGCAGCGCGTAGGCGAAGGCGTCGATCGAGAAGGTGGTGTGGACGTGGAGGTCGCCAAAGAGGATCGACTTCGCGGGGCTCGCGGGCGCGACGGCCGCCGCGGGGACAGCGGGCCGGGCCCGCTCGCGACCCTCGACGACGCCGGGGCCGCGATCGGAGCGCGGCGCGAGTGCGATCGCGATCGCCGCGACGACCCCGACCGCCAGGCCTGCGACCCCGAGCGCCCTCACCACGCGCGGAGCCTACGCCGGGATCGCGGCCGCCGCCCTCGATTTACAATACGGCTCGTATCGTATATGTTGCCGCCAGATCCGGGAGGCCGCCGTGGACTTCGAGTTCTCCCCCGCCGAGAACGCGTTCGCCGAGGAGGTCGAGCGCTTCCTCGACGCGCACGCCACGCCCGACGTCGCCGACGTGACGCGCGAGAACATGGCGCAGATCGTCGACACGCCGGCGCGACGCGGCTTCATGAAGAAGCTCGCCGAGCGCGGCTGGCTCGGCATGACGTGGCCGAAGCAGTACGGCGGCCAGGAGAAGCAAGGCGTCTACGAGTACATCCTGAACGAGGCGCTCGCGCGACGCGGCGCGCCGCAGATCGGCAAGGGCGTCGGGATCATCGGCAAGACGCTGATCCGCCACGGCAGCGAGAAGCTGAAGCGCGAGTTCCTGCCGAAGATCATCGCCGGCGAGATCGAGTTCGCGGTCGGCTACTCCGAGCCGCAGGCCGGCTCGGACGCCGCCAACATGCAGCTGCGCGCGGAGCGCGACGGCGAGGGCTGGCGCCTCGACGGCCAGAAGATCTGGACGACCTCGGCGCACTTCGCCGACTGGTACTGGGTCGGGGCGCGCACCGACCCCGCGGCGCCCAAGCACGACGGCATCAGCCTGTTCCTGATCCCGATGGACCACCCGGGCCTGACCGTGCAGGCGATGCCCACGATCGGGGACGAGCGCACCAACTCCGTCTTCTTCGACAAGGTCTGGGTCCACGACGACTACCGCGTCGGTCAGCTCGGCGCCGGCTTCAAGTACATCTCGGAGGCGCTCGACCTCGAGCGCTTCACCATGTTCACCTTCTCGCCGATCGAGCAGCGCCTCGAGGAGCTCGTCGATCACGTGAGGACGGCGAAGCGCGACGGCGAGCCGCTGCGCCGCGACCCGAGGGTGCGGCAGCGCATCGCCGAGCTCGCGACGCAATGCGAGGTCGCGCGCGTGCTCGGGCTGCGCTTCGTGGCCGCCTCGATGCGCGGCGGGAAACCGCCCACGGTCGAGGCGTCGGAGTACAAGCTCTACGCCACCCAGCTCTCGCAACGCGTCGCGAACGCGCTGCTCGACCTCGCGGGCGCCGGCGCGCAGCTCCGCGTCCACACCGCCGAGGCGCCGCTCCGCGGTCGCCCCGAGATGAGCTACCGCTACTCGGTGATCGACACCATCGGCGGCGGCGCCTCCGAGATCCAGAAGAACATCATCGCGCGGCGCAAGCTCGGCCTGCCGAAGAACTTCTAGGATCTCGCGCGATGTCGGCATCCCCCGCGCTCCAGGACGTCACCGTGCTCGACCTCTCGACGGTCGGGCCCGCGGCGCGCTGCGCGCGCATCCTCGCTGACTACGGCGCGCGCGTGGTCAAGGTCGCCGCGCCGCCCCGCAGGAGCGGCGTGCAGATCGAGCCGGCGTGGTGGTCGTACGGGGCCTCGCGCGGGATGTCGCGGGTGCGGATCGACCTGAAGGCGCCCGCCGGGCGCGGCGCCTTCCTGCGCCTCGCGGCCGCTGCCGACGTCGTGCTCGAGAGCTTCCGACCCGGGGTCGCCGATCGCCTCGGCATCGGCTACGCGGACGTGTGCAAGGCCAACGGTGGCATCGTCTACTGCTCGACGAGCGGATACGGCCGACGCGGCCCGGCTTCGCAGTGGGCCGGCCACGACCTCGACTACCTGGCGGTCGGCGGCTACCTCGACCAGAGCGGCCGGCGCGCCGACGGCGGCCCGCCGCTGCCGGGCGCGACCATCGCCGACGCCGCCGCGGGCGGCATGCAGGCCGCGATCGCGATCCTCGCCGCGCTGTTCCGCCGCGCTTCGACCGGCCGCGGCGAATGCCTCGACGTATCGGTCGCCGACGGCGTGCTCCACCTGATGTCGCTGGCGATCGACCAGCACCTCGCGACCGGCGAGATCCCGGCTCCCGGCAGCGACCTGCTGACCGGGCGCTACGCGTGCTACGACCTCTACGCCGCGCGGGACGGCAAGTGGCTGGCGGTCGCCGCGATCGAGGCGCCGTTCTGGGCGAACTTGTGCCGCGCCCTCGACCTCGAGCGCTGGATCCCGCACCAGCTCGAGGACGCGCGCCAGCCGGAGATCCGCGCCGACTTGCGCGCGGCGTTCGCGACGCGCGACCGCGACGCCTGGGTGGCGGCGCTGGCGCCGGCCGACACCTGCGTCGCACCGGTGCTCTCGGTCGCAGAGCTGGTGCGCGAGCCCCACTTCCGGGCGCGCGGCGCGTTCTGCGAGGCGGAGCATCCCGAGCGCGGCCGCTTCTCCCAGCTCGGCGCCGTGCTCGCGGGCGCAGCGCCGCTGGCCGCGCCGGTGCGCGTCCCGGATGCGGCGCGCACCGACACTGATGCGCTGTTGCGCGAGGCCGGTCTCGCGGACGAGGAGATCGACGCGCTGCGCGGCGCCGGGGTCGTCGCGTGAGCCGGGAGGAGCGAGCGATGTCGGAGCTGCCCGCCGAGCTGCAGGGGTGGATCGGCCAGAAGCGCTACGAGCAGGAGGGCGAGTTCGACGTCGAGCGCGGCTACGTCTTCACCAGCTGCGCCTCGGTGCAGAACGGCAACCCGCTGTTCTGGGACGAGAAGATCGCGAACCAGCTGACCGACGGCTGGATCGCGCCGCCGACGATGCTGTCCGTCTGGTTCCGCCCGCACTACTGGGCGCCGAACCGCAGCGGGACCGCGCAGCCGCTGCAGGTGCACTTCGACCTCAAGGAGAAGCTCGGCCTGCCGGAGGCGATCATGACCGACAACACGATCGTGTTCGGCGAGCCGGTGCGCCCCGGCGATCGCCTCAGGACCTGGCAGGTGCTGCGCTCGGTCTCGGAGCCCAAGAGGACCAAGCTCGGCGTGGGCCGCTTCTGGGTGATCGACGTCGAGTACGTGAACCAGCGCGGCGAATGGGTCGGCACCGAGACCTATACGGGCTTCGGCTACCGGAGGGAGGCGTGATGGCGGACGCACGGCTCACGCTCGAGCAGGTCCGGCCGGGCGATCGACTCCCGGAGCTCGCGGTCGACGTCAGCGCGACCACCGTGGTGCTCGGCGCCATGGCGAGCCGCGACTGGCGGCCGATGCACCACGACAAGGACTTCGCGGTCGAGCGCAACGGCACGCGCGACATCTTCCTGAACACGCCGAACCAGGCCGCCTGGTTCGAGCGCTACCTGACCGACTGGACCGGCCCCGCCGGGCGCCTGGGCCGCATGAAGTTCCGCATGAAGGACTCGGTGTTCCCCGGCGACCGCATGGTGTTCCGCGGCGTCGTCGAGAAGGTGGCCACCGACGCGACCGGCTGCGGCTGGGCCGACGTGGCGGTGCAGCTCGCGGTGGGCGAGCGCGTCGCCACCGAGTGCGCGGCGCGCGTGGCGATCCCGACACAAGAAGGCGACAACCCCTGGCGGCGCAAGGGCGAGCGCTGGAAGCCCTGAGGAGACGATCCGGAGATGGACCTCGATTTCAGCGAAGAGCAGCAGTTGCTGCGCGACATGGTGCGCGGGATGCTCGCGAGCTACGCGCCGGTCGACGTGGTGCGCGCCATGGAGGACGACCCGACCGGCTACCCGCCCGAGCTCTGGAAGCAGCTCGCCGAGCTCGGCCTGCTCGGCATCCTGATCCCCGAGGAATATGGCGGCTCCGGCCAGACGCTGCTCGAGGCCGCGATCCTCTACGAGGAGCTGGGGCGCTCGCTGGCGCCGTCGCCGCATTTTCCGAGCGCCGTGATGGGTGCGGGCGCGCTGCTGCTCGCGGGAAGCGACGCGCAGAAGCGCAGCTGGCTGCCGAGGCTCGCCTCGGGCGAAGCGATCCTGAGCCCGGCCTGGCTCGAGGCCGACGGCGGCTTCGGCGCGCGCGGCGTCCAGCTCGCCGCGGTGCGCGACGGCGACACGTACCGGCTGAGCGGAGTCAAGCGCCACGTGCCGTTCGCGAGCGCCGCCACGCGCCTGCTCGTGCTCGCGCGCACGGGTCCCGGCGAGCGCGACGTCGACCTGTTCCTGGTCGATCCGCGCGCAGCCGGCGTGCGCATGGCGCAGCAGAAGAGCCTCGCGGCCGACACGCAGTATCGCGTCGACCTGGACGGCGTGCGCGTGGCGGCGGCCGAGCGGGTCGGCGCGGAGCGCTCGGGCTGGGCGACCTGGGAGCGCGTCATGCACGACGGCATCATCCTGCTCGCGGCCTGGGCGATGGGCGGCGCCGAGCGCGCGCTCGAGATCACCGTCGCGTACGCCAAGGAGCGCAAGCAGTTCGACAAGCCGCTCGGGGCGTTCCAGTCGATCTCGCACTACCTGGCCGACGCCGCGACGGCGATCGACGGCGGCAAGACGCTGGTGTACGAGGCGGCCTGGGCACGCTCGGTCGGCAAGCGCATCGAGCGGCTGGCGCCGATGGCGAAGCTGTTCGCGTGCCAGACCTACCGCGACGTCACTGCCATGTGTCAGCAGGTGTGGGGCGGCGTCGGCTTCACCATCGAGTACGACATCCAGCTCTACTTCCGGCGCGCCAAGCAGCTCCAGATCACCTGGTGGGACACCCGGACCCTCGAAGAGCTCGTGGCCGCCGACGTGCTGGACGGCGACGAGCCGCGCGGCGGATCGCGCCTGAGATGACCCGCCCTCCGCTCGCGGGGCTGCGCGTGATCGAGTGCTCACTGCTCGGACCGGGCGCCATCACCACCCACCTCGCCGACCTCGGCGCGCAGGTGATCAAGGTCGAGTCGCCCGCCGGCGACTACATCCGCGAGATGACCTGGCCGATCGTCGAGGGCGTCTCGCTGCTGCACCTGCACGTGCACCGGGGCAAGCAGAGCCTGGTGCTCGACCTGCGCCGGCCGGAGGCAGTCGGCGTGTTCCTCGATCTGGCGCGCGGCGCCGACGTGGTCGCGGAGGCGATGCGGCCGGGCTCGCTGGCGCGGCGCGGGCTCGGCTACGAGCAGCTGCGCGCGGTCAACCCGCGCATCGTCTTCTGCAACATCTCGGGCTACGGCATGAGCGGGCCGTACCGGGACCTGCCCGCCCACGGCATCGCCTTCGACACCTGGGCCGGCATCGTGAACGTGGGCGTCGACGCCGAGGGCTTCACCCACATCGCCGAGCACGCCTCGATGGGGATGCACGCCGGTCCGCTGTTCGGCGCGCTCGGGATCCTCGCGGCCGTCCTGCGCGCGCGCGAGACGGGCGAAGGCTCACAGCTCGAGATCGCGCAGAGCGACGCCGCGGCCTACATGGACTGGTACCGGATCGAGAGCTGGAAGGCCTACGAGCGACCGGCGTCCGAAGTCACCGGGAACAAGGCGGACGACTACGAGCGCCGCGCCCCGGGCACCGCCGGCATGAAGGAAGGCGTGCGCTACCAGATCTACGCGTCGCAGGACGGCCACGTCCTGTTCATGGCCTCGGAGCAGGAGTTCTGGAGGAACTTCTGCGCCGCGGTCGGGCGCAGCGATCTCTTCGAGCGCTGGCCGGGCGCGAAGTTCGCCGACCACGCGCGCGGCAACCGCGAGCTGCAGCGCGAGCTGCGCGAGATCTTCGCGACGAAGACCTCCGCGGAGTGGATCGCCTTCGGCGCCGAGAAGAACGTCCCGATCGCGCCGGTCAACACGCCCCGCACGATCGCCGACGACCCGCAGTTCCGGGCGCGCTTCCCGTGGTACCCGTACGCGCGCCACGGCGCGGACATGCTCCCCTTCCCTGTCAAGTTCCTCGGCGAGGAGCTGCCGGAGCCCGCGAAGGCGCCGGGCGTCGGCGAGCACACCGAGCGCGTGCTGCGCGACGTGCTCGGCTACGACGCGGAGCGGGTCGCGAAGCTGCGCGCCAGCGGGGCGCTCGGCTAGCTCGAAGCCGAGCCGCGAAACCGCCGCCCGGCGCCGGCATCGAAGAGAGCCGCCCAGAACCTCCGGCGCCGCCCCGGCGTATGCTGGAAAGGAGGACGTTCTCATGGCTTCCAAGCTCCGGGTCCTGCGGGGCCTGCTCCTGCTCGCCGCTCCGGTCGCGCTCGCCGCCCCGGGTCCCGCCGCCGAGCCCCAGCAGACCGAGACGGCGACCTTCGCCGGCGGCTGCTTCTGGTGCATGCAGCCCCCGTTCGAGAAGCTGCCCGGCGTGGTGTCGACGACCGTCGGGTACACCGGCGGGCAGACGCTGAACCCGACCTACGAGCAGGTGTCGGCAGGCGGCACCGGGCACGCCGAATCGGTGCAGATCGTCTTCGACCCGAAGCAGATCCGCTACGAGCAGCTGCTCGACGTGTTCTGGCACAACGTCGACCCGATCACGCCCGAAGCACAGTTCTGCGACCACGGGCATCAGTACCGGACCGCGATCTTCTACCACGGCGACGAGCAGCGCCGGCTGGCCGAGGAGTCGAAGCGGCGCCTCGACGAGTCGAAGCGCTTCGACCGGCCGATCGTGACCGAGATCGTCGCCGCCAGCGAGTTCTATCCGGCTGAGGAGTACCACCAGAAGTACCACGAGAAGAACCCGGCCCGCTACGCGTTCTACCGCTGGAACTGCGGCCGCGACCAGCGGCTCGAGGTGCTGTGGGGCAAGCCGGGAGCGCTGTCTTCCAGCAAGCCGAGTGACACCGATCTACGTCGACTGCTGACGCCGCTGCAGTACGAGGTCACCCAGGAGGCCGGCACCGAGCCGCCCTTCCACAACGCCTATTGGAACAACCACGAGGCCGGCATCTACGTCGACGTGGTGTCGGGCGAGCCGCTGTTCTCCTCGCTCGACAAGTACGATTCCGGCACCGGCTGGCCGAGCTTCACGCGTCCGCTCGCGCCCGACAACGTGGTCGAGAAGCTCGATCGCGGCCTGTTCTCGACGCGGACCGAGGTGCGCTCGGCGCACGGCGACTCGCACCTGGGCCACGTCTTCGACGACGGCCCGCCGCCGACGGGGCGGCGCTACTGCATGAACTCGGCCGCGCTGCGCTTCGTTCCCGTCGCGCAGCTGCAGCAGCAGGGCTACGGGCAGTACCGGGCGCTGTTCGGGGGGCAAGCGGACGCTCGTTGACGGGAGCCCCTTGGGCTAGGCTCGACGCTGCGCGATTTCGCGTGGAGGAGGGCACCGATGAGCGCTGCACCCGCACCCCTGGTGGCGCTGCGCCAGCACAGCGGCTGGCTGCTCGTGCTCGGCATCGTCCTGATCGGGCTCGGGACCATCGCGATCGGCTCGGCCGTCGCCGTCACGCTGGCGTCGGTGATCGTGCTCGGCGTGCTGCTCGCAGTGGCGGGCGTGATCGAGGTCGCGCACGCATTCCGCGTGCGCCCCTGGTCGGGCGCGCTGCTGCATCTGCTCGCCGGACTGCTCTCGGTGGTGGCCGGGTTCCTGATGACGACGAAGCCGCTCGCGGGCTCGCTGTCGCTGACGGTGCTGCTGGCCGCCTATTTCCTGGTGAGCGGCGCCTTCCGCGTCGCGGCGGCGCTCTCGGTGGATCTGCCGCAGCGCGGGCTCGCGATCTTCGGCGGCGTCGTGAGCTTCGTGCTCGGGCTGCTCGTCTGGTCCGAGCTGCCCGGCTCGGCGCTCTGGCTGATCGGCACCTTCCTGGGGATCGACCTGATCCTGCGCGGCTGGTGGGCGATCTCGCTGTCCTTCGCCTTGCGCAAGGCGGCGTGAGCCGGAGCGGCGCGCGCGCCCGCTACCCTGGCGCGCGTGTTCTCGCGGCGCGCCTCCTGGGACCTGACCCCGAACGAGCTCTCGCTGCGCGTCGCGGCGCGCCGGGCGCGCGGGCTCCGCGTCCTCGACCTCGCCGACGCCAATCCGACGCACTGCGGGCTCGCCCCGCGCGAGGCGCTGCGCGACGCGCTCGCTGCGCTCGCGGCCGATCCCGCGAGCGCACGCTACCAGCCCGACCCGCGCGGCGAGCCCGCGGCGCGCGCCGCGATCGCTGCGTACCACGGCGGGCGCCTCGCGCCCGAGCACGTCGTGCTCACGGCAGGCACCAGCGAGGGCTACGCGCACCTGTTCCGCCTGCTCGCCGATCCCGGCGACCGCGTGCACCTGCCCACGCCTGGCTACCCGCTCTTCGAGCACCTGGCCGCGCTCGAGGGCGTCGAGGTCGAGCGCTATCCGCTGCGCCCGCCGCCGCGGGGCCCGCGCTGGCGCATCGATCTCGACGCGCTCGCAGCGGGCCTGGGCCCGCGCAGCCGCGCGCTGCTCGTGATCCATCCGCACAACCCGACCGGATCGTTCGTCGACCCCGACGATTGGGCGGCGCTGCGTGCGATCGCGTGCGAGCGCGGGCTGTCGATCGTGTCGGACGAGGTCTTCGCCGACTACGGCTTCGACGGCCCGGGTCCGCGCGGCGCGCTTGCCGGCGACGACGACGGGCCGCTGCGCTTCGTGCTCTCGGGCGCCTCGAAGCTGCTCGGGCTGCCGCAGCTCAAGCTCGCGTGGATCGCGCTGGCCGGGCCGGCGGCGCTGCGCGACGAGGCGCTGGCGCGGCTCGAGTTCACGGCCGATGCCTATCTCTCCGTGTCGCCGCTGCTGGCGCGTGCACTGCCCGGGCTCCTCGCGCGCCGCGGCGAGGTCCAGCGCGCGATCCGCGAGCGCGTCGCGCACAATCGCGCGCGCCTCGAGGCGGCGCTGCGCGGCCACGAGCGCGCGACGCTGGTGCCTGCCGAGGCGGGCTGGGCGGCGCTGCTGCGGGTCGCCGGATCGCACGACGAGGAGGCGATCGCGCTCGGGCTGCTCGAGCGCTCCGGCGTGCTCGTCCAGCCCGGCTTCCTGTTCGAGCTGGGGAGCGACGAGCCCTGCGCTCATCTGGTCCTCTCGCTGCTGCCCGAGCCCGCCGATCTGGCGGGTGGCGTCGCTGCGCTGCTCGACTTCCTCGCCGACCCGCGCAGCGCGCGTTCCTGACGCGCGTCGAGCTCGCGCCACTCGCCGGGCGCGAGCCCGAGGTCGAGCAGGCGCAGCGCGCCGATCGCCACGCGCACCAGGCGCAGCGTCGGATGCCCGACCGCGGCGGTCATGCGGCGCAGCTGGCGGTTGCGTCCCTCGCGCACCTCGACTTCGAGCCACGCCGTCGGCACGCGCTTGCGGAAGCGGATCGGGACCGGGCGCGGCGGGAGTGCGGGCTCGCCGCGCAGGCGCCGCACGCGCGCCGGCCGCGTGCGCCGGCCCTGGATGGTGACCCCGCGCTCCAGCGCCCGACATGAAGCTGCGTCGGGCTCGCCCTCGACCTGCACCCAGTAGGTGCGCGGATGGGCGTGGCGCGGATCGGTCAGCGCGTGGGCGAGCGCGCCGTCGTCGCCGAGCAGCAGCAGGCCTTCGCTGTCGTGATCGAGGCGCCCGATCGCGTGCACGCCGCGCACCGGCACCAGCGCGGCGAGCCCCGGATGCCCCGCTTCGGGGGTGAAGCGCGAGACGTGGCCGTACGGTTTCCAGAGCGCGATCAGCGTCACGCGGCGGCCTCGGCGAGCTGCTTCGCGTCGCCGCCGAGGCGCGCGACCACGAGCGCGAGATCCGGCGCGAGCGGCGACTCGACGCGGAGCGTCCGACCCGTGCGCGAGTCCGCGACTTCGATCGACGCGCGGTGCAGGAACGGGCGGTCGAGGCCGAAGCGCTCGAACAGGTGCCGGTTCGAGGGGCGGTGGCCGTGACGCGCGTCCCCGAGCACGGGCTCGCCGATCGCCGCCAGGCGCCGGCGGAGCGCGTGCGCGTCCGAGCCTTCGGCTCGCACCTCGAGCAGCGCATGGCCCGCGAGCACGGCGAGGCGGCGATGGCGTGCGGCGGCGATCCGCCCGGCCGCGCGCGCGACGCCGCGCACCAGGACGAGGTAGCAGTGCTCGCTTCGAGCTCGGTCGAAGCGCGTCGCCGCGGCGCGGCTGCGCGCGAACAGGCAGACGCCGCTCGCGCCCCGCTCGAGCGGCTGCAGCGGCAGCGCGCCCGCCGGGGTGCGCGGCGCGAACGGCGCGGCGTCGAGCGCGAGCAGCGAGTCGTCCTCGAAGAGCACGACCGGCGCGGGCGGCGGACCCCGACGCAAGACGGCGACGCACTCCACCTCGGCGGTGAGCGGCATCATGTCGAAGGGTACCAGGCGCTCGGCGCGCAGCCCGAGCCGCGCCAGGTGCGCGAGATCGCGCGCGAGCGTCGCGGGCTCGCAGGACACGTAGACGACGCGATCCGCGCCGAGCTTCGCCAGCGCCTCGCGCACGCGCGGCTCGAGCCCGCGCCGCGGGGGGTTCGCGACCACCACGTCGAAGCGCTCGCCCGCCGCGACGAGCCGCGCCAGCCAGGCGGCGGCGCTCCCGGTCCGTGCATCGATCCCGGCGAGGCCCTGCTCGCTGGCCGCGCGTGCGGCTGCCGCTGCCGCCGGAGCGAAGCTCTCGACCGCCGTGACGCGCGCGCCCGCCGCCGCCAGCGCGAGTCCGAGCGAAGCGCTTCCCGCGTAGAGCTCGAGCGCGCGCCGGCCGTCGAGCGGGCCGAGCGCGCGCTCGACCTCCGCGTGGATCGCCCCCGCCTGGCCCCGATGCGCCTGCGCGAAGGAGCCGGCCGAGACGAGCGCGAAGGGCGCTCCCGGACGGAGCCGGTCGCGATGCAGATCCGGGCCGCGCACCGCGCGCGGCGGCCCTCCGAGCAGCCGAGGCCCGCGGCCGTCGTGGTGGCTCACCGCGATGCCGCGCAGCGCCGGGAGCTCGCGGTCGAGCGCGTCGCAGGCGGCCTCGAGCGCGCAGGGCTCGGGCGCCGGGGGCGCGCGCAGCACCAGCGTCAGCAGCACGCCCGCTGCATCGCCGTCGCGCAGCTCGCGCAGGTCGACGGCGCGCAGGGCACCGCCGCCGGCTTCCGGGCGCAGCACGGCACCGCACTCCGGCGGCGGCGCCGCGAGCAGGCGTCGCAGCGCGGCCGCCGCGCCGGCGAGCGCCGGGGCGAGCACGCGGCAGCCCGGCAGGTCGACCACCTCGTGCTCCGCCCCGCGCGCGAAGAGCCCGAGACGCGGACCGGCGCCCACCACGAGCTTCGCCCGCGTCCGGTAGCCGACGGCAGTCTCCGCCGCGCGCACCGCCGCCGGCTGCGGCTCGCGCAGCGCGGGAAACGGCGCGAGCGCAGCGCGCAGGCGCTGCGCCTTGGCCTCGAGCTGCCCGGCGAGCGGCTCGCCGATCAGCGGGCAGCCGGGGCAACGCGCGGCGTGCGGGCAGTCGATGCGATCGGGCTCGGACACGGCCCCAGGGTGACGCACTCGCGCGCCGGCGCCCGCACCGCCCCGCTCAGCGCGGTGCGAGCTTCTCGCGGCGCACCGCCCGCAGCTGGCGCACGTCGAGTCGCCGGCCGGTGTGCTCGTCGACCACGACCGGCAACACCTCGCGGCGCGTCTCGCGGTCGGCGAGCGCGACCGGCGGCGCTCCCTCGTGCCAGAGCCAGTCGGCGCCCCAGCGCCACATCGCCGCGAGTACGTCCCAGAAGGCGAGGCCCTTCTCGGTGAGCCGATACTCGTAGCGCGCCGGGCCCTCGGCATACTGCACGCGCTCCATCAGGCCCTCGCCGACGAGGCGCTCGAGGCGCTTCGCGAGCACGGCGCGCGGGATGCCGAGCCCTTGCTGGAACTCCTCGAAGCGCTTGCGGCCGAAGAAGGCGTCGCGCAGCACGAGGGGCGTCCACCAGTCGCCGATCAGATCGGTCGCGCGCGCGATCGGGCACGGCCAGCGGTGGAAGCGGGTCCGGCGCATGCCGTCAGCCGATCGCTTCGACCCGCGCACGCACGTGCTTGTGCCACGGCGTGCCGGCCAGCCAGTCGCGGTCCTCGGTGGCAGTGAGCTCGTTGGTCGGCACGCCGTGCACGACGGCTCGACCCGTCTCGTCCGGATAGGCGAGGCCGAGCCCGTTCGGCAGCGACACGTGCCCCGCCTGCATCTGCGCGGTGACCTCCACCACCGCCTCGACGCTCGCGCGTTTTGTGGTGACGCGCGCGCGACCGCCGTCTGCGATGCCGAGGCGGGCGGCGTCCGCCGGGTTCATGCGCAGCGCGCCCGAGGCGTCCTTGCGGCGCCAGGCGGGGTCGCGGTAGATCGTGTTCGCGGTGGTCGAGCGGCGCTCGCCGGCCGAGAGCACGAAGGGGAACGCGGGATCGCGGACGTTCGGGTCCTCGTCGCGCAGCGCGGCCAGCTCCTCGAGCAGCTCCGGGATCGCCAGGTTCACGCGGCCGTCCGGCGTCGTCAGGCGGCGCCAGGTCTCCTCGGGCTCGTCGGCGCTGAAGACGACGCCCGAGCGCCGCTCGAGGATCGCGTCGAAGAGCGCCTCGCCGAGCGCCGTCGGGTCGTCGCCCGCGAAGCCGGCGCGGCGCAGCGAGTCCGGATGATTGCGCGCGGCGCCGTGCGCGAGGCCCCAGATCGCAGCGGCCGCCGCCGCGCCGTCGGGCAGAGTCGGCCCGAGCGTCTCGTAGAGCACGACCGGCGCGAGCGGGCCGAGCTTCGGATTCGCGGCGAGGGCGCGCAGGAAGGCGGGGGCGAACGCCGCCCGCCCTTGCGCCGCGGCCGCGCGCAGCGGTGTCAGGTCCGCGTCGTCGAGGGCGCCGATCGCGCGCACCAGGCGGCTGTGGATCTCGGGCTCGGCGAGCGTCCCCGGCAGCGGCTCGAGCAGCGGCGCGCGCAGGTGGAAGACGTTGTGCGGGAACTCGAGCGTGAAGAACGTCGACTCCCACTTCTCGAACTGCGAAGAGGCCGGCAGCACGTAGTCCGCGTGCTGCGCCGTCTCGGTCATCGCGACGTCGATCACCACGACGCACTCGAGCGCGTCGAGCGCCTGCCGCATGCGCTGGCTGTCGGCGAGCGAGTGGACGGGGTTCGAGCTCTCGATCAGGGCGGCGCGGAAGCGCTTGGGGTGGTCGGTCAGGATCTCGTCGGGGATCGCGTTGCACGGGACCAGCCCGGCGATGATGCGTTGGCCGCCGACCGGCGTGCGCCGCTCCGTGCGCCCGCCGCCGGCGAGCTTGCCGAACTGGGTGTGGAGGTTCATCGCCCCGGCTCTCGCGAAGTTCCCGGTGAGCAGGTAGACGAGCTTCTCGAGGTACGAATTGAGCGTGCTGTGCGGCGTCTGCTGGATGCCGAGGTCCTCGAGGATCGAGACGCTGGAGGCCTGCGCGATGCGTCTCGCGACCTCGCGCACGAGCGTCTCGGAGACCCCGGCGCGCGCGCAGAAATCGGCGATCGGGACGCGCGCCAGCGCCGCGAACAGCTCGTCGCCGCGGCTGGTGTGATCGCGCACGAAGGCGGCGTCGAGCCGCTGCTCCTCGACCAGCACGGCGAGCAGCGCCGCCAGGCAGAAGGCGTCCGTGCCGGGCCGGACCTGCAGGTGGAAGTCGGCCAGCTCGGCCGTCTCGGTGCGGCGCGGGTCGATCACGACGAGCGCGCGCGCGGGGTCTCTCGCGATCTCGCGCAGCACGGCCCGCGCGCGAGGGAAGCCGTGCGACTGCCAGGGATTCTTGCCGACGAAGACCGCCACCTCGGCGCGCGGAAAGTCGGGCGCCGTGTGGCAGCTCGGCCGGCCGTAGAGCTGCCCGTCGACCCAGAACTCGCCGGTCTTCTCCTGGGCGAGCGCATTCGAGGCGTAGACGGAGCCGAGCGCGGAGCGCGTGGCGCTGGCATAGGCGCCCGGCAGGTGGTTCCCCTGCCCGCCGCCCCCGTAGTAGAGGATCTTGTCGCCGCCCCAGGCGTCGCGGATGCGCACCAGGCGCTCGGCCACCTCGCGAATCGCCGTGTCCCAGTCGATCGGCTCGAAGCCGCCGCTCGAGCGGCGCCGCAACGGCGTGGTGAGGCGGTCGCGCCCGTTCTGGTAGTGGTCGAGGCGTGTCGGCTTCTCGCAGGTGTAGCCCTGCGAGCCGGGGTGGGCCTTGTCGCCGCGGATGCGCGCGAGGCGGCGGCCCTCGAGCTGGACCTCGATTCCGCAGTTGATGCTGCAGAGGATGCACGCCGTCTGCTGCCAGCCGCACGCGGGACTCGTCATCGCGTTCTCCCAGTTTGGCTCGAGTTCAACGAACGGACGCGCGAGTTCAATGATAGAACCAATGGCGTCTCGCGCGCAATGAGCGACCCGCTTGTGCCAGAATCGCCCCCGTGAGCGCCCGGGTCGCGATCCTCGCCGGGGTCCCGCTCGCGCTGGCGAGCCTTCCCGGCTGCGCGCTGTTCCGCCCGCCCGCCGGCGGCGAGCTCGAGGTGACGGCAACCGCCTACAACTCGCTGCCGGGCCAGGCGGCGGACCGCCGCGATCCGGCCCGCTCCGCCTCCGGCGCGGAGCTGCGGCCGGGCATGCGGGTGCTGGCGGTGTCCGACGACCTGTTCGAGGACGGACTGCGCTTCGGGGCGCGCGTGTGGATCGAGGGCGTGGCGGGCGAATGGCGCGTCGAGGACCGCATGGCGCCGCGCTGGCGCCAACGCATCGACGTGTACATGGGCGACGACCGGACCGCGGCGGAGCGCTTCGGCGAGCGCCGCGTGCGCATCCGCTGGCGGCCACCTCCCTAGCTCGGCGCGGCGAGCTCGCGAACCAGGGTCTCGCGGAGCAGCGCGAGCTCGGCGTCGCGGATGCGCGCGCCGCGCCCTTCGAGCAGCAGCGTCGAGGCGAGGCCGGCCAGCACCGAGATCGTATAGTGCTGGAGCAGGCCGTGGCGGCGGCCGCCGATCTTCGCGTCGCCGAAGAAGCGCCGCCACTCGCGGTTCCACGCGCGCGACATCTCGGCCTGCCAGCCCGCGCCGCCGCGCGCCGGTGGGCCGCCGCGCCGCAGGTGGTCGAGCAGGATCTCGAAGGTCGAGGCGTACTCGCGGCTCGCGAAGTGCTCCCAGGCGCGGTCGACGAACAGCTCGACGCGCCGCTCGATCGGCGTCTCCTCGACCGGTACGTCCGCGAGCCGCGCAGCGAAGCGCTCGAAGGAGTCCTCCAGCACGGCGAGCAGGATCCCATCCTTGTCGCCGAAGTGGTGCTGGACCGCGCCCCAGGTCACGCCCGCGCGGCGCGTGATCTCCACCGCGGTGGTGCGTTGGAAGCCCACCTCGGCGATGCTGTCGACTACCGCCGCCAGGATCTTCGCGCGCGTCTCGGCGGTGCGCTCGGCGTGCGAGCGGCGCCCCGCAACCAGGCGCAGGCGGCCGGCCTCAGCCACCGCCGCCCGCCTTGTCGCGCTCCGCGCGCAGTTGT